>Ga0307379_10013737_pt1 | contig 10486 bp, 6 predicted proteins | sample UN2MG_FD_202237 | JGI IMG/M metagenome (GOLD analysis project Ga0307379, IMG submission 202237) | Soil microbial communities from Risofladan, Vaasa, Finland - UN-2 | ecosystem: Environmental > Terrestrial > Soil > Coastal area > Acid sulfate soil | place: Finland: Risofladan, Vaasa | collected... | reverse complement strand
CTTTCAAAAACGTCAAGCTTAGCCTTTTTAATGACGAATGTGTCTTCGGCGTAATTGGCTGCAGCGTCCCGCCGTCTTTGAAAGGCTAAAAAGGCCTCTTTTTTGTCAAACTCGGAGATTTTTGTACCGACCCTTCAGAAACCTGTTAGCATCGTTCTATCCGGGGTCAAGCGTGTTATAAACCATACCACGCAGGGTTGTTGCTGTATTGGACCGGGAAGGCCAAACTTGGTTGTACAAGGTGGGATATTTATTCCGCCTGCGGTGCGTTGTTTGTATTCTGTCCACTGTGCGCGTATGTATGGCCGGATCCCACGCGGCGGACCAGATATACATTGTGGTCGTTGGCGACGGCTCGGTTGGCAAGTCGAGCATCGTTAGTCGCTACATTGACGGCTCGTTTGCGCCCAAGTACGACCCCACTATAGAGGACAGTTTCACGAAGCAAGTGCCAACCGGCGATGGCCAGCTTCAGATGGTCACCATCATGGACACCTCCGGCCAGGAGGAGTTCTTCCCGCTCATCGATCTCTCGATCCAGAGCGCCGACTGTGCCATAGTGGTGTTCGACCTGTGCAACATCTCTTCCTTCATCGCTGTGCCCAAATACGTTTCGCGTATCAGCACCATCTACAGTGCGTCTCCGGAATGCTTCCCGCGTGCGCTGGTTGGCAACAAAAGCGACCAACAACCCGAGTGCATTACCGATGCGCTGGCTGAGAAGCAGGCGGAGGAGCTGCACCTGCGCTATTTCAAGACCTCGGCCAAGCTCAATGACAATATTAGTGCAGTGTTTGACTATCTCATCGAGTGCGTCCAAGCGTTTAGAAATTCATTGCCGTACAAGCGCTGTCGATGCAACCTGCTATGAGAGCGTGCCCGCTTTCAGTTATCCGGCTGGGGGAGGGGTGTTGTGGGGGTATGTGGTAGTTGTGAGAGAAGTCACCAACCCACACTTAAAAAAACACTTCTAGTTGGTTTACGTTTTTTGCTTCTTCTTCAACTTCTTCTGCCCACGCCTTTCGGTGGCGATTATGGTCATGCGTTTCAGCAGCTTGTCCAGGTTCTGTCCATCGTACGCGCTGGTCTCCACGTAGTCGTCGACTTGCTCGACCAACTGCATCAGGAGCTCCGTCTCCATCGCCCGGGTGGTCATCAGGTCGAACTTGTTGCCCACCAACAGCCGGTGTGCTTTTGGGCTGCCGTTGGGAGTCGGCAGTGCGTCGATGCGTTTCAGCCAACGTTTCACATTGTGACAGGAAACTCCATTGGTCAGATCATAAACAATCACGTAGCAGTCGGTGTTGCGGAAAAAGTCGTCGTTCAGCCGACTGCCGAGCCGGTCCTTGCCAGGGGTGTCCCAGAGCATCAGCTTGTGTTCCTCCCCATTGACTAGGGTTCCTACCGGTTTGAAATCGATTCCGTTGGAGGGGACTTCGTGCTCGTTGAACAGGTTGATGGTGGACTTCTTGATGATGCTGGTCTTACCGCAGCCCGGGTCGCCAAGAAACACAAACTTGGTCGACGTCTTGGGTAGGGCGTGCCGTGGCTCCGCAGTCAGCAAGCTCTTGCTGGGCTGCACGCTCTCATCCTCCTCGTTGTCAATCACAACGACTCGTCTTTTTTTCTTCTTCCCGCAGCACACTAAACACATTTGGGAAGAAATAAGAGGCGCAATACTAAAAAAAACCTCCCACCCTCTCTCTACAACAGCGAGCCGACCGGCGTTAGCAAAATAGCTTTAATTTCAAGAAGCTCACCAAATCGGCCGCTTCACCACTGCGTAGCTTGGATCGGTGGGCTTGGGTGGCGGGTTCGCCCTGAGGTAGGCTTCATCCGCGTCATCGTACGCCTCCGACCCATCCTTCTTCTCTTCATCGTCATCATCGTTGTCGTGCGCTTCCGCTGGCTTGGATTTCTTCTGGCGTTTGGCGCTTTGGCGCGACTTGTCCGCCGGCGCTGTCCGTTTCAGTGCGCTGGGCGTCTTGGGCTTCTCAGCGTGTATGCGCTTGCGCCGGGGACCCGCGTTCGCCACCCGGAGCTCCTTGGCTTGCCTGGCGGCCAGCGCCTCGGCATGCAGTTTGACCGGGTCAAAGGCGTTGGGCTGCAACCAGTCGGCCGGGTAGGCCGCAAAAGCCCAATGGCTGAGGGCGAAGCACTCTTCGCCGGCGTTGTAGGCGCAGAACAGCTCACCGCCACTGTCGACTGGCTTGAGCGTGCGCCAATAGATGGCTGGGCCATGGTCGGTCTTGACGTAGATCGGCGTCAGCTGAGAGCAGAGCGGCCCCGCGTCGTTAGCATACGCAACCCGGCAGCTCGCCGCGCCATGGTTCCCCGCGGACCAGAAAGTCCGCCGGCCCTTGATGGTCGTGGCGAACACGAACGGCCCGCTCGGCTCCAGCTCGTCGACGTTGTGCTGCACTGGCTCAACCTTGAGCTCGAACCAGGTCTCCTGGCCGACGTACTGCTTGAGCGTGCAGCCGCGCCCACCGAGCCTGGAGGTCGCCCGATGCAGGACGTGCGTCTGCGCCTGGCTGGGGACAACAACCCGGCGCTGCCCGTCCACCACCTCCAGCACGGCTCCCGCCTCTCGCAGCGCTGGCGTCAGGTCGACCGGCGGTAGCACGCCGTCGAGCAGCTCGTAGACAAAGGAGGCGCCGGGCGCCGGTTGGGCCCGGGTGACGCGGGGATGTTTGGCGTTCTCGAGGCTGCGCACATGGGTGTTGTGCTCGCGCCGGATGGGCTCCGCATCCACGTACTTGTCCGTGACGAGCAGAGAGCGCATCTGGAACTTGGTCAGCTTGCCGTAGCGGTGCAGCAGCGAGATGAGCTTCTCGGCGTATGTGTAGCCGGCCACGTTGCAGGGTGTCGGGTAGCGCTGGATGAGCGGTTTCTTTTTCTCGATTAGCTCGTCGATGTTTGCGGAGTAGCTGTTGAGGCTGATGCGGCGCTGTCGCTGCGTGCCAGTCGCCTTGAAGACGCCTTTGGCAATCTGCGCCTCGATCTTCTTGTAGACAGTGTTGTAGCACAGCGGGCCGGAGCCGGCGAGGCGCGGGTAGCGCTTCGTGTCCTTCAGCTCCTCGAAGATCTGCTTCGCCGACAGGGAATGCTTCTCGCGCAGCACATTCTGGATGTTGAGGTAGAGGCTGGACGGATCGTAGGTGCGGATTTTGGGCTCGTTCGGCTGGTGGCTATGTACGATGTTGGTCGAGATGATGTGCAGCGCGAAGAGGCGCCGGTAGGCCGGGATGTCGGCATGGGTGTAGAGCTTGCGGCACTTGGCGCCGAGCAAGAAGCAGGCGCAGAAGAGCAGCGCAAACACGCCGCAGTCGAGGTCGTTCTTCTGCAGCGGCGACTTGGCGTGCTTCACGGTCCAGTCGCGCGGGTCCTCCCGGTTGTACTTGCGCTGGTACATGTGCTGCAGCCACTTGATCAGCACCGGCATCTCTTCCTCGTACAGCGCTCCGATGCTGTCGCCGACCACAAGCTGGTGCCGCTCGACGTCGATGCCGAGGCCGCCCCAGTGGTCGGGGCGGTGCAGCAGCATAACGACTCGGTCGTACTCGTAGGGGTCCAGCTCGCTTTCCCACTTGCGCTGGTTGCCGTCCTTGCGGAAGAGCGCTGAGATGGCGCTGCCAATGAACTGGGCCTTGACGCCGAGCGCCTGAACTCGGGTGACTGCGAGTGCCAGGTAGAAATCGATAACTCGATCGTTGAGCTTCTGCGACTCGGCCAGCAGCTGGAGGTCGCTTCGGCGTACACTGAACTCGCGGGTCTGGGCGACCAGCTCGTCAGCGGGTCCGTCTTTCAGCACTGCTTTGAGGTATTTCTTCTCGGCTGGCTGGAGTTTGCGCGAGCTCGGCCACTCCAGCGCATCGAAGGGCAATACGGGTGTTGGGACAGCGTTGGCTTCCATGGTTGGTGGTGGAAAAAAAATTCCTTTTTTTGTTTGTTCTCTCCTAGCGCTGGTAGGTTGTGGACTCACGAATGCAAAAAATTCTCCACACAAAAGTGCAAAACGCTTGCGTTTTCGTAGAACTGGAAATTTTTTTGTGCACTATGACAAGCCCCCTGTTGTACGCGCGGTCAATAAACTTTTTTTTACTACGCGACCGCCATGCATAGGCATGACAGCGTGTGTGTAAACCGCCTGCGTTGTTTTTTTGTTACGCCAGTCGTCCGAGCGCCTGCTCAGCTGGACGCGGCGGAAGTGGCTCGTAGAGAGCCCGGCCCAGTCGTGAACTTCTGGGCTGGAATGTTTCCACCTCGGGCAACTGCCAAATCTCTGGCGCTGGATTCTCTGGGAAAACGGGAACCAACACCACTGGCTCGGTCGACTTGGCCGGTTTCTGCTCCGTCTTCTTATGAAATATCCGTTTCTCTGAGAGGTCGTGGTAGTAGACGCACTGCCTGTTGTAGCGGCAGATTTTGCCGGGGGTGTGATAGTTGCGACACGGCGCTGTCTTGTAGTAGGCAGGGCGCGGCCTGATGCGGAGCTCAGCCTCAGAGTGGGCAAAGTGACAAGTGGCGCCGTAACTACACACGCCGTGGTTTTGTGTCGCATAGCAGAACTCGGTTTTGTAGAGAGTTCGGTTCCAGTAGTCCGAGTGTGTGGTTCCATGCGCAAATTTTGCGGGTGGCATAGTGGGTGCGTGCGTGTTTTTTCCCCCAGTAAGAATGGAGGGGTCCACGATCGGATTTTTTGTTTTCAATAAAATGCGCAACTGTTTTGCGTGAATACGTACAGGGGGGTGCTTGCCGAAACATCTCTCTCCTCCCATGTCGCGGAGTCAAGACCCCTCTTTGCCGGCAACTGTATAGATGGAGAATGTGGAGGTTTTAACAGATCTTTAGGGACACTTTGAGGGGGACATGTGCCACCGTACGAGAGAATACGTTGTGGGTGTCTTTGGGAGGCAGGGCGTGGGGATTGGTGGGGCTGTTTGTGGGCTCTTGAATGCCCTCTTGTCTTCAGGGTTTGCGCTTCCCCACGGAGCCGCCTAAATCAACAGGTCCATCTGCTCGCCGGCCTCTGCCCCGCGAGTGCAGATGCCTAGGACATTCTTTCTGGCGTGATGTTCGGCCTCCGAGTAGGACTGGTACTTCATGGTGGCATAGTCGCGCTGCAGGTTGTCGAGCTTGCTCTCTGCACTGTTCGCCGCCGACATGCTGCCCGGCATTGCCATGGTGCCGGGCTTGCGGGCCATCTTGCTGAGCATAACGCTCTTGGACAGCTCATAGGTTTCCGGCCGGTCCAGCAGTCCGGCGTTGCTGCTGAGGATCGCCGCGTCAACGACGTTGTCTAGGTGCGGCACCGGCTTGCCCGAGTGCTCCGCGTAGCAGCCGTAGGCGCGGGCCAGCAGCGTAAGCTGCTTCCAGCGCCGGTCGCGCAGCTCCGGATCTACGGACTTCTGCAGCCCGCCGCCGGACACCTCGTAGTCGCTGCGCTCGAGGTCGGCCATGCGCAGCTCGCGCACAGAGTTGAGCAGCGCCTCGTCCGTGACGCTGCTGCCGCTGAGGTTGATCGTAACGAGGCCCGCGCGCTGCGCCACCGCCAGGTTGATGATGAAGCCGATCGTACACTCGGCGCGCATGCTGCTAAGGAAGAAGCGCTCCTTCGACTCGAGCCGCGCGTCGCCCAGCGGCTGCGTGTAGCCGGAGCGGAGGAAGCTCGAGCGCTCCTGGCTGGCGCGGAAGTTCTTGACGTAGCGCGAGAGCGCCGACGACGGGAGCCGGTGGATGTCCTCGAAGCTGACCCGTCGCAGCAGGACACCGAGCTTGCCCAGCGGCTCGCCGTGCGCCTTGCGCACTCGCCGCTTCTCCTCGCGCCGGGTGTCTGGGTCGATCGAGTAGGAGCGCCACGCCACGTAGTCGCCCATCGTGAAGGTGTCCATGCCGTTGTTGCGCACGGTCATGCTGCCGCGCATCTGCACCGCGACGTCCGGCTGGCCCTGGCTCGAGTCGCCGTGGTTCCAGTTGGTCTTGGCGCGGCCGGGCACCCAGAACAGGTCCTCCCAGTCCTCCTGGTTGTAGACCTCGCGGTGCTTGGTGCTGATGCCGGTCATCGAGGACATCGCGTAGGTGGTGGAGACCTTGGGCGGGGCGTTGCGGCCGCGCACCACCATGCGGTTGGGGTTCTTCTGCGCAAAGAGCAGGTCGTGCTGCTTGATCTGCAGGTCGTCCATGTTGCCGCCGAAGATCTCCATTGGCGCCTGCTCCGCGGCCTTCTCGCTGTTCTTGGTGCGCAGGCGCGGCAGCGTGCGGTCGACGTTGAAGTTGCCGGTGACCTCGCCCTGCACCGTGACGGTGCCGGCTGCATCGCCGAGAGTGCCGTGCGGGCGGAGGCGGACCTGGGGCCGGATCTGCTCGGTGGGGAACTGCGAGCTGGGTCCGCCGGCCAGGCCGACTGAGCTGTCGCCCATGTAGTCAGTCATGTGCTGTCTGGGAAGAGCGGAAGATGAGACGCGGGGGGAAAAGGAAAGCGAGCACCGGTGCACAAGGACGGGGACCGCTGTTCTACAGTCGTGCAGCTGCAAGCCCTGTATATAGAAAATATGCGCAATGCAAACCATGTATTGGCCCTCATGTAGCGGCCTCCTGCTGGGCTGGGTAGGCGCAATGCGGGGGCATGACCGTGATAAAAGCAAAGAATGCACGGTGCCGCGATATTGCTCTCACATTTAATGGAAATCGAAAAGTTACACACGTACTTGGTGTTGGAAGCTCAATCTCAATAAAACCTAGAACTATACACCCTTGTTTGTTTCCTCTCTCAGTAGTCCGTGTGGGTGTGTCAACATGGAGGACCCCCCACTCCAACTCAAGCTGATAATCATTGGCGATGGACGCGTCGGAAGAACCGTGTTGTTGCTGAGATATTCCGCCGAGTCACACTCACCGCTTCTCGACCGGATGATTGATACTATCGCCCAATACACCTCGGACGCCGACGAGCCGTTGTTGTTTGGTACAATGAAACGGGGGTCTTCCCCCGAACCATACCCGGTGGTATCACGGAGAGAGAAACGCCAACGTTGCCAACAGCTGCGGCCACCCAAGCACCAGCGCCGGTCACAGCAGCGACACACTCACCAAAGATAGACATTAATATGCGCAATGCAAATCGTGTACTCGGCCTACAGCATCGGCGTAGGGCGGTGTGACGGCGCGGGAATCCAATTTCGGTGGCTAGCAGTCGCACTATGTTTATATAGGAAGTGGAGAGCACCGCACTCGGATAACTCAGCGGTCCCCTGTGAGAGAACGCTGCTCAAATGCAATCAACTGTGTGCCAATCAGTGTCCGCACAATTATCCGAGCAGAAAGTGAGATTGCAGTCCGGACAGTAGCTCGAAGTGGGCTCTGTACACATAGTGCAGATGTCTGGGTGGAATTCGTACGCGGCCATTGCGGCGGTGGGTAGCAGTATCTTGTCAATGTCGAACGCCATGAAATCCTGTTTTGCCCGCTCAAATTTGGTATCGCTGCCTGCGGGGGACGGCACCGACGCCAGCGTGGAACGCAAAGTCGTGGCACCGTATCCAACAACGGCGCTGACAACTGCGCCTCCGGGTCCGGTTGCTGCGGACACAAGCGCGGAGCCAATGCTTAGGCCGGCTGAGAGCGCGTCGGAAAGAGTCTTGGCCAGTTTTGCCCAGGCTCCGTCAACCGCATCGAGGCCGGTTTGTCCATAGGCAAACAGCTGCCCAGCGAAAAAGTTGGCCACGGAGAAGATAGCAACCGCGAATGAAGCACGCTGCTGAAATCTCAATGTTGCTGTTTTGTAGGTAACGCCCATGAAGACGTCGTAGAATGCCTTGACCACGGCAATCGCGGTGGTAATGATGGCCAGTGGTATAATAATCTGGGCGTAGAGAGAGACACCGCCGAGTGCAAAGCGATAGCCGGAGGTGACGCCGTAATCAGTGAACGCGCTCATCATCACCTTGTACGCGTTCGGAATGGTCGTCACGTCGGGAGCGAACGTTTCCAGTATTGGCGCCAACATTCGCAAAAGAATATTGGGGGTACCGGACTTCTCCTTCCAAGCCTCGAACCTGGCGCCAACCCCATTAACATCGTGCATTGCGTCCAGTTTGAACAGAGTTCTGAAGCGGTCAGTATCAACTGGCCGTTGCTCGGACAACTTTTGCATGTCGAGCTGCAAAGTTTGTTGCCTAGTTGACCATGTTGCTACGCCGGCCGCCTTGAGAGCTTCGTAGATTGCGTTGAGCTGGGTCCGTGCGGCTTCCGAGGTGCTCTTGGCATAGTAGAGCGTCGGGTAGTAGGTCGCAAAGTCCTGGTAGAGCTTCTCAGGAGCGCGAGCGTTGATCTGTGTTGTGAGCAGCTCCAAAGCGTCCTCTGGCATAAGATCAGCAATGCCGCGGTTGCTCTCGGCCAGGCGGGCCTTGGTCACGGCGTTGTACGTGTGGTCAGGGGACTCTAGGAAAGTTGCAAGACGCTTCCGTTCGATCTCGAGCTCACCCCAGTACTTCTTCACCTGACTGACAATGACGCCAGCCAGCGCGAGAATGCCCAAACCAATCAGAACATACTTGAAGGTTTGATCGGAGCGATGTATTGCCGCAGCTTCCTTCACATTCTCCGCAGTGATGACGTTGAGCGCTGCAATGCGGTCTTCGAACAGCTTATTGATCTGCAGCTGCAGACTGACGTTGTCCGGCTGCTTCTTGCGCACTTCATCCAGCGCGATCTTCTGCTGCACCAGGGTTTTTGCCTTGAGTTCCTGAATCTCAGTGTCGGTTGGCAACGCGTTGTCTTCACCGGCCTCGATGCGAGACACCTTGGTCCACAGGCGGGCAAACTCTTCGTCCTCCTCGAGAGTCGTGACATCGGCGGTCTCCTTGAACAGCGCGGCGACAATGCCGAGCTGCAGCTTCTGTCGCTGGAGCGCTATGCGAAGGCCGTTGGCGACAGCTGGGCCGGCAAACTGCTCGAGCGCTCGCCGCTGCCGCTTCGACAACGCCCCGTCGGTGACGTGCTGCACAAAGGCAGCAGAGGCTTGCCACGCTGCATCGAGCTTCTCGGCCCACGGCCGCCGGCCCATCGCCTCGAGCTCGGACCGCTGTGAATCCAGCATCCCCTTGGTCTCGTCGATTGCCTGGCGAAGGAATTGCGGCCGGTTGGCTCCGGCGTAAAGCTGCTCGGCCACCGCAATGGTATCCGTGGTCTCCTCTACCTCGACGTTGGGCACCGCACTCCACATCGCTCTGGAGAGCCACAGATTCACTGGAGCCAGCAGCGGTCCGAGAAACGGGCTCAGCACCTTCTCCAGAATGAGGCCTGGCAGCCGATCAAGCTTCATCAGCCATCCGATCAGGGTCTCGAGCGCTTGCAGCACCATGTCGAACAGCTGCGAGATGTTACTCTTCAGTTGCTCGACGCGCTCTGCGCCAAAGTAGCTCACTGCGAAGTCGCTGACCTGCGACAGCAGTTCAAGCGAGGCAGCCACAGCCGGCGTGCTCTTGATCGAGCTGAGCAGGGCACTGAAGAAATCGCGCACGTTACGGAACCACTTGGCGCCCACACCGGCAGCGCTTTGCTGCGCCTCACCGGAGTGCTGGTAGACTACGGAGAACGTGAAAACGCCAACGCGGAGGGCAAATTTTCCCACACTCTTCAGCCCGGACACCGCGTCGCTAGCGCCGTACTCAGCCAGCGAGGCAGTAATCTCACCGGCCCACTCGAAGATGCGGTAGACGGCGGTCAGACTCGTCTCCACGATGCTGTACATCTTCTTGGCAATCCACTGGATGAACTCAATGGCCTTTTCGCCCAGCCGGTCGAGATAGTTGACACAGTTCTCCACCTCGCGCCGGAGCGCCCGTACGTTGTCCATGGTGCTTCGGTCAATGTCCCGGACCGTCTCCGAGTGCTCGGCAATCCCAAAGATGAAGTTAAAGAACTCCGTGATCTGTTCGATAAACTCACAAGCCAGTTGCTTGGCATTGGTGGACACGGTCTCGGTGAGCCGGGAGATCAGCTCCACGAGCCGCATGGCTGGTAGCGACTTCATGTCGGTGTAAGCCATCACCTCCTGCCAGGAGATCTTGTTGATGTAGATGCTGAGCGAGTTGAAGCCTGCTTTAAGGTAGTTGTAGATGGCACGCACTACATCAACTGTGCCCCACAAGGTCCACTCGTCGCCAATGGAGTTGCGCTCTTTGTCGAGCATAACTTCGGCCACGAATGTGTTACCATAGCGTCGGCGGAGGGAAGAAACAATGTCTCGTTGCGACTTCCCCATTGGGTGCGGGTAGTTCTGGTATTTGACTACAAATTGTTGTATTTATTCTTTGTTTAGCCAACTGGAGGTCGGTAAAAATGTAACGCTGCCCAAGCTGACTCGTTGGTGATTTTATTTAAATGTGTTCTTTTTATTGTAGACCAACCCCTGCAATCAAAGCTCCCCTTTCGCATCGGCCGAGGTGCCGGACAAGCAGACCGACCAGAAGTCGCCGCGACA
>Ga0307379_10013734_pt1 | contig 10488 bp, 6 predicted proteins | sample UN2MG_FD_202237 | JGI IMG/M metagenome (GOLD analysis project Ga0307379, IMG submission 202237) | Soil microbial communities from Risofladan, Vaasa, Finland - UN-2 | ecosystem: Environmental > Terrestrial > Soil > Coastal area > Acid sulfate soil | place: Finland: Risofladan, Vaasa | collected... | reverse complement strand
CGTCTGCGTTCTGCTCGGGCATGGGCACGAGCTCAACGCTGCCCTTGCCGGGCGCGACGGCTCCGAGCGCGCGGGCGACCTCGATCACCTCCTGCGCCGCCTGGTAAACGGTTACCTCGTCGGGGTTGCCGATGTTCACTGGCATCGCTTCGTTTGACATCAGCAGGCGATATATGCCGCGGATGAGATCGGAAACGTAGCAGAAGCTGCGCGTCTGGCGGCCGTTGCCGTAGACGGTGAGCTTTTCGTTTTTGAGCGCCTGCGAAATGAAGTTTGGCAGGGCGCGGCCGTCGTTCATCCGCATGCGCGGCCCGTAGGTGTTGAAAATGCGCACGATGCGGGTATCGAGATTGTGATAGCGGTGGTAGGCCATCGTCATTGCTTCGGCGAATCGCTTGGCTTCGTCGTATACGCCGCGATAGCCTATGGGATTCACGTTGCCCCAGTAGTCTTCGGTTTGCGGGTGTATTTGAGGGTCGCCGTAAACCTCCGACGTGGACGCGAGGAGGAAGCGCGCATTCTTGTATTTCGCCAGGCCCAGTGCCTTGTGCGTGCCCAGCGAGCCCACCTTCAGCGTTTGGATCGGCAGCTTCAGGTAGTCTGCAGGGCTGGCAGGCGACGCAAAATGCAGCACGAAGTCGACCGGCCCATGGATGAACATGTCGTTGGTGACGTCATGCTTGGCGAACGAGAATTTCTCGTTGCCGAAAAGATGGGCGATGTTGTCTCTGCTGCCGGTTATCAAGTTGTCGATGCAAACCACCTCGTGCCCCTGCGCAAGGAGGTAATCGCACAAGTGAGAACCAAGGAATCCTGCTCCGCCGGTAACCACACTTCTCATCGAGCTTTCCTTTCCGTTATTGATAAACCCATCTATACTATTTTATCATGACGGATGGCTCGAATCAAGAACAGCGCCCGGATTTGCTTTCAGCAGAAAACCTTCAGAACCGCGCGTGGTGGAACGGTGATGGCGATGGCTTTCGACCCGTTGGCCTCGGTTGCGGAGCCGTTTGCGGCTACGATGCGAAGCGGCGCAGCGGCCGGCTTTCCGTGGAAAGTAATCGCAGTTTTCACCGGCTTTGCGGTCGGGTTCCACACGTGCGCTTCGCAGGGGCCGGAGCCGTCGTAAACAAACGATGCGGCGTCGGGCACTATGGCCAGCACGCGGTCGTCTGCCACCTCGGCGATGCCGCCGCCGAACGTGAGATAATTCTGCAGCGGCTCCACGCTTTGGTAGGGCGCCTGCAGCGTTTGGTCCCACGGGTTCTCGTACGAGATGAATGGGAATCGTGCGTAGATGGCGCGCTCGTTGTGGAATTTGGCGGTGGCCACGTAGTTGACTGTGCCGTTGGTGTCGTAGATGCGCACGTGGGTGCGCGCGGCCGGAAGCATTGCGAGGCCGGTTCGTGCGATGAGGAAGAGCACGTCGTAGAATGCGGGCACGGTTTCTATTTTGCCAAGCAGTGCAGCCACGCAACGGATGGCATCGCAGGTTTCCATCGGCGGGAATTCGGCCCACTGGTCGCGGCCGGAGTTTGCGCCGCACGCCCAGCCGCGAGTATCGAGATCGGGCGAGGGCGAGGCGTTCCACGTGGAGTAGCAGATGGAAACGAGGTAGTTTGCAAAGCGACGCGCGGCCGCGACGTGGCGGGTGTCGTTTCTGATTTCGGATGCGAGGAGGTTTGCGAGTATTGCGTGGCCGTAGCCGATCGGCCTCACCTGCTTGCCGGCGGGGCACCAGTCGCCCACGCCGCATCCGAAGTACCAGAACTTGTCGTCGAGCTGGGCGTTGAGGTCGTCGACCAGCCCAAGGCCCTTGTCGATCATCGCGTTGTCGCCGAAAGTGCGCCCGCCCAGCAGCAGCGTTTCGGCGGCGTTTGCCCGCATGCCGTAGTCGCCGAGGGGCATGCCTTCGCCCTCGGTATTGAACGCGTCGACGCACGCGGCGAGGTACTGGCGCGTGGCATTTTCAAGGCGGGGCGGGCGCGGGTCGGCGTGCTGGAGTGTTCGCACCGACGGTATTCCGTAGAAGAAGATCGGGCCGAGTGTGGAATTCCGCCGCGGGTCGCTTTTCTCCAGGTCTTCGGCGCCCATCTCGGCAAGCTCGTAAACACGCTTTTTCAGCCGCTCGTCGCCAAACAATTTGGCCTGGTAGCCCAGGGGCGCCAGCCACTGCAGCGTGAAGCCTTTCGAGTGGCCGCCTGCCTTGGGCCGCGTGCCGTCGACATAGACAACGATGCCTTCCTTCTCGCTCCAGAGGCCCTTCACTTCCTTTTTGCGGAAGAGCGACACAAGCTCTTTGTTCGCGCGCTGCCAGTCGATGCCGAGTTTCCCGGCCACGTCCCAAGCCTTCACGCGGCCGTCCGACGGAAACGAAAAACCGGCCAGCCGCTGCCATGCGTCGAGCAGCCACTGATCGAACGTGCGGCCGGCCAGGTCGCTCGTGAAATCGACCGTTACCCTCTGGCGCACGGTTTGGCCTTTGCGGAAGAGCATGCACGGGTCCTTCAGCATGCTCGACGACCAGTTGAGCGCGCCGACGATATACTTGTAACCGCGCAGCCCTTTCGACGGATCGACGAACTCGCGGAGCGGGTCCACCTCGCGCTCGTGCTTCGGCACCATCTTGTTCGTGGGGGTGGAGTAGATGTCTCTGAACGTGCAATCGTTCCAGTGGCCCAGCAGCGTGATCCATCGCGGGTTTGTGCCGTTGGCGTTGCTCACGTGATGGCATAGCATCGGCGCGTAGCAGGGGGCCGACATGCGTGCGGCGAGATGGCGGTTGTAATACCAGAACGGATGCTTCCAGAGCAGCCCGGCATTCGCCTTGCCATCTTTGTGCTGGAAAACGGGCTCCTGGCCGATCACGGTTGTCGACTCCTCCGATCCGTCGTATTCGTAGGGGCACTCGAACGCCGTGAGCGCTTCGAGCACCTCGATATCGGCCTGCGGACTCATGGCAGACTCGACAACGAAACCGGGGCCGTCGGCCGCGGGCAACACCGTTACCGTGCACGCCACGGGCGTGTCGTAAAAATCGAACACGCCCTCGAACGTCAGGCCATCGCCCGCGCGGCTGGCTTTCTTCATCGCCGGCTGCAGGTGGCCGATTGACATCCATTCGTGGTCCTTGAAGCGCAGCATCCGCTTTCCCGCCAGGTAAAACCAGTCGGGCTGCCACGCGCCATTCTGCCTGGTGAAGACGCAGCGTGCGTCGCCGTTCGCTATCTCAGCCTTGTCCTTAGCCATCGTAGCACTTGCCATCAATTCATTCTCCGGCGCAAAGATTGGGGTTGCTTCGTTAATCCCTGAACAGCCACGTAGAGAGGTAGCGCTCGCCGGTGTCGGGCAGCACCACCACGATCAGTTTGTTCGCGCTTTCGGGCCGTTTTGCCAGTTCGAGCGCCGCCCAGCATGCGGCGCCGCTCGAGATGCCCGCCAGTATCCCTTCCTGCCGCGCGAGCGCGCGCGCTGTATCGCCCGCGTCCTGCTCGCGCACCCGGATCACCTCGTCGATGAGCGATGTGTTCAGCACCTGCGGCACGAAGCCGGCGCCGATGCCCTGGATTCTGTGCGAACCGGGGTTCCCGCCCGACAGCACCGGCGAGGAATCCGGTTCCACGGCAATCGCGCGGAAATCCTTCTTGCGTTTCTTGATCACCTCGGCCACGCCGGTGATGGTGCCGCCTGTGCCCACCCCGGCCACCACCATATCCACCTTGCCGTCGGTGTCGGCCCAGATTTCCTCGGCCGTGGTCTTGCGGTGGATTTCCGGATTGGCAGGGTTGTTGAATTGCTGCAGCACCACGCCGTCCGGAATCTCGCTTGCCAGTTCCTCGGCCTTGTTCACCGCGCCCTTCATCCCCTCCGGGCCGGGCGTAAGCACAAGCTCGGCACCCAGGATGGTAAGCAACTGCCGCCGCTCCACGCTCATCGTCTCGGGCATTGTGAGGATCAGCCTGTAGCCTTTGGCCGCGGCCACAAACGCCAGCGCGATGCCGGTGTTGCCGCTGGTGGGCTCGATGATAACGGAACCTTTCTTCAGCACGCCCTTGTGCTCGGCGTCTTCGATCATTGCCACGCCGATGCGGTCCTTTACGCTTGAAAGCGGATTGAACGACTCCAACTTTGCCAGCACCTCCGCGTGCAGGCCGGTGGTCAGGCGGTTGAGCCGCACAAGCGGCGTATTACCGACGGTCTTCGTTATGTCTTCATACACTTTGGCCATAGTAAGCCTCCTCGGAAGTATCCCATTCTGGCAGTTTTTCTTGTCTTGCGGCGGAACTATTTAGAACGGTGATCATTGGGCCGCGACGCGGCCCCCCCGCAAGCATCTTCTTCCGATAGTCTATCAGATTAGTAGGGAATATGCCAGAAAAATCGTGGCGATTGGGAAAACTGAACACCTCGCCTTACGCCTGGCCGCCGCGCACCAGTTTCACCATGTCGGCAACGGCCTTCTGCAGGCCGTCGAAGATCGCGCGGATGATGATCGCGTGGCCGGTATTGAAATCCTCGACCTCCGACAGCGTGGCCAGGAGCGCGGTGTTCTGGTAGTCGAGCCCGTGGCCTACGTTCACCTTCATGCCGATTGACGCGGTGTAACGCGCGCAGCGGGCGATCTTTTCAAACTCGGCATATTGCAGCTCGGCCAGTTTGGCGTCGGCGTATGCGGCGGTACAAAGCTCCACCGATTCGGCTCCGCATCGCTTGGAGGCGTCGATCTGGGATTCTTCGGGATCGATGAATATGCTGACGTGAATGCCGGCAGCTTTCAATCGGTCGGCGGTCTTTCCTACCGAGGCTTCGTTGGCAACGACGTTCAGCCCGCCTTGCGTCGTCACCTCGCCGGGCGACTCCGGCACCAGCGTGACCATCTGCGGCTTGACGTCGAGCGCGATGCCGATCATCTCATCGGTGTTGGCCAGCTCGCAGTTGAGGCGGGTCTTCACGTGCCTGCGTAGGGCCGGCAGGTCGGCGTCCTGGATGTGGCGGCGATCCTGCCGCAGGTGCACGGTAATGCCGTCGGCGCCGGCCTTCTCCACGATTTCGGCGGCAATCAGCAGGTCGGGGTATGGCGTTCTTCGCAGCTCGCGCAGCCGCGCCACGAGATCGATATTCACGTTCAGTCTGGGCATTTCGGGCTCCTGTTGTCGTACCAACCTGTGCCGGCCGGAGGCGGCGCCGCGGGGCTAAGCGCACACCTTCTGCAGTGCGGCCAGCGCCTCGCCCGCCGTCTGATCGGGATTATCGCCGAGGTTGAAAAGGTCGATGGTGAAATAGCCGTCGAAGCCGTTTTCGCGCAGCGCTTTGAATACTGCAGCCAGGTTCATATCGCCGGCGCCCGGCAGCAGGTGCTTGTGCACCTTGCCCGCGATGTCTTCCACGTGCGTGTGAACGATCAGCTTGCCGAGCCGGCGGATCGTGTCGATCACATCGGGATCGGTGATGTATGCGTGCCCGATGTCGAGGTTCGCCTTCAGCCGCGGCGAGCACACCTTTGCGATCATCTGCTCGAGGTCCCGCGACGACTCGATCACGAGCCGCGGCTCCGGCTCGATGGCGATGTCGATCTTGTATTCCTCGGCCTTGCGGCAGATGCGGCGCAAGCGGTCTTCGACGGCGGCGAGCTGGCCGGGAATGGCGGCGTCTTTCGCTTCGGAGTTCATGACAAACACCTTCGCGCCCATCCGGCGGGCAACGTCGAGCGCGACTAGCGTTCGGCGCTCGCGTTCTTCCATCGGCGAGCCGTCGCCGTGCCAGCTCACCGAGCTCAGCTCAAGCTCGAGCTCTTCGAGCATCTTGCTCACGCGCCTCACGCGCACGTCGTCCATAATCTCCGGCAGCGCGCCGGGGTGTTCGAGGCACAGCTCCACCGAATCGTAGCCGATCCTCTTTATTTCCTGGAGTGTGGGGCCAAGCTCCCACGCGGCGAATCCGGCGGTTCGGAATCCGGTTTTCAGCATCGCATCATCCCTTTGCGTTTTGAGCATCCGCATTTTGCGGGGCGTTGCCCGGGCCTTCGAAATAGGCTGAAATCAGCTCGGCCAGCGAGCCCGATTCGGCAAAGCGCTCGAATTCTTCTATCGTAGCAAAAATCCTGTGGGAAAGGAATTTCACCACCCAGTTCGATTTCAGCGGCGAGATCGTTATAATGAGCCGGCCGTGGCGGTAGGCTTCCCACATCTCCACCGACGTGCCCATGCTGGCCTGCGGCAGAAAGGTGATCAGCACGTCCGATTCGGCAGCCTTGCGCACGAGGTACATGAATACATCGCGGCCCTTGTCGAACGAGTAATCCAGCGACTGCGGATGATGCTCGATCGGGCAGAATACCTCGGTCTCGGGGATAGCCTGCCGCAGCACCCGCTTCAGCTCCTCGCGATAGTCCTGCGTATGAATTCGATCTTCGACTATCGAGCCCTGTATGATTCCGGCAAGGAAAATCTTCATATGCGTTCGCCTTTCTTGGCTGGCATCCGATTAGACCAAACTTGCCGGGCGAAATCAAGGAAGGATTTGGAACCCCAAAAATAGCGATAGACACAGCGCTGTCCGAGCCCGTAACCAAACGACGCGCCGGGCTTTCGGTAACGATCGATCCACCCCTCCCCTAGCCCACCCCGTCAACGGGGCGGGGATAGGGGAGGGGACGGTTTTCACCCCATTGGTACAGCGGACGGAAACCGTCGCAATGGCATTTTGGCCTCGCGCAGGCCGTTTGCCCATGGCCAGCTCAAGCCAAGTAGAAAACTCAATCGCTGTTTCCGGGTTGGAAATGTGAAACTGAAACTGATCGGAGTATTTCACGCGTGATGTGAATCGAAATCGAGCGGGCGTTGCTTGCGTGCGAGGTGGTACGCCTGGCAGGGCTCGAACCTGCAATCTTCGGCTCCGGAGGCCGACGCTTTATCCAATTAAGCCACAGGCGCCTGTTACGTGCATTTCATTTTATCATCGGTGCCCGCGTGATGCAAGAGCAAATTCGGCGGCTGGCTGGCGGGCGGTGCGGCGAAATAAGAATGGAGCGGGTGATGGGATTCGGACCCACGACATCAACGTTGGCAACGTTGCGCTCTACCAGCTGAGCTACACCCGCTCGCAAAAATCCAGGAAATCACAGATCGATCCGGCGGCGGGCCGCCGGCACATCTCGCGCCGGCCGCCGCAAGGCACTGGTGCGAGAGGGGGGACTCGAACCCCCATACCTCAAGGTACTGGATCCTAAGTCCAGCGCGTCTGCCAATTCCGCCACTCTCGCGGAAACCGCCCGCGGGGGCCGGTGCAATACTTGCTCAAGCGGCCGCGCTCGGTCCAGCCCCGCGGCATCGGCCGCGGTTAAAGCTCGTTTTGGTGCGCCCTGAAGGATTCGAACCTTCGGCCCGCTGATTAAGAGTCAGCTGCTCTACCGGACTGAGCTAAGGGCGCCGTTAAGACATTTAATTATAGCGGCCCTTCGAATCAAAGTCAAGAAGAACTTCGACTAGTCAGCCGGTCATAGAGCTCATTTCCGCGACGCACAGGCCGGTTTTCGGCCATCGCGTGCAGCCGCGGCATTCGAGGGCGCTCGCCAGTCCAGCACCTTGAAGTAAGAATATTTTAGCATACGGCGTCCGGCTTGTCAACCGAAATTTTGACTCATCCGCTTCGGCTCGGTGCTGGTGAAGTGAACCAGCCGCGGCCGGTGGTAGATGGCAACGAGACGCGGTGCCTGTGCAACCGGCCCACGCAAACAAGACGCCATTTGCACCTTGCACCCTGCACCCCGCCCACTGTGTGCAAAGGTCTGCGCAAGAAGCGCTAAAGCTTCGACGATATCCAAGATCAGTCCAGCACGATCCGCACGTAAGCCGAATAGATCATCTCGGGGTCGCGGCTGCGGCGCGCCCATTCGAGCATGAAGGGGAGCGATCGTTTAACGGTTCCCGATAAGCTCTTCTTGCCGTTGGTGATCACCTCGATCGGCTTGTCGAGCGGCAGCATCCTGTCGTTCAGCAGGATGGTGTAGCCGATGAGGTGGCGCGCTTCCACCTTGATGGTGCTGCCGGTGATCTCGCCGTTGAGCACGGCCATCCCGGCCTTCGCGGTAGAAAACCTATAGTTGCGGCTCATCTCCTCGTCCATCGGCTTGCCTGCCACCTTGGGCACGGCGATCGGTCGGCTGGGGTCAAATACCGAGTCGGCGAGCAGCTCGGGCTTGAGCCAATAGCACTTTGGCGTGGCGAGCGAATGGAAGGTGAACTTGACTTTTGCGGGATACGGCTGCCGCACGCGGTTCAGCAGCCATTGCATGATCCGCGGCGTTTCCTCGTGGAAGGTTGAATGCCCGGCCTTGGTGTCAACGCGGTACTCCACTTCGCAGCCCATTCGCGTAAGCGTTTCATAAACAGGCTTCACGAGCTCAAGCGGCACAACAGCGTCTTTCATCCCGTGAATGATGTAGATGGGCAGGCAGGATGCGTTTGGCAGGTGGAGCTGCGCGAATTCGTCGGGCCGGCCGCAGCGCGACACTAGTCCGGCGAAGGTGTCGGGCATGGCCAGGCCGTATCGCCATGCCCCGTGGCCGCCCATAGACGCGCCGTCGATGTAAACGCGGTTCGGGTCGATGTTGAAATTCTCGCGCACGTCGCGCAGCGCCCGCAGCACGATATCGCGGCCCTTGATCGGGTCCCAGCCAAGCTCGCGGGGGGCGGTGGGGGCAACCACGAGGCAGCCGTAGGTTTGGGCGTGCTGCGCCCACGTGCCCAAGTAATGGTCGCCGGTGCCGCCTTGCCCGTGGAGGGCGAGGATCAGCGGCCAGCGCGTGGCGGGATCGTAGGCATTCGGCACAAAGAGGGCAAACGCCGAACGCGTGCCATCTTCGAGCTGGACCGTTCGCGTGAGCACGCCCTTCTGTTCCTGTTCGGGAAAATCAAGCCATTTGCGCAGCACAGCCTCCGCCTGCTCGATGGGCAGGTATGCGGCTTCGAGCTCCTGCACGATTTGCCGGCGGCGCGGCGGCGATTCGCATTGAATGTATTCGGGGATCAGTTTGAGAACGTTCAGCTTTGCTATGCGCTCGCCGGCCTCGCGTTCGATCTCTGTGCCGGGCTTCAGCTCCTTCAGATACGTATAGCATTTCAGCGCCTTCAGCACCAGGAGGTCTTGGTCGAAGCTGCGGGCAAGTTTCGCCACGGCGGTTGTGTTGCGCGAGCCCTTGGAAACACCTTTCTCAAGCCATTTCACGCATAGATCGGCAAGCTCCAGCTTCTCCATCTGCAGGGCGATTTTCACGTAGTTTTCCGGTTCTTCGGGATCTTGGGCGATGGCCTGCTGTGCCGCCACGATGCCGGCGTAAGCCTCGCGCTTGCGGCCGCAGGTCTGCCGCAGTTGCTCGTCTTGCTCGTAGGCGAGCACGCTCTCGACGATCTCGAGGGCCTTGTCAAACTGCCCGATCCGCTCGCAGATTTTCACGGTGCCGAGGAACGCCCGCGTGTTGCGGTGGTCGCTTTTCAGCACACTTAGCCACTGCTCCGTCGCGGCCGGATAGTTGTGCTCGTTGAAGTGCGACTCGGCGATGGCCGCGTTTGCCGCGGCGGCAAAATCGTTCTCGGGAAAATCATCTGTGATCCGCTTCCAGCACTCGCGGGCCTTGCCGGGGCTGCCTTCCTTCGCGTAGTTGTTTCCACGCTCGAAGAGCCTCTTCGCCGCGGGGTTCGTGATCTCCTTGAGCTTGTCGCCTGCATCCTTCAGTGCCGGGTTCAGGTGAACCGCCTGCCGCAGCAGCTCCACGGCTTCGTCGTTCATTCCCTCCTTCAGGCAATAGAGCGCCACGTGGTAATGGCCGTTTGCGTCCTCATCTTCGAGGCCCTGCAGCATTTCCTGGTATCGCTGGCGTGCCGTCTTCTGCTCGATGATCTCCTTGATGCTCGCGCGTGGAATCTGCACCTCTGAATTGTTGAGGCGCAGCGTTATGCTCTTCTCGCCGCGCTCTACCACCTGGCCTTCCATGCGGTTGCCGTTGTTCAAAAGAATAATATCGGCGCTCGCCAGCCACGCGGCTGTCAAACACAATGCTGCTATGGCAGTTCGCATTCCTGTCTCCTGGTGTGCCGACCGCTGCATGGCAGACTACCACACAGCTTGCCGGAAATCAACCTTTTTCCTTTGACTGTCCGCCGGCGCCGCCGGATAATGGATCGTATGGACAAGAGGATACTTATTCTGCATTCCGGAGCGCTCGGCGATTTCATCGCCACGCTGCCCGTGCTTTCGGCCCTGCGCAGGCAGCAGCCCGATGCGTGGCTCGAGGTGCTCGCCCGCGGCCGCTATGCCGCACTGGCCGAGGGTATAGCAAACAAGACGGGCGACATCGAGCTGTGCGGCGCACACGAGCTTTTTGCCGCGGGCGGCGCGCCTGCTGCATCCACTTTCTCTCATTATATCAGTTCCTTCGATTTTGTCATCAGTTGGCTTGGTTATGAATTTTCGGCGGGGAAGGGCCCC
>Ga0307379_10013732_pt1 | contig 10488 bp, 10 predicted proteins | sample UN2MG_FD_202237 | JGI IMG/M metagenome (GOLD analysis project Ga0307379, IMG submission 202237) | Soil microbial communities from Risofladan, Vaasa, Finland - UN-2 | ecosystem: Environmental > Terrestrial > Soil > Coastal area > Acid sulfate soil | place: Finland: Risofladan, Vaasa | collected... | reverse complement strand
GCCACTGCGGGCTTGTCCGCCAGTGTCTCATCAGCACTGGCGGACAAGCCGCCAGTGGCACCCCCGAGAATACACAGGACCTTTCTGGAAACGGCGTTACTTGCGCGTATCGGCGATGCGGACGATGGCGTAAAGGATGGCACCGAAGACGCCTGCCAGCAGGACGATGGGCACCCAGAGGGCGCGGCCGATTTTTTTCTCGTTCATGTCTTTGAAGACCCAGACGGTGAGGACGATGTGGGTGATGATGACGAGCAGGATGAGGATGCCGTGGTCCTTGTGGTGGGGGTCCTTGCCGGGCGGGCCTTGATGGGCGCGGTCGATCTCGGCTCGGCGCTGCTCGATCTCGAGTTGACGTTCTTCGAGGTCGAGTTCGCGCATGCTCTGCTCGTGTTCGAACTCGCGTTGGCGGTTCTGGAGTTCCATTTCGACCTCGCGGCGTTCCATCTGCTCGTCGAAGGAGCCTTCCTCGTCCTCCTGTGCGGCGGCGGTCTGAGCGGCCGTCGCGAGGACCAGCGCTGCCACTGCAGCCATCAGCACCGTGTGTTTCATCTCTCAGCTCCCCATGTGTAAACTGTTGAACGGGCGTACGCTTGGCGGCCAAGGAGTGGAACGGGTCGCTCTCTCCTGTATTCTCTCGACGCGCGGCGCGGGCCGCCTTCAACCATTATCGCACTGCGGCGCGTTGGTGCAAGGCGGCAGCGGGGGCGTTGGCATTTTCCGGGGGACGGTCTCTTGCAAATGACGATAGGGGGGGATATAGTGTGGGGTCTCGGCGTGGCCGGCGTAGCTCAACGGTAGAGCACCGGTTTTGTAAACCGGGGGTTGGGGGTCCGAATCCCCCCGCCGGCTCCAAGGAACGCGGAAGGTGGAACGGGGAAGGCGGAACGAACGGCTGCGACCGTCCGGCTGGCGGAGCGAGGCGCACGTGTTCCGCGTTCCGAGTTCGGCGTTCCGCGTTGGCAGTGGTGAGGTTCCCGAGCGGTCAAAGGGGGCAGACTGTAAATCTGCTGGCTCCGCCTTCGGTGGTTCGAATCCACCCCTCACCACCAGTTTCGATTGCGGATTTCGGATTTCGGATTGCGGATTGAAAAGCAACAGCGGCGCGTGGTGTGGTTGTCGGCCAATCCCAAATCCGAAATCAGAAATCCGAAATGATGATTGCGGGCGTAGCTCAACGGCAGAGCCCCGGCCTTCCAAGCCGGCCATGTGGGTTCGATTCCCATCGCCCGCTCCATCAGGGGATTTGAGGCGCCAGGGGGCCGACGCGAAGGCGGCGTGGCCTGGGGTGCCGAAAAGCCGGCGGGACGCGGGATTTTTTGGGTTGACAGGTTCCCGCCGGTTGATATCCTATGAGGTTTCAGGCGGCGGGTGGGGACGCCGCGCCCGTCGTGAGTGATGTGGAGCGTATCGGCCCGGGGCGGTGCCGCAGTGGCCAGGCACAACGGATCCGCAGGGGCGCGCGAACCGGGGCCGCAGGGTTGCTGGCGTAGCTCAGCAGGTGGAGCGCGTCCTTGGTAAGGACGAGGTCCCGGGTTCGAGTCCCGGCGCCAGCTTCATAGATGAGAGCGGGGAGTTGACCTCTCAGGTCCGGGATGGTGGACTTCAGATTTGAGATTTCGGATTTGAGATTTCAGACTTGAGATTGGGGATGGCGGGTCTGAGATTTGAGATTTGAGATTTGAGATTTGAGATTTGAGATTTCAGATTTGAGATTGGGGATGGCGGGTCTGAGATTTGAGATTTCAGATTTGAGATTTCAGACTTGAGATTGGGGATGGCGGGTCTGAGATTTCAGATTTGAGATTGGGGATGGCGGGCCTGAGATTTCAGATTTGAGATGCCAGGCCTGAGATTTCAGATTTGAGATCTGAGATTTGAGGTTTCCGGGACGGGTCGCCGTCGCGGAGATAACAGAGAACGGAGAGGGGTTCGCGTGAGGCGCGCGGACCCCGAACACACGCGAACGTACCAGAGCGGAGAACCGGGGCCATGGCCAAGGAAGTCTTCCAGCGGACGAAGCCGCACGTCAACGTGGGCACCATCGGTCACGTGGACCACGGGAAAACGACGCTTACCTCGGCGATGACCAGGGTGATGGAGTTCGAGGGACTCTCGAAGTTCAAGTCGTACGACGAGATCGCGAAGGCGTCGGAAGCCCACGGTCGCCGCGACGAAACCAAGATCCTGACCATCGCCACCGCCCACGTGGAGTACGAGACGAAGAACCGTCACTACGCCCACGTGGACTGTCCGGGTCACGCCGATTACGTCAAGAACATGATCACGGGCGCGGCCCAGATGGACGGGGCGATCCTGGTGGTGAGCGCGGCCGACGGTCCCATGCCGCAGACCCGCGAGCACATTCTCCTGGCGCGCCAGGTGGGTGTGCCGAAGATCATCGTCTTCCTGAACAAGTGCGACCTGGTGGACGATGAGGAACTGCTGGAACTGGTGGACATGGAGGTCCGCGACCTGCTGAACAAGTACGAGTTCCCGGGCGACGACACGCCCATCATCCGCGGCAACGCGCTCGGCGCCATGAGGGCCGAGAGCATGGACGACGAGGTCTGCAAGCCCATCGTCGAACTGCTGAAGGCCATGGATGAGTACATCCCGATTCCCCAGCGCGACATCGACAAGCCGTTCCTCATGCCGGTCGAGGACGTCTTCAGTATCAAGGGGCGCGGGACGGTCGGCACGGGTCGTGTGGATCGCGGCCAGATCAAGGTGGGCGACGAGATCGAGATCGTCGGCATCAAGGATACGCGCAAGACCATCGCCACCGGCGTCGAGATGTTTCAGAAGACGCTCGAAACCGGCCAGGCGGGCGACAACATCGGCGTGCTGCTGCGGGGCGTGGAGAAGGACGAGTTGGAGCGCGGCCAGGTGCTGGCGGCGCCGGGCAGCATCATGCCGCACACCCAATTTGAGGGAGAGGTCTACGTCCTGACGAAAGAGGAGGGCGGCCGGCACACGCCGTTCTTCACCGGGTACCGTCCGCAGTTTTATTTCCGGACGACGGACGTGACCGGGTCGATCGAACTGCTGGGCGGGGCCGAGATGTGCATGCCGGGCGACAACGTCACGGTCAAGGGCGGCCTGATTATGCCGATCGCGATGGAGCAGGGCCTGCGGTTCGCCATCCGCGAGGGTGGCCGGACCGTCGGCGCCGGTGTCGTGACGAAGGTTCTCGAATAGGCCGAAGCGAACCGTTGGGGGCGGGGTACGCCGCCGCGGGACGTGGAATCCGGGGTTCCGGGTTTCAGGTCTCACGGGACGGGCGGACCCGCCACCCGGAAAGGGCCGTCGGTTCCTCCAGACTCCGAGCGGCGGGAGGAGGCGACGCGTCCCTTGCATTCTGGGAAGCAAGCGATGCGCGAGTACGTGACGCTGGAATGCACCGAATGCGGCGCGCGGAGTTACCGCACGCAGATGGAGACGCGCGGCAATACGAAATTGCGGATCAAGAAGTACTGCCCGCGCGAGCGCAAGCACACGCTGCACCGCGAACGCAAGAAATAGTCGTTGGAGCGAGAGCGCCTAGGGGCGTAGCTCAATTGGCAGAGCACCGGTCTCCAAAACCGGGTGTTGGGGGTTCAATTCCCTTCGCCCCTGCCAGGAACGACGACTCCGGGGCCTGAGCGCAAAGGGACATGAGGCGTGGTCTTTCGGATCTACAAAAGCGGCCAGGGACGTTACGTCCGCGTCGGGACGGCCATCGCCGCTGCGCTGGTCGCCCTGGCCCTCTGTTACTACACGTGGGGCGTGCTCAGCCGGCACGTGTCGGACGGTTTCGCGTACAAGGTGTACGTGGTCTACGCCGTGCCGGCCGTGTTGTTTGCGGTGCTCGCCGCCGCCACGGCGTACTATCTGAACCACTCGAAGACGGCGGACTTCCTCATCGCGACCGAGAGCGAGATGAAGAAGGTTTCCTGGTCGGGCAAGGCCGAACTGGTCGGCTCGACCGTCGTGGTCATCGTGACGGTGTTTCTGCTTGCGGTTTTCATCTTTGTGGCGGATCTGTTCGTCAGCGGCGGATTGTCGGATGGCTGGACCGTTCCTTACACGGGCATCCACATCCCCGGCCTCGGGCTCTGGTGACGCTTGCTATGGCGAAAAACTGGTACGTCCTGCGGGTCCAGTCGAACAAAGAGGAGGCGGTGCGCGAGACGCTCGAGCGCAAGGCCAAACTCGAGGACGCCACCGACCGCCTCTGCCGCGTCGTCGTGCCGAGCGAACGCGTCTCGACCATGAAGGCGGGCAGGCGGCGGGTGGCGGAACGCAAACTCTATCCCGGTTACGTCTTCGTCCAGATGGATGCCGAGGAAGACGGCAGCGTGCCGGAGAAGGTCTGGTTCCTCATTCGCGAGACGACCGGCGTGGGCGACTTCATCGGAACCGAGGGCAAGCCCACGCCCATGAAGGCGCACGAAGTCGATAAACTCCTTGGCGAGGCCGAACGCTCCGAGGAAGAGGCGCCCAGCCTCAAGGTCGATTACGCCAAGGGCGACCAGATTAAGGTCAAGCAGGGACCGTTCGAAAACTTCGAGGGCATCGTGGACGAGGTCCAACTCGACAAGGGCCTTGTGCGTGTGATCGTGACGATCTTCGGGCGACCGACCCCCGTGGAACTCGAGTACTGGCAGGTCGGCCCGATCTGAGTTAGCCGCCGGGCTTGCCCGGCGCGTGCTGTTGAAGCAGGTGAAAGGCGTTCGATGGCAAAGCAGGTTGTCACCAAGGTCAAGTTACAGTGCCCCGGCGGGCAGGCGACGCCCGCGCCGCCGGTCGGACCGGCGCTGGGCCAGCACGGCGTCAACATCGGCCAGTTCGTCCAGCAGTTCAACGACCGGACGAAGGACCAGACGGGCACGATCATCCCGGTCGAGGTCACCGTCTATGCGAACCGCACCTTCGACTTCATCCTGAAAAGCCCGCCTGCGGCTGTGTTGCTGAAGCAGGCGGCCGGGATTGTCGTCGGAAGCGGCGAGCCCAACAAGACCAGGGTCGGACGCGTCGCGCGCGACCAGGTCCGCGAGATCGCCGAACGCAAGATGGCCGACTTGAACGCCGCCACCCCCGACGCCGCCATGCGCATCATCGAAGGCACCGCCCGCAGCATGGGCATCGAGGTCGTCGAGACCGCTGAGGAGGCCGCCGTCCCCGTCGCTGAGACCGAAACCGAGACGGAGGGCGAGCAGGCCGCCACCTGACATCCAGCACCGCAATGCTTTGTGGGACCCGCCGCGGCGGGGCTTGTACCACGGAGAACGTCATGCCAACGCACGGAAAACGCCATCGCCAAGCCCAGAAAGAGGTCCGCAGGCCGGCTTACGCCCTGGGGGACGCCGTGGAACTCCTGAAGCGGCTCCCGGGGCCGAAGTTCGACCAGAGCGTGGAAGTCCACCTGAAACTGGGCATCGACCCGAAACAGTCGGACCAGAACATCCGGGGATCGATCAGTCTGCCGGCCGGGCTCGGCCGGGCACGCACCGTCGTTGCCTTCTGCCCGCCCGAGATGGCCGACGAGGCCAAGGAGGCCGGCGCCGTCGAGGCCGGCGCCGATGACCTGGTTGCCAAAATCGAAGGCGGGTGGATGGCGTTCGACGTGGCCGTTGCGCATCCGCAGTTGATGCCGAAGGTGGCCAAACTCGGACGCATCCTCGGTCCCCAGGGAAAGATGCCGACGCCCAAGGCCGGAACGGTCGGGCCGGACGTCGCGAAACTGGTGTCCGACTTCGCGGCCGGCAAACTCGAGTATCGCAACGACTCCGGCGGAAACATCCACGCCATCGTCGGCAAGGTGAGTTTCGAGGCCGCTGCCATCATTGAGAATGTCACCGCGCTGATCGAGCACATTCGACGGGCGAAGCCTGCCGGCGCGAGAGGGCAGTTCTTCCAGAAGGCCGTCCTCACCGCCACGATGGTGCCCGGCATCAACCTGGACCTGAAAACGTTGCCCACCGGCGCGTAACGGCAGTGGGCGTGGCGGCGCCTTGGCTTTGGCGTGTCGAGCCCGCCGCGGCAGCGGCGGGGTGCGTTCGGCGGCGCGGCCGCTGAGTCTGCGAACGAGGTGAGTGAGACAACCCGATGAGCCGTTTGATCAAGGAAAAGATGGTCCACGAGTACGGTGAGCGGCTCCGCGACGTCTCGGCGGTCGCTGTGATCAACACCCAGGGCATCGACGTCAAGCGCATGACGGCGTTTCGCGGCGTGCTGCGCGAGCGCGGCATCCGGGCGATGCGCGTTCACAACCGTCTGGGCAGGCGGGCGCTCGCCGCCGGGAGCCTCAAGGGAATCGACACGCTGCTCGACGGACCCAGCACGATCCTCTGGGGCGGCGAGGGCATCGTGGACATCGCCAAGGTCCTCAGGGCCGAGGCCAAGACGCTCGCCGAACTCGAGATCCGCGGCGGCGTCAGCGACGGAGAGGTCCTCTCGGCGGAGCAGATGCAGGCCCTCTCTGACTTGCCTAGCCGCGAAGAACTCATCGGCTTGGCCATCGGCAAGGCCATCGGTCAGGCCGCCCGCGTCGCGGCGGCCGTCATGGCGATGGGCGGCCGGTTGGCGGCCCAGATCCGCGAGATCGGGCCGCAGACCTCCGCCGACGAGCCTGAGACGTCCGCCGATGCGGCCGAGCAGGACGCCCCGGCCGAAGAACCGGCGCCCCAGGAACCCGCCGACGACGAGACGCCGCAACAAGAGGTCGAACCAGAGGAACCGAAGGCGGACGCAACCACAGATAACGACGGGGCACCGGAGCCCCCGGCGCCCCAACAGGCGCCCACGGAACCATAGCGTGGCAGAGACGCCCTGCCGCAGGGGCGGGGCAGGTACCCATCAACGGAGGTAAGTAGCAATGGCTCAAGAGGCAGCCCAAACAACCGAGGAGCGGACCTGGGACAAGAAGATCAAAGACCTCGGCGACAAGATCGTCGGCCTGACCGTCCTTCAGGCCAAGGAACTCGGCGACTACCTTGAAGAGGTGCACGGCATCAAGGCCGCGGCGCCGGTGGCGATCGGCATGGTTGCGGCCGCGCCGGGGGCCGGCGCGGAGGCCGAGGAGGAGAAGGACGCGTTCGACGTCGTCCTGACCGGCGCCGGGGACAAGAAGATCCCCGTCATCAAGGTCGTCCGCGAGATCACCAGCCTCGGCCTGAAGGAAGCCAAGGACCTCGTCGAAAGCGCTCCGAAGGCCGTCCGCGAAGGTGTCCCGAAGGACGAGGCCGAACAGTTGAAGGCCAAACTCGAAGCCGCCGGCGCGTCGGTGGAGTTGAAGTAACGGCCTGCGCCGCGTCTCTCGAACCCGCTGCGGAAGCAGCGCGTGGGTTGGGCGGCATCCTGCGAGCCCGCTGCGGAAGCAGCGCGTGGGTTGGGCGGCATCCTGCGAGCCCGCTGCGGAAGCAGCGCGTGGGCTGGGCGGCATCCTGCGAGCCCGCTGCGGCGCGCAGCGTCCCGTTGGGAGAGCAGCGGGTCACGTGCCCCGGCATGGCACGTGACCGGCGGAGCCACGCAAACCCGTTCGAACGAACCTCGTGTGTTGAGGTGACAAGGTGAACGACACGCAGCGTCGCAATTTCGGCCGTGTGGGGGAGGTCCTGGAGATCCCCAGCCTGACGGAGATCCAGACCGAGAAGTACGCCCGGTTCCTCCAGTTGGACGACGAACCCGACCGGCGCCACGACCATGGCCTGGAGGCGGTCCTGCGCGAGGTGTTCCCGATCACCAGTTACGACGGGTCGCTGCGCCTGGACTACGTCTCGTATCGGCTGGGCCGGCCGCGGTACACGCCCGACCAATGCCGGGCCTTGCGCCTCACGTACGGGCGTCCGTTCCGGATCACGGTGCGTCTGAGCGGCAAGGCGTACGACGCGCCGATCGAGGAAGAGGTGTACGTGGGCGAACTGCCCATCATGATGGGCGGGGGCGAGTTCATCATCAACGGGGCCGAACGCGTCATCGTCAGCCAGTTGCACCGCTCGCCCGGCGTGGACTTCTCGATGGAACTGGAGGCCGGCGACCGGCGACTCCACTCCTGCCGCATCATCCCCGAACGCGGGTCCTGGATCGAGATCAACGTCTCCAAGAAAGACGTGCTCCAGATGCGGATCGACCAGTCGTCCAAGATCCCCGTCACGGCGTTCCTGCGGGCGATGGACCCGAAGTACGCCGACACCGAAACCCTCATCCGCCTCTTCTACGACACCAAGATGCTCCGCCTTACCCAGGTCAAGCGGGGCACGCCCATCCAGGACATGTACGTCGTCTCGCCCGTCGTGGACAAGGGGACCGGCGAGATCGTCCTGGAGGCCGGTCAGAGGATCGGCGAGACGTGGGACACGATCCGCAACTCGGCAATCAAGCAGCTCGACGTCGTCGCCGACCCGCAGTGCGACCCCCTCATCCTCAACACCCTGGCCGAGGACAAGACGACCAACTACGACGAAGCCGTGCTCTACATCTACGGGCGGCTGCGCGTCGGCAACCCGCCGAACCTCGACAAGGCCAAGCAACTGTTCCAGGAGAAGTTCTACGACGTCAACCGGTACCGCCTGGGGCGGGTCGGCCGGTTCCGCCTGAACCGCAAGTTCGCCACCACCGTGGATGAAGACGAGATGACGCTGCGCCCCGAGGACTTCATCGAGTGCATCCGCTACATCCTGAACCTGCGGGGCGGCGAGGGATTCCTCGACGACATCGACGACCTGGGGAACCGGCGCCTCCGGACCATCGACGAACTCGCCGGCGACGAGGTCCGAAAGGGATTCCTGAAACTGAGGCGAACCGTCCAGGAACGGATGAGCCTCAAGGACCCGAAGGACCTCACGCCGCGCACCCTCGTCAACTCCAAGAGCGTGTCCTCCTCGATTGAGTTCTTCTTCGGCCGCAGCGAACTGTCGCAGGTCGTGGACCAGACCAACCCGCTCGCGCAACTCGCGAACGAACGGCGCCTGAGCGCCCTCGGGCCCGGGGGCCTGAACCGCAAACGCGCCGGCTTCGAGGTCCGCGACGTCCACGTCTCCCACTACGGCCGCATCTGCCCCATCGAGACCCCCGAAGGGACCAACATCGGCCTGATCGCCCAGTTGGGCATCTACGCCACCGTGGACCCGTACGGCTTCCTGATTACGCCTTACCGGCGGGTGCACCGCGGCAAGGTGAACGGCGACGTCCGGTACATGCGGGCCGACGAGGAGATCCAGCATACGCTGGCGCCGGCCGACATCGCGACCGACACGCGCGGGCGGATTACGGCCGACGCCGTGGTGGCTCGCCGCGCCGCCGATTTCCGCCGCGTCCCGGCCGGTGAGGTCGAGTACGCGGACGTGAGCCCGAAGCAGTTGGTGGGCGTCTCGGCCAGCCTGATCCCGTTCCTCGAACATGACGACGCCAACCGGGCGCTGATGGGATCGAACATGCAGCGCCAGGCCGTGCCGCTTTTGCTCCCGAGGCCGCCCATTGTGGCCACCGGCATGGAGCGGCCCGTGGCCGAAAACTCGGGGATGGTCGTACGGGCCGAGGAGGCCGGGACGGTCACGTACGTCGATTCCGAGCGAATCGTCGTCGAGAACCGCGACGGGTGGGAGAAGGAGTACAAACTGCGCAAGTTCGTCGGCCTGAACGAACGGACGTGTCTGAACCAGAAGCCGATCGTCTCGCTCGGCCAGCACGTCAAGCGGAACCAGGTCATGGCCGACGGCCCCGCCACGTGCGACGGCGAACTGGCCCTCGGCCGCGACGTCCTCGTCGCCTTCCTGACGTGGGACGGGTTCAACTTCGAGGACGCCATCCTGGTGTCCGAGAGCCTGCTCGTGGACGATCGGTTCACGAGCATCCACATCGACGAGTTCGACGTCGAGGTCCGCGAGACGAAACTGGGGCGCGAGGAGTTCACACGCGATATCCCGAACGTCTCGGAGCGGCAGTTGAGGCATCTCGACGCCGAGGGCATCATCTGCGTCGGTACACGCGTGGAGCCCGGCGACATCCTCGCCGGAAAGGTCTCGCCGAAGTCGAAGACGGAACTGTCGCCCGAAGAGAAACTGCTGCACGCGATCTTCGGCCGCGCCGGCGAGGACGTCAAGAACGACTCGCTCGTCGTGCCGGCCGGCACCGAGGGCATCGTCATCGGGGCCGAGAAGTACAGCCGCGTCGCCCACCTCTCGGAGGCCGAACGCCGACGCCGCAGCCGGGAGGCCCGACGCATCTCCAGAGAGATGAACGCTCGTATCATCGAGGCGTTCCGGACGCTCGTCGAGACGCTCAACAGCATCCTGCGAACCAAGATCGTGGATCCGGAGACGGGCATCGAGTACGGCGCCCCCGAGGTGGACTCGGAGGTGCTGGCCCAGGTCGAGGGCTTCGATTACGGGAAGATCCAGACGCGTTCCCAGTCGTACGAGGAAGGCCGCGCGGTCGTCCAACGCGAGTGGCCCAAGATTCAGGAAATGCTCGACGAGAAGGAACGGCAGGTGGCGCGGCTGAAGC
>Ga0307379_10013731_pt1 | contig 10488 bp, 14 predicted proteins | sample UN2MG_FD_202237 | JGI IMG/M metagenome (GOLD analysis project Ga0307379, IMG submission 202237) | Soil microbial communities from Risofladan, Vaasa, Finland - UN-2 | ecosystem: Environmental > Terrestrial > Soil > Coastal area > Acid sulfate soil | place: Finland: Risofladan, Vaasa | collected... | reverse complement strand
CGGCAAGGAGACGCTTCGTGCCGTCGCCTTCTTCGCCGCGGCGATGTTCACCCAGGATTTCGACCAGGTGATGCTGCCGCCCAAGAGCCACATCCTCGGCACGCCCAATCGCGACGGCTAACGCGTCACTTGGCCGGCTCGCGGCCGAAGGCCTTGCGCAACTCGTCCTTCGCCTGCTCCAGTCGGGCCCGGTCGGCATCGGACAGGTTCTTGCCGGCGCGGTTGATGTAGAAGGTGAGCATCGACATCGCCGAGCGGAAGGGGTCCGCTTTCCGCCGGCGGCTCGCCTCGGCCGAGCGCTTGAGCGACGCGGCGATCTCCTTCGGATCCTCGAGCGCGAACACGCCCCGCTGTAGCGTGAGCGCATGCGAATGCTCGGTGATGTTTTGCGACCAGCGCTGCGTCGGCTTCTGCGCCATCGACCGGAGCTCCTAGGGACGCGCGACAGCGAACCATCGCAGGAACAGCGCCGTACCGAAACCCCAGGCGCCATTGACGAGCAGTGCCGCCAGGAAGCGCGGCCACAGGTCCGGGATCGGTTGGCCCTTGATCGGCGGCACTACGAAGAAGGCGACGAGCGTGAGCGCCAAGGCCCCGGCGACCATCCAGGCTGTCCAATAGGCCGGGCCGCGCAAGGCTCCGAAGACCGGCGCCAGCGCCGCGCCCCAAAGCCCACCCCAGAACGCCTTGGAGATCACCGACGGCACGCCCAAGGGCGGGATCGGATCGAGTGGCCAGGCCGGGCGCGCCCAGGGGATGAGCCCGACTTGATTGAGGACATACCAGAGGCTCTGATGGAAGATCAGGGTGGCGAGAAAGCCGGCAATGAGGCCCGCGAGCGCGAGCTTCCATAGCGGCAAGGTCGGTCGTGTCAGCATCGAGGTCATGCCGCATGATGCCGGGGCGATGGCTTGAGGCGCAACCCATGCGCGCGAGGCACACGAGATGTTGAAGATCATCTCCGGCGGCCAGACCGGTGTCGACCGCGCCGCGCTCGATGTCGCCATTGAGCGCGGGCTCGCCTATGGCGGCTGGTGCCCGAAGGGCGGTTGGGCCGAGGACATGCCCGATCCCCCGGGGCTGCTCGCCATCTATGGTGGCTTGCGCGAAACGCCCGAGGCGGACCCCGCCCAACGCAGCGAATGGAATGTGCGCGACAGCGACCGGATGCTGGTGCTGGTCGACGGCGCCGGTCTACCGGTGTCGAAAGGAACAACCTTCGCGCTTCACTGCGCCGATGGCCTGGGCCGCCCCTATCTCGTCGCCGACCTGTCGGAACACGATGCGGGCTCGCAGGCCGCGGCCTGGCTCAGCGACCGGCACGATCCAATGACGCTCGGCATTGGCGGCCCGCGCGAAAGCGAAGCGCCGGGCATCTATCTCAAGGCGCGTGACTTCTTGCGCGCTCTGTTCGATCGGATGTGACTGCGCCCGTCCGACTCATGCTACCGTCCGGCCGTTGATTCCGAGAGGGGGGAGGGAGCCATGCTGACAGCACTCATCATCGCGCTTGTGATCGGCGCCATCGCCGGCTGGCTTGCCGGCCTTTTGGTGCAGGGAACGGGCTTCGGCCTCATGGGGGATATCGTCGTCGGCATTTTGGGGGCGTTGCTCGCCGCCTTCCTGTTTCCCATGCTCGGCATCGCGCTCGCGCTCGGTGGCGGCCTGCTGGGCGCGATCATCCTCGCCTTCATCGGCGCCGTGATCCTGCTCGTGATCGTGCGGGTGATCAAACAGATCGCGGCTTAGCGCGCGCCGCCGCGAATCCGCGGCGACGGCCTGCCAAAGAAGCCAGGACTGGCGGGGGGCGCGCAGCGGTCCCCCTTGCAATCGGCGTTTCCGGCCATATCTTTAAGCGGTCCGCGAAATCCCGTCCTAAGGGGAAAAGCAATGGTGAAGTGGCTTCTGATTGCATTGATGCCAATTGCCCTTGCCGGCTGCGTGACCGGGCAGGAATCGGCCCTGCCGCTCGCCCTCGGCCCGAGCGATACCGCGCAAGCGTCCTGCCTGCGTTACGCCGGCGCGCCGGCCTATGGCGATTGCAACGCGCCAGCCGCGCTTTCGGACCAGCCAGAGACCGAATAATTCCGCATCGGATTTCTACGTAGCCCCTTCCGGCGGCAGGTCTTGCTCAAGCTCTGCGCGTGAGGCGCCCCATTCTGTCGCATCGGAAAGCGTGGCATAGTCTTGGCCGCCGGGCTTCCGATCCCGCGCCTAGGGAGGGTGATTCAAATGCCGAACTCGATGAAGCTGCCGCCGTCTTCACGCCTGCTTTGTCTCGTCGCGATCGCCGTAGGCAGCCTCATTGCCGCGGGCCCAGCCTCGGCCGAGCCGCAGGAGCTGAAAATGATCGAACGCGCCACGACCGACGCCGTCACCGACACCAGTGCCACGGGCGACAGCGCCGGCGACATCCTCACCTTCGCCAACGACGTGTTCGACGCCGACGACAAGAACAAGCTCGGCACCAATCAGGGCATCTGCTTCCGCACCGTGGTGGGGAAGGCGTGGGAGTGCTTCTGGACGTTGACCCTGGACAAGGGCCAGATCACCGTCGAGGGACCGTTCTACGACGCCGGCGATTCGATGCTCGCGGTGACCGGCGGCACCGGCGACTATGCCGGGGCCCAGGGCGAGATGGCTCTGAGCGCGATCGGCACCGACGGCAAGGCCTACAGCTTCATCTACAGGCTCAAATAGCGCGCCGCCGGCTCCGGTCTATTTGACCAGAGCCTCGCGTTCTTTGAGCAGCGTGTCGAGCTTCGCCTGTTGATCGGCGATGCGATCGGCGTTGCGCTCTTCGTCCGCAGCGCCGGAAAAGGCCGCCGCCTGCTCCACCAATTGGCGCAGATTGTCTTCGACGATCTGGATGCGTCTTTCGATTTCGGCGAGGTCTGCGGGATCGGCCAAGGCTTACCTCCTGGGTTTATGTGTCGGTTTCACCTTACGAGGAGGCGGCTGCCCGGGACAAGCCCGGCCATAGCGAGGCGTAAGCCTCACTCGGCGATTGGAGTTGCGAGACGCGCTAAAAAGGGTGAAACATCGGCGCAAGTTCGACCGTAGACGGACAATCGTGGTTAAGGCGCAAAGGGCAACACATGCAAATCATCCACCGGGTCTTCCTTGCCGCGTCTCTTCTCGCGGCGCCGAGTTTGGCCTTGGCCGACGCCTATCACGACCTGGCGCGCGAGCCGCATGGCATCGAGGCCCCCGATCCAAAACCCGCCCCGCCACCGGCACCACCGTCGAACAAGATCACCATCTACACGGCCAAGACGATCGTGACGCAGGATCCCGGCACGCCGACGGCCGAGGCCGTGGCGGTGATCGACGGCAAGATCCTCGGGGTGGGCACGCTGGATGAGGTCCAGGGCTGGGTCACCAACCAGGAAGTCGAGATCGACCGGCAGTTCCAGGACGCGGTGATCGTGCCGGGCTTTATCGAAGCGCATATGCATCCGCAGATCACGGGCGTGCTTTGGCTCGGGGTCTATGTCGGCCGCTTCGACCGGACCTCGCCCGACGGCACGCTGGTCAAGGGGCTGGAGACCAAGCAGGCCGTGCTCGCACGGCTGAAGGAGGCGGCGGCAAAAATGCCGGCGGGAGGCAATTGGCTGGTCGCCTGGGGCTATCAGCCGGAGTTTTACGACAACTCGCCGCTGACGCGTGCCGATCTCGATCCGATCTCCAACGATCATCCGATGCTGATCGAGAATTTGTCGATGCATATCTACTACGCCAACAGCAAGGCGTTCGAGATTGCCGGCATCGGCGACGACACCACCATCGTCGGGATCGTCAAGAAGGATGGCAAGCCGACCGGCGAGATCGAGGAGATCACGGCGGCTCTTGCCTTCGCCGCGAAGCTGCCGCCGCTCGACGCCAAAACCATGCTCAAGGCCACCTGGGACGCGGCCGCGCTCGCGCATCGCGTTGGCGTCACCACCTTCGCCGATCTGTCCTTCGGTAGCTTTCCAGGAGGTTACCAAGCCTATCAGGCGGCGGAAGCCGACCCCAACTTCCCGGTGCGGACCGTTCTCAATCCGATCATCCAAATCTTCCAAAAGCCGGAGATCGTGGCCAAGGGTGGGCTCGATCTCCTCACCGAGTGGCATAAGGCCGACACCGACCGGCTCAGCTTCGGCGGCGTCAAGTTCGTCGTCGACGGCTCGATCCAGGGCTATACCGGGCTGTTTCAATGGCCCAATTATTACAAGACCTTCGCCAATGGCATCGCCAACATCTCGCAAGACGACCTCACCAAGTGGGTGACCGAGGTGCATAAGCGCGGGTTCCAGGCCGTGATCCACACCAACGCCGATGGAGCCACCGAAATGGCGCTCGCCGCGGTCACCGAGGCGGAGCGGCAATATCCGCAATTGGCCACGCGGCATCGGCTCGAGCACAATCAATACGTGACGCAGAGCCAGCTGCTCAGGATGAAGGAGCTGGGCATGGCCACCAATCTGTTCACCAACCACATCTATTATTGGGGCGATCTGCACTACTCGACCTTCGTCGGACCGGACCGGGCCGAGGACATTGACCCGGCGGGCAGCGCCCAGCGCCTGGGCATCCCCTTCAGCATGCATTCGGACGCCTCGGTCACGCCGGTCGATCCGCTGTTGTGCATGTGGACGGCGAGCGCGCGCAAGACCATGTCGGGCCGCGTCCTCGGCGAGGCCGAACGCATCACCGTGCCGCAAGCCCTGCATGCGGTGACCCTCGGCGCGGCCTATCTGCTCGGGCAAGACGACAAGAAGGGCTCGATCAAAACCGGCAAGCTCGCCGATTTCACCGTGCTTGACCGCAACCCGCTCGATGTGACCTCGCCTGATGAGCTGAAAGACATCAAGGTGCTGGGAACGGTCATGGGCGGCAAAGCCTTTCCGGCGGGTCCCCTCAATGCCAGCGCGCCGGCGCCTGCCGGCAAAGCGCCATAGCCGGGAAGAGGGGTCACGACGCCTCTTGTGACCCTGATGTTCCCGAGGAGATGCCCCACACGGCGATGAACATGGCGGCGATCAGCGGCCCGATGACGAAGCCATTGAGCCCGAAAATGGCGATACCGCCCAACGTGGAGATCAGCACCACATAATCCGGCATCCTGGTGTCCTTGCCGACGAGATAGGGACGCAGCACGTTGTCCACGAGTCCGATGACGCCCGCGCCGAACGCGATCAACACGATGCCCTGCCACACAGCGCCCGTTGCCAGGAGGTACAGCGCCACCGGCAGCCAGACGACGGCGGCGCCGACCGCTGGCAGCAAGGACAGAAACGCCATCACCACGCCCCACAGCACCGGGGCGTGGATGCCAAGCAGCCAGAACATCACCCCGCCGAGGGCGCCCTGGACGACGGCCACGAGGATTGTGCCCTTAACCATGGCGCGAACGACGATGGTGAATTTACTGAACAGTGCGCGCTTTTGCTCAGGCGCCAGCGGAACCGCGGCCTTGATGCGCTCGGACAGCGCCCCGCCGTCGCGCAGCAGGAAGAACAGCAGATAGAGCATGATGAAGGCGCTGATGATCAGGTTCGCCGTGCCCTGGCCGACGACGACGGCCTGGGTAGCGAAGAACTGACTCCCCTCCTTCAGAATGGCGGTCAGACTCGCCTGCACGTCGCTGACATTGGTTACGCCGAGCCCGTCGAGAATGCCGGTTGCCCAGCCGGGCATGGCGTCCAGGAATTCCTGAAGGAAGCGGCCGAAGTCGAGCTCCCCCGACTGCACCCGCTCGTAGAGATTGCTTGCCTCCTTGGCCAAGGACGCTGCCGTCAGCGCCAAGGGCAGGAGGACGATCGCCACGATGAACAGCAGGGTCACGAGGGCCGCGAGGTTGCGTCGCCCCGACATGGCGCCCAAGAGGCGCCGCTGCGCCGGCGCGAATACGGTCGCCAGAATGGTAGCCCACAGGATCGCGCCGGAGAACGGCCAGAGGATCCAGACGAAAGCGAGCGACACTACGACGACCAGCACCAGAAAAGCCTTGTCCTGAAGCGTGCTGTGGCGCGTGTCCTTGCTCATCGCTGTCTTCGGTCCCTCTCTTCCGTCGGCGCGGATCATAGCGGCGGCTGGCAGCGGTCAGGCAAGAAAGTTTTGCGGGTGTTGGCGGGCCGGAAGAGGTCCGCGCCACCTGCATCCTCATGGGCGAAGGACGGGCGGTAGTTTAAGGGAGCGGGAAGGGGCTTGCGCGGCATCGTCGCAGGACTGGCCGGTCGCGCGCATCTTCGCCGCCGCCGACAAGGCGACCGGCACCACCGTGCTCGCCGATCTCTACGCCAAGATGCGTGCCGCGCCTGATGCCCCCGGGCTAGACGCCGGCTGGCGTCAGAGCGCGTCCTTCGCCGCCTTCACCGGGCGCACCTTCAGCATCTTGCGGGCCGGTTTTGCCTTGAACACGGTCGGCTCCTTGGTGAAGGGGTTGATGCCCTTGCGCGCTTTGGTAGCCGGCTTCTTGACCACGATGAACTTGGCGAAGCCTGGCAGCAGGAACTCTCCGGTCTTCTTCATTTCCTTGTAGCCGACGGCGCTCAGGTGCTCGATCACGGCCTTCACGTCCTTCTTCGTCAGCGAGAGCTCGTCGGCGATTTTCTGGATCAGTTCAGATTTCGACATCATAGGATTGGTACCTTCCGAAAATAGAGAGAGCCGCGGCTCACCTGAGCTTTGGCCGCGGCCCACAAGCCATGACGCATGGCCGATTCGGGCCGGATTGTCAGCAGCTTAAGCCAAGGATGCTGTTGGTATCCGCGACCGCACCTTACGCCTTCCCGAACCGCCCGTAGCGATAGGGCGTGGGATCGACGATGGGGGTGTCGCCCATGACCAAATCCGCCATCAGCTGGCCGGCACCGGGGCCGATGCCGAAGCCGTGGCCGGAAAAGCCGCTGGCAATGTAGAAGCCGGGGAGGGACGGGACGCCGGAGATGACGGGAACCCCGTCGGGCGTCGCGTCGACGACACCAGCCCAGCGCTCGGCGATCTGCATGCGGCCGAAGGCGGGGAAGCTGCGCACGAGGTTCCGCTCCCCCTCATCCAGAATGGAACGCGAGGGCGCGGGGTCGAGCGTGCGCACCGTCTCGAACGGCGTCTCGGCGTCGAGCGCCCAACGCCTCGGGATCCGCCACTCCTCCAGGAAGCTCCGGTCGACACGGAGGCGCAATTCGTGCCACTGGGTAATCAGGGCAGGGAGGAAGTCGAACAACAGCCTGAAGCTGTCGGGCGTCAGCGGGGCGACATTGGCGTTCCGCCGCGCGATCGAGTAGCCGCCGTCGAGCCGCTGACGGAAGGCGAAATCGTCGGCGCCGGCGATACGGTCGGGCGCGCCGGCGACCGGACCGGTGCGCATCACCGAGGCCACCAGCTTGAGTTGGGGCAGCGCCACCCCGAGATTGCCGCAGAACAGCCGCGACCAGGCGCCGCCGGCGAGCACCACCTGGCGGCAGCGTATCGGCCCGCGTTCCGTGACCACGCCGCTTACCCGCCCCGCGGATGTCTCCAGCCCGCGCACGGCGCAAGTCTCAAACATCGCGGTGCCTTGGGCGAAGGCGGCATTGGCGATGGCGGAGGTGGCCTTCTCCGGCTCGGCGCCGCCGTCGCTTGGCGTGTAGAGCGCGGCCGGCCAGCGGCGGGCGGAGCCTCGCAGCAGCCGGTCGATCTCATCCGCTCCGATCAGGCACGAGTCGATCTGATACGATGCGGCTCGCGCCAGCCAATCCTCGTGCCTGGCCGCCTCCTTCGCCGTCTCGCACAGATAGACGATGCCGGTCTGGCGAAACCCGGTCTCGGCCCCGGTCCGCGCCGTCATCGCCGCCCACAGGCGCAAGGACTCGACCGCGAGCGGAATTTCGGCCAGATCGCGCCCCATCTTGCGGCACCAGCCCCAATTGCGGCTCGACTGCTCGCCCGCGATCCGGCCCTTCTCGCACAGCGCCACCGACACGCCGCGCTCGGCCAGACAGAGCGCGGTGGCGGCCCCAACGATGCCACCGCCGATGACGACCACATCGACCTCGGCCGGAAGCGCGGCGGTGGTGCGAACGGGATCGACGCGCGGCGCCATCGGCCCCTACCGGCTGAAGGCCATATAGCGCATGATCTTCCAGCTGCCGTCGGCCTGGCGGCGGAAGAGATCGAGGCCCGGCTCGACCGAAATCTCATCCGTCTCGCCGCCGCCGGTCATGGTCAGCGTCCACACCAGGCGTACCACCGCGACATCGCCGAAGACGAGGATCTCCTTGATGTCGGCGGCATAGTGATAGCCGCGGGCATCGTCGCCGAGCACGCGCCGCAGCCGGGCGCAGATGTCGGCATGATGCTGCTCCGGCAGGCCGCGGAAATCGGCGACGAGGCCCGGCTCGAACAGGTCGCAGATCGTGTCGGCGCGGCGCGCATTGAAATCGGCGGTCCAGGCCATGAGCGCGGCCCTGATCTCCGCTGGCGCCGCGTCATCCTCGGCCGCGGCTGCCGGCACCCAGGCACCGAGGACGCAAGCGCCGAGGACGCTGGCCAAGACCAGAGCCTGGAGCGGCCGGGCCAGGATACCGACAAGCATGCAGTCCTGCTCCCTCCGTCCAGGCATACGCGTGACGGCCAGACATGGCGATGCCTCACCGCGGCGCATGATGCGGCCGGAGCCGGTCAAAGAGCAAGGACTAGCGGGGCACCGAGCGGCCGCGTCCGTTGTTTAAATGGGCAGCCTCTCGGCGCCCCGCTCTAGCGGCGATATTTTACGGCCCATGCCACCGCGCCTTACCTCTGTTTCCGCATCGCTTGAGCCTTTCGGCCCCGCCAGGCGGAGTTGACCTGGGCATCGCAGCCCAGGCGACGGCGGATTAGGACCCCTGAGGCTGGTCCGTTAGCCGGCGCGCGGGCGAAGGGCCGGGGCGAGCCGCACAACCCTCGTTGTTCGCGCGCACCTCAGGCGCCGCGTCCCTCGTCCCAAGACAACAGACGGTCTGCAGCTCGCGTCCTCATGGACGAGGGATGGGCGGAGTTTAAGCGAGGCGCGAAGCCCGGGGATAGATTTGTGACGCCCCGGCGCAGTGCTCCGTTAACGCATTCCGGGCAGGCTGCGCGCAGGACAAGCAAAACGATGAGGACTCCCATGATGACCAATCGGATCTGCGCCGTCGCAGCGGCGGCCGCTCTCGCCATCTTCGGTGCCGCCGCGCCAGCAAGTGCGGCGCCGTTCGACGGCAGCTGGAACATGGCCTTGGTGACCACCAGCGGCCATTGCGGCGTGATCAAGATGGGCATGGCCGTCAACCGCGGCCACATCTCCTCGACCAGCGGACGTTTCGTCATGCACAAGATTTTCTTGAACGGGCTGATTTCCGGCACAGGCCAGACCACGATCAATGGCGTGGCCGGCCCGCGTCTGGCCAAGGGCGTCGGCCACTTCACGCGCGCCAAGGGCAGCGGTAAATGGAACGGCACCGGGCCTTCGGGCGTCTGCTCGGGCTATTGGGTCGCCACCCGCGGCTGACGCGGAGTTTCTTTAATTGCGCTACCGCTTCGCTGCTTGAGCGCTACCGCTTTGCTACTTGAGCGCATGTTTGCGCTACCGGCCTTCTTCTTTGTGCTCCCGCCCTTCGCGCTACCTGAGCACTGGGCCGACTTGAGCGCTGCGCTTCAACGCGTCATCGCCGGGCTTGACCCGGCGATCCATTCCAGTGGCCTCTCCCCCAGCCAGGGCGGGACGGGTGAGGGGGATTTTTTTCGACGCGGCCGAGACGCTGACCCCTCACCGATCCGGCCACGCGCTCAAACAGCGGAGCGGTAGCGCAGCGAAAACGCCGGATCGTGCTCTCCCACCAGGGGAGAGCGGGGCGTTCGCTGCACCACTCCGTCATTCCGGCACGAGCCGGACTTCGGGGCGGCGGGCTTCCCGTGCGTGCCTGAGCAGGGCAAGTTCAAGGGTGAGCTGATCTACTCGATCCGCCCGATTTAGGCGCAGCCCTCATCCCAAGGCGCAGACGGTCTGCAGCCTCGTGTGCTCATGGACGCGGAAGGGGGAGTGTGAGGTCGCCGCGAAGGGGAAAAGTACGGGCATGACGAGCAGGAGGGTGTGCTATCGATTGACTTCAATCGGAGATTGAAGAAGAAATTGTCGGGGTAGTTGCTCGAGGGTATGCGCAATGACGCTGGATAAACTCGCTAATGTCCGAACGCAGGACTTGCACACCGTTTCCGGAGACGATCTGAGACTCCTCCCAGGGATGACGTCGTGGTTCAATCCTCTCCTGCTCCTCAAACTATTGAAGCCGGTCATCATCAGCCAGATTTTTGGAGAATATGCCGATCGCCGGTTGATCCATGCCGCGCTTGATCCGGAACCGGACAAAGAGGTGATCATACCAGCTTGCTTGAAGGCTGACTCATTGGGGATTCCCGCGGACGGGGAACGCTGATTCTCTTGTGGCGAAGTGGGAGGTGATTCGCCATGAGACGAGCGCTTGCGTTGCGGGAGGATTATTCCGG
>Ga0307379_10013727_pt1 | contig 10490 bp, 10 predicted proteins | sample UN2MG_FD_202237 | JGI IMG/M metagenome (GOLD analysis project Ga0307379, IMG submission 202237) | Soil microbial communities from Risofladan, Vaasa, Finland - UN-2 | ecosystem: Environmental > Terrestrial > Soil > Coastal area > Acid sulfate soil | place: Finland: Risofladan, Vaasa | collected... | reverse complement strand
TGCATATACCCTCTTATCACTGCTATCGCTGTATGTTCGGGCTTGAATATCCCGAGTGTAATGTGAGGTGTGCTCGGTATCTTGAGGAAGTTATCATTAACGAAAGACCAGAAACCATAGCTGCCTTCATCGGTGAGCCAGTGATTGGTGGCTCGGGGTGTGTTCCTCCTCCTCTTGAGTACTGGCCGACAGTAAGAAAGATATGTGACCGGCATGATGTGTTGCTAATTGCTGACGAGGTTATGACTGGCTTTACCAGAACCGGTAAGATGTTTGCTATGGAGCACTGGGGAGTTAAGCCGGACATAATGACTGTGGCCAAGGCGATCTCAGGTGGTTACATTCCTCTTGGAGCGGTAGCAATAAATGACAAAGTCTACCAGGTTTTGAAGGGTAATGAATTAAGCCATGGTTATACTTTCTGCGGGCATCCTACCGCTTGTGCTGCCGGACTAACCGCTATGAATCTCTATGTTACAGACAAGGTGTCTGAGAATGCTGCTAAAGTAGGCAAGCATATCTTGGAACGTCTTGAAGTTGAGTTTAAGCCTTTGCCATGTATTGATAACCCTACCGGGCTGGGTATGATGCTCGGATTTGATGTGGTTACTGATAAAACTACTAAGGCACCATTCCCTGAGGATGTCAGAGAGCGTATCTATAGCGAGATATTGGACAAAGGTATCATTAGTGCAGTGATTTGGGGGTCTGGAAATAGCCGATTTTTGATGATCCCGCCCTGTACCATGACCCTAGAGGAAGCTGATTTAACACTTGACATTCTATTACCTATGATGGCTGCCATTAAATCGAGCTAGCCAAATTATAGAGTATGAAGAAAGGGGGTGGGGATGCAGCAAAACTAATTTAGGGAAGCCTGACACATAACAAAATTTAAGAGGAGGTAGAAAATGAAGAAAGTCTTTGTTGTATTGGCGATAATGCTAGTGGTGGTTAGTTTGGTTATCGTTGGTTGTGCCAAACCAGCACCAACCCCAGCACCAGCACCAACCCCGGCACCAACCCCAGCACCAGCGCCAACCCCAGCGCCGACGCCTAGTGAGGAAGGAGAGCTACCCACGGTTGAGTGGAGATTGCAGTGTGCCTTCACCGCGGGGGACCATGAAGCAGATATAGCCCTTCCGTCATTGGTAGACTGGATTGCCGAAAAGTCTGGTGGGAAGTTTAAAATTACACGTTATTACGGCGGCGAAATCATGCCACCCGAGGAAATGATCATTGGCATAGGTAAGGGATTGGCTGAGATGGGAGAAGGACCTGGGTGTTACTGGCCTGGCACGGATCCAGCACTCGACCTAGCTTTTGGTTTACCTTTTGCTCCGACATCGGCAATTGATGGCTATGCTTTCAATACTATGAGCCGGTGGGCGGTCATGATGAGGGAGATATTCGCCGAACACGGCTGCTACTACATTGGTTGGGTAACCGTAGGGCCTCAGCCCTGTCTCGTTTCAAGGGTACCTATACGCACATTGGAAGACTTTAAAGGAGTGAAAATAAGAGTATCCGGTTACGATGCAAAACTGTTTGAGGAACTGGGTGCTTCCACTACTTATGTCCCAGCAGGAGAGGTTGGCGAGGCTCTGACTATGGGCGTAATTGATGCTGCTATGTACTCGCAAGAGTGCATCAAAGACATGGGGTGGGGTGAACCTGCGGATTACCTCATTACGCCAACATACGAGGCTAAAGGTAATACCATCTTCTGTAGCTTGGACGCTTGGAAAGCACTACCTTGGGAATATCAGGACCTTCTCAGACAAGCCACCGATAGATACTGCCGTGAGGCCAACGAATTCTGGTACGCCTACTTGGAAGATAACATCAAACTGGCTACCGGAGCGGGAACAAAGGGTACATATAGCTATGACGTACTCACTTTGTCTGATGAGGACTTGGCTGAGATGCAGCGGATATCCGTTGAAAAGGTCTGGCCTGAGTGGGCTACGCACTCTCCTCGATGTGCTGAGGCTGTTGAAATTTTGAAAGATTGGTATGCAAACAAGATGACTGAGGTGGTTGACTGGCGAGAGCCTTCCTAGTGATTGATGACTGTGGGGCGGGTAGGTACCTACCCGCCCCACAATGGGGGGGGCAAGTAAGTGAGATTTCTTAATACTGTTAATAACATTAACAAATGGGTTGGTAATGTTATTTGCTATCTTGTTGTCGTGATGACGTTAACGGGGGTGTATGAGGTGGGAGCAAGGTATTTCTTCAACAGACCCACTGTGTGGGTCTGGGAAGCTAATGCATTGGTTCTGAGCGTTTTTGTTGCCTTAGGTGGTGGCTATACTCTGCTGGTTCGAGGACATGTTAGGGTGGACATAGCTTATGAGCATCTCTCCACACGAGCCAAGGCAATTACAGATGCATTTACTTCCTGTTTAATCTTTCTCTTTCTGGGTATACTTTTATGGCGGAGTATTGAAGGGGGTTTGCTTTCTTTAAGCCTGTTGGAACGCAGTCAAACTGTTTTTCGTCCTCCCATATATCCCTTTAAGCTAATGTTGGTCGTTGGTATCTTTCTGTTTTTGTTACAGGCGATATCAGATTTCGTGCGCTACATCTATATTGCCCATACTGGTAGTCAGGTGAATAGTGGATCTTAGCATTGGCGTATGGACTATCATTTTATTTGGCTTGATGTTCGCTGTCTTGGCCACAGGACTGCCAGTTGTTTTTGTCCTCGGTGGCATTGCCATGGCACTCTCTATCCTGATTTTTGGCATTAATGCTACCATTGGTCTGTACATGAACGTCTGGGCTGGGTTCATTACTCAGATGCTGTTGGCTGTCCCATTATTCATACTGATGGCAAGTGTGCTGCAATATTCAGGAATAGCGGATGACGCCTACGACATGTTCTACAAGTGGATGGGTGGGCTGAGGGGGGGATTGGCAATGGGCACCGTGCTGATATGTACTATCTTTGCCGCCGTAACGGGAACAAGCGGTGCTGCTACTGTCTCTATGGGGCTAATAGCTATTCCGTCTATGCTCAAACGTGGCTACGATAAGCGTATGATAGTCGGAGGTGTAGCCGCCGGTGGGGTACTAGGTCTCTTAATCCCGCCAAGTATAATAATGATTATTTACAGTCTGATAGCTCATCTATCAATTGGGAAGATGTTTATGGGAGGGATCTTTCCTGGCCTTGTAGCTAGTTTTTTATATGTATTATATATTGGAATAAGATGTTGGCGGAACCCGGAGCTAGGTCCGCCACTACCAGTTGAAGAGAGAGCTACCTGGAGCATGAAATTAGTGTCGTTGAAAGCCTTAATGCTACCTATAATCCTCATTATCGCTGTTTTAGGTTCAATTTGGTTTGGAGTAGCTACCCCTACCGAGGCTGCAGCTGTAGGTGCCTTCGGCGGGTTTATTTGTGCTATTATTCATCGCCGTTTCAACCTGACACTACTCAGAACGGCATCCCTCCAGGCTCTTAGACTAACATCTATGATCTTCTGGATTATGGCAGGAGCTATCGCTTTCAGCAACCTGTATATCCAGTTGGGAGCTCGGGATATGATCGGTGAGCTAGTAACCGGCTTACACCTAAACCCGTGGTTAATCTTGATTCTTATGCAGATTTCTCTTCTCATTCTTGGTTGTTTAATGGATGACGTCGCTGTTATAATGCTTGCCGGTCCCATTTATATCCCTATTATTGAGACTTTGGGCTTCAACCCCTTATGGTTTGGGATACTGTTTATTATGAATATGAATATAGCTTACCTGACTCCTCCTTACGGTTTTAATTTGTTTTACCTGAGGGGGCTTACTCCGGTGATAAGGGAGCAGACTGGTGTGGAGATAACCATGGGAGATATATATCATGCTGTTGTTCCCTTTGTAGGACTTCAGATCATCGCTCTAGCTATAGTTATGGTGTTCCCCTCGCTAGCTACTTGGCTTCCAGGAAAGATGTTTGGTTAATGAGACATGGAGAAAGAAGACTACCCTGGATCTTGCTAAAGAGAAAATGGCAGAGATGCTACACATAAGGTGTCGATACCTTTGACTTCACATCAAGAGGAAAAGATAGATAGGATATTGGCAGAGGCTAGGAAATACTATAAGGGAAAAATAGAAGACTAGTTTTTTCTGAAAAAGGAGAGAAAGAATGATTAAGAGAACAGAAGAACTTCTCAAGTGGGATCAAGAACATATAGTGCACAGCAGGTATGGCATCGGGGGAAATATTGGCATCATAAGCGATAAAAGTCATGGAATATACTTTCAGGATACAGAAGGAAAGGAATATATTGACGGTGCCTCTCAATTGCTCTGTGTCAATTTGGGTTACGGTCAAAGAGAGATTATTGATGCAGCCTACAAAGAGATGGAGAGATTGCAATATAGTATGCTCTTTCACGGGTTTTCAAATATAGCCACTATTGAGTGTGGCCAGAAGTTAAGTGAGCTAGTCTCTGAGGGATTAGACCATTTCAACTTTACCACTGGGGGTTCAGAGGGTATAGACCTTGCGCTCAGGCTGGCTCGCTTATATTGGAGCGTTAAAGGCAGGAATAAATTTAAGATTATTAGCCTTTATGATTCATACCACGGTACCGCTGGTGGAGGATTGGCGGTTGCTGGTACTGGCAGGGGAGGTTATGAGAGGGGTGTAGCCCCATTGATGCCCGGTTTTATTCATATACCGTCCTACTACTGTTATCGCTGCATGTTTGATAAAGAATACCCCAGCTGTAATATCCATTGTGCCCAATTCCTAGCTGAAATTATTGAGAAGGAAGGCTCAGACGACATAGCTGCCTTTATTGCTGAACCGGAGTTAGGAGTTGGCGGTATGATTGCCCCTCCTCCGGAATATTGGCCTAAGGTAAGGGAAATATGTGACCGGTATAATGTATTACTCATTGCTGATGAGGTTATGACTGGCTTTGGTAGAACTGGAAAAATGTTCGCCATGGAGCATTGGGGGGTTAAGCCAGATATAATGGTTATGGCCAAGGGGATTACCAGTGCCTATCTTCCTTTTGGAGCGGTAGCCTTTAGTGGTGAGATTTGGGAGACACTTAGAGGCAGAAATTTTGTTTCCTATACCTATGCTGGGCATCCGGTATGTGCTGCCGCGGCAGTTAAAACGATGGAGATATACCAAAGGGACAAGGTAGTTGAAAATGCGGCCAGGGTAGGTAAGTATGCCCTAGAGCACCTTAAGCGGGATTTTGAACCGCTCCAGTGCGTAGGTGGTGCCAATGGGCTTGGTTTAATGCTTGGCATTGAGATAGTAGCTGATAAAGCTACTAAGAGACCGTTTGACCGGAAATTGAATATAATGCAGAGGATACAAGATAGGGCATTGGAAGAGGGTATCTTTCTACGTATGGCTGACATTGGTTCTACTCCGAGCGACCGAATTGTTTTTGCCCCCCCGCTGATAATCACTAGTGAAGAAGTAGATAAAGCACTCGATATCTTGTTTCCTATAGTAGCTAGTCTTAAGCCAAGCTAGATATTCTAAGAGAAGGGGGACTTGATTTCTTGAGACTAAAAATCAGTTAAAAAGAGGAATGGAGGTAATATGGCAGTTTTAGAGGAACCAATAAAGGGGATACCGCTGGTTAAAAACTATATTAATGGGGAATTGGTTGAATCTAAAGGTGAAACCAAGGATGTTGTCAATCCGGCTACAGGCCAGACGATTGGCAAAGTTCCGATTTCAACCAAAGATGAGATAGGTGCCGCAGTAGAAGCGGCCAAAGCTGCTTTTCCTGATTGGAGAAGAACAACTCCGCTAGCCAGAGTAAGATGTCTCTTCAGGCTCAAAGAGTTACTGGAAGAGAATTTTGAGGAGCTTAGTCGGATCCAGACGCAGGAACATGGAAAGACGATAGATGAATCGAGAGGAGAAACGAGGCGCGGCATCGAGAATGTAGAAGTGGCTACAGGGATTCCTATATTGATGCAAGGCTATCGTTCGGAGGATATCGCGGCAGGCATAGATGAGTATCTTATTCCAACACCTTTAGGAACTTTCGGCATAATAGCCCCGTTTAACTTTCCATTCATGATTCCACTTTGGTCAGCACCGTATGCTGTGGCTACTGGAAACTGTGTCATTGTCAAGCCCTCAAGTGAGGTTCCCTTCAGCCAAAGCAGGCTCACTGAGTTGGTAGACGAGGCTGGTTTCCCACCAGGCGTGTGGAATGTGGTCAATGGTGGAAGAGTTGTTGTATCAGGCATGCTAGAGCATCCGGGCATTGTGGGCATAGCCTTTGTTGGCTCCACTCCAACCGCGAAATATATTTACAAGATGTGTGGCGAAACTGGTAAGAGGGTTATTGCTCAGGGGGGTGCCAAGAACTTTATGATAATAATGCCGGATTGTAATGTAGCTGCAACCATACCAGCTCTAATGACATCATTTTTCGGTAACGCAGGTCAACGATGCTTGTCAGGTGCCAATCTTGTTATTGTCGGTGATGATAAATTCTACAATAGCTTTATGGATGGAGTGGCTGATGTCGCATCCAAGATAATTGTTGGTAATGGACTTGATGAAGCGGTTCAGATGGGGCCTCTGCACGATAAGGAGAAAAAACAAAGGGTTTTAGGGTATATAGAAAGCGGTATACGAGAAGGGGCAAAGCTCAGGCTTGATGGTAGAAAGATAAAGATTTTTGGCAACTATCCGGACACTTGCTTCCTTAATCCAACTATCTTCGAGAATGTTACACCGGATATGAAAATTGGTAAGGATGAAATCTTTGGGCCGGTAATGAGTGTTATGCAAGCGAAAAACCTGGACGAAGCAATAGATATGGTCAATACCAATCCATATGGTAATGGTAACGCTATCTTTACCTCAAGCGGTAAAAGTGCCAGAGAATTCCAATACCGGATTAACAGTGGTAATGTTGGCATAAATATCGGAATAGTGGCGCCTATGGCATTCTTCCCATTTAGCGGCATGAAGGATTCGTTCTTTGGGATATTACATACCCAGGGCAAGGAGGCTATTCGTTTTTTTACCGAAAGTAAAGTGGTCATCGAGAGGTGGTTTTAGAAAGGGGGTATCTATGAAGCTACAAACAGCCTCTGCAACTATTAGTTTTGCTAAGAAGCTTGAAGACGAATCGGCGAAGTTCTATGAAGATTTGGCTCAGAGATATACTGAAGGTAAAGATACCTTTCTCTCTTTTGCTAAGGAGAATGGTAAGAATATAGTGCAGATTGAAAGAGCGTACTATGGGGTTATCACTGATGCCATTGAGGGTTGTTTTGCCTTTAATCTGAATCCGGATGAGTATACTGTGAAAACTGAACTGGCAGAAGAGGCAAGTTATTCTGAGGCTCTGGATAAGGCTGTAGAGGTAGAAGAGAAAATCATAAAATTTTACTTGGATGCAGCTGAACAGTCAAAGTCTCTGCTGGCCGATGTTCCCAGAGTCTTTGCCTTAATAGCCAGAAAGAGGAGCGATCGTATAGCAAAACTGATGCTTTGTCAAAATGCCTGAGGGACTGAACAACCCCTGAGTAGCTTTATTTTGGGACAAGGTTGAAAATTAAATTGTTCTTACAGAAATTTTTGATGTTCCAAAGTCGGTAATGTAGCTCAGACTTAGGGAGACAGGCTTGATTCAATCCCAACTTGGGGCCAATCGTGCCGCACAGCGAGAGGCCAAGCTGGAGTGAAAAGTTTCGGTCATTAAGAGGGCTAATTCTGCCCGTCATCCTAATTGTCGCCGTTCTTGGAGCAATTTTCACAGGAGCAGCAACTCCTATTGAAGCCGCGTCAGTGGGTGCCGTCGGTTCTTTGATCTGCACAGCAGTACACAGGAAACTCACCTGGTCTCTCATGAAGGAAGTTACAATACGTGCATTTGGTATTACTACCTTTATTATGTGGATAGTGTTGGGGGCTTATGCATTTCAAGCTGGTTTCGGTATGGCTGGAGGAGCGACGCTTGCCAATACTGCCCTGATTGGATTAGCAGAGGTAAATCGTTGGTTGCCAGTTGTTATTAGTGTTTCTGCAATTATAATTTTGGGGACCTTTATGCCAGCAGAAATCGTAGTAATAATTACTGCCCCAACGCTCTTCCCTTTAATTCGGCTACTTGGTTTCAGTGATATCTGGTTTGGCATAATAATGGTTCTGTCGATAATGATCGGATTCCTGTCGCCGCCCTTCGGCTATAATTTGTTTTACATGAAAGGTATCCTTCCTGAGATTGATAAAAGCATTACAATGGGTATGGTCTACCACTCTATTGTCCCCTACATCGTGAGTCTGGGGCTGGCTATCATAATTATTTCAATATTTCCCGAGATAGCTACTTGGTTGCCCGGTATTCTAGTCGGAACTTGAAGGAGGAAAAGATGGTCAGTAAACGGACGGAAGACTTCATGAGACGAGATGTGAAATATTTTGATGCACCCTATTCATGCAGTGGGAAGAAAGCCAAGGGTGGTACTCGAAAAGGGCCATGGAATATGGTTACAGGACACAGAGGGTAAAGATTATATTAACTTGTTATCCAGCATAGAATGCACCAATTTGGGACATGGTCGGCGGGAGATTATCGACGCAGTGCTGGAGCAGATGAATAAGGTTGAATTCCACAGTGGCTGGTACGGGTTATCTGACCCAACGACTATTGAATGTGCCCAAAAGCTAGCGGAGATCACTCCAGTGGGTCTTGACCATATCATCTTTACCTCGAGTGGTGCCGAATCCACCGATGTTGCTTTTAAAATGGTTTACTTATACTGGTTTCTCCGTGGTAAGAGCCACAAGTCGAAAATCATTTCCCTCTATGGTAGCTATCATGGCCTAGGTGCCGGCTCATGGGCATCAAATAGAGCTGAAGTGTTTTCCGAGGAAAGATGGGGACCCTCGGGTAAAGACTTCCTGCATATACCCTCTTATCACTGCTATCGCTGTATGTTCGGGCTTGAATATCCCGAGTGTAATGTGAGGTGTGCTCGGTATCTTGAGGAAGTTATCATTAACGAAAGACTGGGGTGCCCCCATTTTTAGTACCACCTAGAATGAGAGACTTCCCGCTTTTTCCACTGGTTGTTTGACCTCTGTTATCTGGTTCTCCTCGTAGTATCGTCTGGCAAACTCTGCTGGCGTCTGGTAGCCCAGTGAGCTATGCGGACGGTAGTTATTGTACTCCTGCCTAAAGGCTTCCACAATAACCTGAGCCTCTTTCCCATTCCGGAAGACCTCACGATTTAAACATTCATCCCTCAGCTTATCGTTGAAGCTCTCAATATAGCCATTCTCCCAGGGACTACCAGGCGTGATGAACAATGTCTGACATCCTGATTCCTTCAACCACTGGCAGACGGCCTTGGAGATAAACTCAGGCCCATTATCACTACGGATATACTTTGGCACTCCCCTGGTTAAGAATAGCCACTCCAGTACTTCAATGACTGCTGAGGCTGGTATTGAAGGCTTAACCCTGATAGCCAGACATTCCCGGGTGTACTCGTCGATGATGACTAGAATACGCAGCTTCCCACCTCTCTCAGTCCTATCCTCAACAAAGTCATAGCTTAAGACATGATTGGGGTACTCCGCTTTATTCACTATCCCTCCTACAGGCCCCATTTTACGCCTCTTTAGCCTCCTCCGTGGTAGGTTTAACCCTTCCGATTTCCAGATACGATGCACCCGTTTCTTATTTACTCTAAAGCCCTCTCGCCTCAGTAAGGCCGTAATCCGACGGTAGCCATACCGGCTGTGACGAATTGCCAGCTTATGTATCTTCCTTACTAGCTTAGCCTCATCCTTACGCCGCCTGACGATATATCTTACCAGAGACCTCGGTATCCTAACGACAGCACAGGCCCTTCGCTGGGAGCACCTGCCCTCCTTTGCCAGATACCTCACTGCTGACCTTCGGGCAAGAGGGCTTACCATTTTTTGAGTTGATTTCCCTTAAGAGCTCATTATCCAGCGCCTGCTGGGCCACTATCCGCTTCAGCCTGGCGTTTTCCTCCTCCAGTGCCTTCAAGCGTTTGAGCTCGGAGAGGGTCATCCCACTATACTTGCTTTTCCAGCGGTGAATTGTTGCCGGGGAAACCCCGTGCTCCCGAGCCGCATTAACCACTGGAACACCGGAATCAACCTCCTGGAGAATGCGAAATACCTGTGCCTCTGAATACCTTCTCATTTTCACTTATGCTTCCTCCTGTAGTTATTTTACAGGAGTCTCGCATTTTAAGTGGTCCTATTTTCGGGGGGCAGGCCAGATGGAATATAAAAAACTAGATTAACATAGAATAAGCCGATATCCTGAGGTAGCTATTAGCTAAAATGTGAAACTCTGCACAATCCATCTAATTGTTAGACAACAAAAAGATTTCCTAATTGATGTCAAGCCCTTAATTGGCTATTGATTGTAATTCCTCACCGCAGTACACTGTTTTCTGGGGAGGAATGAGTGGTCCAGACTGAGGAGCTTTAGCTGCCTCGCGCG
>Ga0307379_10013723_pt1 | contig 10492 bp, 15 predicted proteins | sample UN2MG_FD_202237 | JGI IMG/M metagenome (GOLD analysis project Ga0307379, IMG submission 202237) | Soil microbial communities from Risofladan, Vaasa, Finland - UN-2 | ecosystem: Environmental > Terrestrial > Soil > Coastal area > Acid sulfate soil | place: Finland: Risofladan, Vaasa | collected... | reverse complement strand
AAAGGCGATGATTGAGGCGGCGTTCACGTTCGCAAAGGCAATCAAGAAAACGGTCGTCCGAGGCGCGATTTTTATCCCGGTTGAATTTGTTCCGGTGACGGTCGGGATTCCGAGGATAAGGAAAGACGTTACCCGGACGGGTCGCGGGGATGCGGTCGAGACGATCCGGGCGGAATTTCCTTTACCGTGGGAAATGACAGTCCCGATCGAATTCGATAGAGGCGGACGGTTATCTCCGGAGGTTATCATCGGTTTGTTGGACGTTGCGGGATACCATGTCGGGTTAGGATGTTGGAGACCATCGTCCAAATCCGGCGGGATTTTCGGGAGATTTCAAGTCAAAGAAAATAAATAGACGGCATAGTTCTCGACAACACCGTTCTCCACGGGATACGACATAACACAACAAAACAATCTTTAAAATGTGAGATTCGAAATTGATGAGAATAAATGGGCATTTCGTCACAAGGCATTATTGTACGACATGGGACTTTACAGAGCCCGGCGAAACAACGCACCACGAAATAAATCAAATCAAATCAAATTTCCATAGGAGGAAACATGAAATATGAGGTAACATTTAAAACGTCAAATGGCGCGGGTTTCTCAAATGAGGAGGCGGCGACATACGGCGTTGAGATTGAACGTCTAATCCAAGAGAAAGGAGGGCAGATCACGCCTCCGGAGATCGTTGAATCCGCGTCGGTCAAAGATTCTCCTCTCCATGATTATTTCGAATGGGAGGATGCGGACGCGGCGATTCGATGGCGTATATTTCAAGCGCGAAATTTAATGAACCATTTGAAAATCGAGGTTAGAAAGAACGGCGACGTCTCCGAACATAAGGCGTTTTACAGCGTGATCACGGGCGAGAGAGAGGGAAACGTCGTCAAGGCGTATGTCACGATCGGGCGTGTGATCAACGAAGAGGATATCCGGGTCCAAGTCATCGAACAAGCGTTACGAGAAATGATCGGATGGAAACAACGATACAAAGATTATCAAGAATTGGCGGAGATATTCAAGGCGGTCCGGATCGTTCAAAAGAAATTGAAATTTAAGGAGAAATAATAGGCGGGACAAGACCGGACGTTACGAATCCTGACGAGACTCGATCGGACACGACAAGACGTTTTGAATCTTTATAGGACAAATCAAATCAAATCTTTTTTAAGGAGGTCCAATGGACGCAAAAATAAAGGACGGAAAGGTCGTTAAAAAGGCGGACCCGAAAAAGGACGATGCCAAACAACCGAACCTTTTCGGTCCGGACAACAAAGTATTCAACACGCTCGAGACACAAATAAGTCTTGTATCGGCGGAGATCAATTCGCAGTATGAGAAAATCGAACGTGCCGAAACCGTGATCAAAATCCTTGACGAGAGGCGGACGGATTTAAAAGAGTCGCGGGATATCGTTCGAGGTCGGATGGATGATTTCAAATCCGCAAAGGAGAAACGATCCGAGGCGGCGAGGAAACGCGAGGCGGTCAAGAAATATCCGGCGGAGAAAAAATGAGCGTCAAGATTCAATGTGATTCTTGTTTCGTTGACCTCGATAACGGCGCGCTCGTTTATTGTGTTTTATGTAAAATTGAATTGAGCGAAAAAATCCGCGATCTCGAAAAACAAATCGATAATCTCAAGTCGGAGTTAAAAGAGGCAGAAACGGAAATCGATTTAATGGGTGATCGGGAATAATACCTCACATTGTGGGGTAAAAAATAAAGGAGGATATATGGCGAAATAGGTTGCGATTAAATGTTGTATCATTATTGTCGCGAGGGGAGGAACGTAAATGGAAGCGCGCCTCCCCTTTTTTTTGTGCCTTGACATTATGAAACGCCATTCTCTATGATAGAGAAAATGTCAACCGAGAGACGAATCGAATTTGATCAACAATTCTCTCGTTTCAATTTAGAGGCATATCGGAGGGACATTATCCTCGTCCCGTATGAATTCCACAGAACCACAAATCGCCAAAAAGAATTATACGCTCTCGGTCGGACCGAACCCGGTCGGATCGTGACCTATTGTGACGGCGTAATCAAGATATCGAATCATCAAATATGGGAGGCGGGAGATTGTTGTCTCGTCTTTTTGAATCCCTTAACGGGTAGCTATCGATGGGAATGGAACCGTGATCCCAAATACGAGGAGGCGGGTCTCCTATGCCGCGAGTTTGGTCTCCGATGGGGTGGTGATTGGGACGCGGACGATGAGATCGATTCAACGGATTTCGACATTTACCATTTTGAATTAGCGAGGATCGGATGAATGATTTTAAAAAGATTTTGAGATTATTGGATAAACTTATCGATTTAGAGGAGACGATCGAGAATGAAATCAAGAAAGATAAAGACGCCAAACGACGAGACAATTTCCGGAAAGGCGTTCGCCGCCGGGATACTAAGTTTATTCGCGATATGTTATTTGATCCAAATAACTAATTGTACGGCGTATCATCCCGGAAATTTTCCATCATACGACGTTCTTTATCCCGGTGAGGTTGTCAAAGAGAATCCGATCGCACATATCACGGTCAAAGACGGGGAGATCACGGACGTTGATTGGCAAAACGAGATAACAAAAGACGGGATATACAATCTCGTCAATGATGAATTTCTCCAATGGGCGTACGAAATGAAATTAGAAATAAAGAGATTGAGATGATTCAAGGCGGCGGGATTACGATCGAGGTCGGAACATTGATCATGTATTTGATACAAGCGGTCATCCTCATTTTGATGATCCTCCTTGTTAAGATGTTCCGGAATGGCGGACCAAAAGACGAGAACGGGAAAAGGAGATTCATCCCGACTCCGGGATACGGGACTAAATGTATTGAACATGAAGGAACGATTATAAAACACGAAACCTCGATCGAGTATATTGTAAAAACATTGGAATCGGACCAAAGGACGATCAAGGAATTAGATAAAAAGGTCGATAACGGATTCTTTCAAATTAATCGCCTCATCCAAAAGGCGTTAAAATCGATATGAATAAATGTATTCAATGGTCTGGACAATTGGCGTTAGTCATTTTTGTGAAACGTCAATGTTCCCATAAGAAAGGACAAAAGAAAGTTATCCCGTTGAATACCGCGAAACGATATGAGAGGCGCGGGACAGCGAAAATATTAAAAGTGATTGAAAATTTATGAGCGCATGGGTTCTAATAGAATTCAGGAAATCATCGTGTGCGTACAAAAAGGGAGATCGATCGATATTCACATTGAAAGCGGCGGAGAAATTAAGAGATCGAGGTCTCGTTAAGATCATCCGGAAAGTCGAGAAACCGTGACCCTAAAACAAGACGCGATATCAAAGGCAAATCGAAAGGAGATATTTTGTCTCGAATACATAATCGATTTTAACGCGACACGGTCGGCAAAGGCGGCGGGATATTCCAAAAAGACGGCGTATTCTCAAGGACAAAGGCTGTTGAAAAATGTTGAGATTCAAAAGAGATTAGCGGAAATGTTAAAGGTGCTATTAGAAAAGAAAGGACTAGAGGTCGAGGATATTCTCGCGGGATTAAAGAGGGTCGGGAATTCAAACATCTTGGATTACATAAAGGACGGAAACGCGGAGACGGGCTTGATCGAATGGAAAAAGCCAAGTGAATTAACAAGGGAACAAGGGAGTGTCGTCGAGACGATCAAATACGATAAAGAGAAAGGGATCGAGTATAGACTCCTCAGTAAATTAAAGGCGTTTGAATTGGGCGGTCGATATCATGGATTGTTCACGGATAACGTGAATGTCAAAGGCGCGTTTACCCATACACATGACGTCAACATGAATAAATTACGAAAGGCGATCAATGCAATTAGAGGAAAAGGAAACAAGAGAAAATCTTGAGGCGATGGCGGACGTGTTCGATGCGTACGCCGCCGATCCGGTTCTCTTTGTTCATCATGCGTTAGGTCATTATACATGGTCCAAACAACGTGATATCCTCCGGGCGGTCCGGGATCATAAGTTTACGGCGGTCCGAGCGTGTCATGGTTCCTCAAAGACGTACACGGCGGCGGAGTTAGTCGTTTGGTTCCTCAATTGTCATTTCAATGCAAAGGTCATCACGACCGCGCCGACTCATTCTCAAGTCGAAATGTTATTATGGGCGGAGATCAACAAGATATATACGTCCTCCCGGATCGGATTAATCGGCGATTGTTTCATGACGAAAATCCGGACCGACGATCCCGACTCATATGCGGTCGGGTTCTCGACCGACGTCCCGGCGAGGGCGGAGGGATGGCACTCTCCGAACCTCCTTTTTATCTTCGATGAGGCGAAAGGAATCCCGGCGTGGTTATGGGATTCGGTCAAAGGACTCATGACCGGAGGACACTGTCGGTTCCTCGCGATCTCAACAACCGATGGCGTCGAGATCGGCGAACCGTTTTATGAGATATTCCATAAAGAGAATAAATGGAAACGGATTCATATATCCGCGTTCGATTGTCCGGATTTGACCGGAGAGAAATTCGAGTACATAGACGATGACGATTTCGAGACGGCGAAGATATCGAAGATAGACGCCTCGGACCTTGAGATTCAAATCGCGGACAAGACGTGGATCGAGGAGTGTCGCGAGGATTGGACGGAGGAGTCGGTCCTTTACATATCAAAGGTTCTCGGAGAATTGACCGATCAAGGCGTTGACACGATGATCAAGGTCTCTCAAGTCGAGAGGATGAACGGGAACGCAAAGGACGGGACATTCGACACGGCGGGTCGATGGGAGTTAGGCGCGGACGTTGCGCGCGGCGGGGATGACGATACGGTTTATTACCTCCGGAAAGGATTAAAGATTGTCGATCGCATTGTCATCACGTCCGCTCAATTGCCGGACGTCGCGACCTCGCCGATCGCCGCGTTCCTCGCGGACCGCATGGAGGAAATGATGATCCGCGCGGGCGTCCCTCGATCCGGGAAACCGACGAACGATTGTTTGATCAAGGTTGACGACACGGGCGTTGGAGGCGGACTATCCGACGAGATGATCCGTCGGGAGTACGAGGTCCAAAAGATTGTCTTTAACGCGACGGCAAATGATGAGGATAAATATCAGGACACGATTTCCGAAATGTGGTTCACGGTCGGAGGGACGATTCAAGATATCTCATGTCCAAAGGATGAACGCCTCAAGGCGGAATTGGTAAACCGGAAATCTAAAGGGACCGACAAGAAGGGGAGACGAGGGATCGAGTCGAAACGAGATTACAAGAAACGTGGATTCCGATCTCCCGATTTTGCGGACGCGTTCCTTTTGGCGTTTTATGAAAAGAAAGGGAAACAAGGCGCGCTCTTATGGTCCGAACAAGACGCCTATTAACGGAGGATACAATGGCGAGAGAATTCGATCCTTTCAATAAACGAAGAATCCAATCATTAGAGACGGAGGTTCGAGAGACCCGTCAATCCATGAAAACTCAAATGTTGTTGATAGATGATCTCCTCACGGCAAGGGCGCGGGAGGATGGGCGGTATCGCGGGAATGAATATAATTCGTATGAATCGGCGATCCCGGAGATCGTGGATAAATATAACGCGGTCGCGGATTGGGGAGTTATTCAAACCGGGAATATCATCGACCTCCGGGCGGCGTTTATCATCGGTCAAGGGATCAATATTATTGACAGAACGACCGGGGAGACGTCGGCGGAACGCGAGATCAAATGGGCGGAACAATTCCTCGAATACAATGGACTCGATGAGGTTACGGCGATCCAATTCGCGACGGAGGCGGAGATCGAGGGGAAATTCCTCGGACGAATGATGTTGGAGAAAGTGGACAAGGAGATCGACGAGAACGAAAAAATGGCGTCGGTCCGGTTCATATCATGGGCGAAAAGGAAATACAAGGTTAAGACGGATCAAGATGATTATACGAAATACGAGTCGGTTTCATATCGAGGGAGGATATCCGGTCCGCACAAATGGAAAGCGGAATCCCTCAAACCTCCCGATTTCGTTTATATCAAATTCGGAGGGAGGATCGACGAACCGAACAAGACACAACCAAAAATTATGAAATGTTTAACTCAAGTCGAATATCTCGACAAGGCACTCCGAGACCTCCGGGAGATCAATCGTCTATTCTCCGCGCCGACTCCATATTTCAAATGCGCAACGAAAGAGGAGGCGGATTCGGTAATGACGGAGATCGCGAAGAATCCGAATTTCCGGATCAAGAAAATGATCGCGTCAACGGCGGAGTTTACGTTCGTCTCGCCGGACGTATCGGGCGTTGAGAATTTAATCAACGAGATCGTGACCTTGATCAAGATTATCTCCGGGACGACGGGCGTTCCGATCCATTTCCTCGGACTCCTCGATCTCTTAAAGAATCGGGCGACCGGAGAGAACACGCGGGAATTGATGATCGCCGGGACAACAAAAGAACGGGCGGCGTGGCAAGGAGGATTTTATGAGATGATCAAAAAGGGGATGTATAAATACAACGCGACCGTATATGATCAAAAAGGAGAATCGAACAAACTTGATCCGCGAAAGATCGGCGTTGAATTACCCGTCTATACTCAAGAACAATGGGATCATTTAGAAAAAGTCTTGATTCCCGCGTCACAATTCGGAATAATATCAAAGGAATTCGTGAGAGACAAGATTCCGGGAATCGATTCCAAATTGGAGGAGAGACGAAAGGCGGAGGCGGACAACGCGGCGTTAGACGCGGCAAAGAAAGAGAATGAGGATTTGAAAATCGAGATCGATCAAATCGGCAAAAGCGGAGGCGTACAAAATGCCATTACCTAACAATCACGCGTGTTTGTTGAATCCGGCGGCGACAAAGGTTCTCGGATCGGAGAAACGCGAGGCGTCGAACGGAAAGACATATACGGTCCGGTTCGCGCGTCCTCCCGGAAAGACAACGGGATCGATCGAACGATCATATCTTTATCCAAAATCAACATGGTCCGAATCGGAGGCGCGGCGTCATTGTGCGGATCACGACGGGTCGTTCGAGGCGGCAAAGACAACACAATCGATGAGATTCGCGCCTTGTATCGATTGTGATGACGATATATAGAATTAACAAAGGAGGTTGATATGGCATATTGTTACCGTCCGAAAAAGGACGTCACGGGGATGAAACAATTCCTCGTTAAACTTCAATCCGGGAAAGAGGCAAAGGCAACGATCTCGTATAAAGAGAAATTGGAGACGGTCAAGGAATTAGACGCGTCGATCGCGGCGTGTGATGACCGACTCGAATTGAACGAATCGTTATTGGCGGAAAAAAAGATCACGGCGATTCGGTACGAGAACACACGATCGGTCGAAATGCGGGAACGGGATCGGTTGAATGAGCGGCGGGACGTGATCAAGGATTTAGTGTACGTCGGTCAATCGATCGAATTTATCCGATATCTCCCGGCGATGACATAGGAGGAACCGTGATCACGACAAGGCAAGCGAACCGATCGACCATCAAACCGGAACCGCCGACGGAGGAGGAACGGAACAAGAAAATCCTCACGACGAGGGACGTCAAGCTAAAACCGAAAGAGGAGATCGATCCGGAAAAGGTCAAGAATATCAAATCCCTCAAAATGACCGAGGCGTTGAAACCGGGATGGGGTCGAAAGGAATAGTCAAATGTTGAAACTTTCCGTTAACCGAAGATTCGAAATCGTTAAACATCCGCCGGATGGATACGAGATAAAAGGCGCGGTCATCGATTTGGAATTCCTCAACATGGCGGCGGATGAAATTAGCGGCATGATCCCGGAGGATGTACTCCGCCGGATCAAATTTGATGATCCCGATCCATTGTTCAAGGCGTTCGTTATCGGTCATCCGGGAACGGCGTTCCCGAAAGAGGTCGGACGTGGATCGGTCATTGTCAAATGGATTCAATCGGCGATACGATCTCTTGTTGACGTTCTCAAGCGCGGGACCAAAGTTTTTCACGGTCACAATGCGGACTCCTCGCATGAGGGGAGAACATCGATCGGAGAGGTCGTCGGAAAGGCGTTGAAAGATATCAAGGGAAAACTATCCGCGATCGCGGCGGTTTATATTTACCCGGCGTTCAAAAACCTAACGTTGGACGTCGCGAGTATCGAGGCGGATATTACGGTTGATCCACAATCCTCCGACACGTTCAAGGCGGTCGGAGTGAAAGAGATAACGGGAATCGCGTTGGGCGATTCATCGAACGAGATGCCCGCGTTCTCCGGTGCGAAATTGATCGGGGAATTACAGGCGTTTCGCGACCAATCTATCCAATCAAAAAAAGGAGACGATATGGACAAGATTACTATTGATGACATAAGGACGGTCATCAAAGAGAATTCGATCCCGCCGTCGGATTTATACGACCGGGATACGTTGACCGATGATCCGGTCGTAAAGGGACACGTCAAGGCGGTTGTTAAAGAGGAGGGCATGGGAGAGTATCACGCCCGAAAAAGGACTCAAACGGAATCCGCCGAAAAGGTCACGGAATTAGAAACGAAAATGAAAGAGCGGGATGACGAGATCATCAAACTGAAAAAGGCGACGGCGGTTACAAAACTCGCCGACCTTTACAAAGTGGAGAAGGACAAACGGGGATTCGATGACAAACAAGACACGTTCATCAAGTCCAATCTCAAAAAATTTGAGGTATCCGATCCGGACAAGGTTGACGAGGAGTTTTCAAAATTCCTCGATGATCAAGTCGATGATTTCAAGGTTGTCTCGAAAGTTTTCGGACATAAGGTGACGGATGGCAAAAGCGAAAAAAAAGAGGGCGAAGAAAAAGAGACGGATGAGGATCAAGAGACGGATGAGGATGACGGCGGAGACGGAGACGACGAGTTCGATAACCCTTTCCTCCCTCGCGTTGACGAGTTGAAAGACTAGGATCAATAGAAAGTTCTTACCAATACCCGGACGGACGGACGGTCCGGGATTAGGAGAAAATCCAATGAGTCCGAGGTAGAAAAATGCCACAACATATTAGAACAGCGAGACCCTCCGGAGATATCCGGGGTCTCAAAATCACAGTAGAGTCGGCGGGTATTGTTGAGGGTCAACTATATCTCATAAACGATACGGTCGGAGTCGCATTTCAGACAAAGACGGTCGGAGAGATTGGAACCATCAATTATCACGTCGAAAAGATCATGTTGGAGAAAGAGGCGGCACTCACAATTTCCGGCGGACAAAAGATTTTTTGGTCCGGCGTCGATGGCGATCCGGTAACAAACGTTTGTATATCCGGATATCTATGGATCGGGATTTGTGTTGCGACGGCTCTTGCGGGAACGGTTCTCGTTAAGTGCGATCTCAAGGGCGACAAGGCGACGATTTGTCCGGATGCGGGCGATTAGAGGAGTAGAAAATGCAACTACAATATTTCACGAACCTAGAAAAATTTGACAGTAAATCCAAGAAAGACAAAGCGGATTTACTCCTCGCACTCCAAATGATGATCGGTTTACCTGATCTCTATATCCCCCAAAGATTCAGAGACAACAAACCCGCGTCAATCCATTTCCGCAAAATGCGGAAACAATTCATGAGAGCGCGGATGGAACGACAAATGGCGATTGAGGGTTTCGGTAAACCCTCCGATTTCCCGGCGTCGGTCCTCCCGTTGATTGAAAAATTTCATGAGGTTCCGGATTACGATACGGGTTATGAAGCGATCTTTGACATTCGGGATTATTCCGGATCAAAACGGAATGGTTTCGAGGTCGGGAACGTTTTGAGTGGATTCTCTTTTGAATTGGCGGAGATGAATGTCCCGGTCCAAGTTTATCAAATGAGCGGCACAAAGGCGACGTGTTATTTCGACCTTTACGGAGGCGCGTTGTCATGGTCCCGCCTCTTGTTTGATGACGAGGATTGGTGGACGATCGAAGATAACGCAAAGGAGTTCGTTTCAAACGCGTACTTTACGCGGGGAAGCGCGTTCTATGCGTTGATCGAGGCGGTCGCCGATGCGAAAGGTTGTTGTGATTGGGTCGCCGCACCCTCCGGGTGTACGGATTGTGATGTTAATGCGATCCGGGACGCGCTCTCAATGAACCTCGCCGCACAAACAATTTTACTCGCGGTCCGAAACAAGGGATATGGCGTGAACGCGCAGAATTCAAGATTCGTTGTCCTTAACCCTATTGAATTACGGGGTCGAATCCGACAGGCGTTGAACGTTAATCTCCAAAGGTTCGCGGGTTCTGAAAAGGTTGTTGATTGGGGATTTACCCAAATTACCTCAATGATGTTGACAAACCGAAATAGATTCTATGTCATCCTCCCAAAAGTACGTCTCAAGGGCGGATATCGAATGGATTTGACCTTGTTCAACGATTTCGATGTTCTCACATATGCGGACGTTCAAGCGGGATGGTTCCGGTTCGGCGGATGCGCTGGAGATACAGATCAAATTGAATGTATCGAGGTCACACTCGAAAGCGGATCATGTCCGTAATGAGGTAGCGGTTGACGATAGCGGAAACTCAAGGGGA
>Ga0307379_10013722_pt1 | contig 10492 bp, 15 predicted proteins | sample UN2MG_FD_202237 | JGI IMG/M metagenome (GOLD analysis project Ga0307379, IMG submission 202237) | Soil microbial communities from Risofladan, Vaasa, Finland - UN-2 | ecosystem: Environmental > Terrestrial > Soil > Coastal area > Acid sulfate soil | place: Finland: Risofladan, Vaasa | collected... | reverse complement strand
TCTGATTTGGGAGCGTTATTTCTCACACTTTTTGAAATAGATGTGAGTAATGCGGAGAATATTTCTGCGTTTGCGATGAGTTCGTGGACGAATGCGACAGTTAGAATTTATGAAAATGGTGTTTTAAAAGATTCTGATTCTGAAGGAGAATTGCTGTTATATGCAAAGTCAACAGTGGTTGGTAATTATACTATTCAGTTAGAGATAGATGGTGGTGCTACAACTGTTTGGGTTAATACTAGTAGTTATGAGGTTCCAATTGTATGGAATACTGCTTATATTAGTCTATATGGACCTGATGCTATTGGTATTGACCCGTTATTGTTTAAGATATATGTGAATGATACTAGGGTGTGGAGTTTAATGCCACAATTCTATAATAGAACGGATTACGTGTATAACATCACCGTATTGAATTTCTTAAATGAAACTATAAGCATGGATAACTATACTTGGGACAGATTTATTGATATTTCTATTGATGTATATACGTTGTTTGTGTATAGTCAGTTAGAAGAGGAATTTATTTACTTCAATCTTACTTCAACAGCGGGTGCGACATGGACAGGATATGTTCAACCTAGAGGACATATTAATATTGCGATTTATGCTTCAACAAATTACACTTATGCTTTCACAGTATTACAAGGTGGAAAGGGTGGAACTTTTGGCGGTATTGTTAATATCGATGCGGATTATGGTATCATTATCAATGCGTATAATCTGATGGATATATTCAGAGGAATACAGGATGTTGGTGGTGGAACTTTGTCTCCGGAAGATATAACACTTGCTGTAATGTCTGCGTATGGTGGGCCTATGGGGCAGATTCAATTCTTTAGTTGGTTATCAGCGATATTGTTATTTGTTGGTTTGTATGCTGTTCCCTTTGTTAGAAGTAGGACAAAGAAAGAGGGTGGCGGAGAGATTGATGTTGCTGAGATTATGCGAACAGGTGGTTACGCCCCTGCGAAGAAGAAAGACACTCCGAAACAGTTGAAGCCGTATGAGTTTCCATCAGGACCAGCGAATCCTAGATATAGGGGGAAGAGTGGTACTGCGAAACCTATGGATGATATGGGCGACTTTATTTGGGGTCGCATAAAGGGTGATAAGAAATCGGGGAGGAAGTAATGTGTCATTAAGACCTAGAGATGAGCCGCCCCATCCAGGGAGTGCGGAATATCAGGAGAGAGGAAGGCGCTATGCTGACCTCAGAAAAGAGAACTTCAGTAAGAATGTTATTGAAGCACGTTTAAGAGAGGCTGAGTATAAAGACTCAATCGGCATGGAGTTGACTCAGTATGATGAATTTTTATTGCAAAATAAGCAATTTTTCAAAAAAATATTAAGAAAAGAAAGCGAAAAAGGGTGATTATATGAGTATAGTAGATGAGCGAGTATCACAGCTTCTTGCGGAGATTCACAATCAACCGAGTCCCGAAGAGGCTTTTTCGAAATGGATGTTTATAGATATATTCATTTTGGATGGTTTAATGATGCTCTTTGTCATCTTATTTCTTATTGTGCGAGACATTTATTTGGTGTCTATGGTAGGTGCATTTTCGGTTGCATTTGGCGCTGTGTATCTTCATGTGAAAGATAACAAGAAACACGGAATGATTTCTGGTCGTGATTTTCTTGACTCACAAACTATTGTTGGCGATATTGAGTTGAGCGAACAGATTCCCGTTAGGTCATACGACTATGTGCTTCTGCCAGAAAAGACATTGACAGGTAAGATGATTTCGTATAATAGGGTAGATATTGATGATTCATTGGGCACACTTAGGACAATTCCTATGAGGGTTGGTGGTTCATCAGCTTTGAGACCTGAAGCGGTTGATAATCTGGTGAGATTGCGTTTAAGAGAATTAAAAGATATAGAGGACCTTCGAAAGAAGGGAAGAAAGAAAGATAAGAAGGAAGCGAAAAAGAAAGATAAAGATACTTCAGAAAAAGATGGTGGTTTCGGTTTACTACCTAAAGTAAGGCGTGTGAAGGAGATACCAAAAGTGATTTCTGAAGAAGGATATGAAATTGGTAGTATTGGTGAGACGCTTCGTGAGAATGTTGAGGAAATACTTGATAAAGATGCTGAGATGAAGAAGAAGAAGTTGGAAGAGCTTGATGGTATTGAGATAGATGATATTCTATTTGAGATGGATGAAGATTTTGGAGGAGATGACTAATGGCGTCTAGACGACCTGGTACAGATTCGGTTGGGCATCTAAGTGCTTCGAGTGTGTCAATAGAGTCTAAGGCGGCAGCAATCCTTATAGAAAAGGGGATTATGACGACTCCTCCACTATTACAAGATGATGATGAAGATATTTCGACATCTGGTTCTGCATATGTTATGTATGAGGCAATAGTTGATGGGAAAGCGAGATATTATCCTGCAACAACAGCCACTCCAAGAGCTGGCAAGTTTTACGGTATAAGAACGTTTGAAGATGATGACCGTAGCCGTATTTTGATATCACACAAAGATTGGAATGAGAGTTTTCCATTTTCGGATGGAGCAGTTCTCACAAAGTATGGTATAGATTCAGGAAAGACTTGTAATATTACGACAAAGTTGGTTGATGTCATGCTTGATGTCTCAACTGAGAAGGTTATAGGGATTTATCTTGTAATCATGACGCCGTCGTTTGCACAGATTGATGTTGATGCTGTGCGACTTGTGAGAGAACTTGAGCAAAAGGATATTTCCAGGATAAAGGAAGAAACCTTGACACATGAGGCTCTTATGTTGAAGTTTCAATTACATGAGGCTATGAAACAAGCAGAGACGTATCGTCAAGCATTGTTTGATAGAGATACTAATATTGTGAAGTTAGCAGAAGATTTTGCTGCTCCGATTATCGAGACTACAATCGCTGCGCTATCGGCTGCGAAGGATATGTTTGAAGAGTATTACAAGTCAAAGGGTGGCAATTGGCTTCTTGAGAATAAGAAGCTTGTAATAGGATTTGCGATATTTGCGGTTGCTGCGACATTATTGTATCTATTTGGACCTTGGAGATGATAATATGGGGCAAGAGATGGGTGGATATCAGAATCCTAGTGCCTTATTTCAACAGGAGAGGATGTGGGAGCAGAAGGTTGCAAACCGTATTCTCAGTAATATGAGGGCTGCAATGGTCATCCGTAGAGGAGTTGACCCGCAGTTAGATGGTTTGTATAACCAGATACCCCCACCTCCTGAGTTGACAGAGGCTAAGGTTTGGTTACGTTACAGAATGGCAATTGCTAAGTCTGGAGAGTTGAAGCGTGTAATAGCAATGATTCTCAGATTTATTATAAAGCCATTACTTGATTTGTTTAAGAAAGACCCGATTCTGGTTCCGTCTTATTGGAAGGAAGAGGCTACTGCACCTAGTGAGCGCGAATACATATTTGCTCCCGCAGGTATGGTGCCGCCAAAGGAAACTTTCGAAGATGATGTGATGGCTGAATATGGTGAATTAGAGACAGAGGATTCACACGTATTCAGTGATAATGTTGGTGAGTTGTATGATAGAGCAAAGCAGAATTTCATCGGACCTCCCGGTACTGCGCCGAGCGAGGGAGAAGACGAGGACGAAGAGGACTTGGACTTGTAGATATTGTAAAAGAGTCTACAAAGATAAGAACGACTTACAACGGCACTATAATAATAATCTTTGGGAAGCCAACTACAAAAAGATGAAGAATGGGCAGCTTAAATGCACAATATGTGAAAAGGTGTCTAATAACTCTAAAAAGTTTATAGAACATTGGGATGATGACCATGATGACCAGGCTCTCCGAGATGGTTTCTTATCGGCAACCTCAAAGGGAAAGCAGGCATATAATTGGAGTATTCGTCCATCGGAACTCGAACTCATAAAACAGAGAATCAAGTCAGACAGAAACAAGGCGGCTTTAAAGAATTCGTTTGCGGTGAATGATATGGTTCTCGATGAGTTCGAGTACGGTATAAAGGAAGCAGCAATGACGGTTATTGAGATATTGGGGATTCCAGGTGTTGGTAAAAGTGTTCTTGGTCTTACACTTGCAAGACATTTGCAGATGCTCTGGACAATCAAACTGAAAGAATGGTGGGAAGCAGGTCCTTTTGTGACGGAGAAACTTGAAGATGGTTCTACAATACGATATTCTTTGACATTTTTACAAGAGACAGAACATAAAAAATTCTATCTACCTACAATACGAATAGGTTTTAATATGGACCAGACTACAAAACACATTCAGGATGCGAGAAAGGGTGATGTTGTCATTCAAGATGAAGACCCGTCTTTGGCTGGTGTTAACGCAAGGTCGGTACAAGAACAGATTGAGAACTTATTGAAGATTATGCGAGAGGCATGTATCAATCTGATATTTATCTCACCAGAGACGGTGAGTTATGTTAGAACTCCTTCGTTTGTATTGGAGGCTATTGCGCGAGATAATGATAGAAGGCTGACTATTGCAGCCTATTTTGATAGACAACATAATGCACACGGTTGGACTGTTTACGAGATTCTTCCTGAGGATGACCCACTAATGGTCTATTATAGAAAGCATAAACGTGCTAATATTAATAAGATTAAGGCTATGGCTGGTAAAGAGGGTGCTAAGTTTGATAAAGAGGACCTTATGCGCGATGCGACAATATTGTATAACTTCGTTAAAGAAAGTGGTGTGATAGATATTGATAATGTGTCGGTTACAAAAGAGTTTCTGAAGACGATGGTTATGTTTGTTGATGATATTAAGGGAAGCACGAAATATGTGGATGCTGTTGCTTTGACACTCAAGCAAATACTTGATACCAAGAAGTCTATCAGTGATGTTGTGAGAACGCCAGGAATGGTTGAGATGGCACGTACATCTTATGTGACTTCGGATGATGAGTTTGTGATTGAACTTGAGGAAGTTATTGATGAGCCTGCATTTATAGAAAAGATGCATAAACTCTTACCAGAAGCACTTGAGCACAAAGCGAATTGTGGGGATGGCAGTAAAAAGTTGCATATAGAGTTTATAAAGGATGATGATGGAAATTCAATTCCAATATCAAAACATGCTGAGGCGTGGTATCTTTATTATGCGAGAGGATATCCTTTACAACAGGTTGCAGAAGCATTGGCACACTATAAGGCAGATGGTGAATTGACATCATCTGCTATTGCTAACTCTTATGAGCAGAGTGGTTGGCGAGCGATATATCAGGTAGAACTATCTGGTTATGCTGCTGAGGTTGCTTTTAAGGATATGTACTGTCCTGATGAGGATGGATGGGAACTTGTGGCTGGTCACGGTGAAATTGACATTAAGAACCGAGAGGATGAGACTTGGATAGAACTTAAGATACGAAATCGTCTCAAGCCGAAGGAAAGACCCGAAGAACAGATAACAATGTTTGAGTATCAACATGTGAGGGATGGAAAGCCATTTAAATTGATTAGAGTTGGTTATGTTCCTGAGAAGTGTCGGATTGAAATTTGGAATGTTACAATTAATCCCAAATGGCTAGAGGGTGCTGTTGAAGAAGAACTAGATATGGAAGTTGAAGATGAAGAAGAATATGAAGATGAGGAAATAGAATAGCTTTTCTACCCTTCGAGCGCGAACTATATGAGCAGAAGTTGCTCAGAGGTTAAGTAAGCAATTCTTTAAAATATGTTGTGATATATGGAAAGATATCTGTTCGCGGATATTTACAATTGATGTAACCTCTCCGGCTTCGGCTAGAGAGCAACGTGGTTTTTCAATTTGTTTCGAGGAGAAAAGAATGGAAATACTACAAATAGTACTAATAATAACAGCTGTAGCGCTAGTATTTCTATTTTTGGGGTTTGTTTTGAATTCCGATGATGCAGAGGTTGGGTATGACCCCAATGCTGCTGAAAATTTGGATTACTCCAATGTGAAGTTAGGCTGGCCTTATGGCGAAAAAAAAACGTATGACAACTAGTCATACACAACGGTGATAAATATGGTAAACTATGAACCTGACGAGGATGACGACGATTCATATGATAAGTATGAGGATATGTATTCGGAAAGTGAGATGGAATTCGCACAGGAATATTTTTCTGATGGTGATGAATCTTTCTCTCGGAAAGATGCAGTTGATGCCTTGGAAGATGCAGGCGTTGACGGGCAGACTGAGGATGAATATTATGGTCGTTGATTAAGGATTGGTTTTCAAAAGATATGTTTTCCAAAGCGGCATGACCGTCTCTAAGAGATACCTGTGCTAAGGATAAATAGTGGTCATGGCTAGGATTGACCCTAGACTCAGGCCAAAGAACAAATCAGACTTACGAGTGATACGGAGGTAAAATGATGGATGCTGAAACAAAAATATACATGTCTTTTACCATAGCCATTGCGCTGTTCGGACTGACATGGAAATACAGTCCATTCAATCCCGCATTTGTGTTCTATAGAGGAATGGTGATGGGACCAGAACAGATGCTGACTAATTTTGTCGCTATTGTTGGGGTCGCCATTGTTGTTTTTATATGGATATGGGTGGCGTTGGTTGATTAGACTAAAAAAAAGGAGACGAAAATAAAAATGATTGACGCGATGATTGACCCTAATATCTGGGGTCGTATAGTGAAGGCTGTTGAGACTGTCATGTCTTACCTATTCTAAAATGAAGGAGCTGTTAATATGGGTGCAATAGGAAAAGCAATAGCAAGGGGCATAATAGAACGAGATGATTATGCTCAAGCAATCAAAGATACTAGAGAGTTTGAGAGAAAAAAGAGAGAGATTAAAGGGTTGAGAGATGAAAATGAGAGATTAAAGAAAGAACTTGAAGAGTGTCGCAAATAGTTTTGCGGAGAGTTGATAGATATGAAACAAAAATACTGTGCCCATTGTGGTGGACTTATTAAAGTAGAGAATGAAGAGAATGGTGTCTATGTGAATCTCCTCATGATGAAACTATTTTGTGAGGAATGTGGTAAGTCTACATTCATTCGGTGGGATGATAGGATAAGAAGGTGATTCTATGGAAGAAGTGGAAGCAATTATGGTAAAACTACCAGCGAACACACAATTAGAAGTAGACACTGATAAGTTGGCATGGCTGTTATCTCTTGTGAATGATGAAGGAGAGATACCCGTATGTGCCTTGAAGTATATTACTATTGTAGCAGCAGCGTAATATTATGTTTGCTGTTCTTATTTTTTGTTTGTTGGAGTTGATTGATGATGAAGTTCTTTGATAGATTTCGAAAGAAGAAGAAAGAACCTGTGGAACCATTGGTTGTGATTAACACAGATGGGGAAAGAGCCTCGCCAGAATCTATACGAAAGATTCGTGCATTGGCGGCAGGTGTGGCTGCTAAGGCAATGAAGGTTGGAGAGAATGTTTATCCAGAGGATGTATTCCTACTATGGGTTGATGAACATAAAGCTTTTGACCCTGAGAGTGCTGTTGTAGTGCCAAATGAATATAGAGCTGCGATGTATAGTCTATGGACTGAGGGGTTTGTTATGCACACTCATGATGACAGAGTGTTTGCTACACCAAGTGGTAGGTATGTCATTAAGATATTAAAGATGAAAATTGCTGGAGATAAGAAATGGAAACAATACACGTAAAGTTCTATCGGATGGATAAAGATGTAAAACTTCCAACTAAAGCACATCCTTGGGATGCTTGTTGGGATATTTACGCTAATGCCAAGATGGTTATACAGAATAGAGAGACTATATTGGTTCCGACTGGTTTCAAGGTTGGGCTGCTCCCAGGTTGGGAGTTGCAGATTAGACCAAGAAGCGGTTTGGCCGCGAAGTATGGTCTGACTGTTTTGAACTCTCCAGGGACTATAGATGCGGGGTATCGTGGAGAGGTTATGGTGGTATTGCATAATACTAGCAGACCGTTTATGTTTCAAAAAGGTTTTAAGATTGCACAGATGGCTCTCAAACCTATTTACGAGATGAAGATTCTAGAAGTAGAGTCGGAAGCCTTATTAGGTGATACCAAGAGAGGTTCTGGTGGATTCGGTAGTACTGGAGAATAGTTTAATGAAGGTGTTTATTTATGAGAACATTGTATTTGTTTACGCGAACTGGGTGTGTTAATTGCCCCGCAGCGGAATTAATGGTGGAAGAGGCGATACAAGAGGAATCTTGTAAAGCAGTTGTAAAAATCATTGATGCAGATTGTATCAATGAGAGTTTACAGTATGAGTTGTTGGAGAATCAAATGTTCATATTTGCTGTTCCAACAATTATTGTAAGAGATGAAGGAAAGATGAAACTGGTATCTAGTGGTAATCTTCCTACTAAGGCGGCATTGAGAAAGGCTGTCGGGGGTTAATATTATGGAAGTTGCGATGAATAAAGAATCTTATTTAGAAGAGATAGCTTTGAAGTTGCCGAAGGTTCGTTCTAATGATGAGTTTCATAAGTTCATGTCCGAGAATATTGTGGGGAGTCTCATGTTGGAGACTAAGATTTCAAAAGATACAGCATTAGATATTGCGATAGAGGTTGTGGAAAAGATTGTGGCGTCTGGTATAAGATATCTTACTGGACCGAACATTCGTAGTTTTTGTATAAGTGTGTTGGCTGAGAGAGGAATGGAGAAAGAAAGTATTCTATACACTAGAATAGGAATGCCGATGTACGACATCACACAGACAATCACAGACCCTACGAAGAAAAACTCTAATGCTAATTTACTACGCAATCCTGAGACGATTGCAAAACAAATCCATGATGAAGTCATGGAGTATTATACTTTATTGCGCCAACCTAGAAGGTTGGGTGATGCACATCTGAAAGGAGATATCTATACAAAAGATAGAGATTATTTCTATACAAGGGATTATTGTGCATCGTGGGACCCTAGACAATTTCTTATTCTAGGTCTAGCACCTGATGGGCTTGGTGGAAAACATTCAAGTTATGCAAAGCCTGCGAAACATGCGATAGTTGCGATGAATCATGCAGCGATATGGTTGGCAACAGCGCAATGTAATTTTGCAGGTGGCCAGGGTTATTTCTATTTCAATGCGTTTCTTGCGCCATATCTGAGAGGAATGTCAAAGAAGTCCATAAAGCAAGCAGCACAACATTTTGTGTTTATAATGACACAACAGTATGTCGCAAGGGGTGGACAGATTATATTTTCAAGTATCGACTTGACTCCAGGAATTCCAGATATACTTAAAGATGTTCCTGCAACAAAGCCAGGCGGAGTTATTGGACCTGAGACGTATGGTGAGTATGAAGAGGAAGCAAAGGCTTTGTTTGATGCTTTCATGGATGTGTTCATTGAGGGAGACGGAAAGGGAAAGATGTTTAATTATCCGAAACCTAACCTAATCCTGAAAGAAGAGTTCATGGATGAGAGGTTTGAAGACTCATGGTTGAAGGCTGCGGAACTTACGATTAAATATGGGATACCATACTTTGAGAATTATCTTAATTGGAGAAAAGATATTGCAGCAGGATGTTCATCGTGTTGCTCTCATCTTTGGGTTGCGGAAGGACCAGAAGAGTTAGAACAGTTCAAATCAGGAAATATGGTCTTTGGGGCAACACAGATGGTTACTCCTAATTTTGCCAGAGCAGCGTGGTTGACGAAACAGTTTGGTAATAGTGAAGAAAATTATTTCTTCGATAAGTTGGATGAGTATTTAGACTTGGTCAAAGGAGTCTTTATTGAGAAGAAGAATGCGATGGCTTCAGTATTGAGGAATGGTAATGCTCCTTTCTACAGTCAGCCGAAACCTGATGGGACTCCATTGGTTACAGCAGAGAGTAGAATGTATTTGATTGGAACAGTGGCGTTCAACGAGATGTGTGAGATTATGGTAGATGAGCCATTGCACGGAAAGAAAGGAAAACGTTTTGCTTTGAAGGTTTTACTTTGGTTGAAGAAGCGGGCTGAGGAGATGTCTGAAGAGACTGGTTTGGATATTGATATAACCAGAACGCCAGCGGAGAGTGCTGCTGGTCGTCTTGCGATGAAAGACTACAAAGCATATCCAGGGATACGGAGATATCTGAGAGGAACTCCAGAAGACCCGTATTATACGAACAGTGTGAGTGTTGATGTTGCAGCAGACATATCAATGACTGAGAGAATAGAGACGGAAGCGATGTTTCATCCATATCTTTCTGGTGGTGCTTTGACACATATATACTTAGGAGATATGGGAAAGATAGAACCTATAGCGATGTGGAAGTTGATTCAACATATTGCGAGAAATACACTTACATCTTATTTTGCATTTACGAGAGACCTTATATCTTGTATAGAATGTGGATATGGAGGAAGCCCTAGTGAGATAACTGATGACCTTCATGGAATTTGTCCCACTTGTGGAAGCGAGGCTGAGATTTACAGTCGAATAACTGGTTATTTACAAAGTTTGTCTACATGGGGGGCGGCAAAAAGACAAGAATTTCGTGATAGGATAAGGTATAAATTAGGTGATTGATTTGGTGTTAGATGAAGTTGATGTTGATAAAATGTATAAAATAA
>Ga0307379_10013721_pt1 | contig 10492 bp, 9 predicted proteins | sample UN2MG_FD_202237 | JGI IMG/M metagenome (GOLD analysis project Ga0307379, IMG submission 202237) | Soil microbial communities from Risofladan, Vaasa, Finland - UN-2 | ecosystem: Environmental > Terrestrial > Soil > Coastal area > Acid sulfate soil | place: Finland: Risofladan, Vaasa | collected... | reverse complement strand
ACACCGGGATCAGAACCCATTGCGGCAGAACACCATGCACCACCTCGCCGACATGCATGGTCGCACTGGCAAGCGCAGGGCCGAGCACAAGCCCTGCGGGAACCTTCAGCTTGTCAAAGACAAACCCCGCAACAAGCCCCGCCCCCAGCACCATCACCAGATCGCGCAGGGAGCCTGCCTCAGGCAGCGCCAGCGGCGGCGGCGCATTCGCAACTGAACTGTAGGACGAAATAAACGACGGCAGAATTGCTACCAGCACGAACAATCGCACCACCTGCGATACGCTCACCTTGGCCAGATCGGCGCGGGTATCTGCGGCAAGTGCCAGCGCGACCGACAGGGCACCGGGCATGACCGCAAAAAACGACGTCGCCTTGTCCCAGCCATAGACCCGGCGATAGAAAATCATGCCGGCCCACACCAGTGCAGCCATTGTCAGCGTCAGCACCAGAAAACTGAGCGGCCAGCGCGAAATGGTGTTCAGGGTCTCAGGTGTAACACTGCCGCCGATCTGCAGGCCCAGCAGAATAAAGATGAACTTTGTCAGGTGGCGCGGCATGGCCTGCTTGATCACGCCTGACAGTGACGCTGCTGCAACTGCAATGACCGAACCAGCCAGCCATGGCGCAGGCAAACCAAACCGCCAGCATACCGCACCGCCACCAGCACCAATTGCCAGCGCGGCGACAACCTGCTCGGCATCCCTCCTGGTCAGAAATGCCATCAGCTCTTGCGCTCGTTCAGGCCAGCCAGCACCTCGTCTGTATGCTCTCCAAGTTTCGGGCTGGCCCGGTCAAGTTTCAGGGTGCTTTCAGAAAAGCTGATCGGCGTTCGCACACTCGGCACCATGACACCATCACCGTCAGGCACATCAATCCGCAAGGCCCTGGCCAGTATCTGCGGATCGTTGAAAGTATCCTCAACGGAGTTGATTGGCCCGGCGGGAATGAACTTCTTTTCAAACTCGGCCAGCATTTCATCTCGTTCCCGCAGGCTGGTTTTGGCAGAAATCAGGTCTGCCAGTTCATCGCGGTTCCTGACCCGGTCTGCATTGGTCTTGAAGCGCGGGTCATTGTTCAGCGACTCCAGCCCCAGCACCTCACACATTTTGCTCCACTGCGGCTGCGATCCGGTGGCGATAATCAGGTGTCCGTCCGATGAGGGAAACACCTGATATGGCACAATGTTGGGGTGTGCATTCCCCATGCGCTTGGGCGACTTGCCTGACACCAGAAAGTTCAGCGCCTGATTGGCTAGAACTGCGCTCATGGTATCGAACAGCGCCATGTCAATGTGCTGACCCTTGCCTGTTTGCTGACGCACCAGAAGCGCTGACTGAATCGCTATAACGCCATACAGCCCGGTGAAGATATCTGCAAAAGCCACGCCGATCTTCTGTGGCTGGCCGTCAGGTTCTCCAGTGAGATCCATGATGCCGGACAGGCCCTGGATCATGAAGTCATAGCCTGCCTTTGGCGCATAAGGCCCGGTTTGACCAAAGCCTGTGAGCGACAGATAGATCAGTTTCGGATTGAGCTCACGCAATGACGCATGGTCCAGGCCATATTTTGCCAGCCCGCCCACCTTGAAGTTCTCGATGAAGACATCGGCTCCAGACACCAGCTGCCGGATGACCTCGCGGCCTTCTTCGGTTTTGAAATCCACAATGACAGATTTCTTGCCCCGGTTGGCCGAGTGAAAGTAGGCAGCATCACCATCAGACCCATCGGCGCGCTTGACGAAAGGTGGGCCCCAGTTGCGGGTGTCGTCACCTTCGGGGCTTTCAAGCTTGATCACTTCGGCCCCCAGATCGGACAGCGTCTGCCCTATCCATGGTCCTGCAAGGATGCGCGCCATTTCAATTACTTTCAGCCCTTCAAGCGGTGCTGTCATTCATCACACTCCAAATCAATTCACCCCACCGGGGTGTACCCAAACGTCTTCATCGCCTTGAGCGCATCAAGTCCGCCCAACTTCTCAATCAATTCATGCTGATCTTCAAACGCCTGTGCGTTCATCTGTTCCGGGTCCAGCGCATGACCCATCAGCGTGCGCAGCATGTCGCGTTCGCGTTCATGCTGGCGGGATGTACCAAGGTCACGCAACTCCTGAGAATCATCAGCGAGATTGAACAATTGTGCTGCATGACCACCAGCATAATGGACGTACTTCCATTGTCGATAGCGCAGCATGGTGATGCCACACGGACTGCCGCCATCGTGGTACTCTGACAGCACAAAGCGGTCGGATTCCGGCCTTGTGACAAATTCCTGCAAAGGCCTGGACATCCATGGCTCTTGCGCTGCGGGCGCCTTGATCCCCAAAGTCCGCAATACTGTTGCTGCGACATCAGTCAATGACACCGGCGTATGATTGACGCCTTCTGTGATGCCCTGCCCCATCATCATCATCGGAACGCCGACAGAATCCTCATACATTACCGACTTGGTCCAGAAGCCGTGGCTGCCCAGCATTTCGCCATGATCGGAAATGTACATCACCGAGGTATCACGTGCGGCACCACTGTCCTCAAGGGTTTCCATGACCTGACGGATATTGTCATCAAGGAAACTGACCAGTCCGTAGTAGCCCTTGCACGCCATATCGCGCAGGCCATCGTCAAAGTACTCATCGTAGTTCCAGAAATTGGCCATCTGCTCAAGCACCTCATGTTCAGGGCGCTGGCGCGGTGGTTGCGGAATATCGGCATGTTCATACAGGCGATAAAACTCGTCCGGGCATTTCAACGGGTAATGCGGACTGGTGAACGAAACGAACAGCACCCAGGGCCGGGTCTTGAAGCGCGAGGCATATTTCTTCAGCCATTTGACGGCCTCGTGCGTGATGCGCCGGTCATATTCGGTATAGCTTGTCTCACCCGGCCCGATGTCTTGCGACAGTTCTTTGGTGTCATCGTAGGCCGGCATCGGATCACGCATCAGCCCCTGCACCCAGCCCTGCCCCTCATTGGCCAGATACATTGGCTCGATCTCTTCATCAAACCCGTGATCATCACCGCCACGCCTGAAATGCAGCTTGCCAATCGACACAACGGGATGACCAGCGTCGCGCACCTTGTGCATCCAGCTTGGCATTTGACCATGATAGGGTTCTGCCGAGGACCAGCAGCGTGTTTCGTGAACCTGTTGCCCGGTGGCAAGTGATGCCCGTGCGGGCACGCAGATGGGTGATGGGGTATAAGCATTGGTAAAGCGCGTACCCAACCGCGCAATTGTATCAAGCGTCGGCGTCCTGACCACCGGGTCGCCATAGCATCTCGCCACGCGCCGGGCATGTTCATCAGAACAGAATATAATCAGGTTCGACGGGCGTTGATCAGTCATGGGGAACAATCGGGCTTGACGCGGCAGGGTTGCTTGCGGAGTGTGCGGATATCAGACGAAACATTTCAGGGATAGTGACATCATGCTGCTTAAAGACAAGATCGCAATCGTAACAGGGGCATCCGGCGGATTGGGACTGGCGAGTGCAACAGGCTTTGCCGAGCATGGCGCCAAGGTGATCATTTCCGACGTTACCGACGAGCAGGGTGAAGCAGCGGCCAAGGCCCTGCGCGATGCAGGTCATGACGTGCGGTACATGCACTGCGATGTAACGAAGAAGGCTGACATCCAGGCGCTGGTTGACGGCACGGTGAAGGCCCATGGCCGCCTTGATATCATGATGGCAAATGCTGGCATCGTGCATGTATCCGATCCGCTGGAACTGGCCGAGGAAGACTATGACCGGGTGCTGGCAGTAAACCTTAAAGGCGTGTTCCTGTCAGGTCAGCTGGCGGCGAAGCAGATGATGAAACAGGCACCTGATGCCGACGGCCAGAAAGGTGTCATCATCAACATGTCGTCGTGTCAGGCCGTTATCGTTATCCCTGAAATCGCTCCTTATGTGATGTCAAAAGGCGGGGTGAATCAGTGGACCAAGGCGCTTGGCATCCGGCTTGCGAAAGAAGGCATTCGCGTCAACGCCATTGGCCCCGGCTCCATCGCAACCGAGATGTTCAAAAAGGTCTCCGACGACCCGGCCAAGATGCGCAACATCATGTCGCGCACGCCGATGGGCCGCGCCGGCAAGCCATCCGAAATCGGCGACATCGCCGTGTTCCTGGCAAGCCGCATGTCGAGCTACATCACCGGCCAGACAATTTACCCGGACGGCGGAAGACTGGGCCTGAACTATACGGTGCCCGTCGAAGGCTAACTGACTGAATCCGGCAACTCCTTCTCGCGCCTCAAGACAAACTCGTTCAGCTCTTCAGCCACGGCCTCGTCAAGCTTCGGTTCGACATAGTTGTTGAGCATGGCGCGGGCCTTGGCGCAGCCGCGTTCATCCATGGTTTGGCCACCTTCGGCGGACCACTGCTCGAACGAATTGAAGTCCATCATCTCAGGCGTGAAGAAGGCTTTTTCGAAATGCTCAAGCGTATGGCCGGTGCCCAGATAATGACCGCCCGGTCCCACTTCGCGCACCGCCGCCATGGCCTCGCTGAAATCCTCAAATGAAACCCCTTGAGCATATTTGTACCAGCCAACAAGCTGGTCTGCGTCAGTGACAAACTTGGAATACCCGCACGACAGCCCGGCTTCCAGCCAGCCCGCCACATGCCAGATATAGTTGGCACCTGCCAGAATGGCGGCATGCATCAGCATGTTGGCTTCATAGCCCGCCTGGGCATCATTGACCTTGGAGCCGACATGGAAACCGGAGGTGCGCCAGGGCAGCTTGTACTTGCGCGCAAGCTGGCCGAACAGATACATCATGTGGGCCGCTTCAGGCGTGCCGCCCATCGGCGCACCCGACTTCATGTCCACCGCCACCATGAACTGGCCCATCACCTGGGGTGAACCGGGACGCACAAGCTGGGTGAAGGCAAGCCCGGCAAGCGCTTCTGCCACGCACTGCGCAACCGATGCCGCGCTTGAAGCAGGCGTCGATGCGCCACACAGCGCAAATGGCGAGATCAGCACCGGCTGGTTGTGCGCCGAATAGACCTTCAGTGCATCCAGCATGGTCGCATCCCAGACCAGCGGCGAATTGCAGTTCACCACCGAAGTCAGCACCGTGTTGTCACGCACATAGTCATGGCCGAACACGATGCCCGCCATTTTCATGGTGTCCTCGGCACGCTCCTTCGCGGTGACGATGCCCATGAGCGGCTTGTCGGAATGGGTGAGCGCAGACTGGATGATGTGCAGGTGGCGGCGCGGCACCGGAATTTCCATCGGCTCGCAAATGATCGAGCTGGTGGAGTGCAACGCTGGCGACATATAGGCGAGCTTGTGGAAATTGTTGAGGTCTTCCAGCGAGCCATACCGCCGGTTGCCATCAAGATCGCGCACATAGGGTGCACCATACATCGGCACGAAGATCGACTTGTCATTGCCGACCGTGACAGTGCGGTCCGGGTTGCGGGCATGCATGGTGTACTCGGACGGAATCTGGCCGATCAGGTCCATAAGCTGGTCACGGCCGATATGAACGCGATATCCGTCGACCTTCGCGTCAGTGTTTTTCCACATCGCAATGGCATCATCATCGCGAAAATCAATGCCGACTTCTTCAAGGATGGTGCAGGCGGCATCATGAATGCGTTCAACCGCCGCTTCCGGCGCAATGTTGAACAGGGGCAGTTTGCGATGCAGTGTCGGCAATGAAGGTGGTGCCACGGCCCGGCGTTCGCGTCTGCCGGAACGGCCCCCGGCACGTTTGCCGTGTTCGGTATCGGTTGCAGCAACTGCCATGATACAATCCTCCCAAAGCGTTTGTTCTGGAACAAGACTACACTGGCTTTTGCCGATTAGAACCAGCATTTTGCAACAATGCCAGCTTTGTATCTGCAAATTATTTATTTGAATTTGTCGCAATTCCAGCGCAATTCAATCGAGATTCCGCCGCGATCAGATAGCAACCATATATAATCATCTTTCACAATTTTCAGACTGTTCGGTTGAACCAAATTGTCTCCCCCCACATCGTTAAACTCATCCCGCACGCAGGCGCATTCAGGTGCCGAACCGCGATCCCTGTCTGCAATTTTGCTGGGTCTGACAGATGAAAGACCACCACCGCTGACAATCCGCGAGATATCCGGAACTGTCTCAGAACGGTCAATGGGTGCGGTGCTTGCTTTTTTTGCAGCACTGAACCTGATACCAGCCCCACCGGGCACATCGTTGATTTTGGGATTGCCCATCGTCATCATTTCGCTTCAACTGTTACTGGCCCATAACTCCATCTGGCTGCCGGACAGAATTGCATCCCATGTGGTCCAGCCCGCCACGCTTGCAAAGCTCATCAAATCCATCATGCCCTGGCTGTTGCGGCTGGAGAGCATATTGAAACCAAGATACTGGCCATTCAGCAAATCGACCGGTCAAAGCGTTGTCGGCGCTCTTGGTATTTTTCTCGGCATGATTGTTGTGTTCCCCATCCCGATGGGCAACGCAGCCCCTGCTTTCGCTGTCAGCCTGCTAGCAATAGCACTGTCGGAACGCGATGGGCTTTGGCTAGCAGCGGGCTTTGTCGTGGCGATCCTGGCGACCCTGCTTGCTGGTTCAATCGTCGCAGGAGCAGCATTTGCTGCGTCTGCTGCCTGGCACATGGCCGGGTGAGCAAATGCAACCAGCCTTCAACACTCTCAACCATCACCCCAAGCGAAAGGGCTAATGAGATGAATTCCGGATACCTGGGCGCCATAATTATGTGTTCAGCACTGCTGCTGTTTGCGGTGTGCTATTATGTGTCGCGCACATCGAAATCAGGCAGCAAGTTTTTCGGCGAAGCGGTAGCCACCCTGTCTGCCCTTGTGCTGACCGGGTTGACGGCGCTTGGCCTGACCATAACCGCCGGCAACGCCTACCTGACTGATACCACCAGCACGATAATATCGTTGCTGATGATTGCCGCCGCAGTCGTCGCCGTTGGTGTGACAATCATGAAAACACGCGTCAGCAGCGACTAGGGCATCATTCGATCAGATCGAATCATCTGATCGGATAAAGATGCCCGATTCCAAAAAGTTAGGGCATCTTTATCCGTCCGTGTGAATGCATGTTGCTGTGGATTATTGCGCACCAGCCATCTCAGCGCCGCACGCACCGGCCGGCGCGTCTGCATTTGTTTTCGTTCTGGCATGGCTGCCAGCCCAGTTCGGGCAACACATCGTCAATGTCGCCTTCCAGCACCGCCAGTATCCATTCTTCCGGATCAACAGGTCCGTCAGTCAGGTGATTGTGATGGGCATGACAGCGTTCGCGGCGCCAGACATGCATTTGCGTTCACTCGCGCCAATGGCGGGAATGTCAGGGTCGAGGGAGGGCGGAGCGATCAGGGCTCGGTTATTTTAGCTAAGGAAATATGCCTTGCGCCTGAACGCTCCGCACGCACAACCGCTGCCTGCCTTCCACGCTCATGGCGGGTTTTGTTGGCTCAAATCTTGCGCATCGCGTTTCACGCTCTACGTGCGACCTGAGCTGTGCAAACACAGCACTGCTGAGACGTGCATGACGCTTACCAGGCAGCTTGTTGCAACGCCGGTTGTTGCGAACAAGATCCGACAAAACCGCACCCCTTGATGGTCGCCCGGCTTCCGCCGGGGGGTGGGGTGGGCAGGCTCTCAGGCATGAACTTGCGGGGTCAGCCGCGCCATGACCTTGAGAAGCTGGCGTCCCGATTGCCCGCGTGACCTGACGAGGGTGCACTCTCCCGTCAAAAACCTGTATGAGTAATCAGGTAATAAGATATATATAGGAATTATTACTGAATGTCAAGCAAAAAAGAAACCCCACACCGTTTTCCAGGTGCGGGGTGAGGCTTGCTTGCCAGTTTCGGCAATGACTGTCAGCTGCCTTTCGGCCAGACAAAATCAGGCCGCAAGCCGGCGTGCACTGGCATGCCGTCATTGGGCTTGGGAACGCCGGTCGCGAGGTCGTAAAAGGCATGATAGCTGGCAGGCATGCTCTTGGGGTCGTAGCCCATCAGGTTGGGCACGATGGCCCTGATGCGGTGCTGCTTGTCATCCAGCATGATCGGAGTGCCGCACTCGTTGCACACGCACAGCTCCAGTGGTCCTTTCGGATTTTCACTGTTGAACGGTATGCGCTTGAGCTTGTCGGGCTCATCGACGACAACATCCTTGTGATTGAAAAACACCACGTGGGTGGTGGGCTGGCCTGTCACGCGCTTGCACACGGAACAATGGCAGGTGTGGTTGTCAATCGGGGCATGCTCCAAATGACTGTGAACGTGTTTGCATCCTCCGGCGTGTTTCTTCGACATCTCTACCTCCTTGCAGAATTATCTTTTTATCCGGCAGCTATTGCCGGTGCCTGACCTGGTCAGACATCACCAGCATAGTGCGTATTGCGGGTGACCGCCAGAAGCCGTGAAAACTGAATTGCTGTATTCAGGGTCCGGACCGATTGATGCAGCGAACACCAAACGGCAGCTGAGCGGACTTTGCTGCCGCTCACGATCTCGATCGGAATGTCCGCTCTCGGAAACGCTCAAGCGAATTCCGTCAGTCCCATTCCAGTACGATTTTTCCGATATGTCCCTTTTTACCAAAAGCGCTTTGCGCGGCCGCAATATCGCGAAGAGGATAGGTCTCGGCAACCAAAGGTAGGATTTCTTTGCGTTCAATCCTCCTGACAAGATTGGTAAAAACTTGCGGCTCAAGAACTGTACATCCGAAGAAGCTGAGGTCTTTAAGATAGAGCGTCCGGACATCTAACTCGACAATTGGGCCTCCTATGGCCCCAGCAACTGCATAGCGCCCGCCTGGGCGCAACGCGTCAAGTAATGACGCCCACTTCGGGCCAGCCACCAAATCAATGACGACATCAACGCTATTTGCACCAATCCCGGCAACAAGATCATCGCCACGATCAAGTGTTTTCATCGCGCCAAGTTCTAAGAGAGTTTTGGCCTTCGACGCGCTTGTGACAGCAATGACCTTTGCCCCACGCGCTTGCGCTAACTGAACAGTAGCCGAACCGACACCACCAGATGCGCCTGTGATCAATACGGTCTCGTCCTTGCTCACATTGGCGCGTGTCAGCATATTTTCGGCTGTCGAGTATGAACAAGGAAAGGAAGCCAATTCTGTATCTGTCAAATCGCAATTGATTGCGTGTGCATGGCACGATGCAACCCGAGTGTATTGGGCAAACCCACCGTCACACTCAGAACCAAAATACCATGGCATTTCTAGTGTTTCCCCATTCACCTCGCGGATACATGGTTCGATCAGGATACGTTCGCCAATCCGAGACCTGTCGATTGCCTCACCGACGGCAACAATTTCGCCGCAGACATCTGCACCCTGAATGCGCGGAAATGTAAGCGATGTACCAGACCATGTCGCATCGTCTGCTTCCGCATCACCCTTCGAATACCAAGCCGTCCGCGTGTTGATATCTGTGTTGTTTACGCCCGCGGCATTGACCCGAATAATGACATCATCCTTCCACGGCAAGGGAACAGGTAAATCATCGCGCCACTGAAGCATTTCAGGACCGCCATGACCATTCAGAACAACTCCGTACATTTTTTCAGGGAAAGTCATATTGGTCTCCATGTAGAACAAAGCGGGCATCTTCATCCGGGCAAATGATGCCATGTGCACAGATGACGCCATGTGCACAGATGATGTTCTAGCGCACCAGATGCCGGGTCAGGCGGGTTTCGATGCGCACCCAGCCACGTCGCAGGGTTTCGACGATCGACAGGTAAATGATTGCCGCCCACAGATAGACATTGAAGTCATAGGTCCGCGAAAATGCCAGCTTTGTTGCGCCCATCAGGTCAAACACCGTGACCACAGAGGCGACGGCCGATCCCTTGACCATCAGGATGATTTCATTGCCCAGCGGCCGCAGCGCCGTGATCATGGCCTGCGGGAAGATGATCTTCCAGAAGGTGATTCCCGGCTTCAGGCCCAGCGTTTCTGCGGCTTCGCGCTGGCCGCGCGGGATCGACTCAATCGCGGTCTTGTAGATTTCGGCCTGGTAGGCGGCCGTATTGAGGGTGAATGTCAGCAGCACGCAATTATAGGCCTCACGGAAAAACCACCAGACGCCGGCTGCCTCCAGATGCTCGACCATTGCCCCGGCGCCATAGTAAATGAGGAACATCTGTCCCAGCAGCGGTGTGCCGCGGAAAAAGTAGACATAACAAAACGAAAGGCCGTTCAGGATGGAGTTGCTCGACATTCTGGCCAGCGCCAGCGGGATTGCCAGCAGGCCGCCAAACACTATGGCAAACACCACCAGCTGCGTGGTGACGACAAGACCCTCAAACAGCTTGGGGAGATATCTTGTCAATATCTCCGGATCGAAGGAATTGTACAGCGACCACAAAAGGCCACACACCAGCAGGATCCAGACCGTGCAGAACCCCCACCCGGCAAAGCGCGCTACATTCCATTTGCGCACGGTTTCCGGTGGCGGGCTCTGCGCCTCAATGTATCTGGCCG
>Ga0307379_10013716_pt1 | contig 10493 bp, 9 predicted proteins | sample UN2MG_FD_202237 | JGI IMG/M metagenome (GOLD analysis project Ga0307379, IMG submission 202237) | Soil microbial communities from Risofladan, Vaasa, Finland - UN-2 | ecosystem: Environmental > Terrestrial > Soil > Coastal area > Acid sulfate soil | place: Finland: Risofladan, Vaasa | collected... | reverse complement strand
GCAGAACCGGCAGCCGCGCCCACAGCCGCGAGACACTTCTATGAGATGCATGTCGCCGAACTCTGCCAGGGGGGCGACGATGCTGGAAGAAGTCGGATAGTCGTCCAGTTCCTCAAGCCACTGGCGCTGTATCCTCTTCCCCTGATGCACAAGGGGCACGTAGATGCCTGGTAGACTGGCCAGGTCTTCCAGAGTGTGGTGCCGCTGCTGCTGCCAGGAGTTCGCGATGCAATCGACCAGGGGAGCCAGAAGAGTCTCTGCCTCGCCAATCACGATCGCATCGGCCACGACCGCGAGTGGCTCGGGGTTTGCCGAGACTGCGGGACCGCCCAGAATGATCAGGGGGTCACCATCGGCCCTCTCCTCTGCTCGGACCGGAATGCTGGCGCGACGTAGCATGGAGATGACGTTGACGTAATCCATCTCGAAAGGGACGGAGAAGGCTACCAGAGCCGCGTCGCGCAGAGGACGTTGCGATTCCAGAGTGACGATGGGCCCTGTCGGCTGCACACGTCTCCCCAAACTGGCGAAGGCGCGCTCACAGACGACCCCCGGCAGGACATTGAACCAGCGATAGAGCCCGTGGATGGCCAGGCTGGACATGCCAACAGCATAGGTGTTGGGATAGGCGAGGACGACCGGAATCCTGCCTCCCCAGTCCCTGAGGATGGCGCCCGACTCGCTCTCCCTTATCCGACGTGCCGTGGCGATATGGTGCCATTCCATGAGCTTCTCCTGGCAAAACCCGGCTGCAAAGGGATCATAGTCCGGGCAATGGGGACTGTCAAACGGGGAGTAGACGAGGGTGGAAGAACACACCAGAAAGCGGTCGCACCCGGAATCAACGGTGCAGACACCACGAGAGCTACCCACTGGGGCCTGTCTAGTTCTGGTTTTTGCTTCTGGTAGGGGCGCATCGCGATGCGCCCCTACGCCCGAAGGCATCCTCAACCTCAGACTCTGGTCACAATAGGCACTATCGTGGGACTCCGACCGGTTTCCTTGAGGGCAAGGCGAGCCAGGTATTCCTCCAACCGCTGGCTGATTTCGGAGCGCGTGCGTGCGGATCCGACAGCTTTGATGGCTTCCTGCTTGGCTTGCTCCAGCAGCTCTGTGGCCTCCTGTTCGTACACGAACCCCCGGGTGATGATCAGCGGCTCACCAACCAGATGGCCAGTGTACCTGTCCAGCGTCACCTGGGCCACCAGGAAGCCGTCGCGCGATAGACGCCTTCGGTCCTCAAGCACGGTTTTCCCGACGTCTCCTACACCCAGCCCATCGACAAAGACGTAAGAGTCCGACACCCGATCAACAATCTGGGCCCCACTATCGTCCAATTCCAGCACATCGCCAGTCTCCATGATGAATATGTTGCTGCGATCCACAGCGCACTGCTCGGCAAGCCTTCCGTGTAGTATCAGGTGTCGGTACTCTCCATGTATGGGCACGAAATACTTGGGTCGAATCAGGTTTATCATCATCTTTTGCTCTTCCTGGCTTGCGTGGCCAGAGACGTGCACGTCGAGCACCTGGTCGTAGAGCACGTTCGCCCCCAGGCGAAAGAGGTCATCGAGAGTGTGGTTGACCAGCTCTTCATTGCCCGGGATGGGAGTCGCAGAAACGATCACCGTGTCGCCGGGAACCACGCTCACAGAGTGGAAGCTCCCCCGACCCATGCGTACCAGGGCTGAGGTCGGCTCCCCCTGGCTGCCGGTGCAGATCAGCACCGCCTGATGAGGAGGGAGCCGGTCGAGTTGGGCCACTGTGAGCAGAGTGTCTGCCGGAACCTTGAGGTAGCCCAGCTCTCGCGCGATTCGGACGTTGTTGACCATGCTACGCCCGACCACTGCGACGCGACGCCCATTCTGGCGCGCCGTGTCGATGATCTGCTGGACCCGAGAGATGTTAGAAGCGAAGGTGGCCACGATGACCCGTCCCCTTGCCTCGGCGAAGGCACGGGAGAGCATCTCTCCGATGACCCGTTCTGAAGGCGTGTAGCCGCGACTCTCCGAGTTTGTGCTATCGGAAAGCAACAAGAGCACTCCTCGGCCGCCCAGCTCGGCCAGTCTGGCAAAGTCGGTTCGACGGCCATCCACCGGAGTATGATCGAACTTAAAGTCCCCCGAATGCACCACCAGCCCAACAGGAGTGGTTATCCCCAAACCCACGCCGTCAGGTATGCTGTGACTGACGTGGAAGAACTCTATCCGGAACGGTCCAACATGCAACACGTCGGTGGCCGCGATAGTGCGCAGATCCACTCCTTGGATCCTGGCCTCATGCAGCTTCACCTCGATCAGCCCGTGGGTGAGTCGCGTGGCATAGACGGGTGCCTCCACCTCTCGCAGCAGATAGGGCAGAGCTCCGATATGATCCTCATGCCCGTGGGTGATGATGACTGCCTCGACTCGATGGGACCGTTCCAAGACATAGCTGAGATCGGGAATCACGATGTCGATTCCCAGCATGTCGTTCTTGGGAAACATCAGTCCGGCGTCAATAATCATCACGCTGTCGCCGTATTCCACGACCAGCATGTTTCGGCCTATCTCACCAAGGCCGCCGAGGGCAACGATCCTCAACTTGTCTTTGGCCACCAGACTCTCCGATCGCTAGAATAAGCTCAACTGTTGTGGCGGGCCGCTCTCCCCGGTCTCGACTGAGTGAAGGTCTGCCAGAATCTGGGGGATCTTGAGCATGGCCTCCTCGATGGAGGCGCGGTATCTGGGCTGGTGCAGCGCCGCTGCCGGATGGAACATCGGAAAGTAGACGAACTCCCCCACCCTCTTGGGGATCCCGTGCACGCGGGAGATCCTCACCCCAGAGAAGGCGAGCTGCATGGAAAAGCGTCCCAGGGTTACGATCAGCTTGGGCTTGATGAGCTGGATCTGCTTGTCGAGATATGGACGGCAGGCGGCAAGCTCATCGGGCTGAGGTTCGCGGTTGTTTGGGGGACGGCATTTGATAACGTTGCATATGTAGACATCGTTGCGAGAAAGGTTGATAGAAGCCAGCAGTTCCTCCAAGAACTGCCCTGCGGGGCCCACGAAGGGACGCCCTTGCCGATCTTCGTGGAAACCGGGTGCCTCGCCCACAAACACGATGTCTGCGTCCTCGGGGCCCTCGCCGGGCACTGCTCTCTTTCGTTCCCTGCATAATCGACATGAACTGCATCGGCGGATCTGTTCGTTCAGAGACTCGAGTTGTGACACGTTGAACCTCCCCGAGATGACGCTGCCGGCACGCTTGTGAGCGACAAGGACTGAAACGCGGCAAGTCCTTGATGCGACAGGGCACCGACCTGGGCCGCTGCTTTGTCCAGCGATTCTCGTCGATGTTTCCAACTAGTTGTCCCGAGAAGCACAGGAAGAAGACACAAAGCGCGTGCTAGCCGGTTGCCCACGCCCGCCCGAGCTCCCCAACCGTGCAATCTCAAGATCCTTAGCATATCCTGGGCAACTGCTCTCCCGCCAGCATGTCGAGGACTCGACGAGTCCCCAACAGGGTGCGCAACACCACTCTTCCGGGATGCTCGGCCACCACTCGCCCAATGATCGCGGCCTCACGGCCAAAGGGGTGCGATCGCATGGCCCTGAGCAGGGCATCAGCATCATCCTCCTCAACGATGGCCACCAGTTTGCCCTCGTTGGCAACGTACAGGGGATCCAGCCCCAAGAGTTCGCTGGCGGCCCGCACCGGTTCGTGAACGGGCACGCTGGCCTCCACGATCTCAAAGCCCACACCAGATCGGGCCGCCAGCTCGTTGAGAGTGGTGGCCAGGCCGCCTCTGGTTGGGTCGCGGAGCACGTGAATACCCGGGCACGCCTCGATCATGACCCTGACCAGCAAGTTGAGGGGGGCGCAATCGCTGCGCAGTGGACTGTCAAAACGCAAGCCCTCGCGCTGGGTCATTATGGCCAGGCCATGATCGCCGACCGCCCCGCTGACCATGACCACGTCGCCGGGGCGGGCCGCCGAGGCTGAGATCTGCACGCCGGGAGGTACGAGGCCGATGCCGGTCGTGTTGATGAACAGGCCGTCGCCGCTGCTCCTCTCCAGAACCTTGGTATCGCCGGCCAGGATGCGGACGCCGGCGAACTGGGCCGTCGCAGCCATCGATGCCACCACCCGCTCCAGGTCCGATAGCGGCAGCCCTTCGGTCAGAATGAACCCGACGCTCATGCAGACGGGTTGTGCGCCACGCATGGCAAGATCGTTGACCGTTCCGCAGACAGCCAGCTTTCCAATGTCGCCACCGGGGAAAAAGATGGGCTGCACAACATAGGAGTCGGTGGTCAGCGCGGGCTGCCCGACCATCTGGCCCCGTTCATCGGTGAGCTCGATGAGGGCGGCATCCTCCAGGGCATTCAGCACAGGGTTGCCCAGATGCTTCAAGAACACCCGTTCGATCAAGTCGTGACCAAGGATGCCCCCCCCACCGTGCGCCAGAAGGACGGATTCCTCGGTCATCAGTCGAGCGAACCTCCATAGCGGTAGTGGGCAGCGCAGGAGCCTTCGGCAGAGACCATGCAAGCCCCAATGGGCCGGGCAGGAGTGCAGACCCCGCCGAACAGGGGACATTCCGGTGGCTCGGCCACGCCTCGCAACACCTCACCGCACCGACAGCCCCGTTCAGCAGGAGTGAGTGTCGCAGCGGTGGCCGCCGACGGCGGGTCGAAAGCCAACCGTGCATCGTGAGCTGCATACTCTTGGCGGAGCTTGAGCCCGCTTGAAGGTATCTCTCCCAGCCCACGCCAGGCCACTGCACAAGTCTCAAAGACGTCTTTCATGAGTAACTGGGCCTTCGTGTTCCCCTGGCTGGTCACGCTGCGGGGATAGGCGTTTGCCACTTGAGGATTCCCATTCCACACTGCATCAGCTAACATGCTCAGCGCCCGCAATATGTCGAGGGGCTCAAAGCCAGAGACTGCGCACGGGATGCGGTAGTCTTGCGCCAGAAAGCTCCAGGCGTTGGCACCGATTATGGTGGTCACATGGCCCGGGCCAAGTATGGCATCCAGCCGCACCTCGCCGGCGTCAAGGATGGCCCGCATGGCCGGAGGAGTCAGCTTGTGCATGCTGTAGACGAAATAGTTCCCTATCCCGAGTTCACGCGCCTCGACGAGGGAGGCAGCCACACCCGGCGCCGTGGTCTCGAAGCCGATGCCCAGCATCACTATCGAGCGACCAGGTTCTCTGCGGGCGCGCTCCAGGGCGTCCAACGCCGAATAGACGATTTGCACATCCGCGCCGGCCGCCCGGGCCTCTTGCAGGCTGGATCGGGAACCGGGCACCCGGATCATATCGCCAAAGGTCGCCACAGTCACGCCGGGCAGGTGGGCCAAGGCGATGGCATAGTCGATCTCGCCATCGGGGGTGACGCAGACCGGGCAACCTGGCCCCGACAGCATGTGCAGGTGAGGGGAAAGCGCCTGGCGAATGCCATAGCGCATGATGGCGCGCGTGTGGCCGCCACAGAACTCCATGATGCGGATGGGCCGCGCGACCCGACCGCGAATGGTGGCAACGAGTCCCCGGGCAGCGTCCGGGTTGCGGTATTCGTCGGTGTATCTCATGCGCCGGGCACCTTGTGGGACTCTTGCTCCTCCTCGTCCAGCCGTCGCCCAGCCTCTTCTAGCTCGGCCAGCAAGGCCAGCGTTTGCTGGGCTTCCTCCTCATCGAGCACTCCGATGGCAAAGCCGGTATGCACCAGAACGTAGTCGCCCACCCCGGCTTCGGGGGTGAGGATCAGGCTTACTCGACGCGATACGCCGCTCAGTTCGACTTCAGCTACGGTTCCGTCGATACTCTTGACCCGAAGTGGCACTGCCAGACACACATCTAGTCTCCGTTCATGGCATAGTGAGCGATGACGGCTTGCCCCAGGGCAATGCCGCCGTCGTTGCAGGGCACCTGATGGTGGGTCAACACGCGGAAGCCACGCGCTTGCAGGCTGGGCAAGACGAGAGAGAGCAGCAGACGATTGTGAAAGCATCCTCCGCTCAAGACCACCTGCTCCAAACCTGTCCGCGAGCGCAACCTCTCGCAAGTGTCCACGATCATGTGCGCCACCGTGAGATGAAAGCGGGCGGCGATATCCTTTTTGGGCACACCATCTGAAAGATCGTCCAGGATCTCGGCCAAGAGGGGCGCCAGGCGGAGCTCAAAGCCACGGGACACCCATGCTTGCGCTTGGCCCCAGCCTTGGACGTCATCGGTGGCTTCTATCGTGAACGCATATGGGGGCACATCCAAGCGCCCGTCGTGGGCGAGCATCTCCAGTTCGATGGCTGCCTGGGCTTCGTAGGTTGCCTGGAAGCAGATTCCGAGCAGCGCCGATACCGCGTCGAACAACCGCCCCATGGAAGATGTCAGAGGTGTGTTCAACTTGCGCGACACCATTGCGGCCACGAGCCGCCGTTCCTGCTCAGGGATATCCCCCAGGCCCGGCGGCAGGGGACGGTCACCCAAGAGCGCGTGCACGTAGGCCAGGGCCACGCGATACGGGCTCCGAATGGCGTGGTCCCCACCGGGGAGGGGCAGGTACTCCAGATGAGCTGCGCGTTGGAATCCGCGGCCGTCGCCCACCAGGAATTCGCCACCCCAGATATGCCCGTCGAGACCATAGCCGGTGCCATCAAAGATGACCCCTATGACTGGGCCATCCTCCATCCGATCCGCCAGGCAGGCTGCGAGATGCGCATGGTGGTGCTGGACCGAGAGCAGTCGCAACCCGTCGCGGGCCAGGTTCAGTCCATAGCGCGTGGCCGCGTACTGGGGATGCATGTCAACGGCGACGGCTTCGGGTTCGATATGAAAGAGCCGACGATACAGGGCTATGGTCGTCTCGTAGTGGTTCTGGGTCTCCAGGTTCTCCAAGTCGCCGATGTGCTGGCTCAGGAAGGCATAGCGATCGCGGGTCAGGCAAAAGGTATTCTTCAGCTCAGGGCCGCAAGCCAAAATGGTTCTGGCCTTGAAGGGTAGGCGAATGGGAAAGGGGGCAACCCCTCGTGCGCGGCGAATGGCCTGGGGTATTCCACTGGGGACGAACCAGACACTATCGTCGTATCGAGCATGGATGCCGCGATCGTGGGTCAGAAAGTAGTCGGCGATTCCCTGCAAACGCCGCAGGGCCTCCTGGTTATCGCGAGCGATCGGCTCCTCGACGAGATTGCCGCTGGTCATGACCAGAGGAACGGCCACATCGTGCAACAGGACGTGGTGCAGTGGAGTGTAGGGAAGCATGACCCCCAGGAAACGATTGCTTGGAGCCACTCCTCGAACGATGGTAGAGTCCTCGCGCCAGAGAATCAGCACGATGGGTGCTGCCGGCGAGGTCAAGAGCTCGCGCTCGGCATCACTCGGAGTGGTGTGCTCCTCTACCGCAGCGAGGGAGGCCACCATCACGGCAAAGGGCTTGTGGGGGCGATGCTTGCGTCTGCGCAGACAGGCGACGGCCCGAGCACTGGTGGCATCGCAGGCCAGTTGATACCCTCCCAGGCCCTTGATCGCCACGATGCGGCCCTGTCGCAACAGGTCAGCGGTTCGCTCAAGCGCATCGTCGCAGGCCACCTGGCGTCCGTCTCTGTCCAAGAGGGTCAGACTTGGCCCGCACTGGGGACAGGCGTTTGGCTGGGCATGGAAACGACGATCGAGTGGATCGTCATACTCTCGCTGACAGCGGGGACACATGCGAAAGGCGCGCATGGTGGTGAGGGGGCGGTCGTAGGGCACCTCGGCAATGATGGTGAAGCGCGGTCCGCAGTTGGTGCAATTGATGAAGGGATAGCGATAGCGCCGGTCGCTGGGGTCGAACAGCTCACGCAGGCAATCGGCGCAGGTTGCTATATCGGGAGATATGAGCTGGTAGGCGCCGGTCTGAGCCTCACTGTGCAGGATCTCGAAACCACGCCAGCCGTTGACCGGGATCTCTTCCGAAGACAGGGACTCGATGTGAGCCAGAGGCGGCGCCTGGTCTCGTAGGCCATGTAGGAAGCGTGCCAGGTCGTCGGCATCGGCTTCCACCTCCATCTCGACGCCCCAGGAGGTGTTGCGCACCCAGCCTGCAACCCGGTGCTGATGTGCCAGGCGATACACAAAGGGCCTGAACCCCACGCCCTGTACCACGCCCTGGACGGCCACGCGCAGCGCGCGCCGGATGCCTTCTAGGCTTTCGCTGTTCGCTCTATCAGCCACTCAACCCACTCATCTAGTCCTTCGCTGGTCACACACGAGACCTCAAAGATGCGTATCCTGGGATTGAGCCCCCGAACCAGGCGGCAGAACTCTGTCACGTCAAAGGGAATGTACGGCAACAGATCGATCTTGTTGAGGACCAGGGCATCGACGCTGGTGAAGATGGCCGGATACTTGTGAGGTTTGTCATCCCCTTCGGGAACACTGGAGATGGCCACTCTAGTGTGCTCACCGAGGTCGAAGGCCACGGGACAGATCAGGTTTCCCACGTTCTCGACAAAGAGCAGGTCGAACGCATCCAGGGGCAACTCGCTCAGCGCTCTATGGACCATGGCTGCATCCAGGTGGCAGCCGCCCCCGGTGTTGATCTGGACGACCGGTAGGCCAGCGTCCCGAACCTTTTCGGCGTCCACGGTTGATGCCACATCTCCCTCGATAACGCCGAGCACCCTCCGTCCATCCAGTGACTCTGCGGTGCGAAGGATCAGGCTGGTCTTGCCTGCGCCCGGCGAGGCCATAAAGTTCACGCAATGAACGCCATGGGCATCCAGCGTCTGGCGGTTCTGGGTGGCAAGCTGCTTGTTGGCTCCCATGATGCGTTCAACCACAGGGATTCGACTGGGACTCATACCTGTTCACTCCACCTCGATGCTGTCCACGTAGAACTCGCGACCCGCGATGATGTGCGCCCTGGCCAGGCCACAATCGGGACAAGTCCAGTCGGCAGTGCCTGGTTGCCACTTGTGACCGCACGCTGCGCAACGCAGCCTCACCGCGAGGCGCTCAAACACCAGCTCAGCGCCACAGGCAACCGTGCCCTGGCTAAGGTAGTCAAAGCAGAACTGTACGCTGTCATCCACAATGCTTGACAACTCACCAATGACCAGGTGAATGCTCATGATACGCTTGGCCTCTGCCCGCCTTGCGTGATGACAGACGATGTTGAGAACGCTCTCTGTAACGGCCAGCTCATGCATTGTCCCGGTTATTATACCCCGTCGAGAGCTGAATTCAAAATCGAAAGAGGACATTTGCAGTCCGATTTGTCTGTCGTGGTCGGACTGCAGAAAGGGGGGTGCCGGGGAACCTGGTTCACAGCAGTGGGTGAGCTGCCCCCAACCGGCGGGGCGAGTTCTGACAGCATCTCAGCGGACCCGACTCACAGCGAATGGGCCGGCACACCGTGCGTGTCACGCCGCATCAGCCGTCGCGTCCTTGGGAATGCAGCAGAATCCACCGTCTGTATCTCCCGTGTTCTGGGGAGAGGAACGGACAACGCAAGGGTCGAGGAGTGGCCCCACACTGCATTATCGTCAAGCGACATCTGGATTGTCAAGTGCCTGGCGGCCGAGAGTATCGAAAAAGCCTGTATCAGCTCCCGTCGTTGTCACTCTGAGCGCAAGCCAAGTCGCAACGCTTTTCGGTACTCTGCGCAACGGCGACTTTTCATTTCGGGGGATATGTGGTACAATAACCGATAAAGAGGCCTCTGCAGTCCTGTGGTAGCCCGTGTTTGCCTGCCGTGGAATGCAGTGCCTTGGGGCGTCGTCTCAGTAGACGATGCGTGGAGGACAAGGTGAGACCAACATGGCCCAGGAACGCGTTTGTCTATCTGTTGATTCTGGTAGCGAGCATTGCTCTATTCTATAGCTTCTTATCACCAGGAGAGGGCTCGCAAGAGATCGGGATAAACAAGGTGGCTGAACTCGTCAAAGCCGGCAAAGTCGAACGTCTGGCGATCACCAATGACGGCGTCATGACAGCAGTGGTGCGCGAGGGCTCTAAACTGGTCAAGTATACTTCCCGCAAAGAGCAGAATGTGGGCTTGGGTGAGTCCTTGACTACTCTCGGTGTCAAGCCTGAACAGATGGAGTCGATCGGCGAATTGCTTCACCTGCGGCCTAGCGTTTGGGAGAATTGGGGCATCATTCTCATCCAAGTTGTTCCCCTAGCGTTGATGGGCCTCTTTCTCATGTTCATGCTGCGGCAGGCTCAGAGTGGCAACAACCAGGCTCTCTCTTTTGGAAAGAGTCGTGCGCGCATGTTCACTGGCGATAGACCGAACAGCACCTTCGACGATGTGGCTGGCGCCGACGAGGCCAAACAAGAGTTGCAGGAGGTCGTCGAGTTCCTGAGGGAGCCAGACAAGTTTACCGCCCTGGGGGCACGCATTCCCAAGGGGGTTTTGCTGGTAGGGGCTCCAGGGACTGGAAAGACCTTGATGGCACGGGCTGTGGCCGGCGAGGCGGGAGTGCCTTTCTTCAGCATCAGCGGATCCGAGTTTGTGGAGATGTTTG
>Ga0307379_10013715_pt1 | contig 10493 bp, 9 predicted proteins | sample UN2MG_FD_202237 | JGI IMG/M metagenome (GOLD analysis project Ga0307379, IMG submission 202237) | Soil microbial communities from Risofladan, Vaasa, Finland - UN-2 | ecosystem: Environmental > Terrestrial > Soil > Coastal area > Acid sulfate soil | place: Finland: Risofladan, Vaasa | collected... | reverse complement strand
AGGAAGCCAAACACTTTCGCAAGAGGCAGAGACAATTGCATGAAGCTTTGGCCGCCTACCAGGCCGAAGAGGCCGTCAAGACGGCGAAAGACCTCCTGATCAAAGCGATCTGGACAGTTAAGACCGCCGAGGAAGCCAAACTCCTGGCGCTCAGCATCATCAAGCTGGCCGACCTGGCTGTCCTGTTCGCCGTCAGGGGTGAAGAGAGGGATCACCTTGTCTTCGCCTGCTCAGACAAGCTTCCCTTGAACATGAGGGAGCTGGTGCCGATCTTAGCGTCCCTGGTTAAGGCGAAGGGCGGAGGGAGCGCCTCGCTCGTCGAACTGGTCGCCGAAAAGGGTTCGGATCTCGAAGGGGCCCTCAACGCTGCCGAGGCATATCTCAAGGGAAAACTGGCCTCCCCGGCCAAGGAATAAGGGTTTCCTGGTTTCGGTAGGGAAGCGGCCGGGCTGACGAACCCTAAGCCCGAGCCTACTCGTAGCGGAGGGAGACGATGGGCTCGAGCCGGGCCGCTTTGCGGGCGGGGAAGATCCCGAAGAACAGCCCCACCGATACCGCCACCAGGAATCCCAGGACGACCGACCAGGGTGTGACCGAAGCCGGCAGGGGAGTGGCCGCCTTGACCAGCGCGGCGATCAAGTAGCCGATGATGATGCCCAGGATGCCGCCCGTCCCGGTCAGGAACACGGCCTCGAAAAGGAACTGTTTGAGGATGTCCGCCGAGCGCGCGCCGATGGCCTTGCGGATCCCGATCTCCCGCGTCCTCTCCTTCACCGAGACGAGCATGATGTTCATGACCCCGATGCCGCCGACCAGCAGACCGATCGAAGAGATGACGATCATCACCAGGTAGGCGGCGCCGGTGATCTGGTTGTACAGGCCGACAATCGCGTCCTGGGTGAAGACCGCGAAGTCGTTCGGCTTGCCGAACCCGACCTTGTGCCTTTTGCGGAGAATATTGGTAATGTCCTCGATGGTCTCTGGGATAGAGCCGTGCTTTTTCGGCGTGACGATGACTTGGATCTGTTCCGGGTTATAGGGGAAATATTTCATCAGTGTGGAGATGGGAATGCCCGCGAAATTATCCCGGCTCTGGCCGAACATCGCCCCCCTCTTCTTGAGGACGCCGACGACCTGGAATGATTCGGGGCCGATGCGGATTTCTTTGCCTAAAGGATTGGTGTGGGGGAAGAGGATCTCAGCCAGATCGGCCCCCAGCACACAGACCCTGGCGCTGTGCCGGACATCGGATTCACTCAGGAAGCGGCCCAGGAGGGGCTGATAGACCGAGAGGACCTGAGGATACTGCTCGTTCATCCCCAGGATGAGGGATTCCTCGCTCTTGATGTTCTGGTGCTTGATGGGGATGCCCTGGAAAATATCGGCCACGAGCTGGACGGCGACGGCTTTGACCAGCGGGCTTTCCTGTTCGAGGGCCAGGGCATCATCGAAGGTCAGGTCTTTTCGCTGCCGATCTTCCTCTGAGCTTCTCTCAAACTGGATGCCCGGCTCGAACTTGGAGACGATTATGAGGTCGGAACCGACCGACTCGAGCTCCTGCAGGACGGACCGGTTCAGTCCCTGGATGATGGAAACCATAGCGATTACCGTCATGACCCCGATGACGATCCCCAGGATCGTCAGAAAAGAGCGCATCTTATGACTTTTCAGGGAATCGACCGCCATGTGCACGATCTCACCCAGGATGCCCGCTCTCATGGCTCCGACCTAAGCGCTTCGACGGGATTCAGCTTGGCCGCTTTGTTGGCCGGGTAGATGCCGAAAAAGAGGCCGATGCAGGTAGACATGGCAATGGCCATAATGATGGATACCGGGTCGACGGACGAAGGCAGGGAAGTGGCGGCCGAGACGATCTTGGCAAGGGCAAGACCGAGTAGGATGCCGATCAGCCCCCCCGTTCCCGAGAGGACCGCCGACTCGATCAGGAATTGGAAGAGGATGTCCTGCCGCCGCGCGCCAACCGCCATGCGGATGCCGATTTCCTTGGTCCTCTCGGAGACCGAGACGAGCATGATGTTCATAACCACGATCCCGCCGACCAGAAGGGCGATGGAAGAGACGGCGATCATGGCGAAGTAGATCCCCGAGGTGACCCTTTTATAGAGCTGGATGAAGGACTCCGAAGTCCGGAAGGAAAAGTCATCTTGGTCATCGAAGGAGCGATGGCGGGCGGACCGGAGGAGCGTCCTCACCTCTTCTTGAGCATCCTTCATTTGTTCCTGGGAAGTCGTATGGACGTTGATATCGATGCTTTGGCGCGAGCCGTAGATCTTCCCGAAGGTCGTGATCGGGATGTTAACGTAGTTGTCCTGGCTGAAGCCTAGGAGTTTGCCTTTCTTTTTGCCCAAGCCAACAACCAGGAAATTGTCGGCGCCGACCTTGATCCATTTTCCTACCGGGTCGGTATAGGGGAAGAGCTTCTCCTTGATATCGAACCCGACGATGCAGATCAGGCGGGAGTGGGTCTCATCCTCCCTCCGGAGCTGGCGGCCGGCCTCGAGCTCCAGGACCGAGCCGATGTTGTAATCGAGGTGGGTGACGCCGCGGATCTCGATATTCCTCAGCGATTGGCTGCCGGCCTTGACCGTCCGACTCGTCTCCATGCTGGCCCCAACGAGTTCGCAGCTGCGGCATTCCCGGCGCAGGAGTTCCATCTCGTTCAGAGTGAGGTCTTTCCGTTTCATCTGTTCCGTGAAATCCTTGAGCGATATCCCGAACAGCGAAAATTTGGTAACTGAGAAATCGTTGGTGCCGTAAAAGGACATCTTGGTGTAGACGTATTTATTGAGCCCCTGGATCACCGAAACGACGGCGATGATGGTGAGCACTCCGATGATGATGCCGAGCAGGGTCAAGAAGGTCCGCAGCTTGTTAGCCCAGAGAGATCCCATCGACATGGAGAATGATTCACCGAGGTTGAGGCAGGCCATATTATCCTGTTCTTATTGTATATTAAAATATACGGAAGAGAGAAGTTGAGGTTTGGCGCGCCTTGACAAAAACAGGGGGCAGAGGCAGAATGACGCTGAGCTCATGCCTTTGAAAAAAACGGCGGCCAAGGGAAAAAAGAAGGGCGGAGATCTGCTCGTCCCCTGCCTGTACTTCGATAGGCCGGGGCCGCAGAACACCCTTCGGACACTTCAGATCGCCGCCGCCCGCGCCGAGGAGTCGGGCATCGGCAATATCGTCGTGGCCTCGAGCTCCGGAAAAACAGGGGTCCAGGCGGCGGCGTTCTTCCCCGCCAAAAACCTGGTCGTGGTCACGCATTCGACCGGCTTCCTAAAACCCGATTTCCAGGAGCTCAGGCCGGCTCTGCGCCGGAAAATCGAGGCCCTCGGCGGGAAGATCCTCACCTGCCAGCATGCTTTCGGCGGAGTGAACCGCTCCGTCAGGAAGAAACTTGCGACCTACGAGCTCGACGAGATCATCGCTTACACGCTCCGCACCCTCGGAGAAGGGGCCAAAGTGGCCATCGAGATCAGCCTCATGGCGGCCGATGCGGGCCTGATCTCCATCCAAGAGCCTTGTATCGCTATCGGAGGGTCGAGCTGGGGGGCCGATACCGCGCTCCTCTTGCGGCCCGCCAACGCCCAGACTTTCTTTGACCTGAGGATCCTCGAGGTCCTGGCGAAGCCTCATTTCTTCGACTAAATGAGTGTCGATGAGCTGGAGGAAACAATGAAAAAAAACTTTTTTCGTTCGGCCTTCTGCGGTGTCCTTTTCCTGGCCTTCCTTTCCGCTCCAGCGAGGGCGCAGTTCTACCTTGGCATCCGGGGCGGCCTCTCCAACCAGAATGCGCGAGCGGATCAACTCAAATTCGATAAAAACTCGGCCTTCCTCTACGGAGCCCAGGTCGGGATCAAGTTTCTTGGGCTGGCCGTGGAAGGGCAGTTTTATCGTGCCGATCACAATCTCCTGGCTGAGACTGAAGCGATGGTTAAGGTCGAGCAGGAGATGGATTATTATTATCTCGGCATCAGTGGCAAACTTGGGATCCCCCTGGCGATCGTCTATCCCTATGTCACGGTCGGCTACGGAACCTATTCCGTGGACCTGAAGGGCCTCGGCAAGAAATCGGACCGCGCCTTCAACGTCGGCGCCGGCGCCGAGGTGAAACTGGGCAAGGTCGGGATTTTCGGCGAGCTCCGGTATACCGACTTTGGCCTGGACATCAAGGACATAGCCTGGGACTTCGGCGGAGTGGACCTCCATTTCGGCCTGAACATCCACTTCTGACCCACCGGGAATTGAAGGTCCGGCTCAATAAATACCTCTCCGAGGCCGGAGTGGCCTCGCGCCGCGAGGCCGACCGTTGGATTCTTGAAGGCCGCGTCTCGGTCAACCGCAAGATCGTCGACGAGCTCGGCGTCAAGGTGGATGAAGATCAGGATGTCGTCCAGGTCGACGGCAAAACTGTTAGGAAGGAGAGCCGGTTTCTGTATGTTCTGCTGAATAAGCCCGCCGGCTATCTGGTCACCCTCAAGGACCCTTTTCATCGTCCCACGGTCAGGGACCTGATACCAACCTCACTGGGGAGGGTCTTCCCCGTGGGGCGTCTGGATTTCGAGAGTGAGGGAGCCCTGCTCCTGACCAACGACGGCGAACTGGCCTACCGGCTGACCCACCCCCGCTTCGAGGTCCGCAAGGTCTATGTCGCGAAGGTTCGCGGAGAGCCGGACGAAAAGGCCCTCCGCCGGCTGGGAAGGGGCGTTTTGCTGGAGGGAAAAAGGACCGCTCCGGCCAAAGCGGCTCTTCTCACAGCCCACCCGAAATCGAGCCGGCTCCGGATCGAGCTCTCTGAAGGCCGCAAAAGAGAGGTCCGGGAGATGTGTCGGGCCGTCGGCCATCCTGTCTTGGAGCTCCGTCGGATCGAGTTTGCCGGCCTGGGGTTGAAACCCCTGAAACGGGGCCAGTGGAGGCATCTCGAACTCCGGGAGGTTCGCCGGCTCAAGAGGCTGGTCGACCTCGCTTGAATCACTTTTCCCTGTCCGCCGGACCGGCGAATGTCTTCCAGGAGGCGGCCAGCCGCTCGAACTCCTGGGCGACGAGGAAATTCACCGTGCCCTCGTCGAAGGAACCGTCCTCCCTTATCGTGCCGGCCTCGACCCCGGTCAGGATCTCCATCCCCTCATCGACACTCTTGATCGGATAGATGTGAAATTGGCCGGCGGCAACGGCCTCGATCAGGTCCTGGCGGAGCATCAGGTTCTGGACGTTCTGATGGGGGATGATGACGCCCTGGGTGCCGGTCAGCCCCTTGGCCCGGCAGACGTCGAAGAAGCCCTCGATCTTTTCGTTCACTCCTCCGATGGGCTGGATCTCACCCTTCTGGTTGATGGACCCGGTGACGGCGATGTCCTGGCGGAGAGGCAGCTTGGAGAGACTGGAAAGGATGGCATAGACTTCGGTCGAAGAAGCGCTGTCCCCGTCGATTCCTGAATAAGACTGTTCGAAAGCGATGCTGGCGGAGAGGGAGAAAGGCGTTCTCTGGGCGTACTTGCCCCTCAAATAGCCGCCCAGGATGAGGACCCCCTTGTTGTGGGTGGGCCCGCTCAGGTCGGCCTCCCGCTCGATGTTGATGACGCCGGCTCGGCCGACGGCCGTCTTGGCCGTGATGCGGATGGGCTTGCCGAAGGCGAATTGTCCCATGTCGTAGACCGACAGGCCGTTCACCTGGCCGACCTCCCGACCCTGGGTGTCGATCAGGATCGTCCCTTCCTCGATCATCTCCTGGATCTTGTCCTCGACCAGGCTAACGCGCTCGAAACGTTCCCGAACGGCCTTCTCCACGTGCTCCCGGCCGATGATCTTCTTCTGATCCATTTTCGCCCAGTAGTTGGCCTCACGGGTCACGTCGGCCAGGACGTGAAACCTCGTTGATACCTTTTTTTGCCGTCCGGCGATCCGCGTGCCGTACTCGATGATCGCCGCGATCCCGCCCTTGTCCACAGGGAAGAGACCGTCCTCCGTGCAGATCTTTTTGATGAAGCGGGCGTAATCCCGGATCGTCCGCTCGTCCTTGTTCGTCTCGGAATCGAACTCGGCCTTGATCTTGAAAATCTTTTTGAAATCCTCGTCCAGGAAATACAGCAGGCTGTAAACAGAGGTATCCCCGATCATGACCACCTTGACATCGCATTTGATGGGCTGGGGCTTGAGCCGGCTCGTGGATATCAGGTAGAAAGCAAGGTAGTTCTGGATCTCGAAGATTTGGTAGCGAAGGGTTCTCTTGAGAGTGGGCCAGACGCCCGGCTCGATCAGGGCGTCCAGGGCATTGATGACCAGGTAGCCGCCGTTGGCCTTCAGAAAGGAGCCCGCCTTGATCTTGGTGAAATCCGTCTGCCAGGCGCCCATTCGGGTGACCGCGGACTCGATCGTCCCGAACAGGTTGACGTAGTTGGGATTCGTCTCCATGACGACGGGTGCCCTCTTGACCTCCGAGTTGTCGACCAGCAGGTTCACCCTGTACTCCAGGAAAGCATCGGGGAGCTCCCTAGTCCTATCCTCTCTTTCGTCCTTCTTCTGGGTCTTGAAAAGGTCGATGTTGTTGATCAGGTTCTCCTCGACGAGGTTGAGGTAATCGGCGATCTGGACCTGGGTAAACCTTTCCCGCAGACCGGCGATGCCGCCTCTGATGATGGGCGTGATGGCCTCGGCATCCCAGTTCTTGAGCTCCGTACGCGTCTCTTCATCGATCTCCTGCAGGCTTTCGAATATCCCCTCCAGCTCGGAGGTCAGCCGCTCGTACTTTTTCTTGAGGTCGTCCAGGTCCTTCTGCTCGAATTTCTTCTCCTTGACCATCGTCTCGAGCTCGCGGAAGGATACGCTCCGGTCCTCGATCACCGGGACGAGGTCGGGCTTGATGAACAAGCCCATCTGGACCTGGACCACCGAGAATCCCTGCTGCGCCGCCCTTTCCTCGAAACTCTGGAGGATCTCCTTTTGCTTCTTCTGCCGGCTATCGGTGATGATTTCCTTTCTCTCCGTGTAGTACTTGCTCTTGAGCAGCATGGGGATATTGACCTTGAGCATGTCGATGAGGGCGGCCATGCCGTCCTTGAAAAGACGTCCTTGTCCGGAAGGAAGAATGATCAGAGTGGGCTCATCGGGGTTCTTGAAATTGTTGACGTAGAGGATGTCATCGGGCGTTTTTTCTTCCTTTTCCAGCCTCTCCAGGAGCTGCTTGATCGTCGTCGTCCGGCCGGTGCCCACCAAGCCGGTGATAAAGATGTTGTAGCCGAGACTCTTGATATCGAGACCGGTCAGGATGGCCTTGAGGGCCCGGTCCTGGCCGATGATCTCATCGCAGGGCTTGCATTCATCGGTTGAGGCGAAGGGGATGGCCTCAGGCTCCAGATGCCAGCGAAGCTTCTCGGGAGGAAGTTCTTCGAACACTGCCTTTTCTCTCATCCGCAGACTCCTTGTCGGTCGTGGCCGGACGATCGTTTTCCCTACATACCACAAAATCGTTGAGGAGACAATCCTTCTGAGCCTTCGGGGGACGTTCCCCAAGGGGACACCCTTCGGCAGCATGCCCTTTTACTAAACAAGGGTGTCCCTTTGGGGAACGTCCCCTAAAAAGCAAGGGTGTCCCTTTGGGGAACGTCCCCTAAAAAGGAACGTCCCCTAAAAAGATGATGAAAAAAACTTCCTGATTTGCTAGAATAGGGGAAAATCCGTGAGGGAGCAAACGATGAATTTTAAGAACCTGTTGACCAGGAAAAGCGACGGGATCGGTTGGATCACGATCAACCGTCCCGACAAGCTCAACGCTATGAATATCGAGACCATCGAGGAGCTCAGGACCGCTTTCCGGGAGTTCGGCGACGATCCCGAGGTCAAGGCGGTCATTTTTACAGGGGCGGGGGAGAAGGCCTTCATAGCGGGCGCCGACATCAGCGAGTTCATCCACCTCGATGCCGAGAAGGGCCGGGAGTACGCCCGCCGCGGCCAGGAGTTGACCAAGACGATCGAGGATTTTCCCAAGCCGGTGATCGCGGCGATCAACGGCTACGCTCTCGGCGGCGGCACCGAGTTCGCCCTCGCCTGTCACATCCGGCTGGCTTCCGAGAATGCCAAGCTGGGGCAACCCGAGGTCAAGCTGGGAATCATCCCCGGATACGGAGGGACCCAGCGGCTGGCCCGGCTGGTCGGGAAAGGCAAGGCCATGGAGATGATCCTTTCCGGACGCATTATCGAGGCCGGCGAAGCCTGCGAGATCGGACTCGTCAACAAAGTCGTTCCGGCGGCGGAGCTCTTGTCCGCGGCGGAAGCCATGGCCAAAGAAATAATCAGGAATGCCCCCCTTGCCTTGGCCTATTCCATCGAAGCGATCAACCACGGGCTGGACAGGACTCTGGCAGAGGGGCTGGAGCTCGAGGCCGAAATCTTCGGCCGCTCCTGCGCGACCGAGGACTTTCGCGAGGGAGCCAAGGCCTTTATCGAAAAAAGGAAACCGGATTTTCGCGGTCGATGAAAGAGGTGTGATATGGAGACATACCAGGGTAAACTGCAGGCCAAAGGGTTCAAAATCGGCATCGTGGTCAGCCGCTTCAACAATTTCGTTTCCGAACGGCTCCTCGAGGGAGCTTTGGACGCCCTGACCAAGCTGGGCGCAGCCGAGACGGACATCACCGTTTTCAAGGTTCCGGGCTCGTTCGAGGTCCCTTTCCTGGTGAAGAAGCTGGCCCGGTCGAAAAAGGTGGACGGCATCATCTGCCTGGGCGCGCTCATCCGGGGCGATACCCCTCATTTCGATTACTTGAGCGCCGAGGTGACCAAGGGGATCGCCCAGATCGCCATGGACGAGGGGATCCCCTGCTCTTTCGGTATCCTGACGGTCGAGACGATCGAGCAGGGCATCGAGCGGGCCGGCGCAAAATCCGGCAACAAGGGGTGGGACGCCGCTCTTTCCGTCGTCGAGATGCTGAACCTGGTCAAGACCGCCAAGCTGGGCTGAGGCTCGTGTCCCATGGGCCAGAGACGGAAAGCCCGGGAAAGCGCTCTCCAGATCCTCTACCAGCTGGAGTTCGATGAGACCGGGGCCCGGAAGGCGGTCGATTCCTTCTGGAGGAAGAAGAAGGCGCCGGCCGAGACAAAGGACTACTGCCGCTGGCTGGTCGAAGGGATCCTGGCCGATCGGGGCGAGATCGACGAAGCCATCCAGTCCATTTCCGAACACTGGCGCATCGCCCGCATGGCGCTCGTCGACCGGAACATCCTGCGTTTGGCGGCCTTTGAGCTTCTCCGCGCCGACCCCATCGCTCCGGCGATCGTCATCAACGAGGCCATTGAGATCGCCAAAAAATACAGCGGCCCGGAGGCGGCCACCTTTGTCAACGGGATCCTGGATGCCCTGAGAAAGAAGATTCAAGCTGGAGCCAAGCCCGAGCGCGAGGTCAAACATGTCCGAAAAGACAGACAATAAGGAAAAACCAAGCCCCACCGAAGAGCCCAAAAAGACTGACCAGGACATCTCCCGGGAAGAAAAGATCGTCAAGCTGGCCGAAGCAGGAGTCGATCTCTTTCCCCACCGGGCGGAGAGAACGCACTCCGTGTTCGAGGTCGTCGGGGACTTCGCGGCCTTGAAGCCGGAAGAGCTCGAGAAGAAGAAGGTCGAGGTCGTCGTCCCGGGCCGGATCCTGTCGATCCGCAAGATGGGCCGGGCGACCTTCGCCACGGTCTCCGATAGCCGGGCCAAGCTCCAGATCTATCTCCGGGAGGACCGCATCGGCGAGAAGGCCTACAGGCTTTGGCAGCTTCTGGACATCGGCGACTTCGTCAACATCCGGGGAACCCTCTTCAAGACCAGGACCGGGGAGTTGACCGTCCTGGTTCAGGCCTACACGTTGCTGGCCAAATGTCTGCACCCATTGCCGGAGAAATGGCATGGCCTCCAGGACGTTGAATTGCGCTACCGCCGCCGGTATCTGGACCTCATCATGAACCCGGAGGTCGGCGAAGTCTTCCGGCTGCGCAGCCGGATGATCGCCGAGATCCGCCGGTTCTTCGACAGCCGTGGCTATATAGAGGTCGAAACGCCGATGATGCAGCCTATCCCGGGGGGGGCGTTGGCCCGGCCGTTCAAGACGTTCCACAACGCCCTTGGGATCGACCTCTATCTGCGCATCGCGCCCGAACTCTACCTGAAGCGCCTCACCGTGGGCGGGATGGAGAAAGTCTACGAGATCAACCGGAATTTCCGCAACGAAGGCATCTCCTCGGAGCACAACCCGGAATTCACCATGCTCGAGTTCTACGAAGCCTACAGTGATTATCATGACATGATGAACCTGACCGAAGAGCTGCTCCATTCCCTCTCCTTGATGCTTCTCAATAAGGAGGACTTCCCCTATGGGGACGAGATCATTTCCTTCCGGAAACCGTTCGCCCGCTTGAAGTACAGGGATGCGGTCGTAGCCCATAGCGGCCTGGCGCCCGGCCGATTCGAAAGCCCCCAGGAGGTGATCTCT
>Ga0307379_10013711_pt1 | contig 10494 bp, 8 predicted proteins | sample UN2MG_FD_202237 | JGI IMG/M metagenome (GOLD analysis project Ga0307379, IMG submission 202237) | Soil microbial communities from Risofladan, Vaasa, Finland - UN-2 | ecosystem: Environmental > Terrestrial > Soil > Coastal area > Acid sulfate soil | place: Finland: Risofladan, Vaasa | collected... | reverse complement strand
TCCGGGTGAAGGCGGCGACCGTGTGCCGGAATGTGGTGGCGAAGCGGAACGTGACCATCAACGAGGGGGCGGTGGTGGGGGATCGGTGCCTGCTGGAAGAGGGGACGACGGTGATGCCGCGGATCCGGATGTGGCCGGACAAGGTGACGGAGCGCGGGTCGAAGGTGACGATGAGCTTGATCTGGGGGACGAAGTGGCCCGGAACGCTGTTCGGCACGAGCGGGGTGACGGGCCTGGCGAACGTCGAGGTCACGCCGGAGTTCGCGGCCAAGCTCGCGGCCGCCTTCGGGGCCTATCTGGAGGCGGGGGCGCAGGTCATCACGAGCCGGGACTCGCACCATGCCTCGCGAATGACGAAGCGGGCGGTCATTGCGGGGCTGATGTCGGTGGGCGCCAATGTGTTGGATTTACGGATCATGCCGGGTCCGGTGGCGAGGCACATGGCGAACATCTCGGGGGCGGCGGGCGGCGTGCATGTGGCGGTTTCGCCGTCGGAGCCCGGGCAGATTCTCATCGAGTTCTTCGACGGGACGGGGAAGAACCTGGTCCGGAACGCGGAGCGGAAGATCGAGCAGATCTTCTTCCGGGAGGATTTCCGTCGGGCTCCGCTGGACGCGGTCGGGAACCTGGAGTTCCTGGGCCGCACGATGGAGTACTACACGGAGGACTTCCTGAACTTTCTCGACGCCGGGGCGATCGCGCGGTGGCGGCCGAAGCTGGTGATCGATTACGCCTATGGGCCGCTGTGCTTGCTGATGCCGCTGGTGCTGGGACGGCTGGGGTGCGACGCGACGGCGCTGAACGCGTTCGTCGATCCCTCGCGCTCAGAGGAGACGTGGCTGTCTCGGGGGGAGCGGGTGGTGGAGACGGGCGAGGTGGTGCATGCGCTGAAGGCGGACCTGGGCCTGCTGATGGGCAGCCACGGTGAGCGGTTTGCGGCGGTGGATGAGACGGGGGAGCCATTGATCGGGGACGACCTGCTGCTGGTGTTCGCGGACCTTGTGTTGCAGGGCGCGGGGCCTGGGGCCCGGATAGCGGTTCCCTTCAGCGCGACGTCGGGGGTGGAGGAGGTGTGCTCGCGGCATGGGGCCACGGCCATACGCACGAAGGCGGATTGGCGCTCGCTGATGGAGACGGCGGGCGGCACGACCGACCTGGCGCTAGCGGCGGACAGTGAAGGGGGGTTCATATTCCCGCGGTTCCTTCCCGCATTCGATGCGATGCTCGCGGTGGGGAAGCTGCTGGAGCTGCTGGCGGTGAGCGGGCACCAGCTCAGCGAGGTGCGGGCGCGGGTTCCGAGGTACTATCGCGCGCGGAGCCAGGTGCAGTGTCCGTGGGAGCACAAGGGGACCGTGATGCGGCGGCTTCACGAGGAGACGAGGGATCTTCGGGTGGAGCATCTGGACGGGCTGAAGATACATGTGGATGGGGGCTGGGTGCTGGTGCTCCCCGATGTGTCCGCGCCGCTGTTCCACGTGCAGGCGGAGAGCGCGGACCGCGAGACGGCGCGGCAGACAGTGGAGCAGTACGCGGCGCGAATCGAGGAGCTGCAGGAGGGGCTGTGACCAGCGAGCGGGGCCCGCTTCCTGCGGCGCGCTCCCGGCGGAGTGACAGCGGCGCCGACTACAGGTCGATGAAGACCTTCATCGTGCGCGGGCCCTGGCCGTCGATGTACCGATAGGCGTCCGGCCACTGCTCGAAGGGGAAGTGCTTCGACTCCAGGGGCTCGGTGATGATCTCGCCCGCGCCGATTCTGCGTGCTGCCTCCTCGTAGTCCTCCCGGCGGTACATGAGCGTGCCGACGAGATTCAGCTCCCGGTCGCCCACGACGGCGAGGTCGATGGGCGGCTTCTGGTGGAAGACGGCGACGATGACGACGGTGCCGCCCTTGTTGATCTGATCGACGGCGGAGGAGACGGCTCGCTCTGCTCCCGCGCACTCGAAGGCCACGTCGAAGCCCTTCTCGCCGAAGACGCGCGGCGACGCCTCGGCAAGGGACTCGGACTCGGGATTCGAGCCGGCCGGGAGGGCGCACTTCTTCGCCACCCGGAGGCGATGGTCGCTGAGGTCGGTGATGAGGACGTTGGCGCCGCGGGCGCGTGACATCTGGGCGACGAGGTTGCCGATGGGGCCGCCGCCGAGCACGACGACGTTCTTCCCGGCCAGGTCGCCGGCGCGGGTGGTGGCGTGGGCCGCGACGGCGGCGGGCTCGATGAAGGCGCCCTGCTCGAAGGTGAAAGTCTCCGGCAGGAGCACGAGCGTATCGGCCGCGACGGCGAACAGGTCCTGCCCGACGCCGTCGGTCTGGAAGCCGAAGACCTTGAGGTTGTCGCAAATGTGATAGTCGCCCCGGCGGCAGGGCGGGCAGGCGCCGCATGTTATCTGGGGCCTGGCGGTGGCCCGGGCGCCGATATCGAGGCCCTCGACTCCGTCGCCGACGACCTCGACGAGGCCCGAGAACTCGTGGCCCTGGACCTTGGGGTAGCGCATGAAGGGGTGGCGGCCGTGATAGGCGTGGACGTCGCTGCCGCAGATACCGATGCGCTTGATGCGGAGGAGCACTTCGCCGGGGCCCGCCCCCGGCTCGGGGACTTCGCGGTACTGAATGGCGCCGGGCGCGGTAAGGACGGCCTGTCGCATGGCGTCTCTCCTTCACGTGAGAGCGCGCGGGTGCGCGCTCGGGTGCGCGCTCGGATGCGCGCTCGGGTGCGCGCTCGGATGCGCGCTCGGGTGCGCGCTCGGATGCGCGCTCGGGTGCGCGCTCGGATGCGCGCTCGGATGCACGCTCGGGTGCACGCTCGGGTGCACGCTCGGGTGCGCGTTCGAGCGCGTGCCAGCGGCCCCGCGGGTGATCGTTTCCGGGAAGGGCGGCCGGAGCCCTGCCTCGGCCGCGGACCTGCGCGCGGAGGCGGATGGAGGCCCGGACCGACGCCGCCCGCGGTGCGACTCTTGATTTTGGGAGCGGGGCACCCTAGTATGAGGGCGGGTGGGTTGCTGACTACCCGGAGGTGAAGCCTGTGGCGAAGACGTGGTCTGGACCCGTGGAACGAATCGACGAATACCGCTGGCGGATCCCGCGGAAGTACAAGCCGGAGATGCGCACCGACGGGATCGTGTACGCCTCGAGCGAGATGATGCGGGAGATCAAGGGGGACAAATCGCTCGAGCAGGTGGCGAATGTCGCCTGTTTGCCGGGCCTGGTCGGGAACTCGATGGCGATGCCCGACATCCACTATGGATACGGGTTCCCGATCGGCGGAGTGGCCGCGACCGATGTCAAGCACGGAGTGGTCTCGCCCGGCGGCGTGGGCTACGACATCAACTGCGGGGTTCGGCTGCTGCGCACGAGCCTGACTCGCAAAGAGGTGGAGCCCCGGATCAAGGACATCGTGAACCGGGTCTTCACGGAGGTGCCGTCCGGGGTCGGGAGCAAGGGGAAGGTGCGGGTGGAGGCAAAGGAGCTGCGGCGCGTCCTGACCCAAGGCTCGAAGTGGGCGGTCTCGCAGGGGATGGGGTGGCCGGAGGACCTGGATCATATCGAGGACGGGGGTCGGATCGAGGGGGCGGACCCGGGCGCGCTGACGGAGCGGGCGATCGAGCGGGGCCGGCCTCAGCTGGGCACGCTGGGCGCGGGCAACCACTTCCTGGAAGTGCAGGTGGTGGAGGAGATCTTCGATGAGGAGACGGCGGCGGCGCTGGGGATCGCGGGGGTGGGGCAGGTGACGGTGATGATCCACACCGGGTCGAGAGGGCTGGGGTACCAGGTGTGCGACGACGCGCTCAAGGTGATGCAGAAGGCCGTCGCGAAGTACGGACTGTCGCTGCCGGACAAGCAGCTCGCCTGCGCGCCGGTGGAGTCGCCGGAGGGGCGGGAGTATCTGGCCGGGATGGCGGCGGCGGCGAACTACGCCTGGGCGAACCGTCAGTGCATCACGCACTGGACCCGGGAGGCGTTCGAGCGGGTTTTCGGCGTCAGCGCGCGGAAGCTCGGGATGGACATCATCTATGACGTCGCGCACAACGTGGCGAAGATGGAGGAGCACGAGGTGGGGGGTGTTCGCAAGACGCTGTGCGTGCACCGGAAGGGCGCGACGCGGGCCTTCGGGCCGGGCCGGCCGGAGCTGAGCCCGCTGCACCGGAAGACCGGGCAGCCGGTGATCGTCCCGGGCAGCATGGGGACGGCCTCGTATCTCTGCGTGGGGACCGAGGGGGCGATGCAGGAGACGTGGGGCTCGACCTGCCACGGGGCGGGGCGAGTGATGAGCCGGCACGCGGCGATCCGGGCGGGACGGGGGCGGAACATCGCGAGGGAGCTGGAGGCGAAGGGGGTCTACTCCCGGGCCGCCAGCCGGGAGGTGATGGCGGAGGAGATGCCGGAGGCGTACAAGGATGTGGACGAGGTGGTGCGGACCTGCCAGGGCGCGGGGATCTCGAAGCTGGTGGCGAGGCTGAGGCCGGTGGGGGTGATGAAGGGGTAGGCACAAGGATCGCTTGGCTGGTATGGAGAAGGGCGAGGTGGCTTCTGGGGTCAGCTCGCCTATGTTTCGCTTCCTGCATCGCATCTACATCGCCGTCTTTCGGCAATACCCGGTGCTCGGTCGGATGGCCCTGGTGGCCCTCCTGGCCGAGGTGCTCTTCGCCTCGGTCAATAACTACGCCCTGTCGTTCTACGTGCTCGATGACCTGAAGCAGTCCGGGCGGACGCTGGGGATTCTCGCGTCGACTTTCTTGGCCGTCGAGATGGTGCTGAAGCTGCCGTTCGGCCATCTGTCGGATAGGTACGGGCGGCGGCTGTTCGCTTCCGTGGGGCTCGCGCTGTGTGTCATCACCCCGACCGTCATCTGTGCCGTGCCGCTCGACGTCTTCCTGGTGACGCCCGTTCTGATCCTGCTCGTGCTGGTGCCGCTGCGGGCGCTGGACGGAATGGGGGCGGCGGCGCTGTGGCCGCCGCTGTTCGCGGGGGTGCCGGACAACGTTCCCCGGGAGCAGCGCGGGGTGGCGATGAGTGTGGTGAATACGGCCTATCTGGGGGGACTTGCGCTGGGGCCGACGCTGGCGGGGCTGGCGATGCGGCTGGCGACGAGCGGGGGGGCGCCGGCGGAATGGGTGAGCAAGGCGCCGTTTGTGCTGGCGGCGGCGGCCGCGCTGAGCGCGGCGGCGATCGCAAGGACGCTGCCGGAGGGCCGAGGCCGTCGGGCTGAGGAAATGGCTGCGAGCGGCGCCGTGATGCCGCCGGTCGGGCTCCTCGTCGTCGTGCTGGTGATCTCCTTCGGGGAGATGTTCGCGGTGGGAACGCTGGCGCCGTACATGGCGCCCTACGTCAAGGAAGTCTCCGGGCTCGCGCGCAGCGATGTCGGGGTGCTGCTGCTGTTGCTGTTCGTGCCGGCGGGGATACTCGGGATTCCGGTGGGACATATGATCGACCGGTGGCCGCGCAATCGCGTGGTGCAGGCGGCGATGGCGACGGCGGCGGTGGGGCTGTGGATGGTGCCCGCGTGCCGGTCGGTGGCGACGCTGCTGGCCGTGGGGGTGGTGGTGATGCTCGGGTTCCTGTTCGGGCTGCCGGCGTGGCTGGCGCTGGTGGCGGACCTGGCCCCCGAGGGAAGGCGCGGGCGGATGATGGGGATGATGGCGACGGCACAGGGGGCGGGGGCGTTTCTGGGGCCGCTGCTTGGGGGGACGCTGTGGGATGTGAACATGCGGTACCCGTGGTACGCGGCGGCCGCCATCCTGACGATTGCGGCGGGTGCGGCGGTGTGCTGCCTGAGAGCAGGGGGGCGGGGAGGCGGAGCGGGCACGGCCGGCGAACCGATTACACCGGGTGAATGAGTCGTGGCCACCGACGTCGTCCTTCTGGGAACCAGCTTCCTTATCATCATCCTCGGTGCCGAGCTTTTTACGAACGGCGTCGAGTGGCTTGGGGTGCGCCTGAAGCTGTCGGAGGGGACGGTGGGGAGCGTGCTGGCCGCGGTCGGCACTGCCCTGCCGGAGACGCTTATCCCGTTCGTGGCGATCGTCTTCTTCCGGGAGGCGTCGAGCCACGAGATCGGGCTGGGCGCCATACTGGGCGCCCCCTTCATGCTCGCCACGCTCGGCTTCTTCGTCACCGCCGGCGCGGCGCTGCTCTACCGGCGGCGGCGCGAAACGGGGATACGGCTGAACATCGACGCGGGGATCCTCCGGCGGGATCTGGGGTTCTTCGTGCCGCTCTATGCGGCGGCGATTGCCGTGAGCTTCGCCCCGACGGGGCATTGGGGCCGGCCGGCGGTGGCCGTTGCACTCGTGCTCGCCTACGGGTTCTACCTCTATCTGAACCTGCGGGAGACGATGGAGAGCGAAAAGGACGAGCCGTTGATGTTCAACCTGATGTGGGCCTGTTTCCCGCTCGTCGCAGTGCCGCGCAATCGGGGGGTCTATGCGGAGCGGCGGGAGTTCATCGCCGGCCGACAGCCGCGGCTGAGGGCCTGCGTGGGGCAGGTGGCCGTGGCGCTGGGGCTGATCGTCGGCGGGGCCTACCAGTTCGTCCATGCGACCCAGTCGATCACGCAGATGGTGGGTTTCTCCCCGCTCGTGTTCTCCTTGATCCTGGCGCCGGTCGCCACGGAGCTGCCGGAGAAGTTCAACTCCGTCATCTGGGTGAGACAGGGGAAGGATACGCTCTCCCTGGGGAACATCTCCGGCGCGATGGTGTTCCAATCGACCTTTCCCGTCACCCTGGGCATCCTGCTGACCGAGTGGCGGTTCAGCGACATGGAGATGGGGGACTGCGCGCTGCTGTCGGCGGGGATCGCGCTCTTCAGCGCCCTCCTCGTGATCGCGACCGCGGGCCGCGGGCGGGGGGGTAACGGCACGATGGCGCCCTGGGCGCTGGCCGTGGGGATCCTGTGGTGGTTCGTCTTCGCGGCGTACGTCGTCGTGACGAAGATACTCTAATCGCGCACTGGGGGTAGCGTGCTCCTCGATGCGGCCGTGCTGTGCATTGTCGTCGGGCTCCTCGCGGGAGGCCGGCTCGGCAAGCTCAAGGCTCTCGATCTGCGGGCGCCGTGGGCATTCGTGCTGGCCGCGGCGGCGCAAGTGGGGCTGATGATCGCGGGCGCGCGAGGCACGGCCCTTGGTCCGGGTGTTGCGCCGGCGTTGTATGTGCTCACGTTCGTTCTGGTGCTGGTCGGCCTCTGGATCAACCGGCACCTGCCCGGAGTGTGGTTGGTGGGCGCCGGCGTGCTTCTCAATTTCCTGGTGATCGCGACCAACGGCGGCGGCATGCCGGTGGAGCGGGAGGTGGCGGTGCGAGCGGGGAACACACAGATGGTGGAGATGTTGGACTCGCCCGCGTACACGAGCCATGTGCCGGCGACAGAGGCGACGCGGCTTCGGTTCCTAGGGGATGTGTTGCCGCTGCCGATGGTGATCCCGAGGCCGAGGTTCTTCAGTCCGGGGAGCGTGGGGGACGTCCTGGTGACGCTGGGGGCGTGCTGGTTGATTCTCAGCGGTCTGGGGGCGTTTGGGATGGGCGCGAGCGGCAGGGCCGGCAGCAACGACACGGCCGGCGCGAGCGGCAGGGCCGGCAGCAACGACACGGCCGGCGCGAGCGGCACGAAGGACGCGAACGGCACGGGTGAAGGCACGTGAAACGGACGTCTTCGGAACATGCAAAGGCAAAGGATGGCACGGGTCTCGGCATGTGGTGCCTCTTCTCCGGCCCGGAGCAGCACCTGAAGCGGGAGGCGCTGGCGAGGCTGCGGGCGGAGGCGCGGGCGGGGGGCGAGGGGGAGGAGCCGAGCTGGGAGGTGTTGGACGGGTTGTCGGCCACGGCGCGGGAGGTGCTGAACCGGAGCCAGACGGGGGCGCTGTTCGGCGGGGCGCGGGTGATCGTCGTGCGGGAGGCGGAGCGGATGGAGGGCGGGGAGCAGGAGGCGCTCGCCAAGGGAGTGGGGCCGCTGCTGCCGGGGGTGACGGTGGTGCTGGTGACCGGGGAGGCGGGGGATTGGGGGAGGCGGCGGTCGATTCGGGCGGGGCTGCGACGGGCGATCGAGAAGGACGGCCTGGCGATCGAGTTTCGGGCGCTGAACGTGCGAGAGGCGGCGGCGTGGGCGGTGAAGCGAGCGAAGGAGCTGGGAAAGAAGCTGGAGCCGGCGGCGGCGCGGAAGCTGGTGGAGCAGAAGGTGGGGACGGGGCTGGGTGACCTGGAGATGGAGCTCGAGAAGCTGGCGTTGTTCGTGGGGGAGGCGGACGTCATCGCGGTGTCGCACGTGGATGAGGTGACGCCGCAACTGGTGGAGGAGGATATCTTCCGGCTGATGGACGCGGTGGGCCGACGGGAGGCTGGTCGGGCGGTGGGGATTCTGCGGGGACTGCTGGGGGATCGGCGGGAAGAGCCGGGGCGGATTCTGTGGCAGCTCTCGCAGACGGTGAGGCTGATCTGGCAGGCGAAGCTGCTGGCCGAGCGGGGGTGGCGGCCGGGCGAGGAGGCGGACGAGGAGGCGGCGGCGCTGCTGCCGCAGGAGGAGCGCAAGAACGCGCTGCGTGAGTTCGCGCGGCTGCCGTGGAAGGCGAAGCGGACGCTGGAGCAGGCGAGCAAGCTGTCGTGGGGGCAGCTCACGGCGGCGGTGCGGGCGCTGCATGGGTGCGATCTGGCGATGAAGGGGATTCGAGGGAAGGTGACGGACGACGCGGTGGCGCTGGAGCTGTTGGTGGTGCAGCTCTGCACCGGCCTGGAAATGCCGGTGTGGGAGAGCCCGAAGGGCGAAAGAGTGTTGGGGTAGGGAGGAGAGGGATTGGGGGATGCCCGGCATTGCCATGCCGGGCGGGCCTGGTTTGCGGGGGCTCTGCCGCCGTCCCCCAGGGCCCCCTGCGGGTGCCTGCGGCACTCGCAGTCGTCTTGACAGAGGCTGGAGGGTGTTACCGCGGGGCGGGGATGGAGGCTGGCGGGTGGCGCCGGGATTGTCATCCCGGCGGAAGCCGAAAAGGGGGCGCTGCCCCCTTTGAACCCCCGGGGGGAGCCTGCCGGGACTTGTGTCAGGTTGCGTTTGGCGGACGGCAGCGGGCTTCGGCAGCAAGCTACCGAAGCAACGAATGAGGATGCTATGGGCAAGCGGCCTGATGGCGGTGGAATGACGAGGCGGGAGTTTCTGAGAACGGCCGCAGCGGGAGCGCTTGCTGCGGCCGGTTCGCGCGCCGTCGCGCGGACGGGCGCGGAGGAGAAGGCTTCGGCGATGGCCAGCGACATGCCGGCGCAGAGCAAGCTGCCCAGGTGGCGCGGGTTCAACTTGCTGGAGATGTTCACGACGCAGAGCGACGGCGAGTGGCAGGAAAACGACTTCCGGTGGATGGCGGACTGGGGGTTCGACTTCGTGCGGCTGCCGCTGTGCTATACCCTGTGGATCGAGGGAAACGACGCCTGGAAGCTGCACGAGCCCGGCCTGGAGAAGGTCGATCGGGCGGTGGACCTCGGCAGAAAGCACCATCTGCACGTCTGTCTGAACTTCCATCGCGGTCCGGGCTACAGCGTGAACGAGGAGCGGAAGGAACCATATAACCTGTGGAAGGACGAGGCGGCGCTGGAGGCGTTCGTTTTCCACTGGACGACATTCGCCGAGCGGTACAAGGGGATTCCGCCGGAGGAGCTGAGCTTCAACCTGATCAACGAGCCGGCAGGCCCGGTGGCGGAGATGACGCGGGGTGACCACGAGCGGGTCGTTCGCACGACGACGGCCGCCATCAGGAAGATAGACGCGGATCGGTTGATCATCGCGGACGGGGTGCAGTGGGCGACGGAGCCGTGCCCGGAGCTAACCGATCTGGGGGTCGCGCAGAGCTGCCGGGCATATGCGCCGAGCAGAGTCAGCCACTACAAGGCGGAGTGGGCCGGGCCGGAAGCGATGAAGTGGCCGGAGCCGGTCTGGCCGGGAGTGGAGGAGTGGGGGAAGACCTGGGACCGAGAGGCGCTGGAGGAGTTCTACCGGCCGTGGGCGGAGCTGGCGCGGCAGGGCGTGGGGGTGCACTGTGGAGAGGGCGGGGCGTACGACAAGACGCCGCATACGGTGGTGCTGGCGTGGCTGCGAGATGTGATGGAGATCCTGAAGTCGCACAACATCGGGTACGCGGTGTGGAACTTCCGGGGGTCGTTCGGGATTCTGGATTCGGAGCGCGGGGATGTTGAGTATGAGGAGTTCCACGGGCATAAGCTGGATCGGAAGCTGTTGGAGTTGCTGAGGGGGTTTTGAGGGGGGGGGGGGCCGCCCGGCGGCGGGGTAGAAGAGACGCCGCCAGACGTGGGTAGGGCTTCTGCCCTACGGTCGCTTACATCTCCCTTTCGCTTACAAAGACGCACCCTTGACGCCGGTCAGTTGGTGTGGGAGGATGGGGGGAGGGACAGGGATGTCACCGCCATTCCAGCCAATTCGCAGACCCGTCACGTACAAGGAGGTCTTTGGTGAGCCGCATACGGCCCAGGCCTTGCAGCAGCTGACCGAGTCTCTGCCCCGTGCGGAGGCG
>Ga0307379_10013710_pt1 | contig 10495 bp, 6 predicted proteins | sample UN2MG_FD_202237 | JGI IMG/M metagenome (GOLD analysis project Ga0307379, IMG submission 202237) | Soil microbial communities from Risofladan, Vaasa, Finland - UN-2 | ecosystem: Environmental > Terrestrial > Soil > Coastal area > Acid sulfate soil | place: Finland: Risofladan, Vaasa | collected... | reverse complement strand
GAAGTCCTCGACCCCGAAGCTCTCACTATCGGCTTTGCCAGAAGGTTTGCAAGCTACAAAAGAGGAAACCTCCTCCTAAAAGACCCCGAACGCCTCGTCGGATTGCTTCGAAACCCTGAACAACCCATGCAGCTTATTTTCAGCGGAAAGGCCCACCCGAGAGATAACGAAGGAAAGGAAATCATACGCAGCATTATTCATTTTGCGACCCGGTACGATGTTAGAAGAAGAATCGTGTTCCTGGAAGACTATGACATTAACGTTGCCAGGTTCCTCGTCCGGGGTGTTGACGTCTGGCTCAATAACCCGCGAAGGCCTATGGAAGCCAGCGGCACAAGCGGCATGAAAGCCGCTATAAACGGCGCACTAAACATAAGCACTCTCGACGGCTGGTGGTGCGAAGGATACATTCCCGAAGGAGGGTGGGTTATCGGTGCCGGAGAAAGTTACGACGACCTCGCTTATCAGGACATGGTCGAGTCACAGGCTATTTACAACATACTCGAAAACGAGGTCATACCATTGTTCTACACACGCTCTGCCGACAATATACCACGGGCATGGATACATAGGGTCAAGAACTCCCTAAGGTGGATTACGCAACGCTTCAACACTCATAGAATGGTCGCTGAGTATACACGCAGGTTTTACAACCCCGCCGCCGCAAAATGGAGATACTTAAACGACCAGGCTATGAAAAATGCAAAATCACTTGCCGCATGGAAAGCAAACATGAAGAATGTATGGCCCGCATTCGAAATAAAGGATGTAAATGTCAGTGTCAGCAACGGAAATGGCGACGGCGTACTTAATCCGGAACAGCTCCAGTTCAAAGTCGGCGCCGAATTGACCGTCGAGGCTCTCGTCAGACTCGGAGATATTACGCCTGATAACGTCTCCATTGAGTTTTACCACGGGCCCATCGACGCATGGGGTAATATCAGAAAGGGCTCAACCGTAAGAATGAATTATAAACAGGCCTCTAAAGAAAATGGAGAACACTGGTTTGTCGGTTCCGCCTCTTGTAAGCAGACCGGCCGAAGAGGACTCGCTGTCAGGGTATTGCCAAATCACCCCGACCTCACAAATCCGTACGAACTCGGCTTGATTCTCTGGGAGGCTGCGGGAGCGAAAAACTGACCTCTTAAACCCGCCTGAAAACTACTCGTTTTCTTTCTTACTGATAAGCTCATACGCCTCTTCGGCGCTGCCGCTTGTTTCCAGACTTTCCTTGAACTTATCATCAAGCATCAGCCTGCTTATTTTCGCCAACGCCTGAATATGTGGCCCCGTCTGGTCTGCAGGTGATACTAACAAAAGAACAATTCTTACCGGCGTGCCGTCCACACTGTCGAAATCTATCGGCTCTGACGCTATGCCTATCGACATCACCAGTTCCTTCACCCCGCCGCATTTGCCGTGGGGTATCGCTATCCCTGCACCAATACCCGTACTCCGCGTCTGCTCCCGCAGCAAAACAGCTTCTAAAACCGCGTCCCTGTCCAGCAGCAGTTCGTTTTCTGCCAGAACGTCCACCAGCTCCGTTATTACCTCTTTTTTCTCCTTACTCTTCAGCGGGACCCGAACACAACTTTGCTGCAGTATTTTCGTTAGATTCATTACAAATACGACCAAATATACTTATCCTTTTTCAAATATTAAACAAACCCCTCAATATACCCGACCACAACCCCCATTGCAAGAAATTTATAAAATTTTACCTTGTCGCGTCGTAGCCTTACCGAAAGCCTGCCCTCGAATGTTGTAGTCGGGGGACGGGTCCCCCTTCCAATTAATCAATCATCAATACCTGTCCTGAGCCTGCCGAAGGAATCGATAATCAATTACGGCCCTTCCAGCCAGTTACCCACAAACACCTCAATGTCCAGCCCGTCTATCACATTATCGTTCGGCTCGGATATATCGCACCCCGCCTCCCAATTGCCCATATTCGGGTCACTGAACCACGCATCTCCCAACACCGCAAAATCAAACATATTCACCCCGTCCGGACACATAAAATCACCCAATACCAGACTCTGCCATGCTACCTTGTCAATCAATGACTGTAGGATGTATGCGCTCGCCGACTTTCTTGAAGTGTGACAATGCGCTTTTACGGTCTTCGAAATCTTTTAGCGTAAACAGGATAGTGGTCTGGCCGATGCCTATTTGGTCCCCGTCGGCCAGGACAGTCTCATTATTGATTTTGCTGCCATTAATAAATACGCCATGCTTGCTTTTCATGTCGAGCGCATAATACTGCTGTTTGTCTTCGTCGAAATGAATCTGCAGGTGCTTGCGGGAGACGTGCTCATCGAGAATCTGGATGGGGAGGGCCTCATCACGACCGACCACATTCGTTCGCCGACCAAGAGGGTAATAGTCGCCTTTTTGCTCTCCTGTAGCTACGATAATAGAAGCCATTACAACCCCTTGTGATAAATACCTAATTAATTGATAACAAAGTCCACAACCGCCTTGACATAATATTGGCTGGCTAATATAGTATTATTGATTTGCAGTAGAGTCAAGCCGTTTTTAGACTTGTTTTATAGTTTTGTCTGTTTGCCTTAGTCCGACGTTATTGTGCCCGGGGAGAACTGCAGAGGCAGCGGACATTTGCTGTGAGGGAGGCGAATGAGTGATGTTACGCAGATTTTGATGGCGATAGAACGGGGTGACGTTCGTGCTGTAGATGAACTGCTTCCATTGGTCTATCAGGAATTACGTCGCCTGGCTGCTCAGAAGCTGTCTCATGAACCGCCCGGGCAGACACTGCAGGCGACGGCCCTGGTGCATGAAGCATATCTGCGATTAGTAGGAGCGGAAAATCAGAACTGGGATGGCCGTACACATTTCTTCTGCGCTGCTGCCGAGGCGATGCGGCGGATTCTCATAGAAAATGCGCGTCGCAAGAAGAGCCTTAAACATGGCGGAGGTCACCAACGAGTTGACCTTGATGGTACAGATTTTGCTATTGAGGTGTCTTCTGAGCAATTAATTGCGCTGGACGAAGCACTTGCAAGACTGGCCGAGGAGGACCATACAGTTGCCGAGTTGGTCAAGCTTAGATACTTTGCAGGCCTAACCATTGAGCAGGCGGCTAAGGTCCTAAAGGTGTCTCGACGCACCGCCTACAGGTACTGGGCCTACGCCCGTGCGCGGATGCATCAGGAACTCACTATGGAGAAGTAACTGAAGTCTATTGCTCCGGTTTAGGCAGGTAGGCCGGTTTTTGTAAATTTTACGAATTTTTCCTGTCACCTTTTCATCGTGGATTTCGCATTGCTTTATAGAGAACGCTTTATAAAGGAGCTATGCAATGGATAAAGAAAGAAAAGACATCAAATTAATTTTTTCAGAAGCACTTGAAAAGAAAACCACCAAAGAACAAACAGCATACCTGGACAAAGCGTGTGGAAATGATATTAATCTGCGGAATAAGGTTGAGGCACTACTCAAAGCATATGATGAATCCGACGATGTTCCTGAAGCACCTATCATAAGTCAAAGTACATTTGACATTTCCCCTCTGACCGAAGGGCCGGGGACGAAGATAGGGAGGTACAAGCTGCTTCAGCAGATAGGAGAGGGCGGCTTTGGTGTGGTCTATATGGCCGAGCAGGAAAAACCTATCCGCCGCCGGGTAGCGCTTAAGATTATCAAACTTGGCATGGACACCAAACAGGTCATTGCCCGTTTCGAGGCGGAGCGCCAGGCCCTTGCCCTGATGGACCATCCCAACATCGCCAGGGTCTTCGATGCGGGCGCGACCGAGACAGGCCGGCCTTATTTTGTGATGGAACTGGTCAAAGGCATTCCGATTACCGAGTACTGTGATGAAAATAATCTCGATACCCAGCAGCGTCTTAAGCTATTTATCGATGTCTGCAAGGCGGTCCAGCATGCGCATCAAAAGGGAATCATCCATCGGGACATTAAGCCAACAAATGTGCTGATTACGCTTCGTGATGACGATAGTCCTGTGCCGAAGATAATTGACTTCGGTATCGCCAAGGCGACCCAGCGTCCTCTTACAGAGAAAACGCTGTTTACTGAGTTCAGGCACTTCGTTGGTACGCCCCAGTACATGAGTCCCGAACAGGCCCGAATGAGCGAATTTGACGTTGATACGCGCAGCGATATTTACTCATTGGGTGTTTTGTTGTACGAGCTGCTCACCGGAGCTACGCCATTCGACGCGGAGACCCTTCGCCAGGCAGGTTACAGCGAGATGCAGAGGATTATCCGAGAGGAAGAACCGGCCAAGCCATCCACAAAGCTAAGTACTTTAGGGGAAGCACTCACTGATGTTGCCAAACATCGTCAGGTACAGCCGGACCAGTTGCGTAAACTAATCCGTGGTGACCTGGACTGGGTTGTGATGAAGACACTGGAGAAGGACCGTACTCGCCGTTATGAGACAGCAAATGAATTGGCAAGAGACGTCCAGCGGCACCTTGACGATGAACCGGTTGTGGCCGGGCCACCGAGCGTGGTTTACAGATTGCGTAAGTTCGTTCAGCGTAACCGAACATCAGTGGCGGTCGTAATGTCAATTGCGGCGGCACTGATCATAGGTCTTGCACTAACTACCATCGGTTTTATTCAGGCCAGTCACCAGCGAGACGCCGCCAAGCAGGCACGGGACAAAGAGGCTACTGCTCGTGTCCAAGCTAAACGGGCCGAGGGAATCGCACAAGAGCAGCGCCAGCAGTCGGAACGCTTGTTAGCGAGGGCACAATTGGAAAGTGGGGTGAAGCTTTTGAATGAGGGCAACTGCCTAGGATTGCTGGATCTTCTCGAAGCCTGTAGAACCGCTGAGGAGATTCCCGAACTGAGGGATTCGGCTAGTCGGCTGTGGGCCATAGCATATGACCTGTGGTCGGGACGATTAGTTCACGTAATACCCAGTGCCGATGTCCTAGCCTTTAGTCCAGATGGAACACTATTGGCCACCACAAGTGGTGTGACCACACAACTCTGGGACATGACCACAGGCCAATCTCGCGGGTCCCCATTAGAGTTCGAGAAGACTATCGCTGCAGTCGTGTTCAGTCCGGATGGCAAGCTTCTGGCCACTCACTCAGTGGAGGGAATATCACGGTTATGGGACACAACTACTGGGCAGCCAGCAGGGCCGATTTTGAGGCAGGACGCTGGTGCGCATGTACCCTGGTGGGAAGGCCGGCGGTCGGCAGAGTTCAGCCCAGATGGAAAGCTCTTGGCAACCGCCTCGCCTGGTGGAACAGTGTGGCTGTGGCAGACGGAGACGGGGCAGCGGTATGGACAGCCGCTGCAACACGATAGTGAGGTCAGCGCGGTGGCGTTTAGCCCCGACGGGAAGTTATTGGCGAGCGGGGCACGAGACAAGACTGCTCGGCTCTGGAAGGTCGCCAGTGGAGAACGTCATGGGCTACCGTTGCAACACAAAGGCTGGGTCAAGAAAGTTACATTCAGTTCTGATGGAAAGCTGGTGGGAACCATGTCTGTGGACGGGACTGCCAGGCTCTGGGAGACAGATACCGGGCAACTGCACCACTGGTCTGGGGGAGGGATGGGGGACGTGGCATTCAGCCCGGACGGGAAGTTAGTCGCTTTGGGTGGGAATCAAGGGCTTCGTGTATTTTGGAAGATCGAGACTGGTGAGGCGTGGAACTACCTTGATCGTACGAACCCGGTCGATTGGGTGGCGTTTAGCTCGGATGGGAGACTGCTCGCCGCTGCGTTTCTAGACCAGACTGTGCGGGTATGGGAAGTGGCCGGCTGGGAACTCTACAGCCAACCGTTACGCCATCAGGGGTATGCACACAGATTGGCCTTTTGTCCGAACGGTGATTTTGTGGCCAGTTCAGGTGTGGGTGGGACGACGCGGATCTGGAGGACCTACCAGCCATTTCACACGGAGGTGGTCCCGCAGCAAAGTGGTGTTGGCGCCATTGACGTCAGTCCCGATGAAAAGGTCGGTGCTATCATCTCGGGGGACACCGTGCAACTCTGGGACACTACGACGGTCAAAGCCTTGGGCGAGTCGCTGCGTCACGATGGCCAGGTGAGGGCAATCGCGTTTAGTCCGGATGGGAGACTGCTGGCGACAGCATCGGAGGGGGAACCCGTCCGGTTGTGGGACGTGGCGACCGGGCAGCCATTCGGGCAGCCATTCGGGCAGCCATTCGAAACCGAATGGGTCTTTGCATTGGCATTTAGTCCAGATGGAAAGCTGTTGGTTGATGGGTCGAGCGACTGGCGTGCCAGAGTGTTTGAGGTAGCCACGGGGCGACTCTTGCATACTCTTGATTGTGGTGAACAAGTTTGGGCGGTGGCGTTCAGAATGGATGGCAAGCTTCTGGCCACTGGGGCAAGGGATGGCACAGCGAGGCTATGGGACGTGGCCAGCGGCCAGCAGTACGCTTCATCACTTCAACACCAGGGATCCGTCAGGGCGGTGGCGTTCAGCCCAGACGGAAATCTCCTAGCCACCGCTTCGGGAGTGGAAGCCGATACAATACAGCTTTGGGACTTGGCAAGCGGTCCACCGTATCATGCATTGGCGTTGCCTCCTACCGTAAGTGGTAAGGCGGCGTTGGGCCCGTTTAGCTCGGATGGGACGCTCCTAGTTAGCAGGTCTGGGGATGAGGGCGCGCGTGTATGGCGTTTGCCTGCGGCATCTACTGGTTTGCACGAGATGCAGCTTCGGACCTGGGTTGCGCTCGGTGCGCATCGCGACCGCCAGGGAGAGGTGACAGCGATCCCATGGGAGCAGTGGCAGAAGCTGCGCGAGGAGCTACGTTCCGTATTCCGGGAGGCAGAAACCAGCGATGATTACTACGTGCCGATACGGTTGAAACCTGAGGGTGACGAGGAAGAACAGAGGCTTGTTGAGACACTGGAGATCAGCCGCTGTGTACTGGGTGAGGAACACCCGGGCACGCTGGCTCTCATGAACGACCTTGCGTCGGTGTATACAGAGCGTGGGAGGTTTAGGCGGGAGATCCGATACGACAAGGCGGAGCCGCTGCTTGCCAAGGCGCTTGAGATTGGGCGCCGCGTGCTGGGTGAGGAGCATCCAGACACGCTGGAGTCCATGAGCAATCTAGCCCATGTGTATTATGAGCAGGAACGGTACGACGAGGCGAAGCCATTGTTCGAGAGCGCGGTGGAGACCAGCCATCGTGTGCTGGGTGAGGAGCATCCAGACACGTTGGCTCTAATGTGCAACCTTGCGTCGCTGTACATAGAGCAAGGGCGGAGCCACGGATGGAACGGTCGTTACGATGAGGCGGAGCCGCTTCTCACCAATGCGCTGGAAATAAGACGCCGCGTGCTGGGCGATGAACACCCGGACACGTTGGAGTCCATGAGCAACCTGGCCCTTGTGTACTACAAGCAGGGCCGTTACGACAAGGCGGAGGTGCTATTGGTCGAGGCCCTGGAGGAAAAGCGGCGTGTGCTGGGTGAGGAAGATCAGCACACGTTGTATGCAATGCGCGACCTTGCCGAATTGTACAGAGATCAGAGTCGTTACGACGAGGCAGAAGTGCTGTTGGTCGAGAGGGTGGAAATCGTGCGCAGCGCGGGTGAGGAAGCTCCGCACCCTTGGCTCATGCAGGACTTCCTGGAGGACTTAGCCTCGCTGTACGTGAAGCAGGGCCGTTACGATGAGGCAGAACCGTTGTTGGTCGAGGCGATGGAGAATAGCTGGAGCAAGTGGGCTGAGAAGTGGGGTGAGAAGGACCCAGACACGCTGAAGTGCATGAACAACCTAATCGACCTTTACGAGGCCTGGGGCAAACCGAAGCAGGCCGAAGAATGGCGGGCAAAGCTCCAGACTCAGAAGACTAAAGGCAGGTAAATTCCGATAGTAAAATACTATGCCCCAGACAACCATAATTGCACTTGTGCTCTATCTTCTGCCTTATGCCCTTCGTACTTTCCTCTTTCAAAGAATGGACCAAAAACGAATGTCCTCTGCTCACTCCGCAACTCAATTCTAAATTATAGCTATATATACAATTGCTTTTTGAGAGAGGAGTTTTGCCCCCAATCCCTGACCCCTCTCTTTCTGCAGATGTGCAAAAGAACCGCTAAAAACTTGACTTTTTGCGTAAGATATGGTATAATACCCCTGTACTTGACATAATACACTTGTAAAGACATCTCAGAATCAATGGGGGATTCCTGAATGAGTCACCACCTTTTTTTACCGCGTAACCCTTCTTTTCTTCTTTTTAGCGAGGAGCTTTTTTCGGATACAAGCCTTAACCAAGTTAGCCAAGTTAACCAATTTGCCAAATCAATCAAAAATAACTTAATTATGCAAAACAAACCCAATTTCCAAAACACCCAAATGAACATAACCTCTTTTCTAACAAGGAATTATGAAAATGAACCACCCCGCAGACGCAGCCAAAACAAACCCAATTCAAAGCCAATTTATGCCCAAACAAACCCAATTCAAACCCAATTCAAACCCAATTCAAACCCAATTCCAAACGCGGCGCAGCCTTGCCGAAGGCGGATCCCAACACCTTCGCCCTCAATTTCAGCTCTGATTTTCGTCTTTACTTTTAAACCCTGCATAAATAGAATAGTAATTTATTTCAAAATCCCTTGTTTAGGTTTACGAAGTATGGATAGAATAAAGCTTTACGACACAACGCTTCGCGACGGCATGCAGGCAGAAGGCGTCAGCTTTTCCCTCGGGGACAAGCTCGCTATCGCCAAATGTCTCGACAGCCTCGGCATCGATTATATCGAGGGCGGATATGCCGGCTCAAACCAAAAGGAAATGCAGTTCTTCGAAGAGGTCGCCGAACTCCACCTGCAAAATTCAAAAATCGTCGCTTTCGGCAGCACCAGAAGAGCTGGCACGAAAGTTGCCAATGATGTGTCACTTAATGCAATACTTGCCTGCAAAACAAAAACCGCTACCATCGTCGGCAAAACTTCAGACATGCACGTTAAGAATGTTCTGAAGTGTTCTCTGCAGGAGAATTTGAAGATTTGCGCCGAGTCCACAAAATTCCTGAAGGACAAGGGCCTTGAGGTGATTTTCGATGCTGAGCATTTCTTCGACGGCTATAAGGACGACCCGAAATATGCGATGGAAGTCCTGAGCGCCGCCGCTGAAGCTGGTGTCGATGTGCTTACACTTTGTGATACCAACGGCGGGTCGTTGCCGAAGGACGTCTATGAAATCACCAAAGCTGTATGCGAACAGTTCAGTTCGATAGCCGTTGGCATTCATGCTCACAACGACAGCGATTGTGCCACCGCCAACACCCTGGCTGCAGTGCATGCGGGCGCACGTCATATCCAGGGTACGATAAACGGCCTGGGTGAGCGGGCTGGCAACGCCAATCTCTGTACCGTAATACCGAATCTGAAGTTTAAAATGAGCTTTGACGTACTTAATGAGGAGAAAATCAGGACCCTCACAGAGGTGTCGCGGTTCATTTTTGAAATTGGCAATATAACGCCGGTAATGAATATGCCCTATGTTGGTGAAAGTGCCTTCGCCCACAAGGCTGGCTTGCATGTCAACGCTCTGCGCAAGAACAAGCAAACCTATGAGCATATTGACCCGGCTCTTATCGGGAACGAGCGGCGTTTTTTGATTTCCGAGCTGAGCGGTAAGTCGAACGTCCTGGCTGAGCTTGAAAAAGCAAAAATAGCCGAAGACAAAAAACTGGCCAAAAAGATACTCTCTAAAGTCCAGGAGCTTGAAAACGAGGGCTATCAGTTCGAGGCTGCGGATGCAAGTTTTGACCTTTTGGTAAAAAAGGTAATGGGCACATACGAGCCGGCGTTTGAGCTTAAAAAATATTATGTCAACGTCGAAAAGCGTGCCAGCGGGGAGCTGGTCACCGAGGCGAGGGTCAAACTGAAGGTTGACGGTGTGACCGAGCACGTTGTGGCAGAGGGTGACGGCCCGGTGAACGCGCTGGACGCGGCATTACGAAAGTCGCTGGAAAATTTCTACCCGAGCATAAAGGAAATTCACCTTATTGATTACAAGGTGCGTGTTGTAAATGCGCGTGCTGGAACTGCTGCTCGTGTTCGCGTAATTATTGAGTCACGTGACAAAAATTCGATATGGGGTACGGTCGGCGTATCGGAAAATATCATCGAAGCGTCCTGGCAGGCATTGGTGGACAGCGTCGAGTACAAGCTGCAAAAGGATAAAGTGTGAATTTTGACCTCGGCGTGACAAATTTGGAGTCACGCCGAGGCAAATCATTTCATTACCCGAATTTAGACGGCAAAAAGCTGATTTAATTCAATCTTAGGGTATCTGGACAGCTTGTTCCTTGGCAGCCTGCTTCTGCTTTCGCTTGCGGCGGTTGAAGGTTGGCATCGGTGCTTCGCTTGGTTTGCTGGAGGCGGCCTGGATAGCCTCAAGCGCGTTGGCGGCGTAGAGGTCGGCACCGATTTCCTGCCAGAGTCCTTCTGCACGGTTGAATAAGCCGCCGGAGACCATTATTCGCATTTC
>Ga0307379_10013708_pt1 | contig 10495 bp, 7 predicted proteins | sample UN2MG_FD_202237 | JGI IMG/M metagenome (GOLD analysis project Ga0307379, IMG submission 202237) | Soil microbial communities from Risofladan, Vaasa, Finland - UN-2 | ecosystem: Environmental > Terrestrial > Soil > Coastal area > Acid sulfate soil | place: Finland: Risofladan, Vaasa | collected... | reverse complement strand
AGGTAGTCTCATTAACGCCAGCATTTTTCTCTTCCCGCTGAATATGATCTACTATTTCGAAGTAATTCATTCCTCTGATTCTTCCTCTTCCTCATCTGCCTTATCAGATTTTTCTTTCTTACGATCTTCTCGATCCTTCTTCTTTTGCTCCTCACGATCTTCCTTATCCTTCTCACGACGATTCTTTCGATCCTCCCGATCTGCCTTCTTCTTTTCTTCCTCTTCCTTCTTTTTATCTACAGGTTCATCCTCTTCCTTCGTATCCCGACGCTTTCTGTCCTTCTTTTTATCATCTGGCTCTTCGTCTTCCTTCTTATCCGTCCTCTTTCTACCTTTTGACGATGCCTTCTTTGCTTTAGTCTTTGGCTCCTTCTCTTCTGGCTCTACTTTTTTCTTCAACTCACCAGCGATTTTCTTGAACCAACCATATTCTTTTCTCGTTTGCTCCTCAAACGATTTTATATCCTCAGAATGAAAATCATCCAACCATCTCATCATAGTATCCACGTAAAATGGAAGAACCTTCAGAAGATTCGCAAGGTGCTTGCAGAAAGCCCCCAGCTGTTTTGGGTTTCTTTCTTTTGGTGGACGCGTTTCCCTATCGCCCTGCTTTGCATTGTACTTATCTAAACTACGAATATAGTGACCACCGTAATATTTATCGGCTGGGCAATTATGTACGAAAACGCCTGCACTTAAAGCAAAATTCTGATATTTTTCAACAGTTAAATCGTAAACTGGAACACTTTCATCCAAATTTATCACTTTAACACTAATAACTTTATGGTTCTTCAAAGATTTTTGTACATCATTCCTATGCCAAGCAAAATATCCTCTACATCGCTTTGAACATAATCTTTGAGAAGATACAGGATGAGCGTCAAAAACTGTATCACAATTTGGACATACTCTTTTTTCTACTCTATAATAGTTTCTCCGAACAATCTCTAAAACAGTTATCTGATCTTCCTTCCAAAAACCACGATATTTTCCATCAAATTCTCTTGTTAAAGATAATTGAAAAACAGATTGAACAGTTTCTATATCACCAAAAAATTTCTCAAAATGAACACTACGAGTTTCTTTTCGTGCACACTCATAATTTTCTTGAGTTAACTCTAATCCTCTTCTATAAAGGGCGAAACAAACTTGCATCACCTTACCTGCGAAAGCAATTAATTTGATATCTTCATTAGCAAAAGGATTATTACTACCGGAATGATCAAATCCCAAACACCTCTTTCGCAGCACCTCTTTATCAAGTTTACCTTTTTCCCAAGTAGTTAACATAGTACTAGAATGCTTCCCTCGAATTTTTCTTTGTGATTTCTGTAGATTCAAAACTATTTCTTCTCTTTTTTCCTCCCACATTTTAATATTTCTTTCTCTAAGAAAAACCCCGCCCTCCTCAGATTGCATATACTCAACACCTTTTTGGTTGAAAATTTTAGCATTTTCAGGTTTCTTTTCCTGACTTATTTTTCCAGCTTTTCTATTTCGTTCAATCCCTTTTAATCTAAATTCTGAATCCTCCCAAGCCAGCTTAGTCCCACGTATTGAATTAGTGTGATCAAAATTTGCATGCAAAAACCAGTGCTCATTTTTACCCAACCATTCCAAATTATCAGGAACATTATTAAAAGAATTTATATCTTTGTGATGAACTACCAAAAACTTTTCTATAGTCTTTCTTACTAATTCCTCTTTAATTTCTCGAGCTATTTGAAGTACAGTTTCAGCAACTATCCTATGAACCATTTTCCAAATAGGTCTACCATCTATGCCTTTTCTACCATTAAGCTTAACTTTCAAATAACTACAAGAATATTTACTATTCGGTTTACTTTTTTTCAAGTATAGGGGCATTAAAGAATCCCCAGCTTTTAATTCTACCGCCTCTAAATAGGAACCATCCCGCAATCTAAATAAATGTTCCGGAGTACACTTAATTTTTTCTCCATTATCCAACTCCACCTCAACCAATTGATTAACTTGTTTAGTTACTCCTAAACATTTTGCTTTAGCTGGAACAAAATCACCGTTAACATCAGAAGAATACACCCAAAAAGATTTATCTTTCCCGTACTCCTTTACTAACTCTTCCATAGTTAATGTTCGACCATCAAGAAGAGGCACTTTAGTATCACCAGTAAGACAAGAACATGAAATCTGAATATCCGCGATATTCATAAGCTTCCTTGCCATTTTTCGTTTATCAATTCTGGACTTATCTTTTACCCAAAGTCGACGATCTTTAATAACTTTGATAAGAGAAGAAGTAAGATCATTATACCGAACATAGGCATCATACCAAACGGAATCCTTAGTTCCGGAGTGTATTTTGAAATGCCACTGTTCATCATCCACCCCAGCAAGTCGTATTCCTCCTTTATCCGCAACGGCCTTAACTCTATCCGGGAAGGAAGGAAAGAGACGGGTTATGGATCGTTGCTTACGTAAAAGATCCTTTGCCGTGGCCTCCCCAACAGAAATATGAATTATTTGTTCAAAAATATCCATTAAGCTTAACCAATCCCACTAACTAACAATCTAACATTCTTAGCATTTCCGATATCGGTGATACTAACTCCCTGCACTTTCAATCCCCAACCGGTACTGGCTAATCTAACTTCCGACAATAAAAGTGCAGTTAGTTCTCCGGACATTGTTTTTAATTGCTCAAGAGAATGTTTTCCTGCATACTCGCAAACAATTCCTAAAACTATATTTTGAAGAGACTGATCATAATTATGTACTTCAAGTAAAGCCTTCATCGGATCAGACACATAATAACGCACAGAAGTTCCGACTGTAACATTTTGCCCATCATTTGTCCAAGTACTTTGTGCCCGCGTATCCGCAACTTGCGTTCTTGTTGAGCAAACCTCATTCTCCATAAACCAAGGAATTAACCAGTACCATTTCCCTGGAAGTAATTCAGTAAGATAACACCCTCCCGAAAATAATTTTGGAAATAATCTAAATCCTCCCTCATCTGGACGAATAAGCATTGGACGAGGTATAAATCCGGTAAGCAAGTTTAGGAGTTCTATAATCATATTTTCCGTTTTCTATTTTGATTCAGTCAAAAATACCTTATACTTTAAGTATAGGACCAATAGTGGTCCAGTTCATTAACAAATCAATATTCACTTTTTTGGAAAGGTCAAACATGCCCAAAACATTCACTGAACCAACTTATTTAGGTTATTTGCAGTTCCGAGTTTCTCTTCCTGAACCGAAGAAAAATGCATTTAAGAAGTATGCTGAACAATTCAGTATGAGTGAGGCAAAAATGTATCAACTACTAATTTCAAAATCTGGTGAAGAGAAATTAATAAAGAAATAACTTTTCACAACAAGGATAGACAAGGAGGTCTATCCTAATATCTCTTCAACGCCGTCACCCAGAAAGACTCCTTCATAATCTGTTCTTGCAAATGCTTCTGCTCATCCTTTCCCTCCGTAACTAGCTCCTGCCCATCTGTCTTCAAATCTACAATCCCCGCTGCCCGTAAAGTGTGGCCTTCCACTTGCTTAACCAATGCCTTGACATAGTACAATATCCAATTAAGTATGACCTCTACAATTATATCCTCACCAGGCAAAATCCGTTTAGTTCCCACAACATACAAAGCATCATTAACAGAAGGAATATTTATAGCATACAAATAGCCCCCCACTGTGGGATCATCTGATTTCTCAAATGTCCAACGAAAATCAGAACCAACATACTTCCTGTAATTCCGAAAAGCTTCGGACATCATTATCAAGTCAGTAGTAACATTATCAAGAACAGTTATCCCTAATAAAGTCCATAATGGGTGATCATTCCAAATCCAGGTAGTAGAAGAAGTGGGGAGAACATCAACTATTGTTTTGAATGCCTCACTTATCTGAACTCTCTTAGTCCCTTGAACATATGAATATACGCCGGATAGTTTGTATGCCGAATGTGTATTATAATACCTAATAGCATTATCCACATTCTGACCAATAACAGCATCCGGAGTAGCTAACGTTCTAGGTAAAAATTCGGTTCCTACCCAAGTAATTATTTCATCACGCGTCATTGCTTACCTTTAATCATGAATATACATTTTATTATACTAAACTTACTCCCCTTACTAACTAATTTTTATTTTTTCATTCCCACAATCTGCACTTCTACTCCAACCTAGCCCAAATAACTCGGAAGGGGAAACTTGATTTTCTAAATTTTCTTCCGGATTCTCTAAAGCTTCTCTCCTACTAGGCATCTCTATCCACTCTTCTAAGGTATGAACATTTTCCTGAGATGCTACTTCAGCATGAGTAGAAACTTCCTCAGTAAGAACAATGTCCTCCGACAGCTCTTTACTCTTTTCCTCTTCCGGTTCCTCTGGATTTATATTAGCAGATAGAAGCAAGCCTGAAACCTCCAACTCATCTTCTTTATTTACAATCACCGGATCTACAACCACCGGATTTACTTCCTCTTTATTTATAATCACCGGATTTATAATAGGAATATTTGGCACACCTTCTGGAGTATTTTCAAACGCTTCCTCAAACAAACCCTTCTCAATAAAATTTTGAAATGCTAACTTATTCTTAAAGAAAATCGTAGCAACCTCTCCCTCTACAAAAAACTTCTCCACTTCAGCCGTGCGAAATTGAAACTCAGATAAAGCCCGTACTTTTTTTTGAATCATTCTCTTCTCCTATTCAAAATTATAAAAAGGATAGAGGACCCATCCGATTGAGTCCTCTTCCTTATTCCTACTACTAACCAGTCACACCCAAATTCGAAATCGTACCAGCACAGAACATACCAGCGTTGATGACCTTAAAACCAGCTGAGCTAAGGAAGCCCTTCTGTACCATAAGATCACTGGTGATCAGTGTTGGAGTCGCGAATAATGGAATATACGGACAAAATATGAAACCAGCCATCAGATAATTGTCGCCCTTATAACCCATGGTATAAGTATTGGTGCTCTTGAACGGATTCTGAATAACGACACGCCCGTTCAGCGTACCAATCTTAATCGGGCCAGTAGGCGGAGTTTTATCCAAACCTGGCTCAGGAACAAAGTCCGGTTTCAGCTGCTTCAGCACACGAGCAACGTTATTGCCGCAGATGATGAAGTTCGCAACAGCTCTCTTCGTCTTATCGAAGATGTTGTTGTTACCTTCTTCAAATCGGTCGTGGATCTCATGTTTCTTCCAAATCCAAGGCTCGCCATTAGAAAGCGTAGCATCCCAAGCAGTAGGAGCAGTAGCTGCACCGGACCCATTGGCTGCCCCATCAATCAGATCTAAACCTACTTGATCGATGGTAAATTTAACCTCGTGACCAAGATACTTCACAACTTCAGACTCTAAATCAATCCCGTGAGCCTTCATCATATCCAAAGCAGCACCAACAGAATACCTACTTCGAACCGGGAAGTCAATGGCTTCTAACGTGCTCTGTGAGATGGAGAAATCAATCTCAGGAACTCCACTACGGTCATTGTAAGAGTCCACAGGAATATCATACTGATAATCGTATGTGATATACACTGTAACACCGGAATCAACAGCGGCAGAAGTAGTAGTGACACTATAATCTCCTGCCGAGTCAATCGTGCCAGAAACACCTGTTCCCGAAATAACACCTGCGGAAGTACAAGTACCGATTGTAGTTCTAGTGCTGGAGACAACGGTTTCAATCTTAACATTTTCCAAATTGATCAGACCAGGGTTGACCAAAGTAGTACCTGCAAACGTGTTAGCCCCTGTACCGAGAGACTCATCAACAACGCGAGCCATCGCATAATTACGACCAGCCTTAGACTCACCGTGACCAGTAGTGGAAGATATCAAGGTATCGCCAGAAGTAACTGCCCCCTTGGTTGAACCTGCCTTAACATCAAAGTAGAACACCGCAGCGACTCTTCGATCCAGGGCCTGCACAATCCCGACCTCAGGCAGCACGAGCGAAGGCAGCAAAGCAGCGATCACAGGAAGCTGAATACCTAAGAAGGACACGTTATCTTCTGTGGTGGCTTCGAACAACATTCCACCCTTGCCACTACGCATGGCAGCTTCGTCAATGGCATTACGCAAACATTGCGAAACAGTTCTTTGCTCATGCAGGGTAAGGCTACGATTCTTATTTTCCTGCACGTACTTCTCGACGGCTCCCACATACTTCTTGATCATCGGATCTTGTAGAAGGGAGTCTCTTTGTCTTTCAATCTCGTTAATACGAGACTCAACTAAAGATTTACTATCTAACATTACTATTTTCCTTAAAATTAGTTTTACATTCCTTCGAATGCTTTTTCAACATCTTTATCAATCTTACTTTGCTCAGAATCAACTGGTGGAGTGTCTAAACGTATTTCCTTAACGGTTCCAGAGTGAAGTGCACTCCGTCTCATGACATCCGTAACCTTCTCAAGGGTGTCATCAACCTCCCGTAAAATCATACATTCATCGAGAAGTGCCCGAGTGTTTTCCCCGACGCTTATTCCCAACTCAGCAAGCTTGTACACAACATATTCATTTACTACTATTCCTGTTCCTACTAATTTCCCTTCTTCAATTGCATCACTTTTTGTCTGTTCAACTACTTTATCATATAAGGAGCGTAGCTCCTCAATCTTATTTTCTTTACTGGTTCGAGCCTCATCAAGAGAAACGGAAGTCTTTTCTACCTCTACTTTAACCGTTTCCAGCATGGCTTTTGCCTCTTGAGCTACCTTCGCCTTCTCTTCCAACTTGGCACGTAAGGCCTTAACTTCTTTGTCCCCTGTTGCATGCTTAGCTGACTCATTGGAAAGTTCTGCTGCAGCCTTCTTTCGCTCAGAAACAGTTTTCTTGACCAACATTTTAATTTTCATTTCACTGGTCTTATGCTTCTCTAAAAGTGCCTGATAGGTTTCAATAGCTACTTCCCGCTCAGCTCTTTCAATTGCTTCTCTGATCTTAAGATCAGTCAGCTCTCTGGCTATTGCTGTAACAGATTCAACCACCTTGCCCTCACTAACCTTTACAAAACCATAAGAAGGAAGATCCTCCCAAACGACCAATTGCTCTTTTTCAAATGAACCTACTGGATGAACATAGACGCCGTTGGCGGCCATCCTGCTAATCACCCAATCCTCATTATCGCCTTTCCTAAGTAGATTACCGACAGCAAGCTTATCGCTATGGCCGCCCTCAACAGGGATTCGACCTTCCGGAATCTCACCACCAGCTTTGGAAACTTCATCTTGTAAAGCCTCTAATTGTGCCTGATCTTCTGGCGTGCCTTTTCCGGATTCAATCTTGGTCTTAAGCTCATCTATCTGGGCGACCAATTGATCTACATTATTGTCATTCTCATCCACTTTGGATTCCTTTTTCTCAGGAACCGGTAGCTCCTCCTCACTGGGTACAACAGCACCTGGAACCACTGCCTCCCCATCAACTGCCATTTCGGGCTCAGGAAGTTCCGGGTTGACAACGATGGGCTCCGGCATCTCTGCTTCTTCCTTGGCCCAAACATGTATAGTACCGTCCGGATAAACCGAAGCAACTTCCACGCCGACCAAGTCAATAGGCTTACCATCCATAACAATCTGGATCATGCCTTCTTTAATTGTCAAAACACCTTCGTGACCGTCCATTGTAGCCGCGTTACATTCCCGCAGCTGCCCTGTATGTATTAGAGAAGCAATTGTATACTCTACAGCTTCATTCTTAGATTCCGGACCCATACCTCCAACTTTACGCCAAACCTTCTCAACATCCTTTTGCTCTTCAGGAGAAAGATCCTTGAAAGCCTTCTTATATAATTCCCTTGCATAGGTTTCTTTCTTGTGTAGATCTGTAGGGAGCCCACCACCAACATTATCCGGCCCGGCATCCCCCTCTAATGCTTCATATAACTTGCGAGCGAAAGATCTTTCGCCATCATCTGCTGCGTCGTTCTTCATCTCAGTAGCGATCGAAGAAACCACTCCACGCTTAACATCATGGGGTAAAGCACCAAAAGTACTTGGATCCGCAGTAAAGTCGGTAGTGATATATCTGTAAGATTCTGGAAGAACCCTACTGAACGGACCATCATCATCCTCCGACTCTTCTAGATCACCTTCTGCTCTAGTGCTGACACCCACCAGACAATTCGCCCTAAGAATAGAATCCACTATTCTACCCATGGGCGTATCCAAAACGTCTAAACTCTGATAGACTGTATTGGTCGCCTCATCGATCCACATATTATGGATCACATGAGAAGTCAGCTGAAGATCCGATTGAGTCTCTGCAGGATGCTCAGCATGGCCGAATAGCCTACGCTGGTCCATCATCTCTTTTAAGGTGGAATCGCCTAGAACTTTATCCCACACATCCTTTTCATAGACTCTTTTGTTTGCGTTTTTTTCAGATATGTGACATATTGGATAAGTCACCCTACACAATACAGACTCAGGAAGCTTAGACGCATCCTTCTCTTCAAATATAGGCTTGCTAATGATGGATTCTTTTAGTAACATCTACACTCTCCCTGGATTATCTTAACATATCCAAAATAGTACTTGTTAACTCGTCAATATCGCCTTTGCGTAAAGCCAATGCTAGCTGACTTTCCCGAACTGGCTTACTCTTTTTTTCTTTAACTTCTTCAACCACCGAAACTTTGGTCTCATGGCACTGAATGCCTTTAGCCTTGCAAATCTGAAGAACCAAATCACGAGTATCGGCGGATACATATCTTTGCCCGTCCATTTCCACTACATACTTAGGCGTTCCAGATCGATCTCCCATAAACCGTGCACGATCCTGAACATGCTTAACTATTTCATCTTCTGTCTGGTGCAACCCCTCTGCGGCCTCATTAAAATCGTCAATAGGACATTCTTCCCCAGCCTGTTTTCTTTTACCCACATCTCTATATTTTTTTCTTTGTAAAGAACCTTTAGCAGGACCGGTCCCATCTCTTACACCAAGATTATCTACACCTTCTGCACATTCTCCAGCTTCCATCTTTCTCAACTTCGTGTAATACTCAGGATCCTCAGTTAGATGGTCTATTGATATCTCTCTAGCGATAGCCGGATCATCCGTATGCTCCATCTCAATTTCAATTCCCCACTTTATCTGCTCTTCATCAAAATCTGATGGAACTTTCTTATCCCCCATACCTCCGGGAATGTGATCTTTGTGGGGAGGAAGATCCGCTTCATCTCTACGAAAATGCACATCCTGCTTATCGCCAGTTTGCTTAACCAAATTGGTCGTGCTCACAGGAGAACCAGAGTAAGCTATTTCACCCTTCTTCTTTGCTGCATAAGGTGATTCTGCACTTATGACCTCTTTATGCCCGTCGTAGAAAACCACTTCGTACTGTCCTGGAGTTATCTCTTTGACATCCTCAGCAACTTCCTTTTTGTGTTTCTTCTTATCACATCCCTCATCAGCTTCTTCCCTTTTCTTTCGCCTAGCTAACCGCTCCTCTTCATCTTTTGTTTCTGGCTCATCATATCTAGTTTGGCCGCCCTCTTCAACTTCTTTTTCATCTGAAGCTTCCTTCTTACCACCACACTTCTGGAAAGGCCAGTGAGCATTATTGCATTTGCTACACACGGGAGGTTTCTTCTTTTCATCCACATCCTCTTCTACGGATTCCTTCTCGGTAGCTTCCTTCTCTTTCTCTGCAGCCTTCTCTGCCTTATCATCGGCAACGATCTTCATCTTCTTAGCAGCCTTGGCACCATCAGAACAGTCATCTGCTATACCATCTAATATTTCTGACGCCCTATCATAATCCTTATCCCTCATTGCTGCCTGGGCATCCTTCATGCCGGCCTTTGCTTTTCTAATATAATCCACACCCATAGTGGCTTCATTAGTTTTGGACTCACCAACTGCCTTGTCCTGAGCATCCGCTATTCTTTGCTGAATATCCACCATAGTATCTTCAGCATCCAACTTATCATCAGAGTAATAAGTTTTGTCCTCTGAATACTTACCATCTACATAATACTCTACAGCCCACTCATCATCATCCCTTTTTACAAGCTTCACTGTATCACGTGGACCATATCCGCCCTCGGCTATTTTAGATTCTGTAGCGTCCCCTCGAGCCACATCTGCATCAACTGAACCTGAACTATCAGCATTCTGTGTAGCCTGAATACCATTTTCTTCCTGATCTGCAGCCCGAGCCACTAACTCATTATATTCATCCTCACCCAAACTAGATAAGGCATCTAATGCCAATTCCCGCAAACCTTCTTCAGATAAATTGCCTTCCTCATCACGCCACAGCCTAGCAAACTCTGCATCAAACCTAATCTCCTTGCCAGCCACGTCAATGACAGTGTCTAAGGTTCCGTCATCTACCACGTAAACCTCAAATTCATTATCTTCATTATCTGTAATTTTCATTTCCATAAGTCGCTTTTTCTCTGAAACCTTTTGCTCATCCATAGGAACGACAACATATTTGAGCTTGTAATAAGACTTCTCGCCCTTAGAT
>Ga0307379_10013707_pt1 | contig 10496 bp, 10 predicted proteins | sample UN2MG_FD_202237 | JGI IMG/M metagenome (GOLD analysis project Ga0307379, IMG submission 202237) | Soil microbial communities from Risofladan, Vaasa, Finland - UN-2 | ecosystem: Environmental > Terrestrial > Soil > Coastal area > Acid sulfate soil | place: Finland: Risofladan, Vaasa | collected... | reverse complement strand
GCAGCCAGGCCGGTTCGTATGCCTGAGATAATCGGTATGCCGCCGGCACAGCTTGCTTCAAAGGCGATGCATCGGCCGTTTTTATGAGCAGCCTGCATAAGCTCACCGCCATATTCAGCAAGCAAAGCCTTATTGGCGGTAACCACATCCTTGCCTGCGGCCAACATCTTTAGCTGAATCTGCCTTGCCGCATCTGTTCCGCCGACCAGTTCAACGGCTATTTTGATGCTGTCATCATCCAATAGTTTGTTCAAATCATCTGTAAGGATACCAGCCGGCAGTTTTACTGGCCGGGCCGACTTCGTATCGATGTCAACCACACAGCCAAGTTCCAGCCGCAGGCCGGTCTTGGCTGCTATCGCCTCGGCCTGCTCGAGTATCAGCTTCGCAACACCACCGCCAATAGTGCCAAAGCCTACAAGCCCTATTTTTACCTTCTTCTCTTCCATTTATTTATGCCTCATACTTGGTGATTCACGGCTCGTAGTCTATGAATTCACCGGCGAATAGTCAATAATCAATTACCTGCATTCAACTAAAAAGGCACGAATAAACTTTATAAGAAAACAGAATATACGGGGATATTTCTTTGAGGTCTCTGCTACTGATTCAGCTTATTCTTTCAGCATTGATTATGTTAGAGAAATCATCTGTATTGACAAATGCGTCAGGGCCTTTGGGATTGTGTTTGGTGAGCATTTTTAGAGTGGCGGCAAATTTTTTATCAAGGCGGGCAATGAACAAATCCGGCTGATTGGTCTGTGGATTCAGAACTTCGAGCTGGTATGCGTGCAGGCTGAGGCGCTGCAAAAGTGGTTTCTCAGTTTGGTTCTTGGCCAGTCGATAGTCAGCCTTAAAATCGGATAGAAATATCGGCTGACCGCTGCCATATAGCGGGTCGATAGCTAAAGGCAGTCCCGCATCGGCTAAATGAACACGGATTTGGTGGGTACGCCCTGTCAAAGGCATAACTGCTAAAAGCACAGCTGTGCCGAAATCGGCAAGCAGTCTCCAATGTGTAATAGCGGATTTGCCCTTTTTGCGGTCGATTTGCATAAGCTGGGGGTCTTTACTGCTTCGTGCAAGCGGAGCATCGATAGTCCCCTCATTGCCGGTGGGGACACCGGTAACAATCGCCAGATAGGTCTTTTTGATGAGTCTTTTCTCGAAGTAGCCTGAAAATCTGGATTGGGCTTGTTTGTTCTTCGCCAAAATTATAACGCCGCTTGTAAACTTATCCAGTCTGTGTACCAGTCGCAGTGTCCCTGCTTGCTCTTGCCCTAACTTATCAGCGAGTATACGGGCGAGCTCGGCAGAACCGGTGCGGTCTTTGGTAACCGATGCGCCGGCGGGCTTATTGATGACAATAATGTCATCATCCTGATATATTAGTTCAACTTTAGTCTTCAACGTTTTTAAAGCCTGACAGAGACTGACGTATTATAAGAGGCAGGTTAATAAATTGCCATATCTGCTTGACAATTGTTGTCTGTTGAAGTTAGAGTACAGGCTTTCGGATATTAAGGGCATTGGTGTAGACTAACTTAGAGTTTGTTTAGTAATGGCGAAAGAGAAGACTAAGAAAAGCAAAAGCTTGTGTAAGAAGTGCACGGCTTTGTGCTGCAGGTATTTTGCCCTGCCTATTGAAACCCCGCATACAAAAAAAGATTATGACGATATAAGGTGGTATCTGTGTCATAAGGATGTGACGGTTTTTGTGGAGGACGGCGATTGGTATATAAACATAAAAAATAAGTGCAGATACTTTTCTGAGAAGGACTACCGCTGCAAAATATATGATAAAAGACCGGGTATTTGCAGTAATTATACAGTTAAGGATTGTGATGCAACCGAAGGCGAGTATGATTACCAGTTGCACTTTACCAGTGATGAACAAATGCAGGAGTATATAAAGACAAAGTTCAGCAATAGTACAAGGCAAAAGCGAAAAGCGAAGAAAAAGAGAAGGAAATGAAGATACCGCCGGTGAAAGGAACGAAGGATTTTTATCCGCCGGATATGGCCTTAAGGAACTGGCTGATTGACGGCTGGAAGAAGGTCTCTTTGCGCAACGGCTTCGAAGAGTACGACGGCCCCATATTTGAGTATTTGAAGATGTTCCAGATAAAAAGCGGTGATGAAATCGTCGAGCAGCTCTTCTCACTGAAAGATAGAGGCGGTAGAGACCTGGCAATAAGGCCGGAGATTACCCCTACTCTTGCCAGAATGGTAAATCAGCAAATCAATTCCTTAGCCAAGCCCATAAAATGGTTTTCTGTCCCCAGATTATGCCGGGCCGAGCGTCCACAGAGAGGAAGGCTTCGTGAATTCTTCCAGTGGAACGTCGACATTATCGGTGTGGATGATTGTCTGGCTGATGCGGAGGTGATTTTCTGCGCTCTGGATTATCTGCAAGAGGTGGGCCTGACGGCCTATGATGTTGTCTGCAGGATATCCAGCAGGAAGATGCTCGCAGCAATCCTGCAGCAGATAGGTATCTCGCAGAGCGAGCTCGAGCCTTTATACGCTCTGCTTGATAAACGCGCCAGACTGCCGAACGATACCTTTGAAAAAATGCTCGCCGAAAGAGTCGCCGAGAAAAACAAGCGCCAGAAAATACTCGAACTGATGAATGTCAAATCTATCGAGCAGCTCAGCTCTTTGCCCGAGCTTTCCAAGACGGCACAAGAGTTGGTGGATGAATTGAAGCGGCTATTTGAACTGCTCGGCTGTATGGGAGTTGCTGATTACTGCATCTTTGATATCAGCGTAGTGAGAGGCCTGGCTTATTATACCGGCATTGTTTTTGAGATATACGATAGAGCTGGTGAGTTTCGTGCTATCGGTGGAGGTGGCAGGTTCGATGATTTATTAAAGCAGTTTGGCGGCCCGGAGATGCCGGCCACAGGTTTTGGGATAGGCGATTGTGTCCTGGCTATATTGCTGCAGGAAAAAGGACTCCTAAAAAACCGGCTGCCGAAATATCAGCCGGACTATTTTGTTGCCTTCGCCGATGGTCAGTTCTTCAAAAAGGCCATCGAAATAACGGCAAAGTTAAGACGGGCAGGCAGGCAAGCTGTGTTCAGTTACAAGCCCGTCAATCTAAGCAAGCAGCTCAAGCAGGCCTCGGAGCAAAAGGTCAGAGAATGTGTAATCATCGGCTCTGAGATTGAAAAAGACCAGCTTGTAGTCAAGGATATGGCAACCGGTCAGCAGCGATTGATTAAATCAGGTGAATTTCTCGAAAAGGGCGGGTCGAGTGGAGATGAGAGATAGCTATCCCAATCACTATGAGCGGGCCTTCGAGAGTTGGTTGATTGAAAATCATATTAAATACAAAACACTGGACCAGCATAAAAGAGCAGCCTTTAACCGTTCCAAAGTAAAGAGCTTTGATTTCTTAATATATCCTGCCAATCAACAGACAGTAATTGCCGAGGTAAAGGGCAGGAAATTCAAAGGTACCAGTTTAGCCGGACTGACCGGCCTTGAATGCTGGGTTACTGCCGATGATGTTGCGGGCTTGACTAAATGGCAGAAAATCTTCCCGGACCACGCCGCCGCTTTTATTTTTGCCTACAAGATGGAGAACGTTGACGTTGATTTTGACGGCAGAGAAGTTTTCGACTTCGATGGGACCAGATATATGTTTTTTGCCGTTAAGCTTACCGATTACATCAAATTTATGAAACTGCGCAGCCCGAAATGGAAGACAGTAACACTTCCCGCTGACAAATTCCGCAAATGTGCTGTGCAGCTGCAGCAGCTTCTGCTGTGACATCGGATGTCTTATTTAACTGTACATCTTATGATTCAGCCGGCTTACGAAGCCTTTTCAAGTTTGTCGGCTATTCTTTCAACGGCGCGGACTAAACGACCTGCAAGCAGTATGCCGTAAATGATTATCACGACATAGATAAACGTGGACAGTATAGGAAAAACTAAGTCAGTGATTATAGTGAGCATAGTAGACTCCTTTCATTAAAGTATAGGTTATTTCGCAAACCGTAAACTATGTTACCCTGCTGATTTTTTGATTATAGCTTTTGCAGATGAAGATACAATTATTTATTTGCGGCGATTCTGAGTCTGAACAAAAACCTCGCCCGAAAGAAACTGTTATTGTATATTGTATCTGATGAGAATTATAGCCGGCTCAAAACGCGGAATGAAATTATTCAGCCCCAGAGGTGGTGATTCCCGCCCTATTACCGACAGGGTAAAGGAGTCGCTTTTCAGCGTGCTCAATAAATATGACCTGCCGGCCGACAAAATAGTGGCTGATTTATTCTGTGGTGTGGGCTCTCTGGGGACAGAGGCACTCAGCAGGGGAGCTTCATTTGTCACCTTCGTAGAGAAAGACCCTGGAATTATTACGATTCTGAAAAGAAATATTGAAAAGGCCGGCTTTACTGAAAATTCTGAGGTTATAAGAGCTGATGCCTTCAGATTCGGCTCTGCCCTCGATTCCGAGCCAGACGAGTATGACCTTGTATTCGTCGACCCTCCCTATGCAGACACAGAAGATGTCGGGGCGGATTCAGCTTTGGGCAAAATGCTGATTTTATTGGCTGAAAAATTAACCGCCGAGGCTATTGTAGCAGTGCGAACCAGAAAGAATACGCAACTTTTGGCCCGGTACGACCGATTACAGATAATAGAAAGGCGTCAGTGGGGCTCAATGGCTGTAACTATATTGAGACAGAGTCAGGATGGCAGATAAACGAGCAGCTGTAAAAATAGTCAAACGGTTGCGCGACCACGGCTTCCAGGCGTTATTGGCTGGAGGCTGTGTGCGTGATATGCTGCTTAATCGGCGAGCCAAGGATTACGACGTAGCTACCAGCGCAACGCCAAAGGATGTCATAAAACTATTTAGGCGAACATTAAAGGTTGGAGCACAATTCGGTGTAGTGGTTGTTTTAACCGAAGGCAGACAAATAGAAGTCGCCACATTCAGGGTCGAAGCCAATTATGTCGACGGCAGGCACCCGGCTAATGTCAAATTTGCAAGCGCCGCTGAAGATGCCAGCCGAAGAGACTTTACTATCAACGGAATGTTTTACGACCCGTTAGAGAAAAAGGTAATCGATTATGTAAACGGACAAAGCGACCTTGACAAAAAGCTCGTAAGAACAATCGGTAAGCCCGACGAGCGATTTGGCGAAGATTACCTGCGAATGTTGCGGGCAGTGCGGTTTTCCACCCAACTTGATTTTACCATCGAGCCGGCCAGCTGGTCGGCAATTTGCAACGGAGCCAAAAATATAAACAGGATAAGCGGTGAGCGCATCTGTATGGAGCTGGAGGCAATACTGATAGACCCTAATCGTTCCGCAGGTGCAGCGATGCTGATTAAGAGCGGACTGGCCGAAGCTGTCTTTCCCGATTTTGCCGGCAGGCAGGCGAAATTCGCAATCAAGGTTTTAAGTCAGTTGAGAAAGAAGGTCAATTTCCCATTGGCTTTGGCCAGCCTTTTTGCCGACTGCCCGGCAAAATTTGCACTCGGGAAATGTGTAATCCTTCAACTTAGCCGAAACCAGAATAAACATATAAAATTCCTACTGGCAGGCAGGGACAAACTGCTCAACGAAAGTATGTCCCTGGCCGAGTTGAAAAAAATAGCTTCCGAACCTTACTTTTGGGACCTTTACGAATTCCAGCGGGCAATTCAAAAAGCCAAGGGCGGCGGCAGGGGTGCTATTGAGCCGTTAATAGCTCTGCGGAAAAGATTAAAGGCTCTTGGTGGTGTTGAGTTGCGACCTAAACCGCTGCTGAACGGGCACGAGCTGATTGGCTTAGGTGCCGTCCAGGGCCCGGCCCTGGGACAGTTGGCTGAGGAAATGTATATCGCCCAACTGGAAGGAAAATTGCAGGCAAAAGATCAGGCCGAGCAATGGGTTCGGCAATGGTTACAGAAACATAAAAATATTGGCAACTAACAGCGAAACCCTGCTTAAGATTAGTCCAGCCGCAAAAATTATCCTTGTTTGGTCTTATCAGCCCTAACTTGAGTTGGTTTGTGAGCTTTTTACGGTTTTGCGTTTATACCGGCTGATTACTACCATTGCAACCAGTACCGCCAAGACAGCACCGGCCGCTGCGACTGTGCCGGTAGTTGGGCCGGCTGGTGTACAGTCCTTGCCTGTAAGCATTGAAAAGATTTGCGTATCATCCTTTATTTCCCGGGCCATCTGGGCATTAACGCCCCGCGCATACACAGGTACCTTTGCTGCTGTATGGTCATTTGTTGACCACGAAACTGTTGGCAGCTTGCCTGCGCCGTTGTTTTTCTCAACCTTTAAGCCGCCGCATTCGTGGTCGGCAGTTACAATAATCAAGGTATTCGCATCGGCCCCTGCCCAGTTTATTGCTGTCTCTACCGCTTTGGCGAATTCTATTGTCTCTGTTACATTGCGCAAAAGGTCATTGTCGTGTCCTGCATGGTCAATTCTTCCCCCTTCGACCATCAGGAAAAAGCCGTCAGCATCATTATCCAGAATCTTAAGTGCTACTGCTGTCATCTCCGATAGATGTGGCAAATCGCCCAGCCCATCAACCTCATAGGGCATATGTCCTTTGCCGAACTGGCCCGATATAATCGTGACGTTTTCTGTATCAATTTCAAAAAGACCCTTTCGGTCTTTGATAACAATATAACCAGCCGCTAACGTAGCTTTTTTTGAGATACCTTTTCCACCACCGCCAAATAGGACATTGGGCCGGCTCTGTGTCAGAAAATCCTGCGCAATCTCGGCGAGGTTGCCGCGGTCGGGCTCGTGCGCTGCGAAAACAGCGGGCGTTGCATGTGTTATATGTGTGGTTGTAACCAGGCCGGTGCTCTTACCCTGCTTTTTGAGATACTCAAGGGCTGTCTCCAATTCCCTGTTGTCACCCGGAATCGCCATACTAACCACACCATTATTTACCTTATGTCCTGTTGCCATTGCCGTACCTGAAGCTGCTGAGTCTGTAATTGCCGCATCGGCGGCGTATGTTGTAACCTGGCCCTGATGGTCGAAGGCCTCAAATATTAGCGTACCAGCCTGGCCATTGGCGTACATACCGGCAGCGGCAACCTGCTCAAAGCCCATTCCATCGCCGATGAACAAGATTACGTTCTTAGGTGCAGCAGCAAATAGCTGGGCCGAGAAAATCACGACCACTATCCAGAAAATCCGTATGGTTTTTCTAAGCATCTTTTTTTCTCCTTATGCAGCAACTCTATTGTTTTATTCTAAAGCTTTATTATATCATTATTAACTGCTGAGGTCAGTCTTTAGATAGTCAGCTCCGTTGGTTAGTCCTATACATTGAACTTCCTGTAGCTGCTTAAAGCGGTTTTTTGTTGACAGAAAAGGTATTTTTCTGTAGTCTGGCCCCTGCAAGGCCGAATATCTATAAGTAAGTTGCAGCCTTTAACCGTAAGATGTTAGATACCGTCTGAATGAGGGCTTGCTGGAGGTGAGGGCTCAGGCCTCGATTTTATCGGCCGCAAAGCCATTTTTTTCGGAGCTATAACGAATCTTTTGGAGAAATTTCGATGTTCAAGGGAAAAATTATTGCAGCAATTTTAGCATTAGGGCTGCTTTTAGCTGATGTTGGTTTTGCTCAAAACCTTGAGGAGAACTGGAACGACTTTTTACACTACACGAAGATTGGCCGATTCGACTTAGCCGCCGGCTATGCACAGGCTGTGCTTGACAGCAAACCTGACCCTGTGGAACTGCTTGGCCTTAGCGAGGCAAATCCTCCTGGATTTGCAATTTTATTAAAGGTCAGCAAAGCCCAACCTGATGCGGAACTAAAAGAGCTTACCGACCAAATTCTGGATATTATCGAAAAGGGTAGATTTATTCGCAGGGCTGACCCGAAGATTATAACAGCTGAGATAAAAAGACTTAGTGACGGCACTTCCCGCGGCCGGCTTTCTGCAGTTAAACGGCTCAAAAATGCTGGCGAATACGCAGTAATGTATATGCTTGATGTAATGGCAGACGATTCCCGTAAAGAAGAATTGCCAAACATTGTCTGGGCACTTCCGCAAATCGGCAGAGACGCAATAAGACCACTCGCAGCAGCTCTGCAGAGCGAAGATACAGCCGTTAAGGTTGAGATAATAAAGGCTCTGGGCGAGATTGGTTACCCTCAATCATTGGGCTATTTGAAATATGTTGTCGAAAAGGATGATTCTGGCGAACTTCGTCACCTGGCAGGTCAGAGCATAATGCAGATTGACCCGGCGGCATTGGATCTTCCTGCTGCCCAGCTTTTCTACCGACTCGCCGAAAAATATTATTACCACGCCGAATCTCTGGCCCCGGCAGAAGACGCAGATTTTGCAAATATATGGTTCTGGGATGCAGGCGGTCGTCAACTTATTCGTGAGAAGGTTGACAAAAGTTACTTTAATGAACTTATGGCGATGCGCAGCTGTGAATGGGCCCTCAAGGCTGATGCCGGATTTGGCGAGGCCATAGGTCTTTGGCTGGCGGCATATTTCAAGGCTGAATCAGCCGGCATTGATATGCCCGGTTACTTTGGCCCGGGCCACGCCGATGCAACCACGTACGCCACTACCGCAGGAGCGGAATATCTGCATCAGGCGCTTGCAAGGGCTATCGAAGATAATAATGCCTACGTCGCACTGGGGGCGGTGGAGGCCATGGCCACGACCGCAGGCGAAAAATCGTTGTTTTACAGACTCGGGGTAAACCAGCCGCTTATCCAGGCCCTTTCCTTTAACGATAGAGCAGTAAGATACAGCGCTGCTATAGCAATAGCAGCAGCCGGGCCAAAGGACAGCTTTGCCGAAAGCAAACTGGTTGTCGAGAACCTCGCCCAGGCTATCGCAGAAGCTGACCGACAGGCTGCTGAGGATACTGACCTTTGGAACGATGAATTGGCTGATAGTTATGCCCTCCGTGCGGCAGGTGTCACGCTCAAATTGGCACAGACGGACAATCCTGTTATTGACCTGTCTGCTGCTCAAGGCACTCTTATAAATGCAACCAAGTCTAAAAATCCAGAAATCCAAATGCTTGCGGGTCGGATTTCAGCTCGGCTCGAAAGCCCTGATGCGCAGCGCTCAATTGCTGCAATGGCTCTTAACCAGGCCAATGCTATGGACATTCGAATATCCGCCTTTAATTCTCTTGCAGTATCAGCTAAGCTCAACGCCAATCTGCTTGATGATGAAACCATTGATGCGATTTATTTGCTGGTTGGTTCGCAGGAAGTTGACCCCCAGTTGCGTAGTGCCGCAGCTGCCGCATACGGCGGCCTTAACTTGCCCAGCCGGAAGGTGAAAGACCTTATACTCGACCAGGCCAAAAGCTAAAATATAAAATCAGGATTTATACTCGAATATGGATTGGCCTAAAGCGCTGAATGTCAGTAGCCTTTAGTATCTGCCTGGTCAGTTATCTCAGCCGACTCTTCTTCGATGTCGATTCTTTCTGCTTCATCCAGGTCAACATCTTCAGGCTGGTCTGTTGTTTCTTTATCTGGTTCGGTTTTATTCAGCGCTTCGTTAATCGCCTTTTCAGCGCTACATGGATTGACTTGAGTCGATGCTACCTTGTTGACGAGGTTACACCAGAAGCTAACATATGATATGTTGGCCTGCTTGAATTCATTGTTAAAGCCGATATCCTTCGCGAAGCTGCTTTTGGAAATCGGCGTCATAAAGATTAACAGGCTCGCAAAACTCCATACGAGCAGACCTGCCAGAAACCCGAGAAAGCCGGTCCCAAGAATATCCAGTACTTTCGGAAATGAGGTGTTGAATTGGCTTGTAAAAAATATGTACGATATGCCGTGCAGTATCAAAAAAGCTGCTATTGCTGTACCCGCCATAGTTAGTGTAATACTAGAGGTGCTCTCACCGGCTACAGGGAGAATATTTGCGATTACCGGCCCCAAGAAAACAGCCAAATAGACCGATATCAGTATGTTGAAGACAAATGCCCACGTCTCATAGAAGCCGCTTTTAACCGCTATCCATGCAAAAGCCGCTGCCACTAATACACCTACCCAAAATACCATAAACTTTTACCCCACTGCTCTTTTGAGCTCTTCAAGGCTTGTTATTCCCGATACCACCTTCTTTAGCCCCTGCTTCTGGAGATTGGATTTACCCCTCTTGTCGCCTTCTTTTCTCAGCAGTTCAATAGATAACGTATTATTAGCAATGTTTGCTTTTAAGTTATTATCAAGTATTAGGATATCAAAAATTGCCGTCCTTCCGTAATAACCTGTCTCGTTACATCTTTTACATCCATTAGCCTGGAATATATTTTTATAATTTATTCCTCTTCTGCGGAAATCGTAGATTTGACTTTGACTTATTTCAGCCGGCACCTTGCAGTTCTCACAGAGCCGGCGGACCAGTCGCTGAGAAATGATAATATCCAGCCCCGATGAAAGCAGCAGCGGCGTTACTCCCAAATCCAGCAGCCGTATCAGTGCCGATGCACTGCTGTTACTGTGTACCG
>Ga0307379_10013706_pt1 | contig 10496 bp, 10 predicted proteins | sample UN2MG_FD_202237 | JGI IMG/M metagenome (GOLD analysis project Ga0307379, IMG submission 202237) | Soil microbial communities from Risofladan, Vaasa, Finland - UN-2 | ecosystem: Environmental > Terrestrial > Soil > Coastal area > Acid sulfate soil | place: Finland: Risofladan, Vaasa | collected... | reverse complement strand
GCTATGAAGTGGGTGGATGAGGTTATCGACAAACATGAAAAGAGCTAGTCTGGAGGTGATTAATGCCTGTTGACTTTAATTTTATGGTTGGAGGAGAAGCCGGGCAGGGAGTGCAGTCGGTAGGATTTCTGCTGGCTAAAGTCTTTGCCCGCGGCGGCTATCACATCTTCGCTGACCAGGATTACGAATCCAGAGTTAGAGGCGGACATAACTTCTTCCGCGTCAGAGTCAGTGACGACAAGGTAGCCGCTATTGCCGAAGACGTGGACATACTGATTGCGCTTAACAGGGACAGTATCGAATTACACCAACCGAAGATGGTTACTCAAGGCATTATCATTTTCGATGGCGAAAAGATAAAGGGAGTCAGCGGTAAAAATGGTAGCCTTTTGAGCATACCACTGGAGAAGCTGGCCGAAGAAAAGGCTGGAGACAAACTCATGATCAATACCGTCGCCCTCGGTGCTGCCCTTTCCGCGGTAAATTACGATCTGAACATGTTAAATGCGGCTCTGGTAGACCGGTTCGGGAAGAGCGAGGTTGGCGATAGGAATATTGCAGCGGCAAAGGCGGGATACGACTATGTCCAGTCTGAGCACAAAGGCAACTTTCGTAAAATCAAGCCCCTCTCTGAGGCTAAGAGAATGCTGCTCACCGGCAACGAGGCAATATCTCTGGGGGCCATTGCCGCAGGATGCAAATTCATGGCTGCCTATCCTATGACCCCTGCCAGCTCTATCATGGAATATATAGCAGCCAAATCAAAAGACCTTGACTTGGTAATGGTCCACGCTGAGGATGAGATAGCTGCCATCAACATGGCTATTGGGGCTGCCTACGCTGGTGTCAGGGCTATGACTGCCACCTCCGGCAGCGGCCTTTGCCTCATGGTGGAAGGCATAGGGCTGGCGGGCATTACTGAGACACCAATAGTGATAATTGATGGGCAGCGACCGGGTCCGGCTGTAGGCCTGCCCACCCGAACGGAACAGGGTGACCTTCAATTTGTGCTTCATGCTCACCACGGCGATTTCCCCAGGGCTGTCTTGGCACCGGCTACCATTGAAGATGCCTTCTGGGTAACGATCAACGCTTTTAACTGGGCAGAAAAATATCAACTGCCGGTTATTATTTTAACCGACCATCATCTGGCAAGCTCCTACTCCACCGTTGACCCGTTAGACCTCTCGCAGGTAACCGTTGACCGCGGCATGTTATTTTCAGAGAAAGAGGATGACCCCTTGGAGTACATGAGACACAGGGTAACAAAGTCCGGTATTTCTCCCCGAGCCTTCCCTGGTCTGGGCAAGGCCCTGGTGGTCACCGACTGCGACGAGCACGATGAGGAAGGACACCTCACAGAAGATGCTGTGGAGAGGACAGCACAGGTGCAGAAAAGACTGCGGAAGCTTTTCCCACTTAAAAAGGAGATCAGCACACCACAGAAGCACGGTCCTCGAAAGGCGGAAACAACTCTTATAGGCTGGGGCAGCACTTATGGAGCTATCCACGAGGCAGTGGATATCCTGCGCAAGGAAGACGCCAGCGTCAATATGCTTCACCTCAATGAACTATGGCCTTTCCCGGCGAAGGCTGTAGCCGATGCTGTCAGTAAGGCCCGAAATAGCTACGCCATTGAGAACAATGCTACGGGACAGCTCGCATACCTTATCAAAGCGGAAACGGGATATGGTGTCAGCGGTCGAATCCTGAAATACGATGGGCGGCCCTTTACACCAGCCTATATCGCCCAAGCAGTGAGAAAGGAGGGGCACTAAAGATGGTTACAGTGTCTGATTATGCCGGACTTAAGCCGGCGTGGTGTCCAGGTTGCGGCAACTTCGGCATATTGGAGGCATTAAATAGAGCGCTGATCGAGATGGAGATTGAGCCTCATCAGGTCTTACTGGTCTCCGGTATCGGTCAGGCAGGCAAGCTACCTCACTACACCAGAGGCAACGTGTTCAACTCCCTGCATGGCAGACCGGTTCCGCCAGCTATCGGCGCCAAGATTGCCAATTCTGAGTTGATAGTCATCGCCGTCAGCGGCGACGGGGACGCCTACGGCGAGGGGGGCAACCATTTTCTCCATGCTGCCCGTCGCAATCATGATATTACCTATCTGGTGCATGATAATCAGGTCTACGGGCTGACCAAGGGACAGGCATCCCCCACCAGTGATGTCGGTTTTATTACCAAGACGACGCCTTACGGAGCAACTAGCCCGGTAAATCCTATCGCCCTGGCGATAGTCAGCGGCGCCAGTTTCGTCGGCAGAGGCTTCGCCGGGGATATAGACCACCTTTCCCATCTTATTAAAAAGGGTATTACTCATCGGGGATTCGCCCTCATTGATATTCTGCAACCCTGCATCTCATTCAACCATAAGAATACCTTCCAGTGGTATCGGGAACGGGTATATAAGCTGGAAGACGAAAAGTATGACCCCAGCGACAAGAAGGCAGCGCTGGAAAAGGCACTTATATGGGGAAAGGAAATTCCCATCGGAATTATCTACGAAGAAAATTTACCGGTTTACGAAGACCAGCTACCGGCACTGAGCGAAGGACCGCTGGTGCAACAGAAAATTGCCCCCCGTCGAGTTGAGAAACTCCTGGCGGAATTTATGTGAGTCGACGTGATTTCGGCGATAGGAAGGTTACCAATATGAGAATAGGTCAGTTCATCGCAGAGAAAGGGGAAAGCCTTTCCTTATGCAGCGTTTTCCGAAGTCGAAGAACAAGGAATATTTTTAGGAGGTTGTAATATGCCAACAGTAAGAGCGTTTTTCACCAATATGTCAGTGCCCATGCCTCTGGGAAGGAAGCTGAAACTAGTGGTTCGCAATAACTTTATAAAGATCTGGCGAAGACAGAACTGTTGTGGTCATCCAGGAGAACCAGGGTGCTGTGAGGGGTCTTCAGATAAGCCCCACTCCCATGGGTCATGAAATTGCGTTCTTCAGGTTACTTAACAACGCAGGTATTAGCTCGGTGATAGAGGGATGGATATGCATGCTTGTTTGTATCTGGTCAATTCCACCGCCAGATGCCATGGTATTTATCACTTCCTGAATTAGAATAGGCGCATAGGGGCCAATAATGTGAAAACCCAGTATCTTCCCGGTACCTGCCTCCATAACAGCTTTGGCGAAACCGCTTTCCTCCATCATTGCTTCGCCTTGGGCCACGTCTGAATACTCAGCCTTGCCGACCAGAACCTTGTGTGCTTTTCTGGCAGCCTCTTCAGTCATTCCTACGGATGCAATCTGGGGATGGGAATAGACGGCATGAGGGGCAGCGCTGTAGTCCATCTTTATTTTGCTGCCTTGTATGCCATTATCGGCAGCCAGAGACGCTTCTAAGTTGGCTACATGCGTAAACATCTGCTGACCGTTGGCGTCTCCCACAGCGAATATGTTCTTCTTAGCGGTCTCAAGATACTCATTAACCTTGACAAAACCTCTTTTATCAACCTCCACACCGGTATTCTCCACCTTTAGCAGGTCAGCGTTAGACCTTCGTCCCACGGCGACCAGAATTCTCTGCGCTGTGAATTCCTTTTTCACGCCACTCTTTGCATCCGTTGTGATAACAGTAATGCCACGCCCATTTTCCCTCACTTCTTCAGCCCGAACATTTGTGTAAACATCCATGCGCCGGCCTAGCTCCTTCTTCAGAACCTCGGCTATCTCGGGCTCTTCGGCAAGGACAAGCAGGTCTGCCATTTCCAGAATAGTCACCTTCGTACCCATGGCGGCAAAAAAGTGGCCGTATTCCACTGCAATATAGCCACCACCAATAATTATGAGACTTTCCGGTCTCTCTTTTAATTGCAGTACGGTTTCATTGGTCAGGAAGTCCACACTATCCAAACCCTTTATCGGCGGTATCAGGGGGCGTGAGCCGGAGGCGATGAAAATCTTATCACCCCTTATTTTTTCACCGTTAACCTCGATGGTGTAATCGTCAACAAAGTGTCCTTCGCCTTCATAGAAGTCTAGATTTTCTGCGTGGGAGACCCCCTGCTTCATGTGTTCTTGATTTTCCCGTATGGATTTCCTCATACGCTCCATGATGAAGCCGAAGTCGATATGCTTTATCCCGGCTTTAATGCCCAGCCTTTTGGCTTCCTGTATCTCGGCTACCCTGTCAGCAGCGAATATGAGCATTTTGGATGGTATACAGCCGAGATTGGCACAGGTACCTCCGAGTGGGCCTTTGTCCACAAGTGCCACACTTAGGCCATGGGCTAGGGCTTCATCGACAATATTCATTCCGCACCCTGAACCGATGACAATGACATCATATTTTTTCATAATCCCTCCGCACTCCATTTGCCTGGTACTTAAGAGCCTCGCCAGTGGTGACAGGAAAACCAGCAGCTACCCATGCCTTTACGCTACCGAGGACGTTGTAAACACTCGATAACCAGCCCGGAGCAGGATGCTCGCACCAAGCCCGGCATGGCATCCCCCATTATATAGCACCCCAAATGCTTATGTTTTGGTCGGAGGGGCAACAATTATCAATAGGCTATGTGGTTAGCCACCCACCGTCAATAACAATGGCAGCCCCGCTTATATAATCAGCCTCCTCGGATGCCAGAAAAACGGCAAGGTTAGCAATTTCCTCAGGTTGTCCCAGTCTCCCCTTAGGAATTCTTGCCAGCACCTGCGCCAACTGACCGCCTTCCTTGACTCCTTTAGACATGTCAGTATCTATAGCCCCAGGGCAAATCGCGTTCACATTTACACCTTGGGAAGTAAGTTCCAGTGCAAGTGCTTCGGTGAGAGCTATAACACCACCTTTTGATGCCGTGTAATGAGCTATAAGAGGAAAGGCAATGCCACATCCTCCAGAAGAGATTGAGGCGATGTTAATGATGCGCCCCCATTTGTTCTTGATCATGACTCTGCCAGCAGCCCGAGCACAGAGAAACTGCCCCCTGAGATTTACATTTAAAGTCTTGTCCCAGTCTCCATCCGTAAGCTCCAGGAACGGCTTGAAAGTCAAGATTCCTGCATTGTTTACCAGGATGTCAACTCTGCCAAACTCTGCCACTGTTCTCTTGACCATATTCTCGACGTCGTCACTGGAGCTTACGTCACACTTGATTGCCAACCCCTTTCTCCCCAGCTCTTCTATCTCATCAACAACCTTCTGACAATCTTCTTGGCTTATGTCACTCACAACTATATTGGCTCCTTCCCTGGCCAAAGCTAAGGCAATAGCACGCCCCATCCCTCTCCGAGCCCCAGTTACAATCGCTGTTTTGCCGCTTAGCCTCATATTTCTTCACCTCCTTGGTTTTATGATATACCGAACCACGCTAGATATGAGATTTCACGTCGCACATTTCGTCTTTCATACAATCCTGTTTGTAGACCCCGAAGATTTCTACTCTTAGAAATACGTTCCTAACCACCGGCTGTTACTCCTGGAGCTTTGACTCAAGGTAATCCCGTAGCGCTTCCGCATTTCCTTACTCCAACCAGTCTCCAGGCTTGAACGAAATTACTGGGCACGGCTTGGCACCATGCACACAGTTTGAGTGGAATTATAGTTTGCCTGCCATAGAGAAGTCATAAAATATCGATGGGAGATATTACAAAACTATGACATTTTATATTTGAGTCCAAAGTGATAAAAGTCGCAGACGCAGGCCGCCCCTGAGTATACACTTGTAGAATAAAGCTGAAGAAGTGTCTCCCCTTTTCATATAAACTGGCTCATAGCAATATGGTTAGACGGTAAGAACATGGAAGCCAATCAAGTGTTATAATCAAGCATATTTTGCTACCTCGTGGGGATATGAGGTATGGCTGTTCAGTTGGAGTTTTTGAAAAGCATTCTATACTTCTCCGCTCTTGGCCTTGCTGAGCTTGAATCGATCAAGAAGCTCGTCTTTGAGAAAACTGTTGACAGAGCAGAAATGGTCTTGCTTGAGGGTGAATCGGCTGAGAATCTATATTTTGTCGCTTCAGGGGTGGTGAAAGTGTTCAAGACCTCGGCCGAAGGAAAGGAGCAGATCTTGAGCATCGTGCGCCCCGGGGAGTCCTTCAATGATGTCCCTATCTTTGATGGTGGTCCAAATCCCGCCAGTGCTCGGGCTATGGGCCCCGTTCTTCTTTATGGGATAAAGAAAAATGACATGGAAGCTATCCTCCGGGACCATCCACAGATAGCATTGAATATAATTAAGGTACTGGCAAGGCGGGTGCGCCACCTCGTATCGCTGGTTGAGGATCTGTCTTTCAAGCATGTCATCGGCAGGGTAGCCAAGATACTCTTTGAGCACGTTGGAGGCGAAATGGGCCTTGGGCCACGGCTTACACAGCAGGAAATGGCAGCTATGGCAGGTACTGCTCGGGAGGTAGTGGGCAGGTCGCTAAAGGCATTAGAGGAGGAAGGGGCGATCAAGTTGGATCGGCATCGCATAATAATTACGGATAAAGAAGCTCTCCAAAAGATAATGGAGGTGTCTTCTTGAGACAAATATCACAGACAGATGGCAAGCTTTACTTTTAAAATAATTGGAATGGAGACTGAGAGCCGTGGCTGAAATGCCTGTTATAGACCCCAAAAAGTGTGATGGGTGTGGGTTATGCGTTGGCGTGTGTCACTTCAATGCCCTGGCGATAGTTAACAATATTATTACAATTATCGAAACAGTGGAGTGCGACTGGTGCACAGACTGCGAAGCCGTTTGTCTCACTGGGGCCATAAGTTGCCCCTTTGAGATAATTCTCCAAAAACCCTAAAGACCAACCAACAACTTTTGTACAGTATTTTCACCTGCTTTCCTGGCTAATCTTCTAGTATCCCATGTTTACTTGTCCCGTCGCCATGTCTGTATGAGATAAAAGTCGCATACAATGATTGCCTCTGTACATATAATAATCGTGTTTGAAAGCTGCAGTCGGCCGCATGAAGAGTACAAAGGAGGTTGAAGATGATAACGGTTTTAGGAAACGTTAAAGATAGAGAACAAGTCTTTTCCCGGGATAAGGAATTAGATTTGGCTAATAAGGAAATTGATCAGGAGGATGAAGTGTCTGGGCGCAGGATTACTCCTTCAAAGCGGGAGCTTGAACTTGGTGAGGATTCGTTGAACTTGTACTTTGCTGAAGTGGGGCAAACTCCTCTGCTCAATGCCGAAGAGGAAAGAGTGCTGGGCAGCCAGATAGAGGAGGGGAAGCATCTTTCCCGGCTTGAGAAAGACTGGCTCGCCGAACATGGCGGTCAGCCATCGGCAATTGATTTATTACTAGCATTGGTGGAGCACTTGAGCCGGGCGCGTTTGCTCTTTGAAACCTTTTATCAGTATCTTGAACTGCCTTCCGACGGAAATGTAGCAGAGAAGGTATTGCACCCAGATCTACGTCGCGCCATCGATGGCAATATCGATCAGCATTTATCCGGCGCTATGGCTCAAATCACCGGAACAAGCCAAACTGGGACGGAGCAAGCCCTGATTCAATTGTCGCTGGACAGTCGGCTGATGCCTTGGCATACAATAGAGCGAGCTGGCGAGAGGAATTCCCTAGCTGAGTTTAAGGAAGGGTTGCGGTCGCCGGAATCCCGTGAGGAGCTGGAACGCCACCGCTCCGAAATTGCCAGGCATTTTGAGCAAATAAGGGAAAGGGCAGACCAAGCAACCAAGCACATGATTCAAGCCAATTTGCGCCTGGTGGTGAGCGTGGCCAAGGGTCATAATGATCGGGGCATGCCTCTGCCTGACCTTATCCAGGAAGGCAATATCGGGCTAATGCAGGCAGTGCAGAAGTTCGATCATCGGAGAGGCTTTAAGTTTAGTACCTACGCTATTCCCTGGATCTGGCAGGCAATCAACAGGGCAGTTAATGACCAATCACGCATTGTGCGCCTGCCGGGACACTTGGTTGACGCTCTGACGAAGCTAGCCAAGGCAAAGAATAGCTTGTCTCAGAAGCTCGGCCGGCAGCCGACTGATAGGGAACTAGCTTCTGAGATGGGGCTCCCGCCCAAAAAGATAGAATCGCTGCTTAAGCTGAGTTCTCGTGGGCCTGTTTCTTTTGAGACACCTGTAGGAGAAGAGGGGAGCCAACTTGGTGATTTCATCGCAGATCAGGCGATTCTGCAGCCCGATGAGCAGTCCAATGCAAGCCTGCTCAGGGAGGAATTGAGCAGAACCCTAGAGTCGCTGACACCCCGGGAACGCCGCATCATTGAGTTGAGGTTTGGGTTGGGCAATGAATACAGCCGGACTCTAGAAGAGGTGGGCACAGAGTTAGGCCTCACCAAGGAACGAATACGCCAGATTGAAAAAGAAGCGCTGGCGAAGCTGCGTCATCCAAGTCACAGTCGCGAGTTGATAGGATATCTCGGATGACGAATTTTTAGGCTGTTTAATTTTGATTTTCTGTACAGGTTTTGCTTTATTGACACAAAAGTTCTATTTTGAACGTAAAAAGCCTATTTGAACACCTAGTGGCAAATCCGCTATGCGCTACCAAATACCTCTTTTAGCTGATATGCTATTCCGTGAATTCGACCACTACCACTTTGATGTCCCATAAGGTCTCTATCTTCTCCAGTATTTCGTCCTTTATGGTGTGAGCAAACTGGTGATCTCGCGGTAAATCAACAAGCACCCGGACAATTCCGTCCTTTACCTTAATATCTTGCACTAGGTTTGTACGCACCACGCTTAACCCGGTTAGAGGGTTTATGACTTTCCTGAGGCGCTGACGGACTATCTCTACCGTGGTCGGCTTCTTTTCTTTGACCAGGCCGTGACGCTCCTCATAGTTTTGTATGGCTGAGCGCAAGCCTTCGACAGCAAGTACCGAGCAATGGGCTTTAATTTTGGGGAGTCCTCCCAGGGCTTCTGAAGCTTCTTTCCAGGTAATGTTCTTTGCTTCATCCAATGTCTTTCCCTTGGCTAGCTCCGTAATTATAGAGCCGGTAGCTATGTTGGAAGCACAGCCGTAAGACTCAAACTTGACATCTTCGATAGTATTCGTCTTGGGGTCAACTTTTATGTAGACAGACACCATGTCCCCACAGGCTGGGCTGCCTTCGGTTGCCTTGCCATCGGGATTCTCAATCTTACCCACGTTGCGCGGGTGTCGAAAGTGTTCCAGTACTATGTCGCTATATGGAAATTTCATCTCTAATCCTCCTCCTTTTCTTCGTTTTTTCCCAAGGGACTGATGCTTCTCAGCTCTTCCACTATCTCAGCTAATGCCCGGACCACAGCATCCACATCTTCCATGGTGTTATAACGCCCCAGGGTGAAGCGTATTGACCCGTGTGCCCTTTCGTGGTCGCCGCCTATCCCAGAGATAACGTGGCTGGCCTCCAGAGAGCGGCTGAAACAGGCGGAGCCGGTGCTCACGGCAAAACCACGCATATCAAGATGCAAGGTCATGGACTCGCCCTCCACAAAGTGGAAAGTAATATTGGCATTCTGTGGGAGCCTCTTCCGGCGATGGCCATTCAGGGTGCTGTGTGGTATCTCGGCAAGCATGCGGTCAATAAGGTGATCGCGCATTTCTTGCAGGCGCTTGGTTTCTTTGGGGGTGACCAGTTCCACGGCTTTGGCAAATCCCACCGCCCCAGGTATGTTTTCCAGCCCCGCCCGGAGATTGAATTCCTGAAACCCGCCGTCCATCCACTTGGCTATTTGTGTTCCTTGACGGACGCACAGGCCTCCTATGCCCTTGGGGCCCTGGATGGTGTGTGCCGATACAGTGACCAGATCCACAGCTATCTTCTTCATGTCTAGAGGGACTCGCGTAAAGGTATGAGTAGCATCAGTGTGGAAAAGCACCTCTTTTTCACGGCAGATACGACTGACAGCTTCGATATCCTGGATAGTACCTATTTCTTGGTTGGCGTGCTGGATGGAAACCAGAATGGTCTCATTGGTTATGGAATCGCTGAGCCGGTCAATGTCCACAAAGCCCTCCCCATCCACATCCAGATAGGTCACCTGAAAGCCCTGTTTTTCCAGTGCCTGTGCGCTGTGAAGCACAGGAAAATCCTCGATCCTTGACACAATTATGTGTTTGCCTTTCTTCTTACCGAGGGCCAGCGCCACTCCTTTGAGGGCAATGTTAGAGGACTCGGTGCTTCCCGAAGTGAAAATGAACTCTTCGGGGGTAGTACCTAAAGCATTGGACAGAGCCTCTCTGGCTTCGTCTAACGTCTCTCGAGCTTCTATTCCCTGGGAATAGCCAAACTCCGAGGTGGCAACCGCATATGTATCAAAGAAATATGGTCTCATCGCCTCCAGCACCCGCTCATCCAAACGAGTAGCCGATGCGTTGTCCAGGTAAATAAGTTTGCCTACCATTTTCTCCTCCGTCATATAAAGAGGGTTATTGTTGATTCCTTGGCCTCATCTATGTAGGTACCAACTGCACAGTAATCCGATATCAAATCATCACGGAGGTCTTCTTTCTTTATGCCCATTATCTGCATTGTCATGTCGCAGGCGAGTATCTTCCC
>Ga0307379_10013705_pt1 | contig 10498 bp, 12 predicted proteins | sample UN2MG_FD_202237 | JGI IMG/M metagenome (GOLD analysis project Ga0307379, IMG submission 202237) | Soil microbial communities from Risofladan, Vaasa, Finland - UN-2 | ecosystem: Environmental > Terrestrial > Soil > Coastal area > Acid sulfate soil | place: Finland: Risofladan, Vaasa | collected... | reverse complement strand
GTTCGTCGCCTCGGTTGGCGGCCGGGGCGAGGGGCTGATCACGCCGGAGGAATCCTTCCGCATCACCGAGGTGGCCCTGAAGGCCCGCGACGCCGCCGACACCGGACGGGTCGTGGCGCTGTGAGGCCTCGGCCCCCGGCGTCCGGTCGGCCGTCTGTCCCTTGCCAGGAAACGCCCCGTTCGCGTATACTCGGTGGGCAACGTCTCATGAAGGAGCACAGACCCATGAAGACATACGAGGGCAAACTGGTCGCGCCGGCCGAGGCGAAGTTCGCGATCGTGGTCAGCCGGTTCAACGAGTTCGTTACCAGCAAGCTGCTGGGCGGCGCGATCGACGCCCTGACGCGCCACCACGTGGACGCCGACAGCCTGGAGGTGGTCTGGTCGCCGGGCAGTTTCGAGATCCCGCTGCTGGCCCGGAAGCTGGCGGCCAGCGGGCGCTACGCCGCCGTCGTGTGCCTCGGGGCGGTCATCCGAGGGGGGACGGACCACCACCAGTACATCGCCTCCGAGGTGGCCAAGGGGGTCGCCCAGGCCTCGATGAGCACCGGCGTGCCCTGTATCTTCGGCGTGCTGACGTGCGACACCGTCGAGCAGGCCGTCAACCGCGCCGGCGCGAAGGCGGGCAATAAGGGGGCCGATGCCGCCCTGGCGGCCATCGAAATGGTCAACCTGCTGGGCCAGTTGCCCGGCGGGAAAGGCTGAGAGCGGGTCGGCGCCGTGAACCCACGTCATCGGGCAAGGCGCCTCGCGCTGCAAGGGCTCTGCTGCCTCGACGCACAGGGGCCCGGCGGCGTGAAGCTCGTCCACGAATTCATCGACGACAGCAAGGAACCGACCGAAACGCTCCAGGGCGCTCGAGCCCTGCTGGACGCGGCCTACGCCGACCGCGCGGACTGCGACGGCATCCTGGCCCGTCACGCGCATCACTGGGGCCTCCCCCGGCTGGCCTTGGTCGACCGCAACATCCTGCGCCTGGCCGCCCACGAGCTGCGCTTCGAGAAGGCGCCGCCCAAGGTGGTCATCACGGAGGCCATCCGCCTGGCCCGGGAGTTCTCCGCCGCCGAGAGCCCTCGATTCATCAACGGCATCCTCGACGCGGTGGCCAAGGAGATCCGCGCGGGCGGGGAGGGCGCGGACGAAGAGAAGAACATCAGCAGGGATGAACGCGGATGAACGCAGATGGAAGACAAGAGCTATCCTCATGAAGAGGTAACTGGCGAGATCATCGCCGCGGCGTTCGAAGTATCCAACACGCTTGGATGCGGGTTCCTGGAGAAGGTGTATGAGAACGCCCTGACTGTGGAGATCAGACACAGAGGACTTCCGGTCGACCAGCAGGTCCCGATCCGCGTTGTGTATCGGGATGAGACGGTGGGGGACTACGTGGCGGACCTCATCGTGGCGCGAACCGTCCTGGTTGAGGTGAAGGCAACCATTCTGCATCAGAGCGTCTTTATTGCCCAGACGCTCAACTACCTCAGGGCAACCCGCTTACCTGTGGCGCTGTTGCTGAACTTCGGGCAGCCGCGGCTGCGATACAAGAGACTTGTCCTGACCGATGCGGCGCAGCCGGTTCCGGAAGTGGAGAAACCAGGAGAAACGTAATGGCCGAAGCAGCTTGTCCTCCTGAGTTCTCTACTCGATCTGCGTTCATCCGCGTTCATCATTGCTGAGAAACGAGAACAACCAACATGGCGCTGTTTCGCAGAGCATTGGAGAAGCTTACTCGCGGGCTGAGCCGGACGCGGCATAGGTTTCTGGACTCCCTCAAGAGCCTCCTGGCGGGCAAGGCGCTGAGCGAGAGCACGCTGGACGACCTGGAGGCCCTGCTCATCCAGGCCGACATGGGCGTCGCCACGGCCCTGCGCATCCGGGAGGACCTCGAAGCCGCCGCGAGGGAGGGACGCATCAACCGCGGGGACGACGTGATCGAGTTCCTCAAGGCCGAGCTGAAGGAGTACTGGCCGCCGAGCGACCGGGCGGTTCACTTCGCCGCCTCCGGCCCGACGGTGATCCTGGTGGCGGGCATCAACGGGAGCGGGAAGACCACGTCGGTGGCCAAGCTGGCCTGGCATCTCAAGGCCGCCGGCAGGAAGGTATGCCTGGCCGCGGCGGACACCTTCCGGGCCGCGGCGGTCGAGCAGTTGACCATCTGGGCCGACCGCATCGGCGTGGACCTGATCAAGGGCAGCGGCACGGACCCGGCGGCGGTCGTCTTCGACGCCTGCGACGCCGCGCGGGCCCGCGGCGCCGACGTGCTGCTGGTGGACACCGCCGGGCGCCTGCACACGCAGGACCACCTCATGAGGGAGCTGACGAAGATCCGCGACGTGGTGGCCCGCAAGATCGACGGGGCGCCCCACGAGGTCCTGCTGGTCCTCGACGCCACCACGGGCCAGAACGCCATCAACCAGGCACGGGCCTTCGCGGAGGCGATCGACGTGACGGGGATCTTCCTGGCGAAGCTGGACGGCACGGCCAAGGGGGGCATCGTGGTGGCCATTCGCAACGAGATCAACCTGCCCGTGAAGTTCATCGGGATCGGCGAGACCTACGAGGACGTCGAGCCGTTCGACCCGGATCGGTTCGTCGAGGCGCTGCTGTCGTAGCCGGCGTTTTTTGCCGGGTTTTCGGCCAAAAGGCTTTGACACCGGCCGGAGGGACCGGTAGGTTTTCAAGCAAGGATTCCTGCGAAACCGCGACAACGTGTCCGTAGCGACCCTCATGGATGTGGGTCGGACCGTTCGCAAACCCATTTCTTCAAGGAGAGTCAACATGACGGAAGCACCGCAAGCCCCGGCCCCGGCGCCGGCTCCCGCCGGTCCCCCGCCGAACCCGGGCAAGGGCCTCGGCATTGCAGGCATGGTCCTGGGCATCATCGCCGTGGTCCTGTCTTGTGTTTTCTACATCTCGATTCCCTGTGCGATCGTGGGCCTGATCCTGAGCATCATGGGCAAGAAGAAGTCCAAGGCCGCCAATGCCCCAACCGGGGCCGCCAGCGCTGGTCTTGTGCTCAGTATCATCGGGCTGATTTTCGGCGTCATCGTCGGTTTCTTCTTCGGCGCCGCCATTATCGCGGCGATCCGGGGTACCTCCCAGTTGCAGAGGCAGTTGCAGGACGCCAACATCCAGGAGATGCTGGACCTGATCCGGATCTTCTGATTCGAAGCGGTGCGGCGCTCGGGCAACCTGTCTCGGGGCCTGGCACGGGCAGGTTCGAGACGGCGCCCTTCCGCGGGCGCAGCGGGCCGGATGCGAAGTGGGCGGTGCCGCTCACGACTCGCACAGGGCCTTCTGCGCCCGCGTTCTCTGCGCGGTGTCGTCCCGGCGACGCGGATCGGCGCGGCCTGGCCGGGCGAGGCGGCGGTTTGCGCTTGCGTTCGGGTCCGGCCCCGGGTAAGAAACGTCGCCGACGGAACGGGCACGTGAGAGACGCGATGCGGAAGGCCAACTGATGGCGCTTCAGGTGAGTTCGGACGATGCCTCGGGGGCTCGGCCGCCCGAGGAGCAGACGCCGTTCGTGATGCCCCATCGCGGGGCGGCGGTCCTGTGCTTCAGCCTGGCAGGAGCCGGCTGCTTCGCCTTCACCGTTGTCGTCTGGCTGCTGATCCGCGCGGGCCTCGTCACGACCGAGGCGCCCGACGGGGAGCTGCTGCTTGTCGTCAGCCTGGTCACGCTCGTCGCGCACGTGGTCCTCTGTCTCGTGGCCTGGTCGATGGCCGCGAACGACCTGGGAATGATGGCCCGGGGACGAATGGACCCGGCGGGCAAGGTCAGGACGGTCCTCGGCAAGGCCGTCGCGACGATCCTGGTGCTGGTGACGGTGGTCTTCGCGATCGCCGCGGCGATTCTGGTCCTCAGCGGGCACGGGGCGTTTACGCTGGAGCCGCCCGCCGAGGGCTCCTGATCCCTCCCCCGTGCCGGCGCGAAGAAAGAATCCGGGGAGTGCATGCCAATGGCGGAATCGGACAGGCAGTGGCACTGTGTGGTGAACGGGCAGAAGTACGGCCCGATCTCCGAAAGCGAGCTTCGCGCATGGGTTGCCCAGGGTCGCGTCCGGCCGACCGACCAGGTCTGGACCGAGACCATGACGAGTTGGCAGCCGCTGGAGATGATGCAGTACATGTTCCGGGGCGGCCTGTCCATGCCCCCGAGCCTGGCCCGGCAGGCGGCGATCCTCAGGCCCCATCGCGGCGGGACGATTCTGGCCCTCGGGCTCGTCGGGCTGCTGGTCTGCTGCATCGTCGGGGCCTTCGGGTGGTCCATGGGCAACAAGGACCTCGCGGAGATGCGCGCCGGGCTGATGGACCCGACCGGCGAGGGCATGACGCAGGCCGGCAGGATCTGCGGCATGATCAGCGTGATCATCGGCATCCTCGGCGCGTGCGGGGGCCTTCTGTGGTTCGTGGTCGTCCTGGGCATGATGGGAGCCAGCCTCTGACCTCTCGCCGCCGCGCGCCCTATGAAGGTGAAGCTCATCAACGTCTCGCGCCGCCCGCCATGGCCGCTCTGGGCGGTGGCACTGGTCCTGGGTTGGCTCGCGGCCGTCGGTGCGTCCGTGTGGCTGATGCAACGACACCGCGCGGACGTGGGGCTGTGCCTCTTCAAACGGCTGAGCGGCTATCCCTGCCTGACGTGCGGGTCCACGCGAGGGATGCTGCACCTTCTCCGCGGGGAGGTCCTGTGGGCCTGGACGTTCAACCCGCTGCTGTTCACCGTGCTGGCGGTGGCGGGGGGACTGCTGGTCCTTCGCGTGGGCTTCCGGCGCGCGGTGCGGATCCAGATGACGCGGATCGAGCGGCGCATCGCGTGGGTCGTCGGCATCGCGCTGGTCCTGCTGAACTGGGCGTACGTGATCGTCTGCGTGGGGTAGGGCCCTTCTCGGCGGCCCGCGCCGCCGGGGTGCGTTCATGACGCTCGATTTCGACATCGTGGTGATCGGGGGAGGGCACGCCGGCGTGGAGGCGGCGTGGGCGTCGGCCCGGCTCGGCGCGCGAACCGCCCTGGTGACCCTCGGGCCCGGCCGAATCGCGCAGATGTCCTGCAACCCGGCCATCGGGGGCGTGGGCAAGGGGCAGATCGTCCGCGAGATCGACGCCCTGGGCGGCCTGATGGGCCGGGCCGCCGACGCGACGGGTATCCAGTTCCGCATGCTCAACCGCTCGAAGGGCCCGGCCGTGTGGGGGCCGAGATGCCAGTCCGATCGGCACGCCTACGCCGCCTGGGTCCAGAACGCCCTGGGGTCCCTGCCGGGCCTGACCGTCGTCGACGGCGAGGTGACCGACGTCCTCACCGACGGCGAGCGAGTGGTCGGCGTTCGCTGGGCCGCGCCCGAGGCCGTCGAGGCGAGCTGCCGCGCCGTCGTGGTGGCCGCCGGGACGTTTCTGAACGGCCGGATGCACGTGGGGCCTCGAATCTGGGCGGGCGGGCGGTACGACGAACCGGCCTCGTCGCGGTTGAGCGACTCGCTCCGCGCGGGCGGCCTGAGCGCCGGGAGGCTCAAGACCGGCACGTGCCCGCGGCTGGCCGCCGAGACCATCGACACCGATCGCTGCCGCCGCCAGGACGGCGACGAGACGCCCGTGCCGTTCTCGTTCCTCAACGACCGAATCGACGTGGACCAGGTTCCCTGCCACATCACGGCCACCACGCCGGAGATCCACGACGTCATCCGTGCCAACCTGCACCGCGCGCCGCTGTACACGGGGCAGATCCAGGCCGTCGGGCCGAGGTACTGCCCCTCGCTGGAGACCAAGGTCGAGCGCTTCGCCGACAAGCCCTCCCACCAGGTGTTCCTCGAGCCGGAGGGCCGGAGCACGAACTGGGTCTACTGCAACGGCCTTGCCACCTCCCTGCCGACGGACGTGCAGGACGCCATCGTGCATCGTATCCCGGGCCTCGAGAAGGCGGAGATCCTCCGGTACGGATACGCCATCGAGTACGACTACTTCCCGCCCACGCAACTGTCGGCCTCGTTGGAGGCGCGATGCGTGGGCGGGCTGTACCTGGCCGGCCAGGTCAACGGGACCACCGGCTACGAGGAAGCCGCCGGCCAGGGGCTTCTGGCGGGGGTCAACGCGTTCGCCGGCCTCTCCGGGGCCGAGCCGCTCGTCCTTCGCCGGGACCAGGCCTACATCGGCGTGATGGTGGACGACCTGGTCACCCGAGGTGTCCTCGAGCCGTACCGCATGTTCACCAGTCGGGCCGAGCACCGCCTGAGCCTTCGCGCCGACAACGCCGACCGCCGGCTCACCGAGATCGCCCGCCACATCGGCCTGGTGACCGACGAGCGATGGCGCCGGTTCGCCGCGGCGCTCGCCGCCGTCGAGGAGGCCCGGGACCTGCTGCAATCCCACCGGATCGAGGGCAAGAGGCTGTGGCAGGTCCTGACCCAGCCCGGGGCCGACCTGACCGACGTCATCGCCGCCGCCGAGCCCTCCGTCGGGCGGAAGCTGGCCGAGCTGCACCGCGCGCAGCCGGCGGCGATGGCCTCGCTGGCCGTCGACGCGCGGTACGCCGGCTACATTGCCAAGGAGCAGGCCGCCGGCCGGCACATGCGGGAACTGGACAGGAAGCTCCTGCCGGACGACCTGGACTACGCGGCCGTCTCGCACCTGAGACACGAGGCCCGGGAGCGGCTCCAGGAGGTCCGCCCCAGGTCGCTGGGGCAGGCCCTTCGCATCAGCGGCATCACGCCGGCCGACATCACCGTGCTGGCGATCCACATCGCGCGTTAAGATAGGAAATGTGCACACTGTGGGGGGACGCAGACTCCGTCAGATCCGGCAAGAAAACCGGCCTTTTTTCGCGGCGGAAGACCTATCACCATAAGAGTCTTGTAAGAAAAGACTTAATGAGGAGTCGAATCCCGACGATTCTTCAAGGATATTTTCGATTGTACCGAAAACCATAATACGCGGATGACAAAGAGTCGACCGCACACAGGATGGAGTGCATGAACAACATCAATGGCATTCAACCTCCTTGGGCCCCGAGGCCCGTGGAGCCGGCAAGTTCGGTCGTGCAGGGCATGCCCGCCACCGCACCCGGCGGCGTCTCCGACGTCGTTGAAATTTCGACCGCCGCGGCACTGGCGGCGAAGATCCAGGAGGTTCCCGATGTCCGGGCCGATCTCGTCGCGAGCGTAAAGCACGAGATCGAGGCCGGCACCTACGAGACCCCCGAGCGGATCGAGGCGGCCATCGACAAGCTTCTGGACGACCTGTTCCCTGGACTCCTTTAACCGGTTGGCCCTGACCGGAAGCCTTAAACGGGCGCGGATGGATCCGCGCCCGTTGCCCTGCGCACTCCGCCGTGCTCTTTCCTGGTGGAGTTCTCTGGCCGTTCGATCCCCGTTTCGGCCCTCTTTTGGCCTTGCCACCGTGGTCGGGATTGGTAAAATGAGCAAGACTGGGAAAGTGTAACGCCTGGGGGATCAAGTTAAGATTGCCATGGGACGATGTTAGAAGGGGGCCGGCGGAAAGGGCGGCGAGGTCCTTCCGTGCCGCGGCCGGCCCGAAGGCAGAGGGAGAGACGATGGTGAGACACAAGGCCGTCTTTACCACAGGGGAAGCGGCGGAGATCTGCAACCTCTCTCAGCAGACGATCATCCGGTGTTTCGACAGCGGGCAGCTGGAGGGGTTCCGCGTTCCGGGGAGCAGGTTCCGCCGGATTCCCCGCGACAAGCTCGTGAAGTTCATGGAGGAGAACAGCATCCCGATGAACGGGATGGGGGACGGCAAGATCCGCGTGCTGGTCGTGGACGACGACCCGGAGATCCTGGAGTTGTTCGTCGACGTGTTGAAGTCGGACGGCCGGTTCGAGATCGCCACGGCCCAGACCGGCTATGACGCCGGCATGCTCACGCAGAAGTTTCTCCCGGACGTCGTCGTGCTGGACTACCTGCTGCCGGACATCAACGGCGACCAGGTCTGCCGGACCATCCGCCAGGACCCCGAGTTGTCGAAGATCCGGATCCTGGTGATCTCGGGCATGAGGAATCCCACGGAGGTCGAGGCCATCCTGGCCGCCGGGGCCGACGACTTCATCAGGAAGCCCTTCAACATCGAGGAGTTCATCGAGCGCATGGTGAAGCTGGTCAAGCGCCGGTGACCGCCGCTGCGAGGTTTCGTCCGTGGAGGAACGCGTCGAACAGCCCGCGCCCCTGGGAGGGAAGATCAGCCGGGACCAACTGGACCTGATCCTCGGCCAGATCGACAGCCTGCCCACGCTGCCCGTCGTGGTCGCTCGCGTGCTCGAGCTGAGCGCGCCGATCGCGGCCGGAGCCGGCGAAGCCGGTGAGGTGCCCGAGGAGCTGGTCCGGCTGATCGAGCGCGATCCGTCCCTGACGGCGAGGGTGCTCTCGCTGGCCAACACCTCTTCGCCCGCCCGTGCCCGAACCGCCGCCGAGGCCGTCGCGCAGCTCGGCTGCCAGGCCGTACGCTCCGTCGCGCTGACGACGAGGGTTCTCGTGCCGCCGGTGCCGGGCGACGAGGCCCCCCTGGACGGCGCGGCCTTCTGGGAGCACTGCCTGGCGGTCGCCTCGGCGGCGAAGATGCTGGCCCGGCACGTGAGCGCCGCCCTGGACGGCGAGGAGGCCTTCACGGCGGGGCTGCTGCACGATCTGGGCAAGATCGCCCTGGCGTGGGCCGTTCCCAAGAGCTACGCCCGCGCGTGGGCGGCGGCCGGGGTCGACAACAGGAGCCTCGCCGATCACGAGCGGAGCCTCCTCGGCGTGGATCACCTCGTCGTGGGGCGGCGCCTGGCTCAGCGATGGAACCTGCCCCGGGCCATCGAGTTGGTCCTCTGGCTGCACCATCAGCCGGGCGAGGCGGTTCCCGCCTCAGTGGGCGAGGCGGACCTGATTCGCATCGTCGCCCTGGCCGACGCGATCGCGCGTCGAGGGCGGATCGGCCGGTCGGGCAACGGCGCGGCCGGCACGTCCCGGGAGGGCCTGAGCCGTTTGCTCGGCCTCTCGGAGGAGGCCGTCCGCGGCGTGGCCGAGGCGCTGCCGGAGGAGGTCGCGAGGCACGCCCGGATCCTCGGACTGCACCTCGCCGCCGGCGGCGGGCCCGGCCCGGATGCGCTGGCCGACGCCAACGAGGAGCTCGGGCGGCAGAACGAGCAACTCCGCCGGCGCGTGGAGGCGTTGGAGACCCAGGCGGAGGCGTTCGGGCATTTCACGGCCTTCGCCGCCGCCATGCGGCCGGACGAGGAAGTGCCCGATTTCCTGCACCAGGTGGCGGGCGTGTTCCTGGCCGCCCTGGACCCCCGCGCCGACGGGCCGCCGGGACCGGTGGTGGCCTACGCTTTCGACTCCGAAGAGACGGCCGTGCTGGCCGTCCGCCGCGAGGCCGCCGGACCGGCGGAGCCGCGCAGGTTCCTCCTGGCCGCCGCGGTGTCTGACCGGCAGGCATCGGCGCCGGCCTCCTCCGGCGCAGAGCCCCTCGCCGGGCTTCTCATCGACGGCGAGGCATGGAACGACTGGGTCGGGGAGAGCGGCGGGACGCACCAGCAGCTCTCGTGCGCGGGGCAGTGGCTGGGCGGCGTGCTTCTGCCCGCCGGCCAGGCGAACGACGTCTGTGGGGCCCTCGCGTCGGTTCTGGGCACGGCCTTGGGCATCGTCCGGCAGCGCTGTCGGGCCGACGCCCTGAGCGAGGAGCTGGCCGGGGCGATCCGGCGGCTCGGGGAGACACAGGACGCCCTGACCGACGCGCGGACGCTGGCCGCGGTGGAAGACATCGCCACGGGTGCGGCGCACGAACTGAACAATCCGCTTTCCGTTGTCTCGGGGCGGGCCCAGCTCATGCGGGGGAAGGCCCGGTCCGACCGCCAGCGCCGCGCCTGGCAGACCATTGCCGACCAGGCCCAGCGGATCAGCGACATCGTCGCGGATCTGATGGAATTCGCGCGGCCGGCGAAGCCGAACCCGACGGAGATCGACGTCGCGGAGCTTCTGACCGGCGCCGGCGAGGCGTTTTCCTCTTCGGACCATCCTCAAGCGAGGGCCTCTCGGGTCGATATAGAGATGGGCGAGGGCGTTCCGGCGATTCGGGCGGACAGGGAACAGATGCATGCGGCGATCGTGGAGCTGATCACCAACGCCGCGAACGCCGGCGCTTCCGGGGCCCGCATTCGCCTGACGGCGACGGCCGACGAGATTCGCCCTGCCGTCCTGCTGACCGTCGAGGACGACGGCCCGGGGATGGACGAGGCGACGGTCGCGCGGGCCTGCACGCCGTTCTTCTCGGCCCAGACGGCCGGGCGACGGCAGGGCCTGGGGCTGCCCAAGGCCAGGAGATACGTCGAGAACAATGGCGGCAGGATGTGGATCGACTCCCGGCTCGGCGAAGGGACAACCGTCACGATCCGCCTGCCGGGCGTCGAGGAGAGGCAAGGCCGGAAGGACGAGGCATGAGACGTCGCGACGTGGCACACGTGCTGGTGGTGGACGACGAGCCGGACATCCGGGAACTCCTCGTCGATGCGCTCGGGT
>Ga0307379_10013704_pt1 | contig 10498 bp, 7 predicted proteins | sample UN2MG_FD_202237 | JGI IMG/M metagenome (GOLD analysis project Ga0307379, IMG submission 202237) | Soil microbial communities from Risofladan, Vaasa, Finland - UN-2 | ecosystem: Environmental > Terrestrial > Soil > Coastal area > Acid sulfate soil | place: Finland: Risofladan, Vaasa | collected... | reverse complement strand
TTGGTTACGCAAGAGGTGGACGGCGTGATATTTGCCAACTGGATAGCCGGGACCGAAGACCTGATTGCAGGCATCTTCACCGATGCCGGGCTACCGTGCCTGGCCTACGATGGACCGCATCCAGGATGCGCGGCATTCGGACCGGACAACTTCCTTGCCGGCAAGGAGGCGGGCAAGTTCCTGGGCCAATATGCTTTGGATCAAGGCTGGGATCCGGCCGAGACCGAGTTGCTATTGGTCTGGACGCCTGACGTACCGGTGCACCAGGCTCGCGCCGAGGGCGCCACTGAAGGTGTGAGAGAACTATTTGACATCCCGGACGAGAACATCCATGATATTCCCACCGAGGGATTAACCGATACGTTGCCGAATGTGACTACCTGGGCGACGGCGCATCCAGATGCCAAACACGTACTCTGCTTCGGCCACAGCGACCAACCCGGTGTAGATTGTGGATTGGCGCTGGAGCAGGCCGGGCTGCTTGGCCAAGCGGCAGCAGTAGGCACGGGGGCTTCGACCGAAGCATTGGTGGAGTTGCGAACCCGCAGTGACGATGAGTCAATCTTTAAAGCCACCATTTCCTACTTCCCCGAACGATATGGTCAGTATCTCGTTCCGGCCATCGTCGACATGATCGAGGGCAACCCGGTCCCAGACGAAATCATTCCGGCCGTTTCGCCGATCACCCGCGAGAATGTAGACGAACTGTACCCTGGCGGCGAACTAAGCGAAGAGGTTATTGAGCCAGAAGAGGCGGAGTACGCGGCGGAGATTCGCCCGGCGAAAGAGACCTGGAAGATCGGCTACGGTGACGGGCTGGCAGGAATTCCGTTCACAGACTCAGTCACCGATAATATCAACGAGGTCGCCGAGCAGATGGGGGTGGAGATCGTCCACTGCGATAATGCATACGACCAGGAAAAGACAGTTGAATGTTCCAACCTGTTGGTTACGCAAGAGGTGGACGGCGTGATATTTGCCAACTGGATAGCCGGGACCGAAGACCTGATTGCAGGCATCTTCACCGATGCCGGGCTACCGTGCCTGGCCTACGATGGACCACATCCAGGATGCGCGGCATTCGGACCGGACAACTTCCTTGCCGGCAAGGAGGCGGGCAAGTTCCTGGGCCAATATGCTTTGGATCAAGGCTGGGATCCGGCCGAGACCGAGTTGCTATTGGTCTGGACGCCTGACGTACCGGTGCACCAGGCTCGCGCCGAGGGCGCCACTGAAGGTGTGAGAGAACTATTTGACATCCCGGACGAGAACATCCATGATATTCCCACCGAGGGATTAACCGATACGTTGCCGAATGTGACTACCTGGGCGACGGCGCATCCAGATGCCAAACACGTACTCTGCTTCGGCCACAGCGACCAACCCGGTGTAGATTGTGGATTGGCGCTGGAGCAGGCCGGGCTGCTTGGCCAAGCGGCAGCAGTAGGCACGGGGGCTTCGACCGAAGCATTGGTGGAGTTGCGAACCCGCAGCGACGATGAGTCAATCTTTAAAGCCACCATTTCCTACTTCCCCGAACGATATGGTCAGTATCTCGTTCCGGCCATCGTCGACATGATCGAGGGCAACCCGGTCCCAGACGAAATCATTCCGGCCGTTTCGCCGGTCACCCGTGAGAATGTATTCGAGTTGTATCCTGAATAACAGCACCATGGTATAAAAACGGATAATAGGTTTGATTCGTTCGCGCTTTGCGTGGGCGAATCAAACCTGACCGGTTCTTGAACCGGCCAATATTCGGCGAAACCGACATCTCTATCGGCAACTATTGGCTGTAAGCACGGATTGTGAGACACGAGGAACATTGATCGATGCAACCAATTATCTCAATGCGTAACGTCTCCAAGGCCTTTGGTCATGTTCAGGCGTTAGTTGATATCGACCTGGACATTTACCATGGGGAGGTCTTAGGTTTACTGGGCGATAACGGCGCCGGGAAGTCAACGCTGATTAAGATACTCTCAGGTGTTTACAGCGCGGACGAGGGCGAGTTCATCTACGAAGGAAAGCCGGCGAAAATTGAAAATCCCAACGGGGCGCAAGCTTTGGGGATTGCCACCGTATACCAGGATCTGTCACTGGTCGATACACGCCCTGTGGCTCACAATATTTTCCTCGGTCGAGAACCGCGCAAATGGGGGCTGATCCTGGATCGTCGCCGGATGGAGCATGATGCCAAAGATCTACTTGAGCAGTTAAACATCAACCTTCCCTCCGTAACGGTCGACGTTGAAGTTCTGTCGGGTGGTCAACGGCAAGCTGTGGCCGTATCAAGGGCCATCGCCCAGGGCGGCGACCTCTTGCTGCTAGATGAACCAACGGCGGCGCTGGGCGTCGAACAGACGGAGCAAGTGCATCAACTCATGGAGGATATGAAAGCCCGCGGCACGGCGATCATTCTTATCACCCATGATCTGAGCGGCATTCTGGACATCACGGACAAAATTGCCGTACTCCGACAAGGTCGTCTCTGGGCCTACGCAAAGTCGTCTTCCACGACACAGAATCAGATCATCGGTTGGATCACCGGTGCCCTACCGTCGCAAATTCAAGAAGAAAGTGGCCTGACATGATTAAATCCTTCTTCAGGAAACAAGATAACTGGACTATTATTGGATTACTTGTCACCCTGTTCGTGATGGTCGTCCTGTTCTCTGTTTTATCCCCATATTTCTTATCTACCCGAAATGCGCTCAACATTGGACAGGCGATCTCAATTCGAGGTCTTATGGCCATTGGTCTGACAATTGTGATGATCAGCGGTGGTCTTGATCTCTCGATCGCGGCCGCTGCGGCTGTTTCTGGCATGATCGCTGCCTCATTAATAAATGCTGAAGTACACGGCACAACGGCCGGATTAGCAGCACTACTTGGCGCGGCAGTGCTCGGGTCAATCAATTCCTTTGTCATAGTAAAACTCCGCATCAACCCCATTATAGCCACACTGGGTACCCTACTACTCTTCAGGGGGCTGGCCTTTGTGGTCAGCGGCGGCGACAATGTCGTCATCGGGGTGAATACATGGAGTATCCTGGGTCGTGGTTTCTACATGGGTTTACCAGTTTCCCTCATTGTTTACCTGGTTGTTCTTGTACTTGGCATGATATTCATGCGCTTTACAATCCTTGGAAACTACGTGTACGCCATTGGCGGTAACACCGTAGCTTGTCGCAACGTTGGCATCCATGTCGATCGTGTCCGCTCGGGCACCTATATTTTTAGCGCTATGATTGCAGGTCTCGCCGGCTTAGCCATCATGTCTCAAGCTGGCACGGCAATGCCTAGTGCCATGAATGGGGCTGAGCTTGATATCATAGCCGCTGTTCTTTTGGGTGGCATCGCCCTGACTGGTGGGCGAGGCACCCTCTTCGGCACATTCCTGGGAACGTTGATCATCGGGGTCATCAATAATGGGCTCATTTTGACTGGAGTCCCGGTTTACTGGCAGATGGTTGTTCGAGGTTTGATCCTCATTGCAGCCGTCGCCTTGGACAGCTTCCGTAGAGGCGGCGGCTATCGTTAGTCGCACTCGCCAGCTTTCGTCCCGATAATCCCGTCTTTTTTATTGGAGGGCATGGCAATGCAGCGGATAGCAACCTTCATGGCGGCCAAACCCGTATGGAAGTGCGTTATCGAGAGAAGCACCGGGCCATCTAGCTCGAGGTCGTAATCGGCATCAGACACACTCGCCAAAAGGCTAGTATGTCTGGAGTGGACCAACCAAAACAATGATCAGATCTAATTCACCCATCCCACCGCGAGATAAAAGAGCATGAATCACCGTGAGCGCGCCTTGGCTGCCATGCGCGGCGAACCAGTGGATCACATCCCCTTCATTGCCCGTATGGATTTGTGGTACTCCTTCCACAAGAACCAGGGCACCTTGCCCCATCCTTACCAGAAAGCTAGCCTGTGGGATATCCAACGTGACTTAGGGATTGGTATCTTCGGCTTTGGCGTTTGGGATATCTCTTTTTATCGCCTGGTTCATCGTAAAGTGACGGTTCAGATAGAAACCCGCGGTCAGGAGACGATCACCCGGTACCACACTCCGTACGGCTCACTGGTGGCCCGCGACGTGATGTCGGAAGAGCTTAACGAGGCTGCAGGCACTGGGGCTCGGGTCGAATATCCCTTTAAAAGCGAAAAAGACTACGATGCTCTCCAATTCCTTATCGAGAACACCCGGGTAGTCGAGAACATTGATTCCTATGCACAGTTCATCGACGCCATTGGTGAAGATGGGCTGGCCTTGCCCTTCTCCGGTCACCTGCCTGCCCACCAATTGATGTTATTCTTCATGGGCTATCAGCTTTTTTACTATGAGCTCAATGACCATCCCAGACGTCTGGAAATGTTGATCCAGGCCCTGGAGGTGCAGCAGGAGCAGATCCTCAACCTGGCCGTGGCTTCGCCTGCACAAGCAATTGAGGTCGGAGCTAATTACGACGAGCAAATGACGCCGCCACCGATCTTCGAACGCTTCTTTGCTCCCTCTTATCGTCGCGCCCTATCGACCCTCTCAGCCGCTGACAAAATCCTGGTAATCCATGGCGACGGCGAGATGGATCGCCTATTGACAAATGTGATGGAGTGCGGCATTCAGGTAGTGGAAGCCGTCACCACCAGGCCAATGACCTCCATCGACGTCGCCGCCACGCGCCGATTATGGAAAAATCGGGTAGCCATGTGGGGCGGGCTATCGACAGTAATCCTTACCGATACTTTCAGCGACGGGCAATTCGAATTATTTCTGGAGACACTATTTAGGGATGTTGCCCCAGGTGACCGATTCATTCTGGGGTTCGGTGATAACGTTCCCACCGATGCTTCCTTTGAGCGGGTCAAGCACATCGCCCGGTTCTGGGCTGAACGCGGTCGCTATCCCTTGCCTATTGGCTGAATTCCGTATATCCCAGGGGGTAATCATGCAGCGCATCGCAACATACATGGCGGTCAAGCCTGGCTTTGAGGAACGTTATGTGGAAGAACATCGTAATATCTGGCCGGAGGTTGTGGATGGCATCACACGCTTCGGCATTCACAATTACAGCATCTTCATGCATGGTCGAGAGTTGTACTCGTATTTCGAAGTAAAGGATCTGCAGCGTACTTCTAAACTCGCCGCGGCAGACCCTGATAACCAACGCTGGCAGAAGCACATGGCTGATTTCTTCGACACGGGCCCCGGAATTCAGGATGGCTCGACGGTTTACCCCGTAGAACTCTTTCATACCGGTGGATACACCGGTCAGATGGAAATCGTTCATCGGGTAGGCAGGTTGATGCAATTGAAGGCTGGTATGGAACAGATCTATCAGGAAGAACTTCGTTCTGATTGGCCTGAGATCTTGGCGGGCATCGCCAGGGCTAAAATTCGTAATTACAGCATCTTCCTGATTGGTAGGGTGCTTTTCTCTTACTTCCAGGTGAACGATTTGGACAAAGCCCTGGCGACCCTGGCCACCGATCCCGAAAATCGAAGCTGGCAGGCGCATTTGGCTCCTATGTTTGATATCGGCCCCGGTAATCGTGAAGGAACTTCACTGTTTCTGGAAGAGGTCTTTCATATTATTTGATGAGTGGACGGTCAAATATGACATTACTAGATCCTGACTTTATCCGTGTCGTAACGACGCTTCAACATGAAGAACCCGATAGGGTTCCCCTGGCAGAGATTGCAATTGACTATAAGATCATGAGTCAATTTATTGGCCAGAAAGTAACCGATGATGATCTTGCGGGGCAGGTTAAATTTTGGACCAATGCAGGTTACGATTATACGCTCTTGACGGCGGGACTCATGCGACCTGGAGGGGTTTCCATGGATTCGCAAGTATCCAAAGTGATTCAAGATACCATTGTTAAAGACAAAACCGACGAGGAAGACTCTTGGAACATCTGGAAAAGAGCCCGCATTCATACCGAAGCTGATTTTGAAGCATTTCCATGGCATGAAGCTTCCGATCTGGATTTGAGTAAATTTCACGATGTCCAAGAATATTTACCGGAGGGGATGAGGATAGTCGCTGCATCCGGCAAAATCTTCACCATGACCTGGATGCTCATGGGATTCGAAAATTTTGCTGCCAATCTGAAATTGAATCCCAACTTTTCGCAGAAGGTGATAAAACAAGTAGCCCAGATTCAATTGGATGCTGTCAAAAAAATCGCAACTATCCCCAATGTCTCAGCAATCTGGGCAGTCGATGACATCGCCTTTGGAACCGGACCCATTATCAGCCCACATGATTTGAGAGAATACATATTTCCTTGGTATGAAGAGTTCGGCAGGATATGCCACGATAATGGACTTTACTTTTTCTTCCATTCAGATGGATTGTTATGGGAGCTGATGGATGATTTAATGGCTTTGGGAGTAGATGCATTGCACCCAATAGATCCTACCTGTATGGACATTGAACAGGTAAAAGAAAAGGTGGGGGATCGACTTTGTCTCATGGGTAATATTTCTAACGAGATCCTCCATAATGGCACACCCAAGGAAGTTAGTGCACTCACTAAAAAACGCCTCCGGACGGTGGCTCCTGGTGGTGGCTATTGTCTGGGATCCGGAAACTCAGTGCCAGATTGGGCTCAAATTGATAATTACCGGGCCATGATTGATACAACCCTTAAATATGGCCGTTATCCGATCCGTATCGATTGACCCCTACAAAAGTAGAAAGATGCAAGATAATATTTCCAACATACAAGACGAACACATATCTATGCCTGTAACAGAGGAATATGCCCTGGTTGATGGCAATCTGTTTGATGCCCACACTGGAACGGTCTTCTCAGATAAAGCGATATGGGTGCAGGAAGACCGTATTGAAGCGGTTTGCCGTCCGGCCGATTTGCCATCAGATGTGTCCAGGATAAGCCTACCAGGACACACAATCTTCCCGGGCTTCATCGACGTACACGTACATACGGAAGAGTGGCATTCGCCGCTCTTCCTGGCTAAGGGAATCACCACCGTTCGGGACCTTGGCTGTGATCTAGAATCGATCTTGGATCGTCGTACACGTTGGTCAGTGAAAGGAGCAGAGGCCCCTCGATTAATATGTACTGGACCGGTTCTGGACCATCCAGGTAATACCTGGTCCGCTATAACACGAATCGTTCGAAATCCGGCCGAAGCGCGCCTGGCGGTTGATGCACTCGTGGCCCACGGCGTAGATCAGATTAAAACTTATGCGCTGCTTGATCTGCCGACTTACCAGGCTATTGTGGACCAGGCCCACTACCATGGTAAGCGTGTTATATCTCATCTGGGTAAACAAGTGAATGCGCGGCAGGCTATTGAAGCAGGTGTGGACGAGATTCAACATCTAAGCGGTGTTTCGGAAGCACTATGGTGGGAGAGGAATGATGCAAGTGATCGTTGGGAATGGATGCAGCTTTGGTCAGAGCTTGACCAAACCCGCATGGAGACACTCATAAAACTGATTCTCGACAAAAGAACCAGGATGGCTATTACGAGATTGGTTTGGTTAAGATTGGCCAGTGGCTGGGATCCACGTCACCGGGACCACTCCCAAATGGAATACGTGCCCGCCCCCCTGTTAAAATTTTGGGATCAATTTTTGCCTGATAAGGAATTAATCAGAGAGTATCCGAAAGATATCCGGGTACCAACCCGACAAGATCGCGCCCAGATGGTGGCGGGGATGGCCATATTCACAACTGAATTATTCAAACGAAACGCCCGGTTTCTGATAGGTACCGATGTGCCCTTTCTCTACTTAGTGCCTGGATTCAGCTTTCATGATGAGATATGGGCCCTGCTTGAGTGTGGGGCAGATGAGTCAGCCGTACTGCAAGCCGCCACGCTGCATGGCGCCGAGGCTTTAGAGATCGATCATCTGGTCGGTTCCATCGAGGCCGGCAAACTGGCCGACCTCGTTATTGTCCGTGGCAACCCGCTGGCAGATATGCGTGATCTGGATCAGATCGAGGCCACTGTACGAGATGGTCGTTGGTATTATCCGCAAGAACTACTTTCCAAGGCACGCTCCTATGTCCAGGTAGCAACAGCGAGCGAGACGAAACGATTCAATCAGATCTACTAAGGAAGATGCCAGATGAAGGCTACACAAATACGATTCTTAGGCATTGCAGCTTTTGAAGTTACCAATACCAATGACCAGGTCATCCTGTTTGATCCCTGTTTGAGTGACAATCCGGTTAGCCCCGTGCAGGTCGACGATTTGGAACGGGTTGATCTGGTGCTAGTCACCCACCTGGCGATAGATCATCTAGGCGATGCGGCCGCCATATCTCAGAAGTTCAATTGCCCGGTCGTCTGCGGGCCAGAAGTGGCCACCTACTTGACGCAACAGGGGGCCGACCCAGCACTCATGCGTGCAGTTCCTTGGGGTGGTCAAAAGAATCCCAGAGGTATACGTGTTCGAGCAGTGGAAAGCCATCATACCTCCTTTCGCCAGGCGCCAGACGGTCAATTCCTCTCAGGTCCGCCATTAGGCTTCATTTTATACGCCGACCCGGGTGTGCGTATCTATCATTCAGGCGACAGTGCCATTTTTAGCGATTTGAAGCTGATAGGTGAGCTTTATCGACCCAACATCGGTTTATTATGTGCTTGCGATTTGGAGAAAGAGTTCTTGGAATCATTGGGGCTGGTCGATCATTGCGGTAACGAGATGAACGGTGATGAAGGAGCCCTGGCTGCCATGTGGTTGGGGCTTGATTACGCGATTATTTGCCACTATTTGAGTCCAGATGGTAGGGAAGATGTTAAGAAGTTTTTCAACATCCTGCAAAACAGCCACTCTGACGATAGCCCACTAGTTATACCGCTGGCCTTGAATCCAGGGGATACGTTCGAGTACCGGGGGCGGGACAAGTGAGTGGGCGCTGTCCCTGAACACCGACATTAGCGACGGGCTGCTGGAAGCGCCTTTAAATTGCACCTATAAAACCGGTGTCTCAAAAATCCCCGCTAAGCGTATTGTGACACAGGTCTACAAACATTCAGAAATTCCCTCGGTTGCGAAAGTCAACAATCCTATTATGGAATTCAAGTTCCGGAATCTTTCTGCGGAGATGGGCTTCCGCATTGCACATAGAATAAGAGCGCATACCCGGTTCAATTCCGGTTGCAGGATAGGGTAGGAAATTCATATTAGGTTTGGGTTGCCAAAACTATCACTTTGTAAACGACTAATTCAGCTTCTCAATATTCGATGAAAACCGTTTGTATACGCAACTCGAATTCCTGTTTTTAGAAGGCTATTCATCGTTAATTATTACTTATTAGAATATACATTCTCCAAACTGATGAGGGCGAGTTGTTTCATCTATTGTGGCCCGCGAGGACAGGGCGAGTTGATGTATCTATGTGCAGTTGCCCGAATTAGGAAACCAGTAGCTTCCTTGAAACGCCACTCATTGGTCATGTATACTAACTAGAAGTAAAGCAATCTAGGGGTAACAAGTGGCGAAGAGACGGGCAAAGGGCGAAGGGTCAATCTACTTCAACGAAAAGATCAACCTCTGGGTCGCCCAAATCACTCTTCCGAATGGGCAGAGAAAAAGCAAGTCCAGTAAGACCCAAAAAATGGCGCTTAATTGGCTCATCGATCACCGCACAAAGGCCAGGGATGGTCTTTACGTCACCGATGACCGTATTAAGCTTGGGGAGTTCCTTGACCACTTCCTAGGAGATGTGGCTGTCCATAACCTGCGACCAAGAACATATGAGACACATAGTGGCTATGTGCGTAATCACATCAAGCCCGAGCTAGGCAACATATTACTGAACCAGCTCCGTCCCGATCAGGTACAAGCCTTCTACACAAAGAAATTGTCTGAGGGATTGTCAAAGCGAACAGTTCAGTATTTGCACGCTATCTTGCACAAAGCTCTCAAGCAGGCATTTCAATGGGGTCTGGTAACGCGGAATGTAACTGACCTGGTTGACGCACCGCGACCGCAGAGGAAACCACCGACTATTTGGAGTGCCGATCAATCTAGAGCTTTCCTTCAAGCAGTAGAAGGTCATCAGTATTACCCCATCTATGTTGTGGCCATTTATACGGGGATGAGGCAGGGAGAAATACTAGGAATTCACAAAGAAGATATTGACCTAGAACATGGCATTATCAATGTAATACACCAAGTTCAGCCGATAAGAGGCAAGGGACTAGTTGTCACCGACGTCAAAACTGAGAAGTCCAATAGGCCTGTTACTCTTCCTAAGACTGTATCTAAGGTAATACACGAGCATTTGGAATCGGTTGAAAGCGGACTGATTTTTACATCCAAAAGCGGTCAGCCGCTTTGGTCTGCCAATGTCTACCGCCATTTCAAACGAACAAGTCGAGACCTTGGACTGCCAGATATCCGGTTCCATGATTTAAGACATACCCATGCGACTCTACTCCTTGCAGCGGGAGTCCATCCGAAAGTCGTTCAGGAACGGCTAGGGCATTCACAGATCTCTCTCACC
>Ga0307379_10013703_pt1 | contig 10499 bp, 15 predicted proteins | sample UN2MG_FD_202237 | JGI IMG/M metagenome (GOLD analysis project Ga0307379, IMG submission 202237) | Soil microbial communities from Risofladan, Vaasa, Finland - UN-2 | ecosystem: Environmental > Terrestrial > Soil > Coastal area > Acid sulfate soil | place: Finland: Risofladan, Vaasa | collected... | reverse complement strand
GTAGGGGTGAACCCAGAGGAGTCTGAAAGTATTAGTAGTATGTAAACTTTTCCCTACGTATGTAGGGGTGAACCTGAGGCAGCAGTAAACCGTAAAGGTTTAAATATTGCTTTTCCCTACGTATGTAGGGGTGAACCCCAGAAGGACAAGGTAGATTGTATACAGATGAAACTTTTCCCTACGTATGTAGGGGTGAACCTGATTTAGCCCATTGCCGCTATCAAGTTTCTTTACTTTTCCCTACGCATGTAGGGGTGAACCCAGAGGTCTCTGTTTGTTACGAGGTTTAGTCATGCTTTTCCCTACGCATGTAGGGGTGAACCCTAACCGTTTGTTAGTTTAGTTGGTTAGTTTATATCTTCCCTACGTATGTAGGGGTGGACCTAAGAAGCTAGGAAACGCAAGCCTAAGAAGATTCTTTCCCTACGCATGTAGGGGTGAACCTCTGAAAAAAAAGAAGGAATTTCTTCTACGTTTATTTTCCCTACATGCGTAGGGACGAATAATAGTGTATAAAAATATGCTTAGAGAGAGAGATAAATATGAAAATGATAATGAAAACACATATGTTTAGAGCAGAATCTGCTACTACGAAGCGAAGGTCAGATGGTACAGGTCGCTATCGTTCATGCAAAAGAGATATATTTGAAGAGTTCTCTGGAAGCACGATAATGAGATTCCACTGGCGAAATGGTTTTAGCGGAGAATATATAACAAAAAGTCTCAATAGAATCTATGTGAATAGATATCTAAGCGATGTCTGGTCATATTGTAGCATAAAAGGAGAAATGGATATATTATGAAAATGATAATGAGAAGTAATGTCAATTACAGTGATATATCTTCGTTAAATAGATGGAATACTCACTCAAGTTCAACAACATATGTTTCTATGGGATTTGCAGAAATTAAATTTTCCGCATGGACAAACGAAATGAATAGATCTTATCCGTATTCATTTATGAATGATAGCGTATTTTCTGGAAGATCAAGCAAAAATGAAAAAGAAGCAAATGATACTGTTTGCGGATTATATTATTGAATTGCCGTTTAAAGCATTCCTGCTTTATGCAATTTGTAATCTATAGTAGATTCATAGAAACATTCCACGATTAAGTTCTCCATCAATTATATAATATTCAGACAATTTATAAGTTGCTAACAAATATTGAGCAGTTGAAATTGATATCATCCATTTACTTTTTTGGAAGCGATCCTTAAAACAGGTAGACATGCAAGGAGTACAATCTAACCAAATCCACCAAGCAGAATTCTGAGATTCTGGTTTGACGTTAGTTTTAAATATCATTTTCATTATTAATTTTAAAAACTAGACCATTGTCTAGAAAAGGTGGAAGTTGACCATTGAACATTGTAACGCCAAGATCTAGATTGAAACCAATCTACAGAAATTGAGAAACAATTGTGACTAGCGTCATGCTCAAGTCGAGATCTAAGCCATACAAAATCAGACCAATCCCTATTTTGTATTTTTAGTATCATTTTCATGATTTTGTTGACCATTGTCTAGAAGTAGAAGTTGACCATCGCATGTACCGATCTCCAACAGATCGAACCCGACTGACAGAAATTGAGAAACAACTAGATCTACGTGAACGTCTTGATCTGCACCATATGAAATCAGACCAATCCCTATTCTGTATTTTCATTATCATTTTCATAATTGTTTATCCAGAATTTATAAGATTCAGAATTTATAAGATTGCTATTAAAGCATACGCATATATTAGAAGGAACATAAAACGCATCAAATTCTTTATTCGCAGATTTAAAGACTGATGCCCAAGCTGTATGTTGAGAATAATTCCGTTGAGACATTTTCCCATGAACCAATATAGATTCATTTTTTGCTTTTTTCATTATCAACTTCATGATTTATTTACGATCAAATCCGAAACAAGATGATCCACCTGGATATATCATACCATTTTCAGACAATTCTTCAGAGTAACCTCCATTTGCAGACCAACACATATTATCGCACCAATCTGAACTCCAACTTTGCGAAAAAGTATGATTATAGCCTACTGCCGATGATACCGCATCTCCGTTAGAATTAAGAGATTGACTCCAACCGATACTATTTCTTATTATCGTTTTCATAGTCATATTATATGCGAATTTTTAGTCACAATCCTAATAATCAAGGATATGTTTCTTTTTTGCCGAAAACTAATTATGGACAAACTAGCAGTAGTTGAATTGAAGTTAATTAGACCCTATAACCAGTCTGTAGAGGTTTTGTATAAATTAGTTAGTTTGTGGAAGTTAAATTTGGTAAAATCAGGTACTAGATCAGAGAAGGCAATTATTGAAATACCAGAAGACAAATTTAAAAAGATATTTGGAGAAGAACCATCTACTGGAGATTGGGAAGTTCCTTCAGGCACACAAAGTTTTATCAGCGAGTTCAAAGTAACTAAAATAAAAAAGGTAAAAAAATGACAGCAAACTGGTTCAAAAAAGCAAAACAAATAGAAGAAGAAGATAAAACTGAAATGTATGATTGGTTCGAAAAGAGAACTAATAAACATATAGATCTTGTTAGAAAGTATTGTAAAAAAATAGCAGATTATGATAACGAGAGATTTGAAGGTATCATTGAACGTGGAGAAATCCATGATGACAGCAAATTTGATTCACCTGAATATGAGCCATACGTCTATGTTTCGTGGAAATACAAATGTGAAGATGATGGAAAAGAGTTTGAAGCACCTGAAGGAATGGAAGATAAGATGCATGAAGCAACTGAGCATCATGTTAATAACAAGAATAATAAGCATCATCCAGAAAGTCACTCTTCCCAAAAAGGAACTATAAATAAAAACGACAGAGACCAGCCTCCTAAAATTGCTATTGATGCTTCAAAAATGTCGGATTTGGATGTAGCGGAAATGTGTGCTGATTGGATGGCGATGAGCGAAGAACGAGGCGGGACTCCGAAAAAGTGGGCTGATGATAATGTCGGAAAACGTTGGAAATTCACACCAGAACATGAAGATTTAATTTACGAGTTAATTAAGGAAATATTTTAAAAGTAAGGATAAAAAATGGTAAAGATCGTAGGACCGAATAAAATTAAACTCTCTTATGGACCAGAGAAAAAAGAGTTTCTGGTGCTTTTAGACCTGGACGGGGTACTTTCGCAGTGGCTTATGGCTGCATGCGAGACATGTGACATAGACATTAATGATGAAGACATAAGGGCAGAATTGAAAGATGGAGTTTATGTATGCGATATGGGACTCATATCTGAAGAAGACCTTTGGAAAAAGATAGATGCAGAAGGTACTGATTGGTGGGCTAACCTTAATCTTAATCCTTGGACCAAGAAATTAGTTGAAGAGATGGAAAAACTTGGAACTGTATATATTCTTACATCTCCAGGTAGTTGTATTTCTGCTCCTAGCGGTAAAATGTCATGGATAGAAAAACATTTCCCAGATCTTATTACTAAATTTATTTGTGTTAAGGATAAATGGATTTGTGCTGGCAAGAATCGCATTCTTATTGATGATAGCGAAAAGGAGATAGAAGCTTTTAGAGAGAATGGTGGACATGCATTTCACTGGCCGAATGATCTTGCTCTTTTAGATGGCGACATAGATGTCGATGAGACTATCGAAAAACTTAAAGAAGAGATCAAAGGATATAAAAAAGATTAAATTATTATTTTCTTGACAATTATTTAGTAATATGGTATAATACTGCGATGAATGTAATTGAATTTTATAATGCTGTATTGGAACTTTTTCCTGCTGAAAAGCTTATGGTTAAAGCTTTTGTTGATCCGACTCTCAACAATGAAGCTTTTCCAGGCATACAATTCATTTATCCAAATGGGGCTTTTTACCCACCATTAAGGAGTGATGCAGATACTCTTATGTTTTGTACTCCTTTAGAGGGACCGTTTTATCGTTTACCAGTTGTTGGTGCTATTATAATAAATAAGTATGGGAAATGGTGGTGGTTGCAGGTTGTTGTAAAAATGCCTGATGGAAAGCTAATTCGTTCTTATTCTATACATATCAAAGAAAAAAAAGCCAAGATAAAAAAGGAGATAGGGTTGCTTTGTAGTAATAACTGGTATAGTTTAGAATCCGCTGTTCCAGTATTAATAGAGAATTAACGAGTGAATTGGTATAAAATAGCATCATATAGTTATGTCGAAGACATTTTGAGCACATTGAGAAGGTTTTTTCCAATTGTATCTGAGTGGAATGATCCACAGGGGAAAAGTTTAGCTACTAATATTAGTGCAAGTTTTGCTGAGATATCTCGTTTATCTCAATCTGAATATGGAACAGAAGAATATAAAAGATTGATGCAAGCCTTGATCAGGGGAAGGTCTACTATGTATACCGCCTCTAAGAGGATGAAAGAAGAGGAAAGACATCCTAATTTAAGGTCGGATTTTGAAGAAACGGGCACAAAAGATAAAGTAGGCTGGTTGATGTGGGAAAGAGAAGGTAATATAAAAGATAAAGTTATAGTTAACAAAAATACCAGTCCTCCACAAATTGTATTGTTAGGATTGGATTTAGGCGATTCTAAGGTAGCACAATTTATACATCAATATATGGGAGATTGGGCTTCTCAACAAGAAGATGGCGTTCATGTTAGAGGAACTAGAGAATCTTGGAATAGATTTTTAAGTATCTCTAACCAGTGGCTTGAAAATCATAAAATTTTGAAATCAAAGACTATGCAGTTGCCTTTTGAGAAAGAATTTGATCCTAACTACCAAGAAGAAGTTGTTGAGAAAAAACGCAAGCCTGGTGAAGGACATATTTTGGGCGTTGCTCCACTGAATATTAAAGAAATGGAAGGTTCTATTTCTACAGAAGGATTAATGAGGGGAAAAGCTTATCCAGGGATACGATTAAGTTTTGATCCTAAAGATCCGAATCTTTACGAAATAAGAGATTATATTGATGGCGTTGGCAGGAAAAACTTTATATTTAATCGTCAAGAAGGTTATTTTGACATCTTTGAACAGGGAGACGTTGAAGGTGGGGCAGAAGGACTCAATAAAAAAACTTTGTCTGCTTTATCATGGGGTAAGATAAAGAAAAGGCTTCAATTCATAGGATATAAAAATACTGGTGATATAGATCCTCTAATAGAAAAAATTACTGGAATAAAATCTAGTAAGGCTTATGAACAAAAAGCAAAAAAAACAAAAAGTGAAGGAGAGAGTGATACAGTCGTAAGAGGTCGTATAAACCTTAACGTATTGGAAAAACTCCAGGTTTCAGATAGGTTCAATGTGCCGGTAGGACAAGGATTAGACCAAAGACAGTTTTACAGTCTTTTAGAGGAGAATTATCCAGGAGCGTTTGGCGAAGGAGTTTCTCAAGCACAGAAGGATGCACAAAAAAAAGGAATGTATTTTATGGCTAGTAGAACTGTGTCTGTTTTGGCAGATCAACCTGGTAGCGGAAAAACCCCGATGGCAGTGGTTGCCTCTGATGCAACTAGAAATGAAGGACAGAAAATACTTGTTATTACTCCTAATATGCTAGTTCGTGAAAATTGGTTGGATGTAGATGAAAAGAATAGACCCATAGCTAAAGCCCCCGGACAGTTTTGTGGACACACTCCTGATCAAATTGCTGTTTGTAAAAAAACTCAAGATTTAACAAATGCAACATCTAATCCTAAAGTTGTTTGGGTTATTGTCCCGATATCTGCTTTCTCCAGAAAGGGGCAAGCAACACAAGATTTCAGTAATACTATTGTTAATATCTCAAGAGAAGGTAAGTTTTCTTCGGTAATTGTTGACGAGATACAAACTGTCAAGAACCTTGATGGCGTGACTTTTAACAAATTAGCAAAAGCTATTTCTCCATATTACATACCTCATAGGATAGGTCTTACAGGAACGCCATCAGATAACAACCCAGAAGATATTTATTCACAGTTATTATTGCTCGATCATCCGGTTTTATACAAAGATTTCGGGACAGAGAATTGGGTTTCATCTTTAAACCAAAAAGGATTTGCTAAGAGATTCCTTGGTGGAGAAGAATTAGCCAAAAGAGTTACCGTTCCTAAGCATTGGCGAGATCAGTCAACAGAAGAAGAAGTAGAAGATAAGCAAGCAGAATTGTGGAAAGAAAAAGCAAAAAAGATTTTGGAATGGGTTAATAAACTAGATGATAGTAATAAACTTCTTATTTTAGATTTGTTCTCATCAACTTATTTGCGACGTACAAAGGAAGACATTAGACCTGATATCCCGCCAAAACAAAGAGATGTAGAATTTTTGCCATCACCAACTGGTGTAGAGATGCCTGAAGCGAACGTAAATTGGCATAATAGTTTTCTTAAAAAATTGGCACATGAAAAAGTCCCGTACACTATACAATCAGCAAGTTCGGTATTGAGTGGCGATCCGTTGAACAAGGTTTTTATTGTTACCAAACATCCAGAAATTGCTGATCAAATTATGGAAGAATTAAATAAGACATATGGAGATGGAACTGCCGCTGCTGTCCATCAAAAAACATCTGGACCTGGAAGAAGTAGGATCGCACGAGAATTCAAAATGGGTGAAGGACAAGGGTTGAGGGCTGTTATCTATACGATGCAACTTGGAGCGGTAGGTCTTAATTTTGACATTGCCTCATCATGTATTTTTAATGATTTGGATTGGAACCCGTCAAACAATTTGCAAGCCGAGGATAGAATTCACAGAATAACATCCAAGAAGCCCGTAGATATTAAGTATATGGTGTTTGATAATGGGTATGATATGGAGATGTATAACAGGGTGCAGAAAAAAGAGTCAATTAACGATGGTGTCAGTGATATGATACGACAGTCAAATTTGACTACAGATGTTAATGAACGTTTGTTGATAGCAAATAATTTTGTAAAATATCTTATAGAGAGTTCATTGATTGATGTTGGGTTGTCCAAACAAGACCAAGATTGGTTCGATCAACAAATTGAAATATCTTTAACTACACCAGGAGTACAACAACCTATACAACAAGTAGCTTCTAATTGGTATTCTCGTATCAAATATTATACAAAATCTTCTTTTCCATCTTCTTTGATGATGTGAAGTACTTTACCTTTAGTTGAAGTATACCAACCAAGTATTGTTATTCTCCCCGTATGAACCTTACGATGACACGAAAGGCAAAGGCAGACGGTGTTTACTGTTGAATATTTTCCTTGTTCACATCCTGGTAATATGCGATGAACATTTAACAAATCATAGTCATCTTCTCCACATATCCTACATTTGCCTTCTGCTCGTTTGTATAGTTTTTTATTGATTAGCTTGCCCACAAATATTTATCGACTGAATAATCTTTTTTCTTGAAATGCCGATAGATAGGTATGGTTAAGTTAAAAAAGATATATTTGAAGAATTATTGTGGCTACAAAGAAGGCGAATTCGATTTTACAGAAAATATTACCGGAATAAAACAATTAGCTTGTTTCTGCGGAGCCAACGGTTCTGGAAAATCGAGCTTGCTTCAAGCAATAGAGATGTTGTGCAACGTTTATAGGTATCACGATTACGATACAAGTACATTGTTTAAGAAGTGTACTTATAGTCCTGATTATACATGTTATTTTGATCCAAATGCTCCAATCCTAGAATCTGAAATGATGGAATTAAGAGGTATCTTTCAGACAGATGCGGGCGACAAAGAGGTTATAATCAACAGGAAAGGCGTCCAGAAGAACGAACTGCCCAGAAAGGCTCAGATGGGCTTTCATTACTTTATAGATGCTGACAACCCTCTTAACTCCTATAAATTCCAATTACATGCCGAAATGAAAGATCAGTTTTTAGAGTTAGCTAGGTTAGTTTATGGGCTTGATTGTTACATGGGTTCTGGGCTTCCTGACTTAGAGGACGCTGGACAAGACTTCTATACTGATTTTGTCATAGAAAAAGAAGACAAAAAAGGAAACATAACAAAAGTCCATTTCAAGAGATTCTCAGGTGGCGAGAAAAAGATAGCAACACTACTGAGAGATCTTTGTAACCCAATATACATGGATGATCTAGATATCATATTGATTGATAATTTATGTAAAGAGATCTATTTTACGAGACATGCTAGAATGATCAAAAAGATTATGGAAATCTTTAAAGATAAGCAAATTTTCGTAACAACTCACAGTGCGATTTTAGTAGGATTGAAAGATGAAGAAATGGGGATTAATATCCCTTCATATTTGCCAAAAAAATATTTATATAACATAGAAGAAATTAAATAGTTGTGACTAGGTTTCTTGTTACAATATTTTTAGTTGATAACAGTTAATAGGAGCGTAAATGTTTATAAGATGCAATAATTGTGGTTGGGAGCAGGATGATTTCTGGTCTATTGGGGGTGACAGTCCATTTGATGACAATACGATAAAATCACTTCAGAGTGTCCTAGAAAAAGGTCTTAAAGGAGAAAAAATTGAGATTGATATTATTTTTGCGAAAGATAAACAAATCGAATACGAAGAAATTGATGGTAGAGCGTATGTTGATTTTAAAGAAATAATAATTTTAGATCTAGAGAGAATCAAAGGAATAGTTTTAAATATGATCTGGCCCACACATGAAAGTTTTAAAAATGACCCTAATAAAGAGTGTCCTCAATGTGGTTCATCAGAGGATTGGAACATAGAATAATGTTAACAGGAATAGTAGCTAGAAATAACGAAGTATGGCAGGGTCATCCAGATGTCGCTTTTTTCAAAGGTAAATTTTATGTTGTATATCGTGAATCTAAAGACCACAAATCTTTTAAAAACACAAAAATAAATATTGTATCATCTGGAAACGGAAGCAGCTATTCAAAACCAACGATATTGTTAAAAAGCGATAAAGCGAGATGGAACTGTCCAAGACTAAGTGTTATTGGCGGTAACATGTGGTTGATTTGTGATTGTGTTAATAACATAGACGACAGTTTTTTAAAGTCGGAGAATAACCCAAAAGCTATTTCTATTTGGGTCATGTCAACAAAAGATGGGAAAAATTGGAGTGAACCATTTAAAACAAATATTAATGGTATTGTTCCTGATAGAATGTTTATATCGAACGAACAGTTTTTTGTTGCCGCTCATAGATATAAGGTGATAGATAAAAAATATGGTGGAAGTAGGCTAGTTCAAAATATATGGAGAACGAGCAATCCAAGAGCTACGTGGGATATGTACAAAGTAGCGAATGCGGTAGGACATAATTTTTGTGAAGGATCTGTTTGTGAATTAAATGACAATTTGGTGTGCATGATGAGGGAAAATTCAGGAAATGGTTTTCCTGCTTATATTAGTTTTTCTAAAAATGATGGCTTAATATGGACCGACATTAAAAGAACTAGACTTTTTGGATGTCATAGACCTGTTCTGGGGCAACTTAAATCTGGTAATTATCTTGTTACATACAGAGAACAGTCAATGTCTCTTTCTGCTCGATATTGGGCTAAAAACACATTCGCATGTTTAATAAAAAAGGAATCTTTATTAGAAGAGCCTTATTGCTCTTGTGGCATTATATTACCTTTAGATCATGATAATAATAAAAAATCAGATTCCGGGTATACTGGTTGGTGCCAGTTGCCTACTGGGAATATATATATAGTTAACTATATTACATCAGACGCACCCAAACCGTACATTAAATGGTACATGATAAGTGAAGAGGAGTTTTAATGACAGATAAGAAAGATTCATGGATTCAAACTTATACAGGAAAGAAATTTTATATTGATAATCCCAAACCAGAAGACATAGACATAAGGGATATAGCTCATTCGTTAAGTCTGAAGTGTCGTTTTAATGGTCATTGTAGTTCATTTTATTCCGTAGCGGAACATTCTGTTAGAATAGTTAAACATGTCTATCCTAGAGTCCAGAGATCGTCTCAGTCTATTGGGGATATGGAGATAAAAGGCAAGTTCGCTTTATTGCATGATGCTGCTGAAGCATACATGACGGATTTGCCTAAACCCATTAAGAGAATAATGCCAGAATATTCTAAGTTAGAAAATGTTTTGTTAGACAAGATTCTTGATAAGTTCGGTTTAGATAGATATAAAAATAAAACTGAGTGGGATGAGGTTATGTTATCAGACGTTAAAATTTTAGCGACAGAGAAGAAGTGTATAATGTCGCCTGAGCCTGATGATTGGAAACTGCCGGAAGATCCATATGATGATATAATAGTTCCTTTATCGACTCCGCAGGATGCTGAAAGAGTATATCTGGATTGGGCAAACAATTTTGGACTTTTAACAAAGGAGGAGTAATGGCTACATTACCACCAAAATCTATAATTAGTGGTCTGTCGAATGACACCATCGATTATAGCTCATTATTTGACCGCCAAACTCGAATTCTGCGAATAAGAGAACCAGTAGAACTAGTATATACAGAAGCACAACGGAGATCAAAGTTAAAAAAAGTCTCAGTTTTATTGAATTCTTTTTTGGATGAATCTGAGGAAGAAT
>Ga0307379_10013701_pt1 | contig 10499 bp, 6 predicted proteins | sample UN2MG_FD_202237 | JGI IMG/M metagenome (GOLD analysis project Ga0307379, IMG submission 202237) | Soil microbial communities from Risofladan, Vaasa, Finland - UN-2 | ecosystem: Environmental > Terrestrial > Soil > Coastal area > Acid sulfate soil | place: Finland: Risofladan, Vaasa | collected... | reverse complement strand
CGCGCCAGGTTCAGCACGTAGGCGGTCTTGCCGGTTGAGGCCGGGGCGACGAGGATACGGGTTCTCAACTCGTCCTCCAACTCCAGTTGCTGCCTGTAGATTCGACTGCTGGCTGCGGATCTGGCGATCGCAGCCAACGCCCAACAATCATAATCTTACCACATATTGCCAATCCCCCCAAGTGCCAACAGGACTCCGACGGTAGGCAGTATCGGCTACTTAAACATCTTGCGACGTCGGAACATGAAAGGGCACGCCCACGCAAGATGACTGCCCGTGACCTATTGCAGTCAGACCTGACAGGAATGTGGGCCGACAGGGAGGACATCGGCGACAGTCTGACGTTCGCCCGTCAACTGCGCCAGCAGGCGGAGTATCGCTGGAGAGCTACCAATGATATTGGTTGACACGGACGTCATGGTAGACGTGATGCGACGACACAGTCCTGCCATAGCCTGGCTAGATTCGCTGGGTCCTGAGGCGATGGGAATACCTGGTCTTGTCGCCCCCAGCCTCTATATGTCCCGCAGCGTAGGAATCCTGGACTCGCAAGGCACCCCCGTCTGGCACAGGCCGCACCCGTAGCCGTCGAAGCCATAGATGGCTTTCACGAACTCCTCCGTGGCCGGCTTGAGGTGCCGGGAACACGCCACCTTGTCGTGGCCTGCCTCCGTGATGGCCCCCACCGGACAACGCGCTATGCACCGGCCGCAGATGCCGTGGGAAAAGAACAGGCAATACGCCCGGTGGTCCTCGTAGGGCCTAGCGATACGTAGACGAAAACCGATTTGCCTTTCCCGGCGGGGCATGCTACAATTACCCATAAGCAAGGACCCTCGCAACCTCTACAGTAGCCAAGGCAGTAGCCAGACCCTGGGTCACCTGACAATACGGGCGAGAGAGTGCCGTGAACGCTCCACAGATCGAAGCGGCGTCAACGCTGGCGGGCCGCCGGGTTTACCTGCCCGGTCACTTCGCCGAGCCAGTACAGATCGAGGCCGTTCGGCCCTTGGGGACCGGCTTCGAACTGCGTGTGCGCCGTGCCAGCGGTCAACTCGAAGAAACGGTCCTTTCGGCCGAGGAGATCCAGGGGCTTCTCGGTGCCGGCCTGCAAGCAAGCACTGCCCCGCCTCTGGCGGACCCCCACCACCTGCGCCTGCTGATCGAGTCAGCCCGCATCCGGCTGGCCTACGCCTACGATCCCCACTTTGCCGTCTCGATCTCGGGCATTCGCACGCTCCCCCACCAGATCGAGGCCGTTTACCTCAAGATGCTCCCTCAGCCGCGCCTGCGCTTCTTGCTGGCGGACGACCCCGGCGCAGGCAAGACGATCATGGCCGGCCTGCTCATCAAGGAGATGAAGCTGCGCCAGGCCATCGAGCGCATCCTGATCCTGGTGCCCGCTCCGCTGTCCATCCAGTGGCAGGATGAACTCGTGCGCTTCTTCGGCGAGGGTTTTCAGATCGTCCACGCCGGCAACGACCGGCAACAACTGGCCGATCCCTGGCAGCGGGAGAATCAGGTCATCGCCTCGATGGACTATGCCAAGCAGGAGGGGGTGCGGGAGCGCGTCTGGCAACAGCGGTGGGACCTGGTGGTGATAGACGAGGCTCACAAGTGCTCCGCCTATACCAGACGGCGCAGCGGGCGCTCCGCAGAAGCAGAGAAGACCCGGCGATACCAGTTGGCCGAGCGGCTGGTGGAACGGGCCGACCACGTCCTACTGCTGACGGCCACGCCCCACCACGGCGACGACGACCGTTTCGGCCACTTTGTGCGGTTGATTGACCCCGACCTCTTCCCTCCGCCCCATCAACTGGGAGAGCAGGCGCGGGACATCCGGCGGGACATCCTCCGCCTGGGCGAGGATTCCCCCTGGGCGCTGCGCCGCCTGAAAGAGGACCTACGCGACGCGCAGGGGCGACGTCTCTTCCCCGATCGGCATACCCACACGGTCACCTTCTGCCTCAATGCCGAGGAGTTTGCGCTCTACGCGGAAGTGACGGCCTACATCAACCAGTTCCTGCCCCACGGCGTGGGGAAGCAGAAGGCCAGCGTGGCCCTCACGCGCACCGTCCTGCAGCGGCGCTTGGCCTCCTCCACGCGCGCCATTTACGAGAGCCTGCACCGCCGCCTGGAGCGACAGCGCAAACTGCTGGAGGAACTGGAAGCCATCTCGCCGCACGAGCGCATGCGCTACCTGGAGGCGCTGCGCGGCCGGCTGACCGACGCGGAACTGGACGAAGACGACCTGGACGAAGAGGCCCGCGACCGCCTGAGCGAAGAGTTCACGACAGCGTTGGAGTTGGAGCAACTGCGCATGGAGGTCGCCACGCTCAAGGAGCTGATCGAGCAGGCCAGGCGGGTGTGGAAGCAGGCTCCCGACAGCAAATTGGCCGCGCTGCGCAAGACACTGGAGCAAGCCCAGTTCGCCGAACTGGGGGACGGGCGGGGAAAACTGCTCATCTTCACCGAGCACCGCGACACGCTCGCACATTTGCGGGAGCACCTGCGGGGTTGGGGGTACTCGACGTGTGAGATCCACGGCGGGATGGACCCCTACCAGCGCAAAGCCGCCCAGGAGGAATTCCGCACCGCCTGCCAGGTCTGCGTGGCTACCGAGGCGGCTGGGGAGGGGATCAACCTCCAATTCTGCCACCTGATGATCAACTATGACCTGCCCTGGAACCCCACCCGCCTGGAGCAGCGGATGGGACGCATCCACCGCATCGGGCAGGAGCGGGACGTGACCGTCTTCAACTTCGTCGCCGACCGGTCGGAGGAGGGGCAGCCGGTGGTGGAGGGGCGCATCCTGGCGCGACTGCTGGAGAAACTGGAACAGATGCGAGACGCGCTGGGCCACGAGCGGGTCTACGACGTGGTCGGCGAGGTGCTCTCGCTCAACCAGGTAAACCTGCCGGAGATGCTGCGGGAGGCAGCCTATGACCCGCGCCGGCTGGAAGAGTACCTGGACCGCATTGACCGCATGGAACCCCGGCGGTTGCAGGAGTACGAGGAGGCCACCGGCATCGCGTTGGCACGCTCGTGCATAGACTTTGGTACCTTTCAGCAAGCCAACTTCGAAGCCGAGGAGCGGCGGCTGATGCCGGAGTACGTGGCCCGCCAGTTCCTGGCCGCAGCGGAACTAATGGGACTGCGCGTAGAGACGCGGGCAGACGGGCTATGGCGGTTGGAACACGTGCCGGCCGACCTGCGCTCCGAACGGTTGGAGGCGGTACAGCGGCTGGGCCGGCCGGAGCCAGCGTACCGCAAACTCACCGTCCATAAAGAGCACCTGGAACAGAACCAGCACCTGGACGCGGTGCTCGTCGGGCCGGGCCACTCGCTCTACGCGGCGCTGGACGAGCGGCTGAACGAGCGACTGGCTGCCCTGCGCGGCAGTACGGCGGCCTTCGTGGACGCTACGGCTACCGCTCCCTACTGGATTCACTTTCTGGAGATGGAGGTCCGTGGGGAGGAGATGACTTCTGGCGTCCTGTACGCTGAACTGATTGCTGTACGCGAGGAACGACGGGCGAAGGGCGAAGAGCGAGGGGCGAGAAGCGAAGGGCGCTTTACGCTCCTGCCGCCGGACGTGCTGCATGATCTGGCGCCGCATCCTGACCCACCTGCTGATCTTCCCCTGGCTGACCCGCAGGAAGCGCTGGATTTTCTAAAGGCCGGCTACCAGTTGGCGAAACGGCGGGAGGTTCAGGCAGAGCGGCAGCACTACGCCGGGGTGGTGCGGGAGTACCTGGAGCGCTCGTTCCAGGCCCGCATCCAGGCGGTGGAGCGGCGGGTGATGGCCTTGCGGGCGCGGGAGGCGAGTGGGGAAGACGTGGCACTGGCCCTGCGGCAAGCGGAACAGGACCTGGCCGACCTGCACCGGGGGCGGGAGGCGCGCTTGTCGGGACTGGAGCGGTTGACCGTCGCCCGCAGTGGCCCCGCGCGGTACCTGGCCACTCTGCTGGTCCTGCCACCCGGTGAGGCGATGCCCGCCTGGCCGCAAGACGAGGATGCGCGCCAACGGATGGAGCGGGCGGCGATGCAGGTTGTGACGGAGTACGAGCAGCGACGAGGTTGGGAGCCCTTCGATATTTCGGCGGAACGGGGGCCGGGCTTCGACGTTCGCTCGCTGGGACCGGCCGACCCGGCTACCGGCTACCGGCCGGTGCGCCGGATCGAGGTGAAGGGACGAGCGGGGGGCCAGCCGGTGCGCATGACGACCAACGAGTGGCTGAAGGCGCGGCAACTGGGGGAGACGTACTGGCTGTACGTGGTGTGGGATCCGCACGAGCCAGAGGCAGAGCCAGTGTGCGTGCAGGACCCGGCCCACGCCCTGGAACACGCTGTCCGGGAAGTGCAGGTCGTGGCCGGGTATGAGGTGCCCGCGGAGGCCATAGTGGGCGAGTCACAGACCCGGTAGGGCGGACAGGGGGATGAATATGCCAGAAACCATCAAGATACAAGGGCGTGAAACAGGCTGATTCCAGATCACGGATGAGGCGAACAGCACTACAATGAGGCGGCCTGATGAGGTGCTGGAAGGGGTAGCGATCAAAAAGGCAAAGATAGTTCCCCTTGCGGGGTCCCATCAGAGCCTCCGATCACATTTTACCAAGATTGGACAGATTGTCAAGCAAAACGGTGTGCTGGTTGCCCAAAGCTGCAAAGCGTGCTATAGTACCTGGTGATATTTCGTGTTACAAAACCATCCCCTGAGTGATATTACCGTGACGAAAACTATCAGAGAATTGAGCGCCCAGGAAGCCGCGTTCCTCTCCCGCCTGGCCGCCGACGGGCAGACGATCTTTTCTGCCGCGCAGGCCCAGGCCTTCTGGAGCAACGGCGAAACCACCGCCAACGCCCTGAGCCGCCTGGTTCGCAAGGGCTGGCTACAACGGCTGGAACGCGGCGTCTACATGCTCATCCCCCTGGAGGCCGGTCCGCAGCGGGCCTGGTCCGAAAGTGCACTGGTGATCGCCCCCCACCTCATCCAGCCGGCCGCCGTGGCCTACTGGTCGGCGCTGCATTACTGGAACATGACCGAGCAGGTGCCGCACACCGTGTTCGTCCAATCCACCCGCCGCAAGCGCCAGGTCGAGGTGTTGGGAATGTGCTTTCGCTTTGTCGTCGTGAGCCAGGCGCGCTTCTTCGGCGTGGCCCGGCGCACGCTGGATGGCAAGCCCATCTACGTCACCGATCGCGAGAAGACGCTGCTCGATGCCGCCGCCCGCCCCGACCTGAGCGGCGGCATCCTGCAACTGGCCCAGGCGTTGCGCACGGCCTGCCCTGACCTGGACTGGGCGCGGCTCGACGACTACCTGGCCCGTTGGGGTGGGGGCGTGGTGGTCAAGCGGCTGGGCTATCTGGTCGAGACGCTGTCCCTGCCTGTCCCCGACCTCAAATACCGCCTGGAGCGGTGGCAGGGGCTGCTTTCCCAGGGCATCTCCCCGCTCGAACCGGCGGCGCGGGCCGAAGGGCCGGTCATCACGCGCTGGCGCATCCGTGCCAACGTGGCTGTGGCTGCGCCGGGGAGGAACATAGAATGATCGCCGAAGCCGAAATCCGGCGCTACGCGGCGCAGTGGGGCGTAGACCCCATGGTGGCGGACCTGGACTACGTCCTGGGCTGGTTCCTGGCAGCGCTGTATGGCACGGCGAGATCGGCCGGACTGCTGCGCTTCAAGGGCGGTACGTGCTTGCGCAAGTGCTACTTTGCCGACTATCGCTTTTCGGAAGATCTGGACTTTACCGCCACGGCGCCCCTTCCGTCCGAAACGCTGATGGAGTGGGTAGAACGCGCCATGCGCTGGGCAGCCGACCACGACGGGCCAGATTTCGTCGCTGCTCCTGCGCGGTTGGAGGTGGTGGAGGACGAGTACGGCAGCGAGTCGTACCAGGTGCGCGTGTACTACCGGGGCCCCTTGCGTTGGGGCGGCTCGCCACGTGCCATCCGCCTGGACGTGACACGCGCCGAGCGGCTGCTTCTGCCCGCTGCTCCCCGCCGTTTGATCCACGTCTACTCTGACACTGAAGCGTTGGGGCAGGTGGAGATTGCCTGCTATGCCCTGGACGAAATCATGGCCGAAAAGATCCGGGCCGTGGGCGGGCAGCGGCGCTTCGCCATCTCCCGCGACCTCTACGACATTCACCAATTGGTGCAGGCGGGAGTCTCGGTGGCCGGCGTCGCGCCGTTGTTGCCGGCCAAGTTCGTGGCGCGTGGAATGGATATGGCCGCGCTATCCGTCGAACGCCTGCTAGAGAGCCGTGCCGAATTCGAGCGGGACTGGCAGCGGCGGCTGAGTTACCTGGTGTCGAGCGCCAATGCTGTGACCTTTGCAGCGGCCTGGCAGAGCACGGTCGAGGCGGTGCACCTGGCACAAGAGATGATGCAGCGATGAAGCAACCTGACGCTTGCACTGTCCGCATTACAGACGCCCAAGGGAAAACCCTGGGCACTGGCTTTCTCGTCTCCACCGAGGGACTGATTGCCACCTGCGCCCACGTGGTGAGGGGGAAGGAGCCATGTATTGCCTTCCCCGGCGGTGAGCCGCGCCCGGCCCACGTCGTAGCCACCGACGAGGCCCACGATGTGGCCGTCCTGCGGGTGATAGGCGATTTACCGCCCGATGCAGTCCCTGCCCGCCTGGGCCACTCCGCCGACGCTTATCACCAGGACTTCTGGAGCCGGGGCTATCGGCCAATGGAAGGACTGGAGGGTATTCCCGCTGAAGGGAAAGTGCTGGACGCCGTGAGTGAGGCGCCCGGGTATCCGGGTGTACGCCACATGCCGCTGGTGCTGCAGACCCAGCATGTGCGAGGTGGGATGAGCGGCGCGCCGATCTACGTCCCTGACCTGGACCTGGTGGTAGGGATGATCACCGATTCCTGGGACAGCCTGAAGGCTGGGACCTTCCCTTTCGATCAGAACACTGCCCTGGCCACCCCAACCGAGGCCATCGCCGCTCTTTGCCCGGACGTTCCCCTCTGCGAGCCGCGCCTGGCTCCGGCGCACCGGCCGTTTGGTGTGCCCTTCCAGGCCCCGCCCGTGCCGCGCTACTTCGTCCCTCGCCCGGAAGTGACTGACGACCTCAAAGCCCTCCTGCTGACTGAGGAGACCGCTGCGCCTGGTGCTCTGGTCGTCAGTGCGGTCCACGGACTGGGTGGCATCGGCAAGACCACGTTGGTCGCCGCGCTGGCCCACGACCCTGACGTGCAGGCTCGCTTCCCCGACGGCATCCTGTGGGTCACACTGGGCCAGCAGCCGGAGGCTCTCTCCCACCTGCACGAGTGGATTCAGGTATTGCGAGACTATGATTTCCACCCGACCACAGTTGATGGCGCATCGGCCCATCTGCGCACCCTGTTGCACGGCAGGTCCTGCCTGCTGGTCGCGGACGACGCCTGGCAGGCCGAAAGCGTGCGCCCGTTCCTGGTGGGTGGGGGACACTGTCGGGTGCTGGTTACCACCCGCGACGCCACGTTGGCCCGCAAGGTGGGTGCCCATCTCTACGACCTGGATGTGATGACCGAAGCGCAGGCATTGGCTCTCTTCGAGGCCCGCTTGGGGCCACTGGACGGCAACCACGAGCAAGCGGCGGCGCTGGCCCGCGAGTTAGGCCACCTGCCTCTGGCGCTGGAACTGGCAGCGGCACAGGTGGAAGGCGGTTCCTCCTGGGCCGATCTGTTGGAGGTCTTCCGCCGGGAGTTGGCCGACCTGAGGGTGCTAGACCTGGACGAGGCGACCTACCGCAACGAGAGCCTGCGTCTCTCCTTCCGCCTGAGCCTGGAACAACTGTCGTCGGACGACCAGGAGGCGTTTGCCTGGCTGGGAGTGCTGCCGGAAGACGTGCGCCTCAACCCGGCCATGGCTGCCACGCTGCGGAATCAGCCGGAGACGGAGTCTCGCAAACGGCTGCGTCGGCTGCGCGACAAGGCGCTGCTGAAAGGCGTGGGGGAGGAACAGTACACCGTTCACGACCTGCTGCACATCGAGGCTGGGCTGCAGCTGAAGGAGCACATGTCGCTGCCGGAGGCGCATGCCGCGCTGCTCGTGCGCTACCGGGCACAAACACGAGATGGACTTTGGCATACGCTCCCGGACGACGGCTACATCCACGAGCGCCTGGCCTGGCACATGGAGCAGGCCGGGCAGGGAGAGGCTCTCCATGCTCTGCTGCGAGAGGAGACGGTGGAAGGGCGGAATGCCTGGTACGAGGCCCGCGAGCGGCTGGGCCAGACGGTGGGCTACCTCGCGGATGTGGCCCGCGCCTGGTGGCTGGCAGAAGAGGCCTTCGCCGCTCGCTCCTCGCCCCTCGCCATTGGCCTCCAGTGCCGCTATGCCCTCGTCACAGCTTCGCTTAACAGCCTGGCGCAGAACGTCCCCCCAGCGCTGTTGGTGGCACTAGTGGAGAAGGGCATGTGGACCCCGCTCCAGGGGCTGGCCTATGCTCGCCAGTCACCGGAACTGGAGCGGCGGGCGAAGGCACTAGCCGGGCTGGCACCGCACCTGCCGGAGCCGCTGCTGCAGGAGGCACTGGCGGCGGCGCGAGAGATTGAGGATGAGAGGTGGCGGGCGAAGGCGCTGGTCGGGCTGGCACCGCACCTGCTGGAGCCGCTACTGCGGGAGGCGCTGGCAGTGGCGTGGAGGATTGATAACGAGAGGTGGCAGGCAGAGGCATTGGCTGGACTGGTCCCCCGGCTGGCAGAGCTGGGTTCCCCCCGGGAGGCGCTGGCAGTGACGCGGCGGATTAAGGATGATGGGAGGCGGGCCGAGGCACTGGCTGGGTTGGCTGCGCAGATGCCGGAACCGCTGCTGGGGGAAGTGCTGGCAGTGGCGCGGGAGATTGGGGACGAGAAGTGGCGAGCCGAGGCATTGGCCGGGCTGGCAGCATACCTGCGGGAGCCGCTGTCGCACGAGGCACTGGTGGCAGCGCGAGAGATTGAGGACAAAGGGGAACGGGCGAAGGCGCTGGCCCGGCTCGTTCCCCGGCTGTCGGACCTGGGCCACCACCAGGGGGCACTGGCGGCGGCGCGGGAGATTGGGGACGAGAAGTGGCGGGCCGAGGCGCTGGCCGGGCTGGCAGTGCACCTGCCGGAGGATTTGAGAGAGCAAGCGCTGCAGGAGGCGCTGGCGACGGCGCGAGGGATTGAGGATGAGGAGTGGCGAGCAGTGGCGCTGGCTGGGCTGGCGCCGTACCTACCAGCGGATTTGAGGGGACAAGTGCTGTGGGAGGCGCTGGCGGCCACGCGAGAGATTGGGAACGAGAGGAGGCAGATAGTGGCGCTGGCTAAGCTGGCAATGCACCTGCCAAAGCCGCTGCTGGAGGAGGCGTTAGTCAGACTGATGGCGCACCTGCCGGAGCCGTTGCTGGAGGAGGCGCTGGCGACGGCGCGGGAGATTGGGGAGGAGCAGGAGCGGGCGGAGGCGCTAACCGGGCTGATTCCTCGACTGGCCAAGTTCGGCTACCCCTGGGCGACATTGGTGGTGTTGCCGGAGATTGGGGACGAAGGGGAACGGGCGAAGGCACTGACCGAGCTGATTCCTCGGCTGGCGGAGTTGGACTACTTCCAGGAGATGCTGGCGCTGGCGTACTGGATTGACAGTGGGGAGAGTCGAGCGGAGGCAGTGACCAGGCTGGCGGCACACCTGCCGGAGCCACTGCTCGGGGATGTGCTAGCGGCGACGCGCAAGATTGAGGATGCAAGGTGGCAGGCGGAGGTGTTAACCGGGCTGGCGGCACACCTGCCAGCGCCACTGCTACGGGAAGCACTTGCAGTGGTGCGGAAGATTGGGGATGAAGAGCCGCAGGCAATAGCACTGGTGCGGCTGGTGGGACACCTGCCGGAGTCATTGCTGGGGGACGCGCTGGCGGCGGCGCGGGAGATTGCGGATGAGGTGACACGGGCGATGGCACTGGCCGAGCTGGCAGCGCACCTGGCGGGGCCACTGCTGGAAGAGGCGCTGGCGGCGGCGCGGGAGATTGACGGTGAGGAGTGGCGGGCGGAGGCACTAGCTGGAATGGCAGCACACCTGCCAGAGGATTTGAGAGAGCGAGTACTGCAGGAGGCGCTGGCGACGGCACGGGAGATTATGGATGAGATGACGCGGGCGATGGCATTGGCCGGGCTGGCAGCGCATCTACCGTGGCCACTGCTGGAGGAGGCGCTGGCAGCGGCGCGAGAGATTGATGAGGGGTGGCACGTAGTGGCGCTGGCTGGGTTGGTTCCTAGGCTGGCGGAGGCGGGCTACCCCCAGGAGGCGCTAGCAGCGGCACGAGAGATTGGATGGGAGCAGGAGCGGGCCAAGGCGTTGGCGACACTGGTCCCTCACCTGCCAGAGGGACTGAGAAGCGAAGTGACGCAGGAGGCACTAGGAGAGTGCTGAAAAACCCTATAGGGTTCATGCGATACTGGCGTATTCATGCAACATGTGCTACAATGTGCGCCATACTACTGATCACTCACATATCCAGGGAGAAGTGAGCCATGCTCGGA
>Ga0307379_10013700_pt1 | contig 10500 bp, 9 predicted proteins | sample UN2MG_FD_202237 | JGI IMG/M metagenome (GOLD analysis project Ga0307379, IMG submission 202237) | Soil microbial communities from Risofladan, Vaasa, Finland - UN-2 | ecosystem: Environmental > Terrestrial > Soil > Coastal area > Acid sulfate soil | place: Finland: Risofladan, Vaasa | collected... | reverse complement strand
CCGTGGTCCTGCCGGTCCTGGATATGATCTGAAGCCGGACCTCTGTTGTCCAACAAATATCTCCCTCGAGGGGGATCTCCGCAGTCACACAGGTGTTTGTTCCGGCGATGGTTCAAAAAACGTAAACGAAAAGATCGGAAAAAGCACAAGCCATGCTGGGGATGCTCCTGGCCACGGTACTGCTCAGCACCGGTGGAGTGCTGGTGAAATGGATTCCCGGACACCCCCTGGCTATTTCAGGGTTGCGAAGCATCATTGCCATCCCGATTCTGCTGGCATTTCTGCGCAAACCGAATTTCACCTGGTCTTTGCCTCAGCTCGGCGCTGCCCTCGCCTACGCCGGTGTGGTAATCGGGTTTGTGGTAGCCACCAAGCTCACCACCGCAGCAAATGCCGTTATCCTCCAATACACGGCTCCGATTTACGTGGTTATTCTCGGCAGATGGATGCTCGACGAAGAGACAAGCTGGGTCGATTGGCTGACCATCGCTGTGGTGTTCGGGGGATTGGGGCTGTTCTTTTTAGACAGAGTTACCCTGACCGGGATGACCGGCAACCTTATCGCCGTGGGAAGCGGAATAAGCTTCGCCTTTTTGCTGATCTTCCTGAGAAAGCAGAAACATGGGTCGCCGGTGGAGTCGATCATTCTTGGAAATATTGTGACCGCACTGGTGGGGATCCCTTTCCTGGTAATCGCTTTTCCGGATCGTTCCGGGTGGCTCGGGATTCTGATTCTCGGGGTATTCCAGCTTGGGCTCGGCTATGTGGTATATACTCGGGTTATTCGAAAGGTCAGCGCCCTCGAGGCTGTGTTGATCAAGGGGATCGAACCGATCCTCAACCCCCTGTTCGTGTATTTCTTGATCGGAGAGAAGCCGGGACCCTGGGCTCTCGTCGGGGCGGCCATTGTATTTGCCGGTGTCACGGCGCGCAGTGTTTTTTCGAGCCTTGACTTTCATCCACGCTGAATATTAAGCTTGTCAGCTAAATCATCAATATCGATTGTTGAACAGAGGGCAAGGAGGAATCCGAGTGGACATTAGTACCGAACACTTGAGTCCGGAAGATCGTACGAAATTGGAGGCACTCCAGAATCCGGCGGTCATGGAGATTACCGAAAGGTATCTCAAGGTCCTCAAACCGAAAAGAGTCACGGTGATCACCGACGATGCCGAAGACATCCGCTATGTCCGGCAGCGGGTTCTCGAAAACGGAGAAGAGGAAAAGCTGGGCATGGCGGGACACACGATCCACTACGATGGTTACCACGACCAGGCCAGGGACAAACAGAATACCCGTGTACTGGTGAGCCCCGGGATGAAGATGAGCAAGGTCATCAACACCATCGCCCGTGAACAGGGACTCGAGGAGGTGCTCGAAATCATGGACGGCGCAATGGCCGGAAAAGAAGCCCTGGTGCGCTTTTTCTGCCTCGGTCCCCTCAACTCCCGCTTTGCAATGCCGGCTCTGCAGATTACGGATTCCGCCTACGTAGCTCATAGCGAGGATATTCTCTACCGTGCCGGCTACGAGCAGTTCAAAAAGCTCAAAGGTTCACCGGATTTCTTCACCTTCATTCATTCGGCGGGAGCTCTGGATGGGCGACACAATACGAAAAATGTCGACAAGCGCAGGATCTACATCGATGTTGTGGGCAATCAGGTCCTGACCGTCAACAACCAGTATGCCGGCAACAGCCTGGGGCTGAAGAAACTGGCCCTCAGGCTGGCTATTTACAAGGCCAATCACGAGGACTGGCTGGCTGAGCACATGTTCCTTATGGCGGCCCGGCCTCCGGGCAAAGACCGGCTTACCTATTTTGCCGGTGCCTTCCCGAGCGCCTGCGGAAAGACCTCTACGGCGATGATTCCCGGGCAGCTGATTCTTGGCGATGATATCGCCTACATCCGCTCCGGTCCCGATGGCGGCGCCTACGGCGTCAATATCGAGCAGGGAATCTTCGGGATCGTCATGGATGTAAATCCCGTGGACGATCCGGTAATCTACGAGGCTTTGACCACACCGCGGGAGTTGATCTTCTCCAACGTGCTGATACACGAGAACCAGGCCTACTGGCTGGGTATTGGCAGAGAGCTGCCCGAAACGGGGCGTAACCACTTCAGTGATAGCTGGAAGCAGGGGGAAAAGGATGAGTCCGGCAACGTCGTCGACCCCTGTCACAAGAATGCCCGCTACACGATCCGCATCTCCGAACTGGTGAACGCAGACCCAAAGCTTCACGATCCGGAGGGGGTTCCCATCGAAGGTGTGATCTACGGAGGCCGGGATTCGGATACTTCCGTACCGGTGTATCAGAGTTTGGACTGGGTGCATGGGGTGACTATCGGGGCCACCCTGGAATCGGAAACCACCTTTGCTACCCTCGGCAGGGGGGGGGTGCGGGCGTCCAGCCCTATGGCAAATCTTGATTTTCTCGTTGTTCCCCTTGGCCGCTACATCCAGAATCACATCAACTTTGGTCAGAGCTTGAAAAAAGCACCTGTGGTTTTTGCGACCAACTATTTTCTGAAGCAAGACGGCCAGTTCCTCAACCAGAAGGTCGACAAGAAGGTCTGGCTGCTATGGATGGAGGGCAGGGTGCACGGAGATTACGGGGCGATCGAGACCCCGATCGGCTACATACCCAAGTACGAAGATCTGCAAGCCCTGTTTCGTGAAGTCTTCAACCGGGAGTATTCGCCGGGAGAGTACGAGGAGCAGTTCTCGATTCGGATCGACAAGTTCCTCGAGAAGATAGACAGAATGGATAAGATCTACGCAGAGGAACAAGATGTGCCGGCGAGCTTCAGCGGCTGTTTGGAAACCCTGAAGACTCGGTTGGTTGAAGCTAAAAGTGAGTATGGCTGCGGAGTGGTTTCACCAACGACGTTCGCCGGCTAGGCGTACTGGTTGATTTCGAGTTCACGGATCTGTCTGAGCAGCACCGCTCCCCGGTCGGTTTTCTCCAAGGCATTGGTCCAGGCCTTGCGGAGATCGCTGTTCTCCCGTCCGCCGATTTTATTCAAGTTCACCAGAGTATCGTAGCGATCACCGGGTTGCCCCTTCAAGATACCGTACAGGAGGGCTTTGAGATTCTCAATCTGCTCGATAAGGGCATCTACCAGGGTTCTGGCTTGCCCGTCAGCCCGGGCCAGGATGTCCAGAATGCGCTTCTGCCGAAGTCTTTCCCCGAGGGCTTGTGCCTTGACTCCCTGGATCGCTGCCCGAAGTTCCCCCTGCGGTCCCAGCGTTGATTCGAGCTCTTCGATTTTCTTATCCGCCTCGGCTAGAAGGAGAAAGGCATCGGTGTAGGCGTGGCGGTTCTCCTCTTTGTAGAACTCAGCATTCAGGTAGATCAGCTTCAGGGCTCTGGAGAGAGGGGCGAAGATATGTTTCAAGAAGCACTTGATGAAGCACAGCGAAAATTCATGACGGACCGAAGTATTCCTACCGAATTTATCCGCCCTGTAATTTATCAAACCCGGCAGCGATTTGACGCTGAGAAACTCCAAGCTTTCCGAGAGCAGAGCCTCGCGTCTTCGGGAATGATAGAAATCCAGGTAACGACGATGCACCCACTGCCGCCAGAAGTCTCTGTAGAAGGAAAACCAGTCTGGGATCGACCGGCGTGCCGAGGGGTAGTATTCCGGGTCCTGAGTGACCAGGCGCAGGATCGTAGGAAGAGGAACTCGTTCGTGAAATTTGCGAATGCCCTCCAGGGCGGAGTGAACACCGGACATGTCGATCATCAATCGATCTTCCAGATCAAAATCCCGCTCGTCCAAGCGCTCTTGATGCAGAAAGAGAAACAGGTCGAAGAGGGCTTGAGCGGATGGCGGGAACCGTACGGGTTCGAGAGTTTCTGCCAGTTCTTTCAACGGCTTATTCAGATCCGCAAAGTCCACGCTCAGGTCATCCTTTCCACGGAAAGGAGACAACAGAGCTTCGAAGGGATGGAGACTGAAAGCATACAGAGAGAAAAACGCCCGGGCGTCCCGGGCAAGCTCCCGAATACTTGATTCCGGGATCGTTTCGATCAACTCATCGAAGCGTTGCAGCATGAGTGCCCGTACCTGTTTTTCCTCATCAAGGTTGCTGTTCTCCCAGAGAACTTGTGGGTTCGTCTCTTCATTCAAACGTTCCTGGAAATCCTTGAACTCGCCACGAGCCAGAAACGCGATGAACTCCCTTCGACTGTCACCCAGTACTTCCTGCAACGGTCCATGGAGGATACGAGCATGTCCTTTGAGCGCACGAAGTTCTTCATACATGCCTGCCTGAAACCGGGACGCGGAACCGTGTATCAAGCCAGGATAGTTACGCTCGATCTCAAGGGTTCGACGTTTTAAGTAATGCTCGCTAAGCAGGGTCGCCCTGTCTTTGTGTGCGAACAGGGACTTGAAAAAAAGAAATATCCGATCAAATAAGTTGAGATCCGCAAGCTCGTCTTCGAGCACGAAGACTGCAAGCCTTTCTTCCTCCGGGTTCAACGGTTGTGAATAAACGGGTACGGAGCTCTGAATCCGCACCAGGAGCGCTCTTCGCTCTTGGTTGTTCAGTTCTTTGACCAATTGATCGAACACAACGGGATCATCCATATCGATATTCACTATTCTAGTACCACATTGGTGCCAGGTCAATCCGGCTATGGTATTGACTAGTAGATTGTAGGTGAGGGTATCATTACATCACCTTAATCGGGTTGATGGAAGATGCGACATCATAAAATCGAAGAGTGGGAGAGCAAGCTCAAGAGAGTGTTTGACCGAGTCGACGACTATCTCGAGGAGAAGTACGGCCGCAAATACCCTCTGCACCCGGCACGACCGGCCCGGGGAACAACCTCCAGCAAAGCCCAGGACGGGCTGTTCAACCTGGGAGCCAGTTTTAGCGCCGGATACGGGTCGATGCGCGGCCCCGGCTACGTAGTGGAGGTTCGCATGGTCACCCTTACTCGGGTACCCCATTACATCCGCAGCCAGATCGAAGATGAGGTTATGGAACGTTTGCGGGAGGAGTTGCCTGAAGAGTTCCCCGATCGGGAGTTGAAGATCGAGCGGGACGGCCGGGTGTACAAGATCTACGGTGATCTGCATCTATAAAAAGTCAATGAGTCAGAATGACCGAAGAGGCAATTTGACCCATCCGGGAATGCAACCTATGCCCACCCATTGGAAAAGTGGAAAATCAGCCGTTCTGGTTCTAATTTTCTAGTTTTCCAATGGTACGGAGACCTATTTCAGGATTTTACGTTAACGGTGTACCCGCTGTTGTCTGCCTACATGGGTCTTGAAATAAACAAACCCTTTTTCTATTATAGGTGTTTGCTGACTGAGGCAAAATCTTCCCATCCCCTGCGAGCGTGTGTGCCGTGTGCTGTGAAGGGGGTGCCAATGATAAACCGGAGGACAAGAAGTGAACTATTTTCTGACAGAAGAACAGCAGATGATCAAAGAACTGGCCGCCAAGATTGCCAAGGAGAAGGTAGAGCCGGTCGCTTTGGAGTACGATGAGAAGGGTACCTTCCCCTGGGATGTAGTGGAAGTGCTGGCTAAATCGGATCTGTTCAGGGTGTTCATCCCGGAGGAATACGACGGTTTGGGCGGCGGCATTATGGAAATGTCCATCGTGGTGGAAGAGTTGTCCAAAGCCTGCGGTGGTATCGCCCTGGCCTATGCCGCGTCCGGTCTGGGCACCATCCCCATCATCCTGTTCGGAAGCGATGAGCAAAAGAAGAAATACCTGCCCCGGTTGGCGACCGGGGAGATACTGGCAGCCTTCGCTCTGACCGAGCCGGATGCAGGTAGTGACGCCGCAGCGGTAAAGACCAAGGCAGTGCCCGATGGAGACAACTATGTGCTCAACGGCACCAAGCAGTGGATCACCAATGGCGGAGAAGCGTTTATCTACACCGTGATTGCCCTGACCGATCCGACCCGGGGCCCGCGGGGCGCCTCGGCAATTCTGGTTGAGAAGGATACCCCGGGATTTGAGTTCGGCAAAAAAGAGGACAAGATGGGGATCCGGGCCTCCGTCACGAGGGAGTTGATCTTCAGCGACTGCAAGGTTCCCAAAACGAACCTGCTCGGGCGGGAGGGCGGCGGTTTCCTGGTGGCTATGAAGACCTTCGACAAGACCCGACCCGGGGTAGCCTCCCAGGCTGTAGGAATTGCCCAGGGAGCTCTGGACAAGGCGGTGGCCTACTCCCGGGAACGGAAACAATTCGGCAAACCCATTTCTTCCTTTCAAGGAATACAGTTCATGCTGGCCGACATGGCCACCCAGGTGGAAGCGGCGCGGGCCTTGACCTACGCAGCAGCCAGAACGATCGATGCAGGTGCGCGGAATGTATCCAGAGTCTCCGCCATGGCAAAGGTATTTGCTTCGGATACGGCGATGAAGGTCACAACCGACGCGGTGCAGATCTACGGCGGCTACGGATACATGAAGGAGTATCCCATGGAGAAGATGATGCGGGATGCCAAGATCACCCAGATTTATGAAGGCACGAATCAGATCCAAAGAGAAGTCATCGCTCTCCAGCTCATAAAAGAGAGTCTGCAGAAGAAGGAGTAACCAGAGTTTTGAAGATCGTTGTCTGTATAAAACAGGTTCCGGATACGACCAACGTCCGCATCAATCCGGAGACCAACACCCTGATGCGCGAGGGTGTGGAGTCCATCATCAATCCCTTCGACATGTACGCCCTGGAGGAGGGAATTCGGCTGAAGGAGAAGCACGGCGGAACCGTGATCGCGCTGTCCATGGGACCACCCCAGGTGGAGAGTGCCCTACGGGAGGCCATCAGCCTGGGAGTGGACGAGGTGATTCTGCTTTCCGATCGGGCCTTTGCCGGGGCGGATACTCTGGCTACGGCCTACACCCTGGCTCGGGGAATCAAAAAAATCGGCAAGGTGGATGTCATCCTGATGGGTCGCCAGGCCATGGACGGTGATACCGGTCAGGTGGGTCCCGGAGTGGCGGAAAATCTTGGACTGCCCCACGTGACGGAGATCCGTAAAATAGAGACAATCGAGGATGACGGAACCATCATCGTCGAACGCCTTCTGGAGGACGGCTATGTCCGCCTGAAATCGAAGCTTCCCATCGTTCTGACGGCGGTGAAGGAGATCAACGAGCCCCGGCTGCCCTCCCTAAAGGGTAAAATAGCGGCAAAGAAGGCGGAGATTCCCTCCTGGAACCATGAAGACATCGAGCTCGACCTCCAGCGTATCGGGCTGACCGGCTCACCGACCCAGGTTATGAAGATCTTCACCCCCCCCAAACCCTCCGGCGGGAAGATTTTCGAAGGGGACGTGCAGCAAGCTGTCTCCAATCTGCTGGCGGAGCTTCGCGGGGCGGGGATCCCGATAGGGCAGCAGAGAGAGGAAGGCCAAAGGCATGGCTGAACCGATTCGGATCATTGATGACAAATGCGTGGGCTGCGGCCTGTGTATCAAGGTTTGCGCCTACGATGGTGTATCTTTAGTCGATAAAAAGGCGGTGCTCAACGAGCGCTGTACCGTGTGCGGAGCTTGTGTCAGCGCGTGCAAATACGATGCGATCGTCATCGAGCGGCGTCCCTTCAAGGGTCAGGATATAGAGAACTACTCCGGTCTCTGTCTCTTTGCCGAGCATCGTCATGGAGAGCTGTCCTCGGTGGTGTATGAGATCATCGGAGCGGCTCGGGAACTAAAGATGAAGCTGGACAAGAAAATCAGCGCCATCCTGCTCGGCGGGAAGGTGAGGGAGATGGCCGACGAGTTGATTTCCTACGGCGTTGATGAGGTCTGGATGATGGAAGATCCTGCCATCGGAGATTTCAACGAGGATATTCAGGCGGACCTGGTTTCAAAGATCCTGCTCGATAAAAAGCCGGAGATCTTCCTGGGCGGCGGAACAATTATCGGCCGATCGCTGCTGCCCCGAGTGGCGGCCCGGATCCTGACCGGATTGACCGCCGACTGCACCGAGCTGTCCATCGACGGGGAGAACAAACTGCTCAAGCAGACCCGGCCCGCCTTCGGTGGAAACATCATGGCCACGATTCTGTGCAACAGCCACAGACCCCAGATGGCTACGGTACGGCATAAGGTGATGAAAGCCGCCGAACCGCTAGAGGGCCATGAGGGGCAGATTCTGGAATTGAGCTATCCCATCCTCAAGCCCCGTGTGGAGGTGCTCGAGTTTGTTCCCGAAGAGATGGATACGGTGAACCTGGCTGATGCAGATTTCATAGTATCCGGAGGCCGTGGCTTAAAGGATCCAAAGAACTTCGCCCTTATCGAAGAGCTGGCAAAAGCGATCGGCGGCGCTGTAGGATCCTCCCGTGCTGCTGTGGACGCCGGTTGGATCCCGTACTCCCATCAGGTTGGGCAGACGGGAAAAACCGTGAATCCGACGATATACGTGGCCTGCGGAATCAGTGGCGCCATCCAGCATCTGGCGGGGATGAAGAGTTCGGACATTATCGTGGCAATCAACAACGATCCCAGCGCTCCGATCTTCAGCGTTGCCCACTACGGGATCGTCGGTAGTCTCTTTGACGTCGTGCCGGAGATGGTAAAGCAGATCAAAGGTTAAGAACTTTTCAGATCAGAAGGCGGCCTATCTCTTTGAGCTCGGGCATCCTCTCGAACACGGGCCGCTCATTCGGATGATCCGCCTTGTCCTGTTCTACGGCCTTCACATACAGCTCGTTGATTAGATCGGAAAAAACACCGAGATTGGCGGGGAAGTTGTTGATCGCCATGTCGAGCAGGATCTTGTCTTCGTTGCCTTTCTGGCGGCTGAACACCGTTTCAGTTCCGTCGGACAGTAGGGCGCGCAGTCGGGGGGCAACATCGATCTTGGCTTGATGCACGAAGGTAGCGGCCGCATGGATCTGTTCGTACAGTTCTTTGTATGGATATCCCTGAATTTTATAGAAGTCCGTCTTCTCTGTGAGACGGGCGATGGCATCCCAGGTTCCCCGGGGAACTTTCATCAGTAAAATAGCCTTGCGGATGAAGCGGTTGTTCAGGTTTGAGCGGTAGTGATTACGGATCTTCTCAACGATCTTGAAGATCTCTTCGTTGCGTATTGACATGCCAACCTCCGGGCGACCTCAGTGTTCCTCTGGTACTCGAAACCACTATTATACTACAATATTTCCTTCAATCATGGTAGATGTAAATCGAAGATTGCAGGTTACGCGAGAACCGGGATATCCCCAACACCCTCTATCACATAATACGGTGAATAGGGAAAGCGAAGCAGATCCTCCGCCGTGGTCACACCGCTTAAGACCAATACCGGTTCGATTTCCGCTTCGATTCCGGAAATGATGTCGGTATCCATCCTGTCTCCGATGATGACAGTTTCCTCCCGCTGGCAGGCGAGTTTTTTCAGAGCCTGACGCATCATCAGTGGATTCGGTTTGCCCACGAAATAGGCCTTACGGTCGGTAGCCAGCTCTATCGGTGCGATCAGCGAGCCCGTAGAAGGGACGATCCCACCTTCTGAAGGACCGGTCAGATCCGGATTGGTGCCGATCAATCGGGCGCCGCCGAGAACGAGCTGAACGGCCCGTTCGATCCGTTCGAAGCTGTAGGTTCGGGTGTCCCCAACCACGACGTAGTCCGGGTTGACGTCATTCATGGAAAAGCCCGCCTGGTACAGGGCATTGGTCAGCCCGGCCTCGCCGATCACGTAGGCACTTCCATTGGGATGTTGGCTGGCCAGAAAACCCGCCGTTGCCAACGCACTGGTATAGAAATTCTCGATGGAAACCTCGATCTGCATCCGGGCCAGCTTTTGCTGAAGTTCCCGCGGCGAGCGCTCGCTGGAGTTGGTCAGAAAGAGGAAGCGTTTTTCATTTTCGTGCAGCCAGGCCACGAACTCCTTGGCACCGGGCAGCAGGCGGTTGCCGTGGTAGATCACTCCGTCCATGTCGCAGATGAAGCCGCGTTTGCTTCTGAGCCGAGCCAGTTTCTCGTTGCTACTCTTCACTACTGTTCTCTTCCCAGCGATTGTACATAATCACCTGGCTTTCCGGTTTTCTATCCCGGGGACTGTGTTCCAGTTCCCTGTGCTCGTCGCTTAAGTGCGACTCTTCTCCCGGGTAGCCGATGACTACGAGGGTGATCAGGATCATCTGCGGATCAATCCCGAAGGCCTCTTTCAAGGGAACCGGCTTGTACCCGGCGATGGGGTGGGCAATCAATCCTTCTCTGGTGGCCTGCAGGATCAGGTTTTCCACGGCCAATCCCGTGGAGAAGAAGGCGTAGTCTCGGCGGTCGCTGAGCCGGCAGTCGATCTCCGGCTTCGTACAAACCAGAACGATCACAGGGGCTTTCTGGGCCCAATAGTTCCCGCCAGCCAGGTTCTCTTTTACGACCTCGAGCTCCTTGTCTTGGTTTACAACCAGGAAGCGCCAGGGCTGGTTGTTGAAGCAGGATGGGGCGCAGGTGGCCGCGGTCATTATCCTGGCAAAAACATCCTGAGCAACGGTTTTCTCAC
>Ga0307379_10013699_pt1 | contig 10501 bp, 6 predicted proteins | sample UN2MG_FD_202237 | JGI IMG/M metagenome (GOLD analysis project Ga0307379, IMG submission 202237) | Soil microbial communities from Risofladan, Vaasa, Finland - UN-2 | ecosystem: Environmental > Terrestrial > Soil > Coastal area > Acid sulfate soil | place: Finland: Risofladan, Vaasa | collected... | reverse complement strand
CCGGGATCGGGCCCGACCTCGTCGGAAGGATCCGGGAATTCCTCGGAGAGGAACGGGTCGCCCTTCACGAGGATCTGAAGAAGGAGATTCCGGCGGGACTGCTGGACATCCTCCGGGTTCCCGGCGTCGGGCCGAAGACGGTAAAGACGCTTTACGAGAAGGCGGAGGTCCGGGGCCTCGACGACCTCGAGACGCTCCTCCGGGAGGGAAACCTGGCGGGGCTCCCGGGGATCCAGAGGAAGGCGGAGGAGAATATCCGCAAGGGGATCGAAACGCTCCACAGGGGAAGGGAGCGCAACCCCCTGGGAAAGGCGATGCCCATAGCGGACGACATCGTCCGGAAACTCCGCGCCAAGGCCCCCCTGGGCAGGATCGCCGTGGCGGGCAGCATCCGAAGGTGGAAGGAGACGGTCAAGGCCATCGATATCCTGGCCACATCGGCAAGACCGGAAAAGGTCATGAGGGTATTCACGTCGCTGCCGATCGTCCGGGAGGTCCTTGAGCACGGGACGAAGAAATCGTCCGTCCTCACGGCGGAAGGAATCCAGGTCGACCTCCGGGTAGTGGCGGAAAGCTCCTTCGGCGCGGCGCTTCAGTACTTCACGGGCAGCAAGGGGCACAACATCAAGCTCCGGGAGATGGCCCGGCGGATCGGCCTGAAGATCAACGAGTACGGCATCTTCCTCGAAAACGACGATATGCAGATCGGGGGACGGCGGGAGGGAGAGATCTACACGGCATTGGGTCTCCCCTTCATTCCGCCCGAACTGCGCGAGGACGGGGGGGAGATCGAGGCGGGATCCGAAGGCGACCTTCCCCGCCTGGTGACCGTCGACGAGATCCGGGGAGATCTTCACGTCCACACGAGATGGTCGGACGGCGGTCACGACCTCGACGTGCTGGTCCAGGCGGCGAAGAAGAAAGGGTACCAGTACATTGCGATCACCGATCACTCGAAGGGGCTCGGGATCGCGCACGGGCTGGACGAGAGGAGGCTGCGCGACCAGATCGCCCTGATCGACGAGACGAACCGAACGCTTACGGGTTTTCGGATTCTGAAGGGCGTGGAGGTGGATATCCGGGGGGACGGGACGCTGGACCTTCCCGACGGCGTCCTCGGGGAACTCGACATCGTCGTCGCCTCCATCCACTCGGGGTTCCGCCAGTCCCGGGAGAAGATCACCGCCAGACTCCTGTCGGCCGTCCGGAATCCTCTTGTCGGCGTCATCGCCCACCCCACCGGCCGGCTCCTTGGAGAGCGGGACCCGTATGACGTCGACATGGAGGCGGTCTTCCGGGAGGCGGCCGCCCGCGGAGTAGCGATGGAGATAAACGCCCATCCGGCCCGCCTGGACCTTTCCGACCACCATGTGGGGATGGCGAAACGGTACCGCATCCCCCTCGTCATCAGCACGGACGCCCACGTAAACGGCGACTTCGACTACATGGAATACGGCGTGGCCACCGCAAGAAGGGGGTGGGCGGTCCCGGGCGACATCCTCAACACGCTTCCCTGCAGCAGTCTGCTCAAGCGACTGCGGTCGGGGAAGAACCGGGACGTGCGCTCCCTGGGCCGGAAGACGTAGGATTCCATCCGGGAATAGTTCTCCATTGCATACCAGTCGATTATTTGCTACGTTTTACATCCCTGAAACAGACGAGCGCTGACGCTGTTGTTGCCGGTACCGGTTTTCTTCTTAAAAAAAACCGCTTCCGAGCTTAAGGATTAACAAACTGGAGGGAAAATTATGGGTAACCTGCGGACACCGAACGCAAGCAGCGCCACGGGAACGTTCAACCGGTCCAGAAGCGTCGTTCCCATGTCGGGACTCTGCAGCGATTGCCTGGACGGATGCAAGGGGGGATGCGAGATATGGCTTTCCTCCTTCCGGGGTCGGGAGGTCATCTACCCGGGGCCGTTCGGGACGACGACGGCCGGCGCGGACAAGGACTATCCCGTCGATTACTCCCACATCAACATCCAGGGATACGCAGTGGGAGCGGAAGGGCTGCCCGAGGGTGTTGAGCCGGGGCCGGACACGGCGGTGTTCTCCCATGCCAATACCGAAACGGAGTACGGCTGGGACAAGAAGGTCAAGATGCGGGTTCCCGTTTTCACGGGGGCGCTGGGCTCGACCGAGATCGCGGAAACCAACTGGGAGCATTTCGCCGTCGGGGCCGCCATCTCCGGGGTCACCCTGGTATGCGGGGAGAACGTCTGCGGCATCGATCCCCAGTTGGAGCTTAACGACGCAGGCAAGGTGAAGAAATCCCCCGAGATGGACAGGAGGATCGAAACGTACAAGAAGTATCACGAGGGGTACGGGGAGATCCTCATTCAGATGAACGTGGAGGACACGAGGCTTGGAGTCGCCGAATACGTGATCGACAAGCACAAGCTCGACACCATCGAACTGAAGTGGGGGCAGGGGGCAAAGTGCATCGGCGGCGAGATCCAGGTGGACACGCTCACCCGGGCGATAGAGCTGAAGAACCGGGGATACGTGGTTCTGCCCGACCCCACCCATCCCGAGATCCAGAGGGCGTTCGAAGACGGCGCGCTCAAGGAGTTCGAGCGCCATTCGCGCCTGGGCTTCGTGACGAAGGAGTCGTTTCTCGCCGAGGTCCAGCGACTTCGGGACCTCGGGTTCCAGCGGGTGACGCTTAAGACCGGCGCCTATTCCATGGTGGAGCTCGCCATGGCGATCCGGTACTCCGCCGAGGCGAAAATCGACCTGCTCACGATCGACGGGGCGCCCGGCGGCACCGGGATGAGCCCGTGGCCCATGATGAACGAGTGGGGGATCCCGACGTTCTACCTGCAGTCCCTTGCGTACGAGTTCTGCGAAAAACTGCGGAGCAGAGGGTTACGGGTCCCGGATCTCGCCATGGCCGGCGGATTCTCCACGGAGGACGGCGTCTACAAGGTCCTCGCCATGGGGAGCCCCTACTTCAAGGCGGTCTGCATGGGCAGGGGCCTCATGATCCCCGGGATGGTGGGGAAGAACATCGGCACGTGGATCAAGGAGAAGACCCTGCCGAAGACCGTCTCCAAATACGGGGAGAAGATCGAGGAGATCTTCATCCTGTACGAGGATCTCGTGGAGAAGTACGGGAAGGAGGCCAAAAACATCCCCCTGGGCGCCTTGGGGATCTACACCTTCGGGAAGAAACTGGAAGTTGGGCTGCAGCAGCTGATGGCGGGCAGCCGCAAATTCCGGCTCTCCACCCTTTCCCGAAGGGACCTCATGTCGCTCACGGAGGAGGCGGAAAGAATTTCCGGCATCCCGTACGTGATGAACGCATACAGGGAAGAGGCGGAAAAGATACTGGCAGAGTAGCCGACCATTCGACAAAGCAGGGCGAGGCGCATCCGGCGATGCTGTTCTCCTTTCCACGGGGGAGGAGAACGCTGCCGGATGCGCTTTTTATTTGTTAATACCTAACGATTCCGGACCAAAATGGGGTTAATTTCGTTTCTTCAGAACCAAAACTCCGGGTATCGGCGGCTTCGAGGGATGTTATTCACCAGCAGGGCAACCACGAGCATGATGGTCGCCCCCATCCCGGCAGGGATGATCACGTAAAGGTAGCCCAGGGCGTGGATTTTATTGCTGCCAATGACGGCGATCAAGGCTGTGGCCCCCCCTGGAGGATGAAGGGTTTTTGTGGCGTGCATGAAGGCTATCGCCGTGGCGACGGCAACAGCGCCCGCGAGCCACAGGTTCGGCTGTAATAACTTGTAACACGTCACGCCTGCGAAAGCGGAAACGATATGGCCTCCAACGAGATTTCGAGGCTGGGCCAACGGGACATCAATCGCTCCATAGATCAGCACCGCCGACGCACCAAAAGACCCTATGACCATCACCAGGTCCGTTCCCTCAAGCATATTGTAGTTGATGTAGGCGACCGTCCCGATTCCCAAAAAGGCGCCTATCCATGACCAGAAGATCTCGGATAGGCTGACCAGCGGAGGGCTTTTCTTACGCCCCTTCATTTTGTGGAAATATTCTCTCAACAGAAACATCAGTGGGCATCACCGGAGTTGGGGCCAAGTGAGAAAAGCAAGATTGCAGAAAGATTAATTCGTTTTCCCGGACGGCGCAAGCGCCTTATATAGGGGTTATGTCTCAAGGCAGCGCCCCGCTTCCGCGTCCTCCGGAAGGAACTCCTCCGCAAGCCACGCTCGCAGCGCCTGGAGAAGCCCCCCCCAGAGAGGGTGCGCCTTCCTCTCCGCTTGTCTCGCCGCATTCGGCAGCCACGAAAGGAGATGACGCTCGACAAACTCCTTCCGCGCGGCCCGGGCGCTCCGGGCGGTTGCGGGGGGAGCTCCCGCCCCGCTCTCCAGCCAGCAGAGGATGACCAGAAACCCAAGCTGGTGGCGGAGATGGTCGGGATTGTCGGAATCCCCCTCCGTCAGCTTGCAGCCGAACGCCTTGTAGTAGAGGATGTTCTCGTGGAGAACCTCGGGGGGACTCCCCTCTTTCAGGTAATGGGTCTCGATGAGAGGAACCTGGGGGGCCGGAAACCCGACATCGAACGTCGAAAGCACGAACGACTCCCATTCCCCCGGGTCCCGGGGCAACCCCTTCCGCAGCTTCCGGGGATCGTCCTTCCCCAGCCAGCCGCGCGACGCGAGATCCTCGAGCCAGTCCGACCCGAGGATCAGATCCCGCTGCTCCTTCCCCGGCCGTCCGAACGCCAGCAGGAAAGAGCGGGCGATTACCATCCGGTCGCGCTCCGGCTCGTCTCGGGATCCCCTTTCCTCCTCCGTCACGGCAGGACCCGGTACCACGGGGTGTACCATTTGTAGCCGTTGCGGTCTCCGGCCGACCCTTCCCAGACGGCGAACGAAACGGGCAGTTCGGGATCGAAGTCCCGGACCATGAACGTCACCGTTCGCCGGACCCCGGTCCGGGCGTGCGCGACCGATAGCCCGGAGTCGCCCGGCGCCCTCTCCACCGTACCGCGACCCCGGCCGTGAAGCGTCTCCCCCTTCATCCCGGCCCGCCACAGGACGATTCGCACCTCACGGGCGGGGTCTCCCATCATGATGCCCGGGTTCCTGCCTCCTTTCGCCGCCGGGAGCATCATCGCCGCTGCATCCCCGAAACTGTCTGTCCTCTCCGTCGGTTTTTTGTAAATAACGTCCCCCCCGTAGGCGACCCGCTTCTCCCCGGCGATTGCGTCTTCGGTCGGATCGTCCCAGGAAAGCGTCACCCTCAGGTTCTTTCCGTCGACCTCCGCCCGAGCCCACGCGCGGAGGTTCGTCTTCGGGCCGGGAAGGTCCGTGGCGAATATGGGGGGCGTCCGGTTGAGCAATAGCGGTGTCTCCTTCCCGGCCACCAGCAGGAATTCGGCACGGGCCGGGGCCACCCACAGGAAGAGGACGGCCGGCAGGAGCAGGAATCGGGCATGCCGCATCACGCAAATCCTCCTTGTTATCCCGCAGCGTCCTTCGTGGCGGGAATCCGGTATCGTACCTCGTCGTCCCGGCCGATGAGCAACTGGAGGACCTCGCTTTTCTCCCCCGACTGGGCCTTCGACAGTTCCGCCTCCAAGCGCAATGCCACCTCCTTCACCGGGGGCCCGAACAGATCCTCCAGGATCCTCCACGGAATCCTCGGGTCTTCCAGGATCCCCTTCCCGTAGTTCCCCCGGCGGGGAGGGTTGAAGGGGGGGACGTAATAGACGTTGGGGCCGGTCCCCTTGCCGGGCAGCAGGGGGAGCGCCACCCGGTACACCCGGACGAGCTTGTGCACCGGCGATTCGGGATCGCCTAAAAGCCCCACGAAACGGAGCCGCCCGGGGCACTGCTTCGCGCAGGCGTTCGGAGTCCCCTTGGCAAGCCTCGGATAGCAATAGATGCACTTCTGGGAGACCCCCGCCACCTCGTTCATGTAGATTTTCTTGTAGGGGCAGGCGCGGACGCACTGGCGGTATCCCCGGCACCGCTCCTGGTCGACCAGGACGATCCCGTCCTCCTCCCGCTTGTAGATCGCCTTGCGGGGACAGGCCTCGAGGCAGGCCGGGTGAGTACAGTGGTTGCAGATCCGGGGCAGGTAGAAGTAGAAGTTTTCCTCCCGGTCGGATTCGCCCACGTCCTCCTCCCAGTTCGGGCCGTACTGCGGATCGACATGGGGCATCACCGGCTTCCCCTTCCCCTCGAACAGCCGCTGGGAATAGTCATATTCGAAGGGAACGCCGTATTTCTCGAGCGGCGGGATCTCCCCCGGCACCAGCTGTCCCTTGCGGAAACCCCCTCCCCCGTCGGACCAGCCCGCCGGGTACCCCTTCCCGGGGCGGGTCTCCACGTTGTTCCAGTACATGTAGGCCATCCCGTCCCCGTCGGTCCAAAGCTTCTTGCACGCAATGGTGCAGGTCTGGCACCCCAGGCACTTGTTCAGGTCCATCACCATTGCGTACTGCGTTTTCGACATCGCCGGCTCCTCGCGACTTGACTTAAACCTTCGCCTTCTCCACTTCGACCTTCACGTCCCGGTTGTTCCCCGTCGGCCCCCAGTAGTTGAGCCGGAAATTCACGTGCCCGTACTTCCCGATCAGCTGGGTCGGCTTGATCTTGATGTAGGTGAGCGACTGCCACCCCCCCTGCTGGAACCCGAGGAACTTCTCCCACCCGTGGTACATGGTCACCCGGCCCCGCTGCTCGCCCGGGAGGATCTTCGCCCGCACGATGCAGAACCCAATCTGGTTGAAGATCCGGATCCAGTCGTTGTCCCGGATGCCGCGGGCGGCGGCATCTTCCGGGTTCAGGTAGGCGATCGGCATCCCGCGCTGGAGGCGGAGCATGTACCGGTTGTCCCTCCAGGTGGAATGGATCGACCAGCGGCCGTGGGGGGTGTTCCAGTAGAGCGGGTACGGATCGGTCACCGCCTCCTTGGAAATGGGGACCTCCTCCCCGAGGTCCAGGAACCAGGGGTGATCGATGTAGAACTGCTGCCGGCCGACGAGGGTGCGCCACGGCCTCTTCTTCTCCACCTGGTGCTTGAACGGCGTGTAGGCGACCCCCTCCTCGATATCCGAGTTCCAGGAGTGGGGATCGGTCTGCACGAAGCGCCGCGGCTGGTCCTGCAGGCCGGCGTAGGTCATCCCCTTCGTCTCCTCCGCGTTGGCGAGGAGGAAATTCGCGGCCTCCTCGTCGGTGGAGATCTTCCCGCCGCCGGACCATTGCCGGTGGAGTGAGGTGAAGTCCCGCTCCCAGCCAAACTGGTCGTCCCGGTAGGAGGGGAGCTTCCGCCGTACCGCAACCTCCTCGATCTTCTTCGCCAGCGCGGAGAAGATGTCCCAGTCGGTGCGGCTCTCGAACAGGGGGTCGAGCACCTTCGAGAACGGGTGGATGAAGGAGTGGCAGTCGGTCGTGTTCAGGTCGGTTTTCTCGTAATAGCTGGCCGCCGGGAGGACGACGTCGGAATAGAGGGCGGTCGTGTCCATCCGGAAGTTGATGTTCACGATCAGGTCGAGGTCGTTCCACAGGGAGGGGATGATCTTCTCGTTCCCCTTGGCCTGGTTCAGGTAGTTCGCCCTCCACACGATCAGGGAGCGCGGTTTCTGTTTCCGGTTACGCGGGTAGAGCGGCATCCATCCTTTAGAAACGCTCTCCTCGATATACTCCTCGATCCTCTTCCCGTTGTAGGTGTGCTCGTCCCGGTTCGCGGAGTGGACATAGGTCCACAGGGTCGTGTTCTGGAACCGCTGCTTCTTTCCCCCTTCCGGGAAGGCGAGCTTCTTGAACCCCTCCTCCGGCCAGATCCGCTCCTGCCCCACGTAATGGTTGAAGCCCCCCCCGTTCTTTCCCGTGTTCCCGGTGAGCGCGACGAGCAGGATCATCGACCGGTTGATCAGGTCGTTGTGGAACCAGTGGTTGGTCCCCGCCCCGTGGATGATCATCGCCGGCTTCCGGGTCCCCATCTCCCGGGCGAAGGCGGCGATCTCGCCCGGCGGGAGCCCGGTCACGCGGGCCACCTTCTTAAGCGTGTAGCCGCTCAACACCTTCCGCAGTCGCTCGAACACGGGAACGACCGTGATCTTCTCCCCGTCCCTGCCGGTCACGGTATATCGCCCGGAGAGCGCGGGGACCGCCCCGTCCAGGGCGATCGACTTCACCGGAGACCCCATGGAGCCGGGCGCCTTTTTCACTTTCCCGTCCCGCTCGTCGACGAAGTAGAAGACCTCGTCGCTCCCCTTTTCCTCCAGGTCCGACTCCCGCAGGAACCGCCGGGTCTTCTCCACGACCAGCAGCGGCATGTCGGTCTGCTCCCGGACATAGGGGACGTCGTACAGCTTCTCCTCCACGAGGATGCGGGCCACACCCATGGCGAGGTCGGCGTCCGTCCCCGGGGCGATCCCGAGGAACAGGTCCACGTGCGTGCAGCTCGAGTTGAAGTCGGGCGAGATCCCGACCAGCTTGGCGCCGTTGTATCTGGCCTCGAACGCGAAGTGGGCGTCGGGAATCCGGGTCTGGGTGACGTTCGACCCCCAGAAGACGATCATCTTCGCGTTGAACCAGTCCGCGCACTCGCACGCTTCGGTCTGCACCCCCCACGTCAGCGGCTCTCCCGGGGGCAGGTCGCAATACCAGTCGTAGAAGGAGAGGACCACTCCTCCCAGGTACTGGGCCAGTCGCGACCCCGCGCAGAAGGAGATCGGGCTCATCGCGGGGATGACGCTGAAAAAGGTGTTGGTGTCCGGACCGAAGCGATAGATGTTGTCCAGAAGCTTCCCCGCCACCAGCTCGAGCGCCTCGTCCCAGGTGGCGCGCTTCCATTTCCCCTCGCCCCGCTTCCCCGTCCGGATGAGGGGGAACCGAAGGCGCTGCGCCCCGTAGACGTACTCGACGAAGCACGCCCCTTTCTGGCACCCGCGAGGGTTGTAATCCGGCAGGTCCTCCCCGATCCTTGGGTAGTCCGAAGCCTGCTCCTCCCGCAACATCACCCCGTCTTTTACGTACACCTTCCACGAGCAGGAGCCGGTGCAGTTCGCCGAGTGCGTCGAGCGGGCGACCTTGTCCCACGTCCACTGCTTTTCGTAGAGGGATTCCCAGCCGCGGTACGGGTACGTTCGCATCGGGTCGTAGTCGAACCGGAATCCCGGGATGTCCGGTGGGGGCGCCTTCCCGGCGCCTGCGGCGCCGGCCAGGGCGCCCACGACCGAGATCGAGGACATCCAGAGAAATCGCCTCCGGGTGATCTTCCCGTTCGCCATCATCTCCTCCTCGAAGACAGAGTGCGCAGATAGGCCAGCAGATCCGCCAGTTCGCCGCCGGTAAAACCCGTTCCTTCGGGCCCGACGAAAGCCACCATCGCGGTGCCGGGGCGCCCCTCGGCGATCGTCCTGAGGATCATCGCATCGCTGGCCTTCTCCTGGAAGGACCGGCTCGAAAGAGTCGGGGCGACCTGCCCCTTCTCCCCCGGGTCGTGGCAGCCGGCGCACTGGCGCGCGAAGATCGACCCGCCGCGTTTCGCGTCGCCCACGGGCAGCTTCTCATAGGAATCGGGGCGCCGCTCCGGGATACGCTCCGAACCCGCGAGATACTCCAGGAGCTTCGCCAGGTCGGCATCGGTCATCCCCCCGTCGAAACCGGCCATTTGCGTCCCCGGGCGGCCTCTCATGATGTTGCCGCGGAGAAATTCCCGGTCCGCCATTCTGAGAAAGGCGGGATTGCGGATGGCGGGGACGAACCGTCCCAGGAACTTGTCGTACGTCCCGAACGTGCCCTCCCCGTGGCAGACCCGGCAGAGTCGGTCGTATAGCGTCCGGCCGTCCCGTTCCCCTTGGTCGTGCTCCAGGGAGAGGAGCCGGTGCCTATCCCGGGCGACTGCCCGGTCCGGCAGTTCCCGTCCGGCCTGGAGCGAAAGCATGTAGATGGTGAGCGCGCGTGCTTCCTCCTCCGTGGGGTAGTCCGGTTTCATGAGGCTCCCGGGGACAATCCCCTGGGGATCCTTGAAGTGCCGGTCGAGCCACCGGTACGTGGTTTTCTCTCCCGGCAGGTTCGCCATGACCAGTTGATGCTTTGTTTTCAGACCCACCGAGTCGAGCTCGGCGCCGAGGGATCCGCCCAGTCCTCCCAGCCGGTGGCATCCGTGGCATCCCTTCTCCTCGAAAAACCTGGCCCCCCGGGCCAAGGCGGGCGCGCCGCGTTCCGCAAGCGCCATCGGGTCGTGGCAGATGCCGCACGAGGACTCCACCAGGTCCGGCGGGAGGAGGGGGTAGTCCCAGTACACGTCCACCGCCTTGGCATCGCGGAAGCTCACGGCGGCTCCCTGCCCCCGGTGGCAGACGGTGCATCCGAACTTCTCCGGCGGGTGGATCTTCAGGATATTGCCGGGATGCGCGGCGAACGGATTGGGGGCGCCGGCCATCCGGGGATCGTCCAACCCCAGGTGGCACGTTACGCACCGGTCGATGACGTGAAGGTCCGGCACCACGACCTGGCGGAGCTCCACCGCCGTCGCCAGGGCCTCCCGCTTCCGCGCCGGGT
>Ga0307379_10013698_pt1 | contig 10502 bp, 10 predicted proteins | sample UN2MG_FD_202237 | JGI IMG/M metagenome (GOLD analysis project Ga0307379, IMG submission 202237) | Soil microbial communities from Risofladan, Vaasa, Finland - UN-2 | ecosystem: Environmental > Terrestrial > Soil > Coastal area > Acid sulfate soil | place: Finland: Risofladan, Vaasa | collected... | reverse complement strand
CGAAGCACAGCCATGCCATAGAAGGTAATTGATGCGCCAATACGCGGAATGACTGCATCATATCCCGTCAGTGATTCACCGTTGTGGAAAATCTCAGGGCGACGCGACGCAATGTTCATATAGCAACGCAGTGTGTCAACTATGTCGAGCGTATGCCCTCGCGATTCAGCAGCCTCTTTCAATCGCTTGTGTGAATACAGTGTTGGATTTCTTGCCATCATTACAATTCTCATAGGATTCCTCCTGAATTAACGCTGAAGCACGCCTTACTGTCACCATCATGGTGCTGCGGAAAGTGCGGAATACGGACAGCCAGCCAGATAGGACTTGTCCGGAGCGATCAGGATTTTGTGACGGCTTATTGCCGTCCGTCCGAGGATGAGATCATGCTTCATCTTTTCGCGGTCTGTCAGCGAAAGCTCGATAATCCATTTCCGGTTGCCGATCACAACGGCAGTTTTTATAACGTAACGCAGTTGTTCAATGCCGCCGGTATTCTTGATGGCGCGCTTATCCTCTACGCGTGCCTTGTGTCGAAATGAGCGGTGTTCGCCCAGATGAGGTACACGGAATGATATCCATTCCTCACCGTCATGCTCCTCTGCCCTGATATCAAGTGCATGCAGGGCAGACGTTCGGGCACCTGTATCAATTTTGGCTTTCATTTCGATAATGCCGAGATCAGGTAATGCCACCCTCTCACGCCATCCGATGATGTGCTTGCCGACCGCCATTTCGGTATTCGTCTTTTGAACCTTCTTAATCACGACAGTACGTCATCGTTTGCCCGGCGGTAATTCACAAATGTATTGGTGTTCATCACGACAAAAAATCCGTCCATGTCGATCAGAATGAACCCCCGTTCCAGCATTGCTCTCGTCAGGTCTCGCACATCATCTTCATACAGGCGCTCCCGGGCACCCAGTTTGCGCACGAGTTTTGCTGCGATGCGAAAACGCCCACCGGACTTGCCGCCAAATTCCTGGCCATACAAAGCAACAAGTCTGTCAGCAACCGAAGCGGTAGCAGATGCGTTTTCATCCATGCCTGAAACTTAAAAGCTAAACAATAATTGCCTATAGCAATAATTATTTATCTATTAGCAGGTTTTTTTGAAATTACAATGGCGTTAGCGCCGCACCTTTTGGGCTGTGAATATGCTGGAAGTCGGGTTGGGGGCCGAAGTAGGCTTTTCGTCAGGTTCTGCGAGGAGTTGTTACGACAACCACGTGATTGTTTTAACCCACTGACAAAAGGGGTTGAAAAAACAATGGTTTTTGCGACGTGCCGGGTTGCAACAATACCCCACTTAAGACTTGCAGGCTTTCCATCTGAGAATCATCTTTACAAAACTAGCAATGTAGTTATATTGATATCATGAATGAAAATGTCACATATGCCACTTTGCTGGCTGCCCTCGGTCACGAAGCTCGATTGGAGATTTATCGCCTCCTCGTACGTGCTGGCGAAAATGGACTGAATGTAGGTGAGATCGGAACGCATCTTAAGATGCCAGCTTCCACGCTATCTCACCACCTGTCCAGTTTAGTTGATGCAGGTCTTGTCCAGCAGCACAAGCGGGGCCGCGAGGTGTTGAATAGTGTTGATTTCACGGTAATGCGGCGAACGGTTTCTTTCCTGACTGATCAATGTTGCATTGGCCTCAGTGTGTCCCGAGAGGATGCCGCCTAGAAAGCAACGGGTTATTTTTTGACTTTAAAAAACTATAAAACTAGGGATATTGAAATGTTAAAGCAGATTGCACTTCCCAAACAGTCAGTTACTTATGTTGCATCCCAAATCTGGAAGCGAGGTCAGGTCTGGTTGGTATCACTATTGATCTTGCTGGCATTGTTCACAATCGATCAACATCAGGCAGCGAGCAGTTTTTCGTTTGCATTGTCTAATTTCCTGCAAACAGCTCCATTTTTGGTTCTCTCTATTGCTCTTGCCTCCTACGCGAGTGCTACAGGAGCGGATGGCTTGATAGCTCACGTCTTTCAAGGTGCTCCGAGGAAGATGATCATATTGGCCGCCATCGCGGGAGGCCTTTCTCCATTTTGCTCATGCGGCGTAATTCCATTGATCGCAGCTCTTCTTACAATGGGAGTACCACTAGCAGCGGTTATGGCGTTCTGGCTGGCTTCTCCAGTGATGGATCCATCAATGTTTGTCCTGACGGTTGGGGTTCTTGGTGCTGAATTCGCAATCGCGAAAACACTGGCGGCAGTTGGTTTAGGACTAGCTGGAGGTTATGTAGTTTACCTGCTCTCTGCAAAAGGAAGATTCCTTGATCCGCTGCGTGAGGAAATTGGCAACGGTGGGTGCGGCGGTTCGAAAGTTCGAGTGGTAAAGCCTGTTGAATGGAAGTTCTGGCAAGAAAGTGAGCGAATCTCGAAGTTCTTCCGTGAAGGAACCAAGACCACTCTCTTTCTCACAAAGTGGCTTTTATTGGCCTACATTCTTGAAAGCCTGATGCTGGCCTATTTACCTGCTGACCTCGTTTCGCGCGCTGTAGGTGGCGAAGGGCTGCTGCCGATCGCAATTGCAACAATAGTTGGAGTTCCTGCGTACTTGAATGGCTATGCGGCTTTGCCGCTGGTTGGCGCTCTGATGGATCAGGGCATGGCTCCAGGTGCAGGATTGGCATTTCTCGTTGCGGGTGGTGTTACATCATTACCAGCAGCACTTGCGGTGTTCGCGCTAGTCAAAAAGGAGGTGTTTTTTCTCTACTTAGCATTGGCATTGTGCGGATCATTCATTGCCGGAGTATTATTTCACTTTTGGGGTATGCTATGAGCGACAGGCAACAGGCTGATTTGCAAGCTCCAAATGAAAAAGCTCGGCGTTTGGGCAGCACAGCATACGATGCGAAATGCCCAACGCCTCCATTTGAAATTCAGGAAGAACGCGACGAACTGAGACAGCTGCGCAATCGAATTTCTGAGTATGAGGAGTTGATGTCAAAATTCGTGTGAGGTCAGAAATATAGAGTGACCCATTCTCCTATAGAGTGCACTTCGCAATGGTATTTTGCATCGGATATATTCAATGGATTGGCTGTTACAGAAATTGGCTGTTACAGGATTTTTCAGCAAACGCGCAGCAGGAACTTTTCGCTTTCAAAAGCTGTCTGGAAGAACTTTCATCAGTCGCAAAACCATGGTCTTGCGACTGATGAAAGTCAGCGCACCCGCGTTATTCCGCGTTCCAAGGATCATATGAACCGAAATTCCAAAGCTGCTTTTCAGGATCGCGGCAGGAGAATCCGCGTCCGACGTAATCCTCATCCTTTGGCTCCATTACAATCTCGGCACCAAATGATCTGGCTTTCTTGCAAAGGGCATCGACATCTTTCACTATGATGTAGGCGCTTTGGCTTACTCCGCCGAGATTCTCAGCGGTTTTCATAAGCTTTCCAAACTGATCATCACGGGCGCTACCCAACATGATCATGCTGTTTCCAAAAGTCAGTTGTGCATGTGCAATTCCATTGTCACCATCTTCGACAACCAGATGGCGCTGAAAGCCAAAAGCGTCACACAGCCACTGAACCATGACTTTGGCATCACGATAGCGAATGGTGGGAATAATCACGCTGCTCATTATTAAAATCTAGCAATGACCAGCGAGTTTGTCACTGTTTTCATAACGTGCCATGTTTAATTGACCCTAATCTGTCGCAAAAATCTGGCATGTGACCCATAGCGAGTCAATAAAGGTCATTTCAACGCCTTGGCTGCGATTACCGATGCTTTCCGCCGGCGTTCAATGAAGGGTGCGATTTGCGTCTCGACAATTGCCAGCAATTCGGGTTCTGCCAAACGCGGTGAGCCGGAATTGAACGGTGGCGCCGGATCATATTCAATCTTCAGTTGGATCTCTTTTGCAATTTCCTCCCCAAGGATTTCAGCCGCGAGAGTCAGGGCAAAATCGATCCCCGAAGTTACCCCGGCCCCGGTGACGCGATTGCGGTCGAGTACCACACGCTCATGAACAGGCGTTGCCTTAAAAAGCTCAAGCTGATCGATAGAAGACCAATGTGAGGTGGCCCGGTACCCCCGTAGCAAACCCGCCGCGCCTAATATCAAGGATCCCGTGCACACCGATGTAACCCACTGGCAGCCGGGCGCAATGCGGCGCAAGAAGTCAAGCGTCTCATCATCAGACATAAGGTCGATCTGGCCTGGCCCTCCTGGCACACAGATCAAATCAAGATGCGCACATTCTTCGAAGGTTTGCGTCGGCAATATTGACATACCACCGTCGGAAACGACTGGGTCGAGCGTTTTCCAGATCAGTGACACATCGGCCCCCGGCATGCTGGTAAATACCTCAAGTGGCCCGGTAAGGTCGAGTTGTGTCAGCTTCGGGAACAGAAGCAGCCCTATTTTCATGGCAATTCCTGTGGCTGGATTGTGAGCGGCGCACACTACGCCGCCTCGATCTGCGGTGCCACGCCGGCCTCGTCCAGCGCCGCCGCCTGCCGTTCGCCCACCGTTTCCAGCTCATGCGATTGCAGCGCGTCTTCAAACAGCTGGTGGAAGTTCATTTCCGCGCGCAGGTGAATGAACACCGAGCCAAGCCCGATGGCGGCGCGGTCCATGAAGACAAACTCCCTTGGCACACGCACCGGGCCTTTTTCCTTGAGTTCCTTGTGCACCGCAAAAGCCTGCTGGCGGCCATACTGGGCAGCAGACCCGGACCCGTCGGAAATTTTCATCACCTTGTCGCTCAGCAACGGGCCATAAATGAACCTGGCCCAGACATTCAGAATGTCGATCAGTTCGTTGGTCAGGCCCTTGAAGCCCCAGATGTCATAGGCTGATACAATCCTGTCGCGATCATCTGCCTGAAGCCCCCGGTAAAGCTCCACCACGCCCTTGACGAAGGATGGCGGAAACACCCGGATGCAGCCGAAATCCAGCAGGTTCAGCCCGCCGGGCTGGCCGTCCGGATGCGCCCACGCGGTATAGTTGCCGAGGTGCGGGTCGCCATGGATGATGCCATGGCTGGTAAACGGCCGCCACCATGCTTCAAACATGTTGCGGCACAGCAGGTTGCGCACGTCTGCCGTATCGTCCTTGAATTCAAGCAGCTTGCGGCCCTCAAGCCATTGCATGGTGATCAGGCGGCTGGTGGAAAGCCCGGCGTGCATGTCGGGGATGTGTATGTCCGGGCGGTCCGCCAGCACCTGTTTGTACAGCCGCATGTGACCTGCCTCGCGGGTATAGTCCAGCTCTTCGCGAAGCCGCGCTCCGATCTCACCGGCAATCTCGGTGGTGTCGATTGCCTTTGACATCTGCCTGTGCAGTGCAAACAGGACTTTCAGTTGCGACAGGTCTGCCTCAACCGCCGATGCCATGTCCGGGTATTGCAGCTTGCAGGCAACCTGTTCACCGCCATGCGTCACGGCCTTGTGCACCTGGCCCAGAGAGGCCGCCGCCGTTGCTTGCTTTTCAAAGGAGCGGAACCTGTCCTGCCAGTCGGTCCCGAGCTCTGCCGCCATGCGGCGGCGCACGAACGGCCATCCCATGGCTGGCGCCTCATTTTGCAGTTGCGCCAGCTCTTCGGCAAATTCGGCAGGCAACGCCTGCGGGATTGTCGCCAGCAATTGCGCCACCTTCATCAGCGGCCCCTTGAGACTACCCAGTGTCTGGCGAAACAGTTTTGCTTCCGCAGCCATGTCATTGCCTGAGGAAAATGCCCGCCCCGCCGCAACGCGTACTGCCGCCGAGCCTACGCCCGTGCCCACTTTCGCATAGCGCGACAGCCGTCCCGACAGTGAATTAGCTTCGTCATCCCTGCTCATGACGCTTCTACCGCGCTCAGTTCCGCAAGCACCATGTCCCGGTGCCCGGTCAGCCCCTTGTAGGCAAGCTCCGGGCCGTCGAGGCGTTCAATGTGCGACTTCAGGGTGGCCGCAATTTCTGCTCTGTCTGGATGTGTCATGAGCAGTGAAACGGGATCGACAACAATCTGGATTGTAAACAGCACATCGCCGCTTGCAGGCAATCGCGTCAATGTCTGGCGTTCAGCCCGAAGCCATGTGCCGTTGAAAAACCCGCCGGAGATATCTGTCCAGCGCGTGTGCGTTGAATGGCTGTAGGGGTGATGCAGGTCAGGCACCTCATAAATCGACCAGTTTGCCCGCTGCACAGGATGACCCGCCTTCAGGTTGTCAAATATCCGGTCAACCAGCGCGGCCGTTTTGGTCCCCGGACCAAACCCCGGCACCGGGGCGTGCACATCGGCAATCGGTCTTGAAAATTTGTCCGCCAGCACCCAGGTCGACGGAAAGCATAACGATGCCGCAGCGATCCGGTAGCCGCCTTCGCCCTTGCGCATGATGACCAGATCATCCTGCACAATCCGCCCCGCCAGCTCCAGTGGCCGGTCTGCATAGTCGCTCAGCTTGTAGGTGATCCCGGCGGGCTTGATGGTCACCCGGCCCTGCTCCACCTGCCAGATATCGGGATATGTGGCGGGCAGCTGCTCCAGCAGCATGTCGAGCACTTCAGCCTGCGCTTCCAGCATCGCGTCTTCCACCTTGAACACCGCCTCATGGCGTTCTTCAAGGTGCCGGGCCTTTTCGTGAAGCTGATGCGCCAGATGCTGGTCCGGAATAATCCAGTCTTTCGGATCAAGCGCCGACAGACCGATGGAAAACGGCCGCTTGAGCTTGTCCGGGTTGAGCGCGGAGTGGGGAGACAATGACATCAGCAGCTCAGGTTGGGCTTGTTTGAGGTTGGTAACCACAACCAGCACACCCGCTGTTGCGTTGCGGCTTGTCATCACGGCCTGCAAATGACCAGATCGAGCCCAGCAGCAGCACCGCAATCAGCAGCGCGATGCCACGATACCACAGCAAAAACCGGATACCCGGCCCCGACCGTTGATGTCTTTCAGGTCTGGTCAGCTCTTGGCCTCCATCTGTTCCAGTTCGTCAATGAACCCTTCCAGCATCGACAGCCCCTTGCCCCAGAATTCAGGATCGGAGGCATCCAGCCCGAACGGTTTCAGCAGTTCGGAATGATGCTTGGTGCCGCCGGCCTTCAGCATCTCGAAGTACTTCTGCTGAAAACCGTCTTCTGCCTCAAGATAACGCGCATACATCGAATTCACCAGGCAGTCGCCAAACGCATAGGCATAGACATAAAACGGTGAATGGATGAAATGCGGGATATAGGCCCAGAAGGTTTCATATCCCGGCCCGAATTCAATCGCATCGCCGAGCGCCTCTTTCTGGGTCTTGAGCCAGATTTCGCCAAGCTGGTCGGCAGTCAGTTCGCCCTCACGGCGCGCAATGTGAACCTCGCGTTCAAAACAGTAGAACGCAATCTGCCGCACAACCGTGTTGAGCATGTCCTCAACCTTGCCTGCCAATAAAACCTTGCGCGTTATGGGATCCGTGGTCTGCTCAAGCATCGACCGGAAAGTCAGCATCTCGCCAAACACAGATGCCGTTTCAGCCAGTGTCAGCGGTGTTGACGACATCAGCGCGCCCTGCTCACCCGCCAGAACCTGATGCACGCCATGGCCCAGCTCGTGCGCCAGTGTCATCACGTCGCGCGTCTTGCCCTGGTAATTCAGCATCACATACGGGTGCGCCGACGGCACGGTGGGATGGGCAAATGCACCGGATGACTTGCCGGGCCGGACCGGCGCATCGATCCAGCGCTCATCAAAAAACCGCTTCGCAATGGTGGCCATTTCAGGCGCAAATCCGGCATAGGCATCCAGCACGGTTGCGCGCGCCTTATCCCAGCCGATCCTGCTGTCGTCCTGGTCCGGCAATGGCGCATTGCGATCCCAATGCATCATCTTGTCCATGCCGAGCCATCTGGCTTTCATGGCATAGTAGCGATGCGATAGCTTTGGATAGGACGTGCGCACTGCCTCAACCAGCGCTGCCACCACAGGCGCTTCCACCCGGTTGGCCAGATGGCGTGACTCCGCCACATCCTTGAAACCACGCCAGCGGTCGGAAATTTCCTTGTCCTTGGCAAGCGTGTTGGTGATTGATGCAAATAACGCGATATTCTGCTTGAACACCTTGGCCAGCGCCCCGGCAGCGATCTTGCGCTTGCCACCATCTTTCGACACCAGCATGTTCAGCGTTGGCTCAAGCTCCAGTTCCTCACCTTGCACATCAAATTTCAATGCGGCCATCGTCTCGTCAAAAAGCCTGCTCCACGCGCCTGCCGCCGTTACCGACTTTTCGACGAACAGCTGCTCCACCCGGTCTTCCAGCTGATACGGCTTTTCCTTGCGCAGATCATCAATCCACGGCTTGTAGTGGCCAAGTGCACCGGACGAAGACATCGCCCTGGCCAGCGCATCACCGTCCAGCCGGTTGAATTCCAGCTCGAAGAACACCAGTCCTGTTGAGACCGCCGTCAGCTTCTGTGAAACGTCACCATAAAACTTCTGCCGCGCAGGCTCGGTGGTGTCGCCCACGTAATATAGCGTCATGTACGACCCGATGCGGCCAAACAACTCGGAAAGCTGCTCAAAGTCCCTGATCATTGCCGCCAGCGCATCACCGCCCTTGCCGCCATCAAGCAGGCTTTCCATCTTGCCCTGGTAGGCCTTTGCAAAGCGCTCTGTCTCGGATGCCGCCCTGCCCATATCTGCCTTGAATTCAGCCGCATCAGGCCCGTCATACAGATCTGCCAGGTTCCATTCCGGCAGATTGCCAAGCTCCGCCTTTTCGGCAGCGCCTGAAGAGGACGGCTGATAATTTTCTGTCAGTCTACGCATTTTTTCTCCGCAAGGCCCGGCTGCCGGAATAGGCAATTCTGCATTTCAGTGCACATATGACGGCTCTATCTGCAACAAACAAGGCAATTTCCGTATTATTTCCGCAAGTTCATCAACTTGTACCAAAACGACTACATCTTAAGCGCCTATTTACCCATCGCTGGCACAGTGCTCCTCAACACGCAGCCAGTCGGCACCTGCTCAAGTCACTTTTGCAGGCTGATTGCCTTGCACATTGAAGCTTAAGACGGCTGTAGACAAAAAGAACGAGACAGCATGGCACATAAAATTCTGATTGTTGAGGATGATCCGGCCCAGCGCCGCATTCTGGAAGAACTGGTCAAGCGCTATGGCTTTGAAGCCGTAACTGCCGACAGTGCAACCACAGGTCTCGACATTCTCGAAGCAAGCCGGTCAAAACCGGTCGACCTGATCATTCTTGATCTTGTCATGCCGGAAATCGATGGGTTGGAGTTTCTCGAACGCCTGTCTGCCTACCGCGCCACTGTCCCCGTTATTGTGCAGACTGCACAAGGCTCCATTGAGACCGTGGTCAAGGCAATGCGCGCCGGAGCCGATGACTTTGTCGTCAAGCCTATCAATCCCGAACGCCTTAAAGTATCGATTCAAAACCTTCTCAAGGTCAACGCACTGACCGAAGAGGTGAAGCGCCTGAACCAGAAGGTTTCCGGCTCAATGTCATTCGATGACCTGATCATCGCCAGCCCCGCCATGTCGAGCCTTGTGAAAATCGGCAAACGTGCGGCACAATCAAATATTCCGGTTCTTATCGAAGGTGAAAGTGGCGTCGGCAAGGAAATGATTGCCCGCGCCATTCAGGGCGAAAGCGAACGCCGCGGCAAGGCGTTTGTAGCGGTAAACTGCGGCGCACTGCCGGAGAACCTGGTTGAAAGCATCCTGTTTGGTCATGAAAAGGGTGCCTTTACCGGCGCTGTCGGCAAACATATCGGCAAGTTCCAGGAGGCTGACGGGGGCACCCTGTTCCTCGATGAGGTGGCCGAACTGCCGCTCGATATTCAGGTAAAGCTGCTGCGCGCGCTGCAGGAAGGCGAAGTTGATCCTGTCGGTTCCCGTAAGCCTGTAAAGGTCGATATTAGGCTGATATCCGCCACCAATCGCAACATGATCGACATGGTGAAACAGGGCGAATTCCGCGAGGATCTGTATTACCGGCTGAACGTATTCCCGGTGATGGCTCCGCCGCTCCGCGAGCGTATTGAGGATATCACACCCCTCGTTTCGCATTTTATTACCAGGTTCGCTGCTGAAGAAGGCCGCAGGATTAACGGCATTGACGCAGATGCCCTTGAACTTTTGAAGGCCTACACCTGGCCTGGCAACGTGCGCCAGCTGGAAAACACGGTTTTCCGGGCCATCGTGATGTGCGAAGGCAACCAGCTCCACATTGCTGATTTTCCCCAGATTGCAGCGCTTACTGACGGTTTTGAGGTGGAAGTGCCACCTGCCCCGCTACCGGAACCCAAAGCACCTGCAGCAACCGGTGCAGACGCTATGATCGGTGGTGCAAGCAGCACAAATGCATCACCCTCCCTGGCTTCTGTGTCCGGATACGGCATGGTTTCCGACGGGATGGCCCTCGGTATCCCGGCTGTCACCGATGGCGGACACATCCGCCGGCTTGAAGACATCGAGGCAGACATGATACGCCTTGCCCTCGCCCGTTACCGCGGACAGATGTCGGAGGTCGCCAGAAAACT
>Ga0307379_10013693_pt1 | contig 10504 bp, 8 predicted proteins | sample UN2MG_FD_202237 | JGI IMG/M metagenome (GOLD analysis project Ga0307379, IMG submission 202237) | Soil microbial communities from Risofladan, Vaasa, Finland - UN-2 | ecosystem: Environmental > Terrestrial > Soil > Coastal area > Acid sulfate soil | place: Finland: Risofladan, Vaasa | collected... | reverse complement strand
GGCAGAGGGCATGCAAGAAACAGTCAGCCGGCGTACGTTGTCAGAAGGATAGGCAAAAATCTCGCCATCGACATGGATAGGTAAGGGGAGGTTGGAACGTATATCGATATAGCCGCTTTTCCGCATGGTCACATGTTTGCTTTTCACATGCGCCCCCCGCATGACTTTTGGAAGCATCCATAGCATAGTTAGTCGACCAACTGGGTTTACAGTGCAGCTATCAAGTAAACCGTTGTTGTTCTTGCCCTCTGGAGTAAGATAAAAGCCACCTCCAACCCTTGGACCAATGCCAATCGCAAGCAAAAGTGATTCTTGTTCTACAACAGCTTCGTCAAAGAGAATGTTCAGGCGAGGTGTCTGGTAATAGAGCGCTATGGTCTGCAGCACCGCCAGTAGGTACATAGGGAAGCCATGGATCCTGGTTATATTCCTTGACTGAATGGTGACCGTTGCGTCGAAACCAATGCCAATCCCATTATTGACAAGAGTATATCGTCCGCGATCATCCTCCATCCGTGCCAGGTCAACACTCCTTGGCTTGCCCGTGCAGACGGTACGGATAGCGCTCTCGGGGTCCGCAAGTAAGCCTGAGCCAAAGGCGAAATCGTTTCCGGATCCAATAGGAACGATGCCAAGGGTTGCTTGGCCGCGATCCCCATGCACAAGACCGTTGATGACTTCATGTACAGTTCCATCTCCGCCCGCAGCCACCACAACATCGTATCCCTCGTCAACGGCGGTTGATGCGAGACGGGTCGCGTGACCTTGACCTTCGGTCAGCGAAACGTCGACCTCGCCATAGTCGTTGAACCGCTTCAGAATAGTATCCTTAAGCTCAATCGCTTTCCCCCGGTTCGCCCAAGGATTAAGTATTACTTTCCGACGCACGACATCCTCCTCTCCTCAAGCAATCTACTACCGAAACCCTTGGCCATTATACGACAGGTTTTGTTCTACGTGTACGTCTAATAGTGAATCCTTCGACCTGCCAAGAGGGCGACTAAAGTACCATGAAAATTGGCCCAAAACACCTATCCCGAGTCTTTACACTCATGTGTAAACATGCTATACTCGGCCAAAGCAACGTTACGTCAAGTTGGGCGTACATCGTGCCCAGAAAGCAGTAGGTCATCAGGAATAACATGAGCCGCCTCGGGCTAGACAACGATGAGATCGTTGGACAGATGGCCGACGCTATCTGCGACCATGGTCTGCGTCTACCCGCGTTGGTCGGTCTCGAAGCAGGTCGCCCTCTATCGCTCATTGGAGGGCAGGTCTTGTGGCTGCTTCAGCCAGTTTTGGGACTTGTAATATCAAGGGAGTTGGTTGGTCGTGTAGCCAAGATGTTGGAGGAACCTGCAGCTGTCGACGAGCTAATCGGTCAACTCGAAGCGAGGGAAATTTGATTTTCTCTACTCCAAACCTTGTCGCGTTATTACTGATAGTGTTCAGTATTGCTTCCCTGTATTTTCTGACCCGGCGATATGTGGATCGGTCAGGTGTAGGCCTAAGAAATATCAAGGCCTATGAAAAACTGCAGAAACAGGCAGTGAAAGCGATGGCGAGCGGCCGGTCCATCCATTTCTCTCCTGGACGAGGAAGTCTAAGCAAGGCTACAAATCCCACCAGCCTCGCTGGTTTGTCTGGCCTGCAGAGAATTACTGAGGATGCAAGTTCAAGCGACAAGCCTCCATTGGTATCCGCTGGTGATGGAACGCTTTTTATGACCGCGCGGGATGTGATAAGAGGAGGTTACGAGCATTCCGGGCGAGCTAAAGCCTACGAGTCACAGAAATCCCAATTCATTGCCGCTGACAATAGTCCGATGGCCTTCGGTGCAGGAGTTAGCGATATACTCAACCAGGGCGAGCATGGCAGCAGCATCATAATGGGGCATATAGGATCCGAGCTTGCTTTGATGGCTGAGGCAGCCGAGCGAAAGCATCAAGATCAGATCATCGGCTCTGACAATCTCGCCGCCCTCGCGGTAGCAGTCTCGGCAACCGAAGACGTATTGATGGGAGAGGAATTATATGCCGCGGCCGCCTACCTCCAGGAGGAGCCGGCTCATATTGCAAGTCTCCAGCTTCAAGACATCCTCCGCATTCTTGTTGCTCTGGGCATCCTTATTGCTGCTATCGTAAGCCTATTTCCCCGCACATGAATCAGATTAGGCAATCCCTACCTCTGGCGCTGGCCTATGTGTTTGGCGCCTTGGCCCTTATTGGTCTGCTGTTCGTACCAGCCTTGGCCAAGACGATCACCGGGTGGGTTGGGTTTCTTGCCGTCATCGCCCTTCTCATCGGGATATTGAATTTGTTTAGCGTTCATTCGCGTCGCCTTGTACGCGGCAATATTTACAGTGGCGTACTTGTTGTAAGTCTGGTCGCCATGATCGGCTTGGGGATTACCGATTTTATCGAGCTTACCGATGGGGGTGTTTCTGCAGCATTTAAGTACGTACAGGCTCCGCTGGAGGCAGCGTTTGCATCAATGCTCGCTTTCTTTCTGCTATTTGCGGGTGTTCGTGTCATCCAACGGAGACGAAGCTGGTGGGCGATTATCTTCATCACCTCATTGGTAATCTTTCTTCTCGGCAGAACATCGCTGCCGGGCTTTCTCGGCGAAATCTTGGGAACAGTCAGTGATATCATGACCCTTGTATTCGTTAGTTCGGGTATGAGAGGAATCCTTATTGGCATAGCCTTAGGCGCAATAGCTGTTTCCATACGAGTGTTGATGGGAACGGACAGACCATATAACAAATGATTACGGTCGCATGCCCCAATTGCAGCTTTGAGAATAGCGCCCTAAGCCGGCGTTGTACTTCTTGTGGCACTGCGCTACTGATCGAAGGCTATGTTCGGTGTGACAACTGCAGAGTACTAACTCCAAAAGCACTGGAGTTCTGTGAACTCTGTGGCTCATATCTGGCTGCCGCAGCACCTTTTGACAAGCCGTTGATACTGCCATCGAGCCGACAAGACGCAAACGTAGCTGACACTTCGCCTTTAACATTGCCTGCAAACCTCAGTACCGAAAACTTACCGGATGCTCAGGAAATAACAGAACAGTACTCTCAGAGTGAAAGACAAGACCAGCCGGAGTCGAGTATCCCGGCTTGGCTTCTTGACGTGGATGCGGCTCTTAAAATGAGAAGCATATCCGAGAAGAAAGCTGATGAAACGGATTCGTCGAGTGCGACCAAATCTCCAGAAAGTAAGAAAGTTGAACCTCCGAGGACTGATGTCTATGACGAATTACTGCGACGCTTAGACACATCCCATGCCGTGACTCAGCCAGCCGACCCCAAGGAGTCTGAAGATTGGCTAGAAGTCCTGGAGGTGGACGACGATAACAGCGAGCAGGGTAACATCGAAGACCTTGCCTTCCAGGCACTTGCTGCAGCGAGTCTTGCTGCTTCTCATTTGCCGGGCAAGGAGGGTCGGGCTGATCCACCCGAGGATCAACCTCTGGTTCAGCCTCGAGCTGAGGAAAGAACGGAAAGGCGTCAAAAGGGGAGTACCCAACCACTAGATCCCAAGGGTAAGCTGCTGGGTGTACCCCAGCAGCTGGCAGCGACTGAATTGCCCGCTTGGTTAAGTGACCAGCTCCAACGCCCAGATGAAGATGAAGAGGAGTACTTCGATGACATTGAGCTACCTGAACCGAGCAGGGCAACATATCTAGAACCTACGGTGCCCGACGCTGAACAGGATGAGACAGATGGCGAAGTCATAGTTCTCGATGCTTCTTTTGACAAGTGGCTTAAACAGTTAAGCGACGAGCCTGCAGCTCCGGATTGGATGACTGAAGGTGAGAGCTCTCCAGATGTGCCATTCGAAAGCGATTCCGTACAGATGGGCGCTGAAACACCGCAATGGCTCCACGATATTCATGAAGCGGAGGGGGACACGGCCCTACTTCTCGGGATCGAAGAGACTGTTGAGGATTCTGGGCGGTTCGCTGGAATCAAAGGAGCAATCCAGATTGAGCCAGCAATAGCTGCTTCCCTCATTGGCACCCGGATGGTTGATTACAGTATTTCAAAAGAGCAGCAGCAGAAAATCGCTATTCTTGAGTCGATTGTGCACACAAAGCCGGTCAAGCAGAAGCCGAAAGCTGTCGAACCACCTAGAGATTCCTCTGTTAGGATGCGAGTCCTGCTCGCAGGTGCACTTTTTTTGGTGTTCCTGTTCGCAACTGTCGTGCCTTCATCAGCAGAATGGCTTAAAGATTCGACGTTACAGCCTGCTACGAAGCAGACTGAGCAATTTTATGACCAGCTGATGTTGGCTGCAGGCGAACCTGTTCTGGTTGCCTTTGAATACACTCCGGCAATGGCAGGCGAGTTAAACCCAATCGCGAATGTTGTTCTCGGACAGCTTGCTGACAACGATAGCCCTGTCATTACCGTCAGTCAGAGCGCGGCAGGGTCGGAGGTAGCGGCTATCATTGCCGAGGATATTGAAGGGTTGGACTTGGAGCAGCTGGGTTATATACCAGGCGAAGCGGTCGGATTGAGAAGTTTGGCCGAGTGTTTTTCAGATCCTGATAACTGCGAGACGCTGTTCGGGGAGGAAATCCCAGCCGAGCTGCAGGAGAATTTATCGGCGGTTTCCCTCATTGTCATACTCGCCAGTGATAGCGACAGCTTAATCGACTGGATTGAACAGGTTGGAGCCCAAGTCAAAGATTCAACACTAATTGCCGGCATCACCCAACTCCTGGGACCGGTGACCGTTCCATATTCTGCCTCTGGTCAATTAAAAGGAACCGTCAGTGGATTTCCCGACGCAATATATCTCCAACAAGATCTGCTTGGGATCGAAAATGAGGCGTCTGAGCGAGTCTCAGGTATTACTATTGCTATCTGGCTGGCCGCAGGTTTTCTCATAGCAGGCGCCGTCTACTACGCGGTCACTGGTCTGAATCTGCCAAGATCAGGCAAGGCAAAGGATAGATAGCCTTGGATACTTTTGGTGAGATTGGCGGACTCTTCCTCGGTTTCTTGCTGACGCTATTCGTCTATAGTTTTGTCGTCAAAGACAATCCAATGTATCGCCTTGCGGTCCATCTCTTGGTCGGCGTGAGTGCAGGCTTTGCCGCCGTTATCGCGGTTAGAGAAGTGCTCATCCCAATCGCAAAATCTGCGTCATCGCAGGATGGTTTATTGCCTTTGCTGCTATGGGTCGTACCGATCGCCCTAGGCCTGCTGTTGTTAGCAAAACTTGTTCCAGGATATGCCTGGCTGGGGAACAGTTCAATGGCTGTCCTCATTTCGGTAGGAGCGGCTGTTGGCCTTGTTGGCGCGATACTGGGAACATTGTTCCCCCAGGTAACAGCGACCTACGACAGCGGTTTGCTAACCGTTGTGGTCGCCCTCCTGACCATCTGCGTCTTGGCCTATTTCCATTTTACAGGACGGCAAGCAAGCGATGGTAGAGTCCGATTTCCAACCTGGCATAAATATGTAAGTATGACCGGGCAATTCGTAATAACTATCGCCCTGGCTGGCGTATTTGCTGGATTATTCAGCACGACACTGGTATTGCTAAGCGAACGACTAGGATATTATTTCGATTCGTTCACATCCTTGATTTCTGGCTAATGACAATGATTGAGGCACTCGAGTTACCATCCGAAGATCAGGATGAGGTAGTAGACGATCGGGAATCCTTTCCTGATTGCCGCTCGCACTTGGTCTTAGATCTTGGTTCGAGCTACACGGTTGCTACCCTTTACGACATCGTTGAAGGGCAGTATCGTTTTATATCCCGGGGCATCTCGCTTACGACTACAGGAGCACCCTGGTACGACGTTCAACGCGGCTTCCGGTCTGCCATTAACCAAGTTTCAGAATCAACCGGCCGCATTCTGGTGAACTCCAGAGGTTTTTTGATTAGCCCACGGCGGCATGACGGCAGCGGTGTCGACTGCTTCGGTATGGTCGTCAGCGCGGCCGAACCCCTTAAGACACTCTTGATTGGATTGTTGGAAGACGCAAGCCTTGAGAGCGCTCAAAGGGCCATTAGGACCATATATTCGTTGGAAGTTGATCGATTTAGCTTATCTGATGATCGGTCGGAACATAGCAAACTGGAATCCCTTCTGAAAAGGGAAATCGATCTGGTCGTCATTGTTGGTGGGAGTGATGGTAGTGCAGACGAGCGGCTGCTGGAGCAAGTTGATACCCTGTCAATCGGACTAAATCTGCTTGATGATTTCCGTAGACCTCAAATCATCTACGCTGCCAACTCTGACCTACAAACGCAGGTGCTAGAAAAGCTCGATGGTATTGCCAACATTCATCTAGCAGAAAACGTTCGGCCAACGGTTGATTATGAAGATCTCGACGACATCATTGGACTTCTTGCAACTGCCTATTCGGTCAACAAGGTTAACAAGATTGCGGGAATCCAGGCGTTAAGTGACGCCTGCACAATGCCTGTATTACCAGCGGCTCACGCTTTCGGCGGAATAACGCAATACCTTGCCGCTGTAAACCGCGGAAAGGTTGTCGGTCTTGATATAGGCAGTGGCAGTGCGACCATGGTCGTCTCCGATCCAAAGAACGTTGAGCTAGTTATTAGGAGCGATCTGGGGCTTGGCGAACCAATTGTCAACGTGCTTAATAGTAATGGTTTCGCGGATATCTTTAAATGGACAGATGGTCTCACTCGAGCAACAGAGGTCCGAGATATTATTTATAACAAGTCGCTGATGCCCCAAACCCTACCACAGGATTCCAAGGAACTGGCAATAGAGCAGGCGATTTCAGGTCTTCTAGCTAAGGAAGCTGCGACAGGATTAACGGTTGGAGAACACATAACCAAGGGCAATAAGTTAAAACCAATAAAACTATTGGTCCTCCGTGGGGGAATCCTTACCAAGTCACCATCGCCCGGCCCTCCGATTCTTTCAGTCATTGATGGGATACAACCCACAGGGGTTTTCCGGGTCGTCTTGGACGTTAACGATATCTTGCCTGCTATGGGTTTGCTGGCCTCGCACAACCCACAGCTGGTAGTCCAAGTACTAGATAGCAACACCCTGCTAGACAGTGGCTGGATTGTAGTAGCTGACGGTCAGGCAGATCTGGGTAAAGCCGTGCTGCGAATAACATTGGAAGTGAGTGGCGAACCAGCAGACAACCGGGAGATCAAATTTGGCGATTTAGTACTTATACAGCTGGCGCCTGGGAAAGTGGCAAATATGACTCTGCAGCCGGCGCCTAACTTCGATGTCGGAAAAGGTCCAGGTCAACAAGCTAAACACAGAATTAGCGGCGGTGTGCTCGGGCTGTTAATCGACGCTCGAGGCCGGCCGATAAACATCGAAGGAGACGAAGCATACAAACGCAAAATCCAGCAGCAGTGGATGAGAGTAGTTGCATCTTGACATAAATTGATTCATGAGTAAAGTAATAGGTGGATAATCGTTTCGGTCCAGGATAGCGGTTGCGATATTATGTCGTTTTTGACATCGTCAACAAGAGTTAGCTCGTACACATCAATCAAACGCGCTCGCATGCTGCCAACTATGGGCGAAGTATTTGTGCGGGTTGGTCAGGATGTGAATCCAGTTCAGGTTATCGCCCAAGCCCTTCCGACTGGTGGATATTACGTGCTGCGAGCCGGTGAAATTCTTGGTGTACCAACTGAAGAGATTCAAAAACACTTACTTGTCGAACCTGGCGTATCGCTGCGCGAGGGCATGCCGATAATGCGTAAGCCGGGCAAATTTGGCAGATCCAAAACATACAAAAGCCCCATAAATGGCATTCTGGTTGATATCTACGACGGCACACTAATCATGCAACAAGCACAAGAGCCCATTGACTTGAGGGCAATGATGCAGGGACGTGTCGCATCTGTGGTCGCGTCGCGCGGTGTTGTGTTAGAGACACGTGGTGCCTTGGTCCAGGCTCTGTGGGACTCAGGTAAAGACGGTTTCGGAAAGTTGAATACGGTTGTGAAATCAGCCAAGGAACCGCTTAATGCTGATAGAATCAGTGGCGATGCACGGGGTACGCTTCTGATAGTGGGATGGATCAGCTCAGCTGATGACCTGAATCGATTGGAAAACAATGGAATTCGTGGAGTTATCGCCGGATCTATGCCTGCGAAGATCTGCCTTATGGCAAGATCTTTTTCATTTCCGATATTCTTGACTGATGGTGTCGGGGAGCAGGCAATGTCTGAACCCATTTTTCAGCTGCTGCAGCGCGCGGAAAACAAGAATGCATCGCTGCTTACCAGTCGAAATGGCACTAAAGGTCAGATGAGTGAAATCATCGTCCCTTCTGTAGTTACAAGGGCGGAAAGCCCAATCTCGTTTAAGACTGTCGAGGTCGGCGATCTGGTTCGCGTCCTTAGAAGGAATGGAACTAATCTAGTTGGCAGGATCTCGAAGGTTGAAGAAAGGGCCAAGTACTCAGCCATAGGGCTATTGTCGCACGGAGCAGTGGTGGAATTTGGTTCCGGAGAGAAGTTGTTTATACCTTTTGCAAATTTGGATTTGATTTCGTAGCAGCTTTTAGATGGGTTTATGCAGCACTTCTAGCTGTGTGGAGATGTTACCTACTTGGTGTCCGTAGGTAGTAGTGTCAGTTTCAGGAGGCGTATATGTCAGAAGATCTTTCAGATGATTTCTCAGAGGATATGTCAGAAGATATCTCAGAAGATTTCACGAACAATGTATCAGAGGATTTCTCCGGAGGGTTCTCGGACGAGTTCGCAGACGATTTTGAAGTCGAGGATTATGAAGATACCGAGGGTGGTAGGTCGTTTCTGCTTTGGGCAGGGGCTCTACTTCTCGTCTTCATCGCGATTTCAGCCTGCATGCTCGTCTACCTCCTAGCCCGAAATGGCGATGGAACCACAGTTGCATCCAGCGGCGTTGAGGCCACTAGTACTGCGATTGCCATCGTCAATATGACCACAGAGGCGAATAATGCCTTGGTTACGCAGACCGTCGAAGCAATCCAAGCCAGCGAGACGGAACAAGCGGTACGGCATGAAGAAGAAGCTGAAGTGGCTACGAGAGAGGCAGGGGTAGCGGCAGAAGAAGAAATTGCCGCAGCGACCTCTACCGCTCAAGCCGTCGAGATTGAAGAGACGGTCGTGGCAGAAGAAAGCACCCGAGAATCAGTCGAAGCTACTAACGAAGCCTTAGAAGCGGCACCCGAAGGCACCGGGACTCCAGAAGGCGAAACTGGAGAAGGTGGCGAGGGTGGAGAAGGTGCTGAAGGCGGAGTAGGTGCTGAAGGCGGAGAAGGCGCTGAAGGCGGCGAAGGTACGGAGGGTGGTGAAGGTTCCGAAGGTGAAACCGGGGAATCAGGTGAACCGGGAACCGGCGGCCCCGGAGCGGCAACGCCTGTCGCAACAACTGCACCATCAGCCGGCGGAGACGGAACATTGCCAACTACTGGAACCAGTGCCTTGGGCATTGCAGTTCTGGGCTTTGGCCTGATTGCCGTGCTGGTTGTTGCCCGAAGATTGCGTTCGCTCTAGTCCCAATTTAACATTCTTTATGATGCCGGGATCCAGGATCGCGCAGGTCAATGATGAGACTTGTTTCATTTATCCGGCCGATCCGCCGGTATATCGGGATGCAGAGAGAACTATTGCGACTCCTTTAGCTGATGCTCATCTACTTTATCAAGCTAGATGTTAACTATCGCCGGACAGCACATACCAATGACTGATCCGGCGACCATTCTAATTGTCGAAGATGATCAGGCTCTCTTAGCCGGAATAGCCGAAGTACTCGAGATTTCAAATATTGGCTATGATCTCACAGTGCTGACGGCATCGGATGGCACTGAGGGATTGAGTGTTCTGAGCAAGCATCTCCCTGATCTTATCATCTCCGATATCATGATGCCGCGAATGGGGGGATACGAGTTCCTGAACTATGTCAGGAGAAATCCCAAGTGGCTTCATATTCCTGTCATATTTCTTACGGCAAAAGGCACACGATCCGATATACGTGAAGGGCGGCTTAGTGGGGCTGAGCTCTATATCACAAAGCCATACGACAGCGATGAATTGCTGCAGCTAATCCAGGGTCAATTGGATCGCGCCTTCCAGCTCCAACTAGATAGAGATCGCAGGCTGCACATGCTGCGAAGCAACATCGTTCAAGTTCTAAACCATGAGTTTCGGACGCCTTTAACCTATGTAACGGCCTACTATGATTTATTAGCCGAAGGCCTCTTCAGCGAAGACGTAACCGTCCTGTGGGAATACCTAAGAGGGATTCAGGCAGGAGCAACCAGGCTAAAACACCTGGTAAATGACCTTATTACGGTCATCGAGCTGCGAACTGGTGAGCTAGCCGCGCGCTTCAGTCTCCAAGCAGCGATTATTCCAGATCTGAGTGATAATCTCAGATCCTTGTGCGAGCAATATAGACGAGAACACCTGGGTAAAGGATTACGTTTCACATATCGCATCGACGAACCGATTCCTCCAGTTTACGGGAATTTGGAGTTTCTTAT
>Ga0307379_10013690_pt1 | contig 10504 bp, 8 predicted proteins | sample UN2MG_FD_202237 | JGI IMG/M metagenome (GOLD analysis project Ga0307379, IMG submission 202237) | Soil microbial communities from Risofladan, Vaasa, Finland - UN-2 | ecosystem: Environmental > Terrestrial > Soil > Coastal area > Acid sulfate soil | place: Finland: Risofladan, Vaasa | collected... | reverse complement strand
CTTTTCCTGTACCGGTTTCACCATAAATATGAACCGGATAATCGTATTCGGCAACATCGGTGATTTGCTGAAAAACCTCGATCATTTTTCTATCCCGGCCAATAATTTTTAAAAAACCCGCCGGTTGGTCTGCTTCTCTTTTCCGGTTGCTTGAATCTGAAATATTCCTGAACGATACAACTTTTCCGGACGCGTTTCGATTTTCAGCATTCCTTTTCAGGACCGCAGCTTTCATATCCCGCTGATTGGAAAGCATTTTATAAGGCAGGCTGTCATGATCTTTGAATTGGCTGCTATTGCGTTGGGTAAGGGCTTTGCTCGCATGATCCATGGTATCCAATTTCCTCCTTTGCCGGCGTTGCTTAATGGGGTCATCAGTCACCGGTCATTTGTCTGTTGTGGGCAAATGCTGAATGGAAAATTTCAAATGATATTAAATTTAAATACCTTATTGTGCTAACATTGTTCAGGGGTTCGTGGTTTTAGGGGAATGACATTTCTAAACAGCATAAAGCATGCCAGCAGCAAAGACGGATTGCAAAAATGGAATAAACAATGAAAAATCAATAGGATGGCGCGACAACATTTCCGGCGAAGAGATGTTTAAGACGACGGTAACAGTTCTATTCAGATATGCAAAAACTGCACATTCAAATTCAATATTATCGGTATAATCAAATGGTTATTTTTAAACCATGCAAAAATTGATCATCCGTTTTTGATCGGTTAATGCGCCCAAGGTGAGATGGAAAGCACAACCGCTGATCCATCGAAACATATTGTTAAGAATTAATATATTACGTCACCCCATAGGTTTTTAGTTTTTTTCTGAGGGTGTTCAGGGCGATGTCAAGGCGTCTTGCGGTTTGGGACTTGTTTTTCCCGGTCTGATCATAGACTTTGAGGATATAGGTCTTTTCCATTTGCGCAAGGGGAACGACGGCTTCAGCATCCGGCGGATGTTTCCGTTTTTTCATCGATTTTTGCCGTTGAATATTAACGGGAAGGAATGTCTTGGAAATTTTTCGTCCCTGGGCCAGGTTTGCGGACGATTTGATAAGGGACCGAAGCTCTCTAATATTCCCCGGATAATCATAATTTAAAAGCTGAACCATGGCGTCTTCTTCAATACCGGGATTTTTATCTTTACCCAGAAACTCGTTTAGGAAATGGCTGACCAGCACCCGGATGTCTTTTTTTCTTTGCCTGAGCGGCGGCAGGTGGAGCCATCCTCCTTTCAAACGGTAGTACAGATCCTTGCGAAACAGCTTTTGGGCCATCAATCTGTCAAGATCCTCATTGGTTGCAGCAATAAAACGGACATTTGTTTTCCGGATGGTGTCCGTTCCGAGCTTTATGTACTCGCCGTCCTGCAAAACCCTCAGCAGCTTTCCCTGAAGCTCCATGGGCAGGTTGCTGATTTCATCCAAAAACAGTGTGCCTTTATTGGAGTGCTCAAGATAACCCGGACGGTCTTTTTCAGCCCCTGTAAAGGCCCCCTTTGTATGACCGAAAAATTCGGCATCAAACAGTGCACCCGTAAGCGAGGCCATGTTTACGGGAGTAAACACCGATTTTGCACTGGGGCTGGCCGCATGGACAGCTCTTGCAAGAAGTTCCTTTCCGGTTCCGCTCTCTCCGGTAATCAATACCGGCACATCGCTTGCGGCATGGAGTTCAGCCTCTTTTAAGATTTTCAAAACATTGGCCGATCTGGAAATAATTGATCTAAAGGCATCTTCATGCAAAAGTTCGGGCAGACGAGTTCCCTTGCCGATATCTTTAATGTTAAATAGACGCTTTCTTTCCAGGGCACGGTGGATCGAAACAATAAGATCATCTTTTTCGACCGGTTTCACCAGGTAATCATACGCCCCTTTTTTCATGGCTCTGACTGCAGTCGTTGCTTCATCCAGGCCCGTAATCATGATGCATTCGGTTTCGGGGCTGTTGCTCTTTATCACTTCAAGAAGTTCTATCCCGTCCATGCCGGGCATCGATACATCGATCAGGGCAAGATCAAAGGTTTCGCCTGCTTTAAAAACTGAGACGGCTTTTTCAGGATCATTTTCAATTCGTATGAATTTAAAGCCGGAAGTGATAAGACCCCTTTGGACGGTCTTGAGAAAGGTCTGATCGTCGTCTATTGCTATTATTCGATTTTCCAAGTCAACCCCCGTTACAAATCCAATATTATCCTAAAATTACTCCCGCTCCCTAGCTTACTTTCAACTTCGACACATCCGCCCATTTTCTCAATAAGATTTTGGACAATATACAATCCGAGACCTATTCCGTCTTCTGAGGACTTTGTCGTAAAAAAGGGGGTAAATATTTTCCCCAAGGTTTTTTCGTCCATACCGCCACCATTGTCGCTGACTTCGATGATGAGTCGATTTTCTTTGGAATTATCCATGGAAACAACCAGATTAACGTTTGAATTTTCATCCATCGGTTTCTCAAAGGCCTGGGCTGCATTGATCAAAAGATTTATCAATATCTGCTCTAAAGATTGCGAATCAATCAGCACTTCCGGCAAGCTTTCCGGAATATGAACATTAAAGGTTTTTACGGTTCTTTTAATCTTGCTCCTGCAAAACGCAACCACTTTTTCAATGATGGGTTTCAGGTCGATTTTTTCAATTCTCTTATCTTCGCCCGGCTTTGAAAATACTTTTAAGTCCCTAACGATCGCTTTGATTTGTCTGGACCCATGTTGAACATTATCAAGAAGTTCAAAAATATCTTCACGGAATTCAGGGTAAGGCATATACAATATTTCCAGATCCGGATGTTTTTGGGCATATTCATCAACGAGGGGCATCACGACATTAAGGTAATCTCTTAAGATCGGAATGTTGACGGAAATATAATTGTTCGGGTTGTTGATCTCATGGGCAATACCCGAAATGAGAACACCCAGGGCAGCCATTTTTTCTCGCTGTATCAGTTGTCTCTCCGACATCTTTGATTCAGTGATGTCGCTGATGCGGATGATGGCGGACCCAAATTCGCCATACGTCTCCTTCAGGGGATATATTACGACCTGCTCCAGTCTCTCTGGGTTCATAAATCCTTTCCGTTCAAAACCCAGATGCCGCCCCTCTAAAACCGCGGGTGCAATGTTACAGTCTTCACAGGGTTTTGATCCGTCCTTGAATACCCGATAGCAGGGTTTTTCTATTACATTTTTGCCATTAATTTTGTAGTACTCAACAGCAGCCTTGTTGAGCATCTTTACTGTCAGGTAGCTGTCTAAAAGGAGCAGAGGCTCTGAAATTCCGTCGAATACCGATTGAAGCCTGTTTTTGGTTTTTAAAACCTCTTCCTGAGCATGCTTGCGTTCCATGACTTCTTTTTGTAAATCAGCGGTCCGCTGGTCCACACGTTTTTCCAGTTCAAGATTGAGGGTGTGCAGTTCTTCTTCACGCTGCTTTAAATTTCTGAATAGAAGGCTGTAGGGCTTCACAAAACCGGACTCGATAATCGATTTATAAATGAGATAAAAGGATGCCAACTTCAGGAAATGGCCTGTAAGATTAGACAGGTCATAAACTCTGATATAGAATGTAAAGGCTAATTCGGAACAGATCGTAAGAATGATGGATGCGATCAATAGCCAAAAAATGTTTTTATCGAACTCTTTCTGTTTTTGAAACAGGAGAAGAATAGAACCCATGAGCATTAAACAGATAAAATATTCGCTGATCTTTTTAAACCGTGTCAGTCCAGTGCCTTCAATAAAACAGTCGGGGAAAATGTTCCAATAAAAAATGGATGCCAGCATAAGGAATACCAACAAAGCATAACCGACAAACACAAAGCGCGTGTTCGGTTTTCGAGGGATGAAAAGGGGTGCAATAAGAAGAGACATGCTCTCCAGATAACGGGCTGAAATCCATAACTGGGTCGGCAAGTTTGCATCATATCCGGAAAATATTCCCATGCCTTTATAGGCCAAGGTATGGGCCAGATCTAAACCCCCGATGAACAGATATGTGATGCCGAGGAAAAGGAGATAATTATTGTCCATAAATCTCCGGGAGTTCCAGGCAACCACAAAAATGCCGCAAGCTACGAAAATACTAAATATCTCGGCAAGACTGTGAAAAAGGAGGTAATTGTAACGGCTGGCTATATATAGACCGGCTAGAATTACAATCCATAACGTAAATATTGCCCAATTTCCGGTGACGCCAGATGGCCTCTCCATGACTCTACCCCTGTTGTAAATGCGGTGAATGCGTGAGATAGAAGCTCCCAACACCCCGGGAGGTGGGATTTTTGCCCCGGTCAAACAGAAAAAACGATGGGTTTCGTGGGGTAAACTTCGCTCCAACACGCTGAAGTAAATCTTCGGCTGGGCGTAACCTAACATAGGGGGGTGTGAACTTCAAATATTTTCATTTATGCAAAGGGGATTGGTCCGGCCGAAGGCGTGGGGGGACGATGGTGGAAATGAAGATGGGGATCGGCAATATCGTTGCGTCTCCCCATCTTCAAATCATATGGTCATAGATGACCGGATAATTTATTGAACCGGCCTAAATTCGACCCTTCGGTTTTTGGCACGTCCGGCCTTGGTGTCATTGCTGGCGGCCGGTTTGGTTAATCCAAACCCCTTCATGGTAAGACGTTCGGCTTTAACTCCTTGATCAACAAGATATTTCATCACGGCGTTGGCCCGTTTTTCGGAAAGCGTCATGTTATACGCGGCAGGACCCATATTGTCCGTATGCCCGTCGATCTCTACGTTGATTTCCGGATTCTTTTTCAGTATCCCCACCGCCTCATCAAGCATGGGGTGTGCTTCGGATTTAATCACTGCCTTATTAAAATCAAACAGTACCACCGCTGCATATGTCCAGCAACCCCTTGCATCAACGGTTGCACCCTTGGGCGTATTGGGGCATTGATCCTTATCGTCCGTCACCCCGTCGCCGTCGCTGTCCATGGGTTTTGCCATCGGTTTTGCCATCGGCTTGGGTGCTGCCTTGGCTAAAAATATGCCTTCTACAAAACCGGCCATGTTCGCCGAGGAAGCCAGTCTGTCTGCGGTGGTTGAAATGCCACATCCGCCCGCTTTGACAATCTGTTCCAGCGTCATTTTACCGGCAGGATCGTCTCCCACCTGCACGGTGTCGATGCATACTCTGTCACCGAACTGGCTTTTCATGGCCTCAGCAGCTTTCACCGGTTTTTGGTCCATCTTTTGTCCATCGCTGACGATAATGACCGCTATCGGACCTTTGGACGACTTCATGTCGTCGCCGGCAGCGTTGATGGCTTTTGCCAGAGCAAGAGAACTATCCCCGCTGGGTCCCTTTACAGAATTTAAGGCCGCTCCAAATCCCGAAGTCGAATACTGAGTCGGTCCGTAAACAAGCATGGTCGACTTGTCGGGCAGGCTGGCACCGTGTCCAAACACTCTGAGTGCTGCATTATATTTCAACTCCGGAAGTGTCTGATTCATGGCGCTTAAGAAATCTTTGGCGATTTTGGCCTTTTCCTTTTTCGCATATTTATCCGCCATTGAAGAAGACGTGTCCAGGATCACCACAAAATTGTCAACCTTGGGTACATACTGATTTGCGTCAAATTTGTAGGGCTCGAAAGACGGCTCGGTCTTCACAACTTTTTTGCCGCCGCAACTGATCAACAGGGTGCTGATCATCAAAATAAACAATACTCTCAAAAAACGCTTGTCCATAATTTGCCTCCTTATTTTCCTTTGTTTGAATTAAAGTTTTTATATTAAAAAGAAATAACAACCCGTTACTGCGTATTATTCCTTATGGTTATATACATGCACGTCGCGCTGTGGAAAGGGAATTGAAATACCCTCTGCATCAAAGCGCTTCTTAATGGTCTCGGTTACATGGAACCAAAGATCCCAATAATCCGGAACGTTCACCCAGGGACGAACCGCAAAATTCACACTGCTGTCTCCCAGTTCTATAACCGCAATTTTTGGCGGCGGGTCTTTCAGGACGCGGGCATCATTTTCAATGACATCGGTGATAATCTTTCTGGCCTTATCGATATCGTCACCATAGCCAATGCCAAAGACCAGATCCACCCGGCGGGTTCCCTTTGCGGAAAAGTTTACGATGTTGTCACCGCTTAATTTTGCGTTCGGGATAATGATGGTCTTGTTGTCGGGTGTTTTGAGCTGTGTGGTGAAGATTTGAATTTTTTCAACGGTTCCTGCAACCCCGGCACCTTCGATGAAATCCCCGACCTTGAACGGTCGGAAAATAATCATCAAAAACCCGGCGGCAAAGTTTGAGAGGGACCCCTGCAGCGCAAGACCGATGGCAAGCCCGGCAGCACCGATAACCGCGATAAACGAGGTTGTCTGTATGCCAAGCTGTCCCAGCGCCGCCAGAACGACGAAGACCAATAAAGCGATGTAGGTCATATTGGCGACAAAGGAGACGACGGTGGGATCCACCTGCCTTTTGTTCATTATTTTTTCTGTAAAACCGGTCAAGCCCTTGGCGATCCATCGCCCCACGATCAAAACCGCAATGGCGGCAACGACTTTAAGACCGTAAATTGTCAACAACTCCCAAATTTTTGCAACGATATTTTCCACAGTTGAAATCCTTTTTGAATAATTGTTTGAACCCCAACCATATCTCAAGCAAATTGCCGAAAGGTCAGCGAACCGATGTTAAAAACGATAAAAATCCTTTTTGGAAAAAATGCTACCAAGATTTTTGGGATGTTTAAATTCGAATAAAAAATTGAGCCCTATTTGAATTTTATTAATCACCGATTAAGCTTTTTAAGTTTATGCAGGAATGGGAAACAAAAGATATCAAAGCAATAACTATGCCAATGGTAGTGAATGTCGTATCGTTTACAGGGGAATGAACTTAGAAATTATTCTATAACACATTCACAACTAAATGCAACAGTGCCGAAGTATTTTTCCTTTTTTTGCAGTAACGGTTCACCGCATATCTGCCGTTTGCATCCATCGATTTTTTTATCTAAAAAGAGGCACAATCTTGTCTCATGAGACAATTGTGTTTCAAATTCAACTTGGAACAACACCGTTTCACCCGAATTGCACAAAGGTCGAAGGGAATTCCCGGGTGAAATCGGCGTTGTTTGCCCTCGCTTTGGACATTAAATTCTGCGAACGTAACGCCGGTACCTTGAATCGCAATATCCGCATGGCGGGTGGTTGACAACTGACAACCATATCAACCCGAATATTTCATGATAAGTTTGTGCTCGTAATAATTCGAGTCAGAACTCAACCACACAACGCACGCCGGATATGAATCCAGAAGGGCTGTCTCCCTGTTTCATTTTGTTATCCTGATATTGCAGATCGGCTGTAATTGCAAAGTATTCATTAAGCAAAAATCGGACATAGGTTTCGAAAACATAGGCGTTATCCAAATCTTGATTACCCCCCTTCAGGTAAGCGTACCCAATGCCGATATTGTCTTGTTCTCGTCTCCATAGTTTCCCGTTGATGTCAAGCCCGCCGGAATATAGCGACTTACAGATAATAGCGGCATCATCATCTTGCCAGCCAAACCGAATCCAGGCACCCAGGATCTCCCCCAGTTGTTGATCGAAGGACAATATTACGCACTGCTTTGATTCCAGGTTGTCTCCCGCAATATTGTTGAAGTCTTTACTGGTCCATTGAACATTAACACGATAATGTCCCTCACCCGGTTTTGTGCGTAGGGTATAACCAAAGTTGGCGCCATAAAATTGGTAACTCCTGCCGTCGTCATTTTCGCCCACGTTCATGGCAACACCTTTGAGGGCAAATGGGCCAAATTCCCACTCCAGGGCACCCCCCATGTCATAGGAAGAGACAAAACCATTGGCCGCATTTGCCAGCACTTGGTTCATGAACTGGGTGAATTCATCATTGGCATAGGCATTTTCGTCGAGATAGTCTGCTCCATCGATAAGTCCGCCTGTAATTCCCAATGTGCCGGCTTCATTGAATGTAAAGGTGTGTTTGTACCAGGCCGCAAGAAGATAATCCCGATTCCGTCCATTAATATCTTTTACATCATCCTCCAGGTCTGCCGCCCACGGTGCAAAAACAAATGGCGATACAGTCGCATCATTCAAAGCGTTGCCTGCCGCAAATCCAAACTTGGCAAATACTTCATCGACATCTGTTAGGGCAAAACCGATTTCGGGTTGAAATACAACGGCGCCTCGGCCTGTATTGTTAAACCCGGAGGCATCATCTACGCTCTGATATTGACCGACACCGGCAATTAACCCTCCAAGAGATAGTTTGCCAAGGACCCCTGATTCCGACAATGTCTTTTCCACGGTATTCTCCGTTGATTCAAGACGCCCTTCGATTTTTTCTATTCTCTGTTCCAACGCTTTATTGGAAGTTTCACAACGAGCATTTTGGATTCCCAACCCAACAAACACTGCCAAAACGGTTACGCATAAAAGAAAGATTCTTTTTTTCAACCTGATCATTTTATCCTCCTTTCAACACAGCTTTTTAGAACAAAAAAAACCACGATCGGTGCCACCTTCTGATGACATTATCCTTCGTGGTTGTGTTTGTCCGGGTTATTTTTTTTATAGCTTTTGATAGGAGGCTTCATTACCTCGTTCTTGAACTTCCGGTACAATAAACGGCGGGTTTTTGTCAACAATTTTTCCCGGGGTCCTTTACAAGACTTTAAACCATGGGGGTGTGAATTTGGTTTTAACGTCACTGCCGTACCGGGAAGTTACCTTACAATGGCGATACCCAGACGCACGGCTTCGGTCCGCTCTCTATAGTTGAGGAGGCTTTCCGCCAAAGCATTGACATACTCGACCTGAAAATACAGTCCCAGATTACCATTTAAAAACCGGTGCAGGGGGTAGGTCAAATCGAGTGCCATGGAACCGCCTTCCTTTGCCCATCGAAAATGCGATCCCAGAACAAAACTGTCCGCATTTCCGAGTTTGACCTCCAGGTCGAAATAGCCTCTGTAATCTTTTAAATCCGAATTGGTCTGGTCATCGTTGTTTACGTAAGCCCACACTTTGGGGGCGACCATAATACCCAGTCGGTTTTTTTCTTGGTAATTAATGAATATCGGTTTGACATATATGAAGTTTGTGCTGCGTGAATCTTCACCGCCGCGGCCGTTGGATTCGTGCTGAAAACCGGCCTGAAGAAATGACCGGATCCAGGGAAAGCGGGTCTTGATTTTGGGTGACAAGAAAAAGAATTCCGGCTTGTAACTGGTGTCTTCGAACGGTTTGGACTCTGATTTCAGGTCCCAAAAGGATGTCTGCGTATAGCCAAAATGGAAACCCTTGACCCAGGGATATTTTTGAGCAAGGGAGCCGTTATTGTCGAAAAAACGATATTGGAAGCTGACCTGAAATTTGCTGTCTTCCGGATCGGTTCCGATGAGAAAATACATCGGCTCATACGCCGCTATGTTTTTCAAATACGGTTGATAAAGCGCGAACAAGGAATCCAGCGTTTCAAATTCCTGTGAATCGGACGTTACACTTTCAACGGCTTTAGGCTGCGGAAGCTCGGCATCGACCCGAAACATCATTGCAGCGCCATCAAAGTCTGAAATCTTCATGCTCACCGGCCCGTTAAGGGTCTGGGGAAGGATCAACGAATATCGTGCCTTTTCGAAACATTTTCCGCAAATTCGAAAGGATTCCACAGACGCCGGCTGAATAAGGTTGGCCACTGTTTCCACCCGTTGATCGGAGGATTTTAAAACGCAATGAACACGGATGGGAAGATTCACACGGGTTTCATTATTCCCCGTATTGTTGAAAAAGACGGAAAAGACCATGTTTTGTCCGGCCTGCGGTGTCTCGGTGGGTGTCAAGAGAACCGTTTCAATTGTACCGGCAAACGCAACTGTATGGTAAAAAACAATCAAAACTGCCGCGACTAAAATTCTCATCTTTGCCAACCTCTTAATGTTTTGGCGATTAAAAAAGTTTTAGCTGTGACGGACCCGGTAACAAATACCACACGGAATTCAAGTCCTTTGGCAGCGTGCATGGTCATCAAGGCGACCTTTTCAGATCGATGGTTGTAGGTGTCCGTATCGCTCCCAAACGCCGCCGTGCTGAATAAACCTGTTGTATTAAAACCGAAATTTCTGAAGATATCCATCAGGTGTTTTAGCGCTTCTTTTTCGTTCTGTCCCTTGTTAAATATCTTTGACAATCGGGTGTTTTCCGAAAGAAAAATCAGCTTTTTGTCCGGTCATTTTCTCAGCCGTACACTCTTTGCTCACATTGCTCGGTGTTTCTTGTTTCGACGTTTTGCCGCCCCTTTTCTTTTTCCCAGATGGGGGTTTGGAGGCGCCGGCAATAAAGAGAGATTTTTGACCCAGCAGACGGTTTCGTTCGTCCTGACTAAATATTTTTATCTTCCCAAACTCCCCATCAAATCCCGGAATAAGATCGATTTCACTTCGCCGAACCTTCGAAATTGCTTCACCCAGCAAAGGAATCCCTGCGTCGT
>Ga0307379_10013689_pt1 | contig 10505 bp, 12 predicted proteins | sample UN2MG_FD_202237 | JGI IMG/M metagenome (GOLD analysis project Ga0307379, IMG submission 202237) | Soil microbial communities from Risofladan, Vaasa, Finland - UN-2 | ecosystem: Environmental > Terrestrial > Soil > Coastal area > Acid sulfate soil | place: Finland: Risofladan, Vaasa | collected... | reverse complement strand
ATATCTAATTCTATAGGTTTGTCGTTCATGGTGTAATACTACCACGTTGGGTGTCTATTGTCTAGTGTAGAGTTAGATATATTATAATGAATTGACTTCTTCTTCCAAATCGTCACTCTCATTATTGAATACAAGATCTTTTTTTAGACATACTTCTAGGTCTGGCAATATGTTTTTTTCCCATATTTCATTATTATCCATGAATGCCTTTTTAAATCCTAACATTTCATTAGTTTTCGTTGAAATGTATCTATTTCCTTCTCGTTTTACCACACCATATGCTTCTGCAATTTCTAATAAACCTGAATATTTAAAAAATCCTGTTTTGAAATTAAGATATAGTTCGGTATCCGAAAACGGAGGAATAAATCTATTTTTTACTATGAAAGGTTTCAGATTAACACCAGTAACCCGCTTTGATGTTAATGCAACTTCTTTAACATTTGCTGCATCTACCTTTTCCGGTGTTACAGATAGTTGTATTATTAATGAGGAAAGGTATAGTGGACCCTTACCACCAGCCTGACTCTTTATCATTGATTGGTACATGCTACCAGGATCATCATAAATATGGTTAGTGTAAATTAATGTTGTTTTTGTTTTTCTACACTTTTCTGAAAGCACTCTCATCATACTTTTTATAGCCTTTGCTCTCATACCCATATCTACGGCATCCTTTCCCTTTTCAGCATCTGCTATTTCTTTTGCTGATGCCAAATTACCAAGAGAATCTATTCCTATTATTGTTTTTCCGTATGATTGAGGGTGTGGAACAAGACTATCTAAAAATGTTGCTATTTCATTTCTGCATTGTTCTACTGTTGCAACGGGTGAAACCTTAATTTGATCTGGATTTGCTCCAACATTTATTGCCATTTGGGGTTCAGACGCATTTTCTGAATCCCATATCATTCCCCATATTGCTGGATCTTTTTGTTGTGCCTTTCCTATAATTTTGTTTAATATAAGAGATTTTCCTGATCCTGTTGGACCACATAATCCAGTTATTCTTCCTCTTGGTATTCCACCATATAATGATGCAGATATAATAGCATTAAGTGCCATACTTCCTGTATCCAAATAACCATCTGCAATCGAAACGGCATTTTCCGATAAAATAACACTATCGGTATTCATTTTATCTAATGCTCGGAATGCTTCCTTTAAATAATCTGGTATATCAGCCTTTTTTGTAATTTTCATATTTTCCTATTAATCATCAAACAGTTTTATTACCCCTTCGTTTTTTGGTGGTGGTGTTGTTGGTTCGGAATTTTGCGTTACAGTTCCAAGATTCATGAATAATTGATCATATTGAATAGCAACCTTAAATTCTAATGAAAAATCATTAGACGTTGTTATGTTTTTCTTTTGATAATTAAACACAACAGCTTGTTCTTTATCTGCCAAAAATTCTCTAAAAAATACTGGAAACAATTGTAATGCCATTCTTTGAATTGTCTGTCCGGTATTTGGATCTTGTACCTGTTGGGGTACAACATTTATAACCACCGGATTTTTAATCTCAAGACATTCATCAGTTTCCCCCGTCTTTTCTCCAATGATAGTTCTTCCAATTGTGTCTAAAAACACTGTCAACTTTCTATTACTCATTATTTACTCCTTTGTTATATTATACTATACTGTCTACACGAAATCAACTTAAAAAGTCTAATAAATCACATTCAGTTTCTGTTGTTGGATTTTTTAATCTCCATCCAACAGCATCATATAAACGTTGTACTGCTGGTGTTATATTTTTATTAAACATAATGGTTCTATCTATATTAATCCCAAATTCGGGTGGGTATCTGTCTTTAAATGCAATGCCCTTAATATCATATTTATTCTTGGTTACATAAAATGTTTTTATATCATCACCTGATTGTATTTTTTCATATTTCTTTGTCAGGTTTAATATTCTAAGCATATAATTATATAATATTGCTGCTTTATTATGACCCGGAGTGTGCTTTCCTATCGTAAATCCATTAGATATACTTTCATACTTCTCGTAATTATTTATCCCAGTAGGCGTTGCAATATCCTCGATTGGCATTTCCATATACTTCTCATATGCTCTCATATATGCCTCGTTGGTTTTTTTATAATCTCTTGTTTCCAACATTACTCTTGATATCTCCTTTATTAATGGCTTTACCCTCTTAGGTATTTTAATACTCACAACCTCAACACCAGTATAACTGATTCTCTTTTCTTCATCTGGTGGTAATCCCTCATCATCGATAACATGTAATATGTATCGTTTCTTTTCTAGAAATAATCCTGAGTTACATATTTTTTCGCGTTTAAATACAAAACGAGGATCTTTAATATTGCAAGTATTGAGTGCCCATTTGGTAATACCTGCATTTAATGCTTGCTCAAGCTTAAGCGAAATCTCGGATACATCTTTTGTTGGTTCCCAAGTATTATCATTAGTTAGTTTTTTGTTTAATATTTTGAGTATTGGATCAATTGTTATATATAAACTGTCTGTGTCTCCGTATACCGTACAATCAGTTTCTATACCATATGTTTGTTTTATATATTCGTTACTGATATTGGATGCCTCTTTAATGCAGGATTGCCCAGTTAATGTTACACTAGCAGCCGCTTCAATATCATAAAATGGACTATGTTTATTTCCGAATGTTCCATACAAACTATTCATAAGTATTTTTAGCGTATATTGCATAACATCTAGGTCTACAATAGCAATCTTATGTTCGTTATATTTATCCGAACCCAGTTTACAATGTTTAATATCTGCTTTATGTTTCTTTAATTGTTTTTGGTTTTGGACTCGTTCTTTATAAATTCCATCAAGGAGTTCTGGACAGAACCCTCTTCTCTTTTGTGAATATAAAATATTAGCCTTTGTTACTGCAATTTCTTCTTTTTTCACAAATTCGAAAAACTTATCTTTTGGCATTGGATAAATCTTTCCGTTTGTTAACCGGACTTCTATTATATCGTCAGTTTTGCTAATTACCTTTCCTAATTTGGTTTCAGGTGATATGTTTGCACTTATTATCGTGTTGGGATATAGACTATTGGCGTCAAAGCTTACTATACTGTCTATAAGACCCCTCTGAGGCTCTCTAACAAATCCACCTTCATAGTTGGAAACATCTGAATTATGAAACGTTGGTATAATCATTCCCTTGTCTAATGCCTTTAGAGTCATTGCTCCAGTTACAATTGCGATTGTACCAGTAGATTGTTCAAAGTTTGTATATCCCATATATGCTAATTTTCTTGCAATTTGAAGAAAATGTAATTTTTCTTCAAGTTCAACCACAATATTAACATCTTGAATGTTATATTCACAAAATCCCTGCCAATCATTATTAGCAAACGCTGGTAAGTCTGATGACGGTACTGGCTTTTTGTTTAATTTTAGTTCTAATTCACCAATAAAATCTAATGAGTATCGTTCTCTTTTATCCTTGGTGAATTTTTTATAAACGTTTAAATAATCCAGATGTGCTAATCCCTTTATGTACCATCTATCTTCCCGTTTTCCGTATTTTGTTATAACGTTTTGGTTACAATATAACTTCCCAACAGGAGATAATACATTTGCCCTGTCTTCTCCTAGAATATTATTTATTCTGTTTATTAGGTATGGTATATCAAATCCCTCAGAATTCCATCCGGTGACGATATCAGGATAACTGGATTTCCAATACTTCAAAAATCTAATAAGCATATCGCTTTCTGATGTACATTTATAGTATGTAACATTGGATGGTTCATCAAAATCCCCGCCAGTACCCCATGTATAAAAATGTTTATCAATAGAATCATATATTGTTATTACATTTATTGGATCAGGTGCGTATTTAGAATTAGGAAAGCCATTTGGAGAATATGTTTCTATGTCTATAAATGATATACGCAATGGATGAATGCTAAATTTTGGATCAGCATTCTTGTTTCCAAAATGATCTATTAGGAACTGTTGTTCAGGTGGGATGTTATAAAATATGCGTTTTAATCCAGACGATTTAACATATTTGTCTCTATCCCACGAAGTTTTAAATGCCTTTTTTACTAATTTTGTATTGAATATAGACATTGCATCAGAGGATGTTTCACTTTCTATGTAAATATATGGATCGAATGGTATATCAAGATCAATTCTTTCGCCATCAGTTTCCCATGTTCCAAGAGTTATATTTCTCTTGTATGGATTATAATATATGCTTCTATACATGATTATTTCTTTTTTTTAAAAGGGATTTTGGACGTTTTGGATGGTTACTTCCTATAGATGTGGGTACATTTGTTGTTGTTGTGTATGTAGGTGTATTATATTGTGTATTATATTGTAAAAATTTTGAATAATCCTCTGGTTCTCCTTCGTTATTTGTTATATCATCATCCAATGCATCAGAGAATTTTTTACTTTCTCCGGTCAGTGCTATATTATCTTCTACCCATTTTATCATATCATTTATATTGTTAAATATATATGGTACATCATTTGCAGTTATTATATACCCATTTTCCGCAATATCAATAGTAAACTGTTCGTTTAGTTTCATAATATGTTTCCTGTGATTCCAGAAGTAGTGATGCTATTACCAGTCCAAGTCATATTATCGTAAAACTTATCACTCTTTATTGTATATTCTGTTTGATAATCAGTAACTTTTTTACTACTAAATTTATCAACGAGTGTTTTAGCTCTTTTTGGTGTATCGATATTATCCTTTAGCCATTCGGTTAGTTCTGATAGGCTTGAAAAAACAAAAACTGTTCTATCGATTTTTGCCGAGTAGCCATTATAAACGGTATTTATTTCAATATCATGTTTATTAATATTTTTTGCTGTCTTCATATCATTTATTGTTTTTTAACAATGCCTTTCTTATTGGTGCTCCATAACTTGTAAAATACAATTCTAGATATTCATCAAGATGATCGTCCAACCACATTGTTTCAGAATATTCTCTACTCTTTTTAGATATGCTCATATAATACGATTCATCTTTTAATAGTTTGTTAAGCTGATCTAGCATATCATCACCAGTAGTGAATCTCAAGGGAGCATCTTTATATGTTACAATATCTTGATACACTCCGGGTAACCCCTGATATGCAGATTCCAGATATTTTATGTTGCTTTTAGCTCTATTAAAATGGCAATCCATAAGTGGTGCTATTGTAGCATTTAAATTCAGTTTATCCATTGCTTTTGGATAATTAAGGAATGGTGCCCATCCTGCAAATTCAATTTCTCCAGAATCAATGAATGGTTTTAATGGTAATGGATAACAACCCATCATAACCCATTGATAATCTTTTCGTGTTTTAATAATATGCTTGGTTATATGTGTAAAATCATCACTTTGATTTGTTCGATTAGTAACATCTACGTGGGTTCCAGAACCACAATACCCAACTCTTGGCTTTCTTTTGTATTTATTAAATCTCATGGATATATTATCTACATTATAATGACCGTCTGCCCAAAGTTTTGGGGCGTAATTTGGAATAACTGTTATATTTTTATTTCCGGTATGCGTCATATAATATTGTTTCATATATTCACAAGTAACAGAAATTTCATCAGAAAGCTGCATTATAGATATTGAACTTCTAAGAATTTCCTCGTTTTCGAACGCTACTTTACACCTATTAAAATCCGGTATATCATCCTTGAAGATAATATCATCAATTTCGTAGATTATTTTAAATTTTAGCTTTTCTGATCCCGCTTTTAGGAAATTTGCAAAGCTTAATTGAACTGGTGTTGCTTGTCGTTGCAGTCTTACCGCTTCAACTCCCCTCTCATAAAATCTTGGATCTAATACCATGGTTGTTAGGCCACTTATTACGGCAGACATATTAGCATTAAGTAGCAATTCCGGCCATATCATTCTCCAGAATCCACAACCACCATAGTCAGCATAATAATTTATTGCTCGCTTTGCATTTGCTCCGGGCATTGGAATTGGTGGTGGTTTTGCTCCCACAATTTTTTGACCCACAAGAACTGTTTTTGGTATTCCTATTGGTGTTCCATGTGGTAAAAATGGTACATCTGTACTTATTGGATTGTAAACTATGTGCGGCTGGAGTTCTTGTCCTAGTTGTTTTGATTCTGGCATTCTAAATTTTGGACTCATATTTTTCCTTTTATTTCAGGGTAGTTATTGTTGTGACCCCATTTTTCTTCTCTAAAAACAATACATCGTTAGTTACAGATTGTATCGCTGTATTTTTATGTGTTATAATATAACATGCTTCGTTGTATTTGTCAACACGTTCTTTGATAATACTCAAAAAAGCCGCTATTCCTATATCATCTAGACTTGTATCTAAAATTTCATCATAAAATGCTATATTAATTGATGTGTTTCCTTGTAATCTTCTTATATCCATGAATGTAAACAATATAGCCAAGTCAATTCGTTTCTTTTCTCCGCTAGAAAAGTTGTGATAGGAGCATTCTTCCCCTCTATCTGTTATTATTTGTTCATCAAAATATTCATTAAATTTAAACCTGCAAGGAGCATCCAGCTTTTGTAAATAATACATAAGTCTACTATTTAATACCTTGAGTACCTTCTTAATTATATAGGATTTAACGCCCTCTTCGGAAACTATGTGTTTAATGGAGTCTAGTATCGATAGTTTATCTTTTAATTTTTTCAGTTCATTATGTACGTCATTTGATCTTTTTGTTGTTGCTTTTATTATGTCATTAAAATCCTCGGATTCTTTATCTAGTGCCTCAATGTCTCGCTCTATTTGTGAATTCCATGTATTTAGTTGGTTTATTCTATCATTTACATTATTATTTTTAGCAATAATCTTATTGAGTAGTTCTATATTATTCTTTTGTTTATCAACACCGCGAATACATTTATCCACTAGTTCGTTTAATTGAGTAAGTTGATCATTTGTATCTTTTATAGTTTTTGCTATATTATTTAATTCAGTTTCCTCCTCTTTTATTTTTATATCTCTTGCGTGTATATCATCAGTGGTAAATGGTCGGCTACATTTATCACAGGAATCACCAAGAGTGTTTAAATTTAATATATTCGCGGTTTTGTTTTTCGTCTTTTCCTCGTTTATAGCAATACTTCTAATAGCCTTGGTTATATCAGTTTGAACCATAACCTGTTTTGTTTTGAGTAGTTTTATGTTATTTTCATAATCCTTTATTTCTTTATTTTCAACACATATTATGGATATCGATAATTCGGATAATTCCTTGATGTTATTATGATTGCGTTCTCTTAATTTATTTGTTCTTTCTTTTTTAAATGAATCCCGTTTTGTTTTTTGCTGCTTATAAATCTCTAATGTATTAGTTATTTCTTCATATTTAGCTTCTTCAATTAGGAGATTACCTTTAATATCATTGGCTTGTTTTCTGCTCTCTAATAGCATATCCTGAAATACACCAAGACCAAACAACCCCTCACAAAACTTTCGTTTTTCGACTTTCTTTTGTGCCATAAACGGAACAGTTCCATTAACCGTCATAATAACAGAGTTCTTAAAAACCTCTACATCCGCATCTATTATTTCACATATAGTTTTTGTGGTTTTTATAATAGACGACTCGGTACAATCAACACCATTTATTGTTAATTCCAGTGCGGTTGGCAGAATTCCTCTTGTGATTATATATGGTATGGTTATTTTATTATCTATAATGTCAAAATATAATTTTGTCTTACATTTTTTCTTGGTTATGTTATTAACAATTTCTTCTCGTTTTATGTCTCTTATTGTGGTTCCAAATAAACAAAAATATAAGGCATCAGCAATAGTAGTTTTACCTACGCCGTTTTTTGAATCGTTTTTATCGTGATTTATTCCGGTAATAAGATTGATTCCTGTTTTAAAGTCGATAATAACAGGAACCTTTCCCACACTAAGAAAGTTTTCTATCTCTATTCTATTAAATATGATTTGTTTCATAATTTTTCTAAGAATTCTTTTTGTTCATAAATATCTAGTATTTTAGATTCAATTTCTCTTGTTGTTTCGTTATTACTTATGACACCAAATAGGTCTTGCATAAGTTCCTCTAACTCTTCAACAGTAATATTATTTACTAAGTTCTGCATATGATAATTTAATAGAGTCGATTATATTCATTGGGTTATAAAACTTCATTAATTTTCTTATATCCATTTTATTATTAACCAAATATAAACCTTCTCTAGCTCTTAACTCCTTTGCTGTATTAATTTTATCATCATTTAATCCACAATAAAACGCAATGTTTGCTATTGTTGCAAACCCATGTTGTGCTACATTAAAAACTCCAGTTTGTTTTGCTTCCAATAATGCTTTTGTTGCTCCAACTATTGTTGATGTACAGGTAAAACTGTCGGCTACATCTGCTGTATAGCTTGTAAACACTGGAATCTTACATAGTAAATTATTTCGGTCTTTTATATCACTAAAATATAATCTAGGGCGTAATATAAGATCGGTTTCTTTATTACAACCCTGTTCTCCTACCCATTTAGTTACCGTGTAATTACAATGGGCGGAAATAAAATCAGTTTCTGTATTTTCTATAGTTGTATTATCGTATAAACATCCGGTAGATATATGGACAAATTGTATATTGTTTTTAGAACAAAAATTACTAAGAATTCTCGGTAATTCTCCGTTTATAAATAATGCTTCACTAAAATTATTTGAGTCTTCACACCATCTTGTGTTTGATTTTCCTATACAATTTATGATTGTATCATATGATTTTAGCTTTTCCAACTGTTCTGTTAGATTGTTTTCCGGATATTCAACATTAAATCCCGTTCTATCTAGAACATTTATTCCATGTCGTTCAAACTCCTTTCCTAGATATCCTCTTCCAAGGACAATTGTTTTATTGTCCATCATCCTTATCTCCAGCTTTTGTCAATCCTCGTTTAATATCATCCAGCTTGACTATAACTCTCATTATATCAACGGATGGTCTTTCATCTTTCCTACATAGGCTATTTTCAATATAATAATCGATGCAGGTTACTATCAGTTCTTGTGTTTCTTTGCTTGCCATTTTATTCTCCTTTATTTTTTTCTGCTAATTATTACATGTTGTATATTAGTTTTTATGTCATCAAATTTAATGTGACCATAAACATCACCATCAACTCTTTTACATTTTTTATACAAACTGTCTTCTACTCTGTCAACGTAAACATCTTTTATTAACTTTTCACATAACGAAGCAAAATCTTTTCTTTTAACTATAAGTACGCTATCATTATTTAATTCAAAGGATATAAGATCTTGTTTTCCATATATCCATCCTGTATTATTATTTTTACCAATAAATTCTGCTAAAATCCAATTATATACACGGAATCTATATTTACGGGCTTTATTATCAACATAAACATCCCTTAATTTACCTTTTATTATTGTATCAATATGTAAACATTTGTTTGCTTCTGGACTAGCATATATAACAATAAAACCATTACTTTCCATTATAGATTTAAAGTTTTTTTCGGCTGACATTCCAACCATTAAATCATCACCAGATATATCATGTTTGTTTTGTATCAAAATTTACTCTCTTCTTTACCATCACTACCAATATGAATAAATTCACATAATTGTTTAAATTCTTGTAGATTATGTGCACCAACATATGAACATGCTGATTGTAATCCCTCTTGAATTTCTTTCAGCAAGAACTTAACATGATCCCCAAGAGGAACCTCTTGGGTTACACCTTCAACAAATTCCGGTCGGTTTCCGGTTACTGTTTTATTACTTGCGCTTGCCGATCCACCAATTACCTTATAGCGACTACCATCAGGTCGTTTATAAACGTTCCCAGGTGTCTCCATACATCCCGCAAAGAAAGATCCAAGCATAACCATGTCCGCGAACTTGAGTGCCTTGGCGATGTCTCCAACGGTCTTTATGCCCCCATCTGCTATTAGTGCTACCCTATCATCAGTCCAATTGTATATTTCTTCTAGTGCCCCCAATTGTGGTACACCAACACCAGTATTTGTTCTCGTTTGGCACAAAAATCCCGGACCAATTCCTATTTTGATTGCATTTGCTCCCCACTCAACTAATGCCCTCGCTCCATCTGGTGTTGCAATATTACCCGCTATAATATATATATCAGAATATTGGCTTTTTACATATTCTATCATTTCCTTAACTGATATATGATGACCGTGGGCGACATCAATACAAAAATGTCGTGCGCCAGCATTGTACAATTCCTGAAATCGTTCCTTAGAATCCCCATTAACCCCAATCGAAACTCCAGCCATTTGTGGTTTGGCGAGTTCATAATCTTCTACTGCTTCCTCAATGGTATTGAATCGATGTAATATACCCCATGCTCCTCGTTCACCCATTTCTAATGCCATACGGGGACCAGTGATGGTTTTCATGTTAGCAGAAATAACAGGTATAGATGATGTAAGGGTTCCAAATTTTACAGAAAGATCAACATCTTTCCGTGAAATTTGGAACCCTTACATCATCTA
>Ga0307379_10013688_pt1 | contig 10505 bp, 11 predicted proteins | sample UN2MG_FD_202237 | JGI IMG/M metagenome (GOLD analysis project Ga0307379, IMG submission 202237) | Soil microbial communities from Risofladan, Vaasa, Finland - UN-2 | ecosystem: Environmental > Terrestrial > Soil > Coastal area > Acid sulfate soil | place: Finland: Risofladan, Vaasa | collected... | reverse complement strand
CGTTTTATTGAGGGTTGCCGCAGCACATCCTGAAGCGATACTGGATATTACACGGCATCAGAAAATGAGAAGGCGGGCATAACAAGCAAATCCAGTGGACACGGGTAAAGCCTGCTTTGATTTTAATCAAATCACAATGTCGAGGATGAGGAAGAAATATTCCTGAAAACCATTATCCCCAGTAGAAAGGCAACAGAATTATATTTTGGAGGCGAAAATGAAAACTAAACTAACTAAGGAAGAACAGGAAATATTGGACAGTTTTGAAAAGGGCGAATGGGTGCCGGTAAAGAACCTTCCAAAGAGAAAAGCAGAACTGATGAGATATGCAAAAAACACTTTAAAAAAGGAGGCTCTTGCAAAAGACCTGTTCTGGTAGCCGCAGGCTTTAGCCTGCGTTTGTAACGTATTGAAATAAAACAAAACACGCAAACTAAAGTTTGCGGCTACATTATTATTCAAGACTTTTGCAAGAGCCTCGAAGGATAAAAGATTAAACATAAGAATTTCCGAAAGAGACTTGAATGAATTGCAAAGAAAGGCAGTTATCGAGGGCTTGCCTTATCAGACATATGTTTCAAGCATCATTCATAAATTTCTTAACGGCAAACTCATAGAAGCAAAAAACTGCTAACAAGGCGCTCAAGACCGATGCGGGTTTTACCCGCCATGGTTTTCCGCCCTTTGAAAGTGGTTTGTCTATCAATTGCTTTTCGCCTGGCCAGGCCCCGCATATCTGCTTGCCATTCTATTTGTCAGATGCTTTTTTCAGGTTACCGGTAATTGATAAATTCAATATGGAAATCAAAGTCCTTTTCCTTTAACATCTTTATCAGCGCCTGGAGGTCATCAATCTTCTTTGCCCTGACCCGCACCTGATCTTTCTGGATTTCTGTTTGAACCTTGAGTTTCGTCTCTTTAATCAGCTTTGTGATATCCTTTGCCCTCTCCGGTGATAATCCCTGCTGAAGGGATACGAGTTGTCGTAACGTATCACCGGCAGCCTTCTCGACATTACCGAAATTCAGGGTCTTCAGGGACACATTTCTTTTCACCAGTTTTGCTTTGAGGATTTCCGTCAGGCTTTTCAGTTTATAATCGTCATCTGCCACGAGTGTTATTTCTGCCTTTTCCTTGCTCAGGTCAATGCTGCTCTTGCTCCCTTTAAAGTCGAAGCGCTGGCTTATCTCTTTCACTGCCTGCTGAACAGCATTCGAGACCTCCTGCAAATCGACTTTGCTTACAATATCAAACGTATGCTCATCTGCCATGATATCCCCCTCTATGGATAAAATTTCTTGTAGAATTATCACCCTTTCAGTATTTTCCGTCAAGGTTATCCGGTATACATATACAAGAGAAGTGAACCGTCAATGTGTTGCAACCTCATATCTCTTGTAGTAATATATAGGCAAATGAGGATCTCTGCGGGTTCTGCGAAAGGGAGACGTACCGCAACAAAAAAACTTTTCGCAAAAGGGCCGGGAGGAGAGAGGCTCAGGCCAACTTCCTCAAAGGTCAGAGAGGCACTTTTTGACATTCTGAGGGACAGAGTTGATGGAGCTACCTTTGTCGACCTTTATGCCGGCACAGGCACAGTGGGTTTTGAATCCCTGTCGAGAGGTGCAGCTAAAGCCATTTTTATCGAGTCTGATCCTACGATGATACAGACCATGGAGCGCAATACTCATGATTTTGGATTTTCTGAAAAGGCTCAGATCATGCGGGGAAGAGCTGTTGAGTTTCTCACAAAGGCAGCGTCAGATCGTGAAAAATATGATATTTTTTTTATTGACCCGCCATACCAATCTGCTGAGATCGAAAAAGTCCTGCCGATTCTTGGAAAAGAGGAGCTTTTACAGGAGGATGGTATCGTGATTGTTGAGCATTTTTTCAAAAAAGAACTTCCTATACAGGAGGGTTTCCTGAAGATGCATAAAAATTACCGGTATGGGGATACTATACTGACACTCTATAAAAAGGCGGGGATATGAAAAAGAGAGCAATTTATCCCGGGACGTTCGATCCTATAACCAACGGCCACCTCGATCTTATCAAGAGAGCGGTCAGAATATTTAACGAGGTGATTATAGCGGTTGCGCCGAGTCACAAGAAAAAGCCCCTCTTCACGCTTCAGGAAAGATTGAACATGATCAACCTGGCAGTGACAGGAATAAAGGAGGCAAAGGTAGAGGCATTTAGCGGCCTGCTCGTTGAATACGTCAGGCAGAGGAAAGGAGATGCCATTCTCCGTGGCCTGAGAGCTATTTCAGATTTCGAAAATGAACTGCAAATGGCCCATATGAACAGAACACTCGATGCTGATATTGAGACGGTATTTATGATGCCGAGCGAAGAGTACGGTTTCATTACTTCAAGCGTGATTAAGGAAGTGGCGTCATTTGGGGGGTCAGTTCGGGGGCTTGTGCCTGAAGCGGTTGAAGCCGCCTTGCAGGAAAAGTTCATGATGGTGAAAGACATACCGGAATGATGTAAGGAAGGAGATTATGCAAAACAGTGAACTTTCTGCGATCCGATCCGGAAATGGCAAGCATCAGGCTATGAAATTTTTTAGGCTGTTTTATTCATACATTTTATGTATGCCGGCAGATACAGTATTTTCACTCATTCTCAGCCCGAATGAATTCGGGCCTCCGAGGTGAATTCTGTCTTCGACAGTCTTCAAATCCGCTCAAATACAATATCTGCCGTCCAGTTTATGAATGTGAGTTAGAGGAGATTCTCTCGATTGAAAAAAAAAGTTCGGGTTTTTATTGTTTCTGACGCAACAGGGCTTACCGCTGAAATGGTTATCAGTGCAGTGCTTGTTCAATTCAAAGAAATAGAACCGGTTTTCAAAAAATTTCCCTATATTAAAACCAAAGAACAGATTAAGGCGATTCTTGATCAGGCGGAAGCAAGCCAGGGGATTGTTGTCTATTCACTGGTATCCCAGGATCTCAGACTCTGGATCCGGAAGGAAAAACGGAAATTAAACCTTTTTGCTGTCGATATTCTCGGTCCCCATCTGGAGAGAATAGGAAAAATGTGGAATTTAAATCCGACGTTCAGTCCCGGGATACTCAGGAGGGTCAGTGAGGAGTCGATCCGGCTTGCTGAATCCATTGATTTTACCCTCAGGCACGATGATGGGCAGGGAATAGACACCCTTCAGGATGCGGATATTGTCCTATTTGGCGTTTCAAGAACATCAAAGACCCCGACCAGTCTGTATCTTTCGTGCAACTACACTCTGAAAGTAGCAAATGTGCCCATTATTGAAGGAATCAAACCGCCGGATAAGGTCTTTACTATGCATATGCAACGAATAGGTTTGACCATTGCGGCGGAACGACTTGCCTTTATCCGGGAAAAAAGAATGAAATATGCAGGTACAAGGGATTATTTGGATATAACGCATATACAGAACGAGTTGGGGTACAGCCAAAGGATATTTCATCAGATAAAGGGCATACAGATTATTGATGTGACACATAGTTCAATTGAAGAGGTTGCAAACAAAATCATTGAGTGGAGACAAGAAAGGAGGTAAGGTCACATGGGGAAGCATGATTTAGTGATCTGGTTCAAGGATATCGGTAAAGAAGATATTCCGCTCGTCGGTGGGAAATGCGCAAATCTTGGGGAACTCATTGGGAGGATCGGTGTGCCTGTGCCGAATGGCTTTGCACTATCTGCTTATGCTTACAAAACGTTTCTTGAAAAGACAAATGCAAAGAAGAAAATTGAATCGCTTCTCTCCGGTACAGACATCTCGGATATGGATGCGCTGCACAATGTTTCTCAAAAAATCAGGAAGTATGTTGAAGGACTTGCGGTACCTCAGGACATTGAAAAGGAAATCCTTCAGAAGTATCAGGAACTCTGTAAGGATACAGGCAGAGACAATGTCCCGGTGGCTGTTCGGTCTTCGGCTACGGCTGAGGATCTGCCGGGTGCAAGTTTTGCAGGACAGCAGGACACCTTCCTGAACGTAACCCGCAAAAACCTGCTTGACAGTGTCAAGAAATGCTGGAGCTCCCTGTTTACTCCACGCGCAATCGTTTACCGGAAAGAGAAAGGATTTTCTCACGATGAAGTCCTTATTAGTGTAGCTGTGCAGAAGCTGATATTTTCCCGCGTTTCAGGCGTTATGTTTACCATCGAACCTGTGAGCGGCGCTCAGGATAAGATTGTCATCAATGCATCTCCAGGTCTGGGAGAAGCTGTTGTTAGCGGTCAGGTTACCCCCGACGAATACATCATCGACAAAGGCACATTAGACATTGTGGAAAAACATGTTGTGAAGAAAGAACGGCAGATTGTCTCCGATAAAAAAGGGGGAACAAAATGGGTTGAAGTTCCACAGGAATTCCGCGACAGCCAGGCGATAACCGATGAAGAGATTAAGCGCATTTCACAATATGGGATCGAGATAGAGAAGCACTATGGAGTGCCTCAGGATATTGAGTGGGCTGTTGACGATACGGGCAGGATATTTATTCTTCAGGCCCGTCCCGAGACAGTCCACGGCGCGCAAAAGCGAGTAACCGTTGAAGAAAGGAAGGATGTCATGGAACAAGAGATACTCATCAAGGGGATTGGTGTGAGTCCTGGTAAGGCTTCCGGAAAGATCAAGGTTATTGTAAACATTAAGGATATATCACGGTTTCAGAAGGGTGAGATCCTGGTTACCGAGATGACGACTCCTGACTGGCTTCCTGCGATGAGAATTGCAGCTGCTGTCATTACAAACCTCGGTGGTAAAACATGTCACGCAGCCATTGTCAGCCGTGAACTTGGTGTCCCCTGTATCGTCGGGACAGAACATGCGACAAAGGTTCTGAAAGAGGGTGAAACAGTAACTGTGGACGGCCAGAGAGGACTGATTTTTAAAGGTGCTGCTCCTGAATTAGCTGACGTGAGAGTGCAGAGTCCCGGAACAGCTGTCGATCTGTCTGCCCAGATTGTGACTGCAACAAAAGTATATGTGAATCTTTCTATCCCCGAGATCGCTCAAAAAGTTGCCCGGGAGACGAATGCTGACGGAGTTGGGTTGATGAGAGCAGAACATCTCATGCTCAGCATAGGCAAACATCCCAGACTTCTCATTGAAGAGGGCGGCGATAAGGTTATGGTCGATACCTTTGCACATGGTGTTGGACAGGTTGCCGAGGCATTCTTCCCCCGTCCAGTTGTTTACCGGTTTCTTGACTTCAAACCTGATGAGTTTCTTGAACTCCCTGGAGGAGAAAAGTATGAACGGAAACATGTAGGCCCGAACCCTATGATCGGGTATCGCGGAGAATACCGGTATACAAAAGAAGATGACATTTTCAGACTTGAACTCAGGGCGATCAGGCAGGCACGGGAAAAGATGGGGTTTATGAATATCTGGGTCATGGTTCCTTTTGTAAGAACACTGGATGTATTCAGGAAGACAGTGGATATAATGCGGGAGGAAGGTCTCGACCATAAGATTGATAACAGCTTCCAGCTCTGGATTATGGTAGAGGTTCCCAGTGCGGTGTTCATGATCGAGGAATTCTGTAAGGAAGGAATAGATGGAGTAAGTTTCGGAACCAATGATCTGACCATGCTCATACTTGGTGTTGACAGGAACGATATATCCGTGCAGGAGTTATATGATGAGCGGAATCTCGGTGTTCTGCGAGCAATAGCGTATACCATGACAGTCTGCAGGAAATACGGCGTTACAACGTCTATCTGCGGGCAGGCTCCGAGTGTGTATCCTGATTATCTGGAATTCATGATACGCTGCGGTGCTACCTCCATATCGGTGAATCCCGATACAGTAATCGCATCGAGGAAAAGTGTTGCTGTGTTGGAGCAGAAAGTTCAGATGGAAAAGGCCCTGGGCATACAAACAAAACCAAAAATAGCAAAAATCCCTCTGGAAGAGGTGTTCTTTTGGAGAAATATAAAAGAATAGAAGACCTCGTAGACTTTATAGCAGAAAGGTATGAAAACGCTGCAGAGATCGGTGTTGGCCATTTCCCCGATGTTGCTCTCGGATTGCAGAAGAGAGGGGTGAAGGTTTTTGCAACTGATATCAGGCCATTTCTGTACGATGGAGTTGATGTTATCGTCGACGATATCACATCCCCGAGTCTGTCCCTCTATAAGGGGATTGATCTCATCTATTCCATGAGGCCCCCTCCCGAGCTGGTTCCGTATATGGCAAGATTGGCGAAAACCATTTCAGCAGATGTAATCATGAAACCACTGTCTTCAGAGTATCCTGAAGGGTGGAAATTAATGAAAAATGGGGATACGACATTTTTTGTATTGAACGGAATGTAAAAGGTCATTAAAAATGAAAAAAGAATTAGCAAAAAAGAAGGCTCCCGGGAAAAAAGTCATCTATCTTGTCGGTGAGGGAACCGGCGAGACGATCAACAGGATTGCCAGGGCTTCCCTTGCACAATTCAACCGTGAAAATATCGAGGTAAAATCATTTTTCCTGGTCACAGATGAAAACTATGTCTCCAGGATTATTAAACACGCTGCAGAGGATGATGCACTTGTCGCTTTCAGCATTGTGCAGCCGAATTTAAGGGATTTTCTGATCAAACAGTCGGACAGAAGGGGAGTGAAAGCGATAGATGTTATCGGAAGTTTCATTGTTCAGTTTTCCATATTTTTAAAGGAAAAGCCCCTTGAGATACCAGGAAGACAATATATTCTGGATGAAGAATATTTCAGGAGAATCGAAGCGATTAATTTTTCTGTCAAGCATGATGATGGAAAGCTCCCGCAGGGTATGAAACTATCTGATATTATCCTTACCGGTCTGTCCCGGACCGGGAAGACACCATTATCAACATATATGGCTAATCAGGGATGGAAAGTCGCGAATGTGCCTGTTCATCAGGATATAGAGACGCCGCCTGAACTCTATGAAGTGGAGCAGCGTAAGGTTTTTGGTTTGATCATTAGTGTGGAAAGTCTTGTAAAACTGAGAGAGGCAAGGCTGAAGCAGCTTGGACTGGAACCTGAGGCACGGTATGCAGATCCTGTTAAGGTTTTCGAGGAGATTGAATGGTGTACACAATTCTTCAGGCAGAACCCGCGCTGGCGTATTGTAGATGTCTCAAACAAGGCTATCGAAGAAGTGGCCGCAAGCATTGTGCATGCTTACCAAACGGGGAAAAAACCATCGTAATAAGTAATCCCCCTAACCCCTCTTTAGAAAAGGGGGGTATATATTCACACAATTCCCTGAAGAATCTGATAAAGAAGTGAAGGGGGGAATTCATTTCACTACTGTTACAATCTCAGCAGTCTCCACCCTGTCAGTCCTGAATGCGTTCACCGGCGATTCCAAATCAGGATATCCGATTGATATGCCGAGGACTACTTTTTTCGACTCGGAGATTCCCAGAAATTTCTTCACCTCCCGGGAATAATCAGTGAGGAATGCCTGTGGTACTGTCCCAAGTCCATGAGCATGAGCTGCGAGCATGAGGCTCTGGGCAAACAGCCCTATGTCAAAAATAGACCATGCCGTGAGCGATGCATCCTGGAACAGAAATATACCATGTGGAGCTCCGTAAAATCTGAAGTTGGCTATCTTGGATTTTTTTCTGACTTCGGGATCGTTCAGGTTTTTTCCTGTTATCTCGCTCCGCTTTTTCATGAGAGCATCAATCCTCGCGTCTATCACGGGTGGCCATGCAACAGGCGCGGGCAGATCAGGCTGCGGCTCAATGTCTTTTTCCAGCAGCCCAATGAGCAGATGTGTGAGCGCCTCTCTTTTTGCGCCCGATATGACAACAACTTCCCAGGGCTGGCTGTTCTTGTATGAAGGGCTCCATTTTGCCGTGTCGATGATATTCAGAAGAATATCGACAGGCACCGGATCGGGTTTGAATTTTCTGATACTCATCCTTGTTTTAATGCATTCTATTGCATCCATGTATTCCTCCTTTGAATGTAATGTATTTGATGCTTATTCGGGACTTACTAAGGAGTTCATAATTAAGGGCACAATTAAACACCCTCCCCTTAATCCCCTCCTCTCCTCGGCGAGTCTTCGACCCTAAAGGGAGGGGAGATAATAGATTCCCTCTCCACTGGAGGGAGAGGGTTAGAATGAGGGGGTGCGATTTTATTTATGAACGCATTAGTAACACCGCGTGATTGATATTATACATTTTTATCGCAGGGTGATTCATTGACAGTATTCCATAAAAAATGTAAATTGTATCCAATGAATTTTATATATTTGCATTAATTAACACTTACAGGAGGGCATGATGAAAAAAATAGTCGTAGCGCTTTTATTCGCAGCATCGTTTGTGCTTTTATCCACAGTTGGTTATGCAGAGGAAAAGATAACACTTGGTAAAAACAATTTTGCGATAAAAGTGAGTTCTATTAATTTCGATAACAAAAATACTGATGACGGAGTATACGTCGGTGCTGAAGGGTACAAAGAGATTGAGAAAAACCTGTATCTCGGGGCTGAAGTCGGTTATACCAGTAACGACGGCAGTGTAGAAATCTTTGGAGCTACGGTAAAGTCGGATGTCATTTTCATGCCCATCGAAATCAATATGAAATATGCGGTGAGAATCGTAAATAACCTTATAATCGATTTAGGTGTCGGTGGTTCTTACAATTACACAAAAGAGGAGATCTCAGGATCAGATTCGGCAGATGAATGGCTGTTCGGGGGACAATTTTTTGGGGACGTTAATTTCACGATAGGTCAGGTATTTCTGGGTATCAACTCGAAGATCCAATTTACCGACAAGGGACGTGACACCGCCAAGAACTACAGCAACTGGAGGTTCGGCGGACAGATAGGGGTAATATTTTAAAGACAGGGTCCAAGGGGTCAAGGGGTCAAGTGAAAAAGAATCGTCTTTGCTCGGCCACTTGAACCCTCGAATCCTTGGACCCTGTTTCTCTTACAGTTCCCCAGTTACGTACTTCAAACGTATATTTGCCAGCACCGCATCATACACAGCATTGTAATGATTGCTGTAACTTTTTGTCCTGAGGGTTTCCGCGTCAAGGACTTCTGTGTTTGTGCCCACTCCCTCACGGTACCGGTCTTTTGCAACCTTGAGATTTTCCTCCGACTGGGAAACAGCATCACGGGACACATCGATGCGTTTATAAGCTTCGTCGATATCAAGGCTTGCCTGACGCACCTGCAAGGATATAAGGGAAGCCGTGTCTTTGCGGACCTCGGTAATGGCTTCCGCCTTTTGAAGCAATGCATTCGCATTATGCCTGGATACCCCACCGTCAAAAATGTCCCATCTTAGTCCAACGTTGGCTGACCAGACATCTTCATGCACCTGATACTTGTTTTGGGCGAAACTGTAACCTCCTGAAAATGCGAGCTGGGGCATGGTGGATGATCGAATGCCTGAAGCCTGGTGCTGCAATGCAAGGGCCTGCTGGGATAGGGAAATGAGCTCCGGCCGATTCTCCAAGGCTCTTGATTCCATATCCTTGAACTCTGTTTGCACTGGTTTGGCAGACAAATCATCGATATCTATCTGCTGATCAAGAGAGCGTCCCAATAGCCTGTTGTAGGAAGCATTGGCAATATTCAGACTGTTTAGTGCCTGCGTCAGACGCTGGCGGGCATCAGCGAGTGAGACCTGTGCAGCGAGCATATCGTTTTTCGTAACAACACCCTGTTCGTAAAAATTTGTCACATCTTTTGCATATGATACAAGACTTGCTACATTTGTCTCAGCCACCTCAACAAGGCGCTTTGCCCGCAGGACTGTAATATACGCCTCGGCAACATACAATTTCAGATCGAGCATTGCTTTCATTTCATCCTGCACTGCAGTGTTGAGTGCGGAGAGCGCGGCATCAATAGCTTTGCCAATACGTCCGCTTGTAAAAAGAGGCAAGGTTAAAGTGGTTTTATACGACAGGCTCTTGTCCTCAGCTGTCGGTATACGATCAAGGGCTGCCATGGGTTCATCGAGAATTGCAGCCGGGGCATTATTCAGAATGGTATATCCACTTTCAAAGGAGAGGACGGGGAAACGGGCTGATTCTGCTGCCGACACTATCTGTCTGCTTGATTCGACATTCCTGCGGCTTGCCTGCAACCGGTGATCGTATGAGAGCGCGATGTTCCATGCATCCTCAAGAGTCTCGGCATATGCAGCAGGAAGACCTGTAAGAAGAATTAGCAAAATTATCAGGACACTATGGATAGGAAAAACACAAAGATATTTCATTTTATATGGCCTTGTTTCAGAGTAAAGTGTAATAAGCCCTGTGACCGTTGTCAACATGAAAACTGTATTTACCCCAAATAATAATCAGTTCATTCGTAAAAAAGTTGAAGAACATCTAAGGAGAAGAAAGTCTGGATTCCCGCCTCCGCGGGAATGACGAAAAAACAAACACTTAAGAATGTCATCCCCCGACTTGATCGGGGGATCCAGGATGTTTTCAACTTAAATGCGAAAGACACTAATAATCAACAAAGATTCTCCTTAAGG
>Ga0307379_10013687_pt1 | contig 10505 bp, 6 predicted proteins | sample UN2MG_FD_202237 | JGI IMG/M metagenome (GOLD analysis project Ga0307379, IMG submission 202237) | Soil microbial communities from Risofladan, Vaasa, Finland - UN-2 | ecosystem: Environmental > Terrestrial > Soil > Coastal area > Acid sulfate soil | place: Finland: Risofladan, Vaasa | collected... | reverse complement strand
TATTCCGCCTGCCTTGAGCATTTGGGTAACCACAAAAGCCCCGTGCCCTCCTGAACCTACAACAGCGATATTGACCAGGTTACTTGGGGCTGTTCGGCCAAGAACGTGTCGCGGAACAATCGTAAAGGCAGCCGCGCTTGCAGCAGCGCCCACAAACTCACGTCGTGTAAGTCCTGATTTGCGGTTCATCTCTTTCTCCCTTGGTGCTTTCGGGTTGGCCTTGTTGTATTTCGTTGTCGATCACGTACGCCATGATCTTCACGAAGGACATGCCGCGATTCGGCATATCGGGATCGAGTCGCCGTTTCTCCGCCCATAGCTGGCCGATTCTCGCCCGGTGTTGCGCATTCAATTCGGCCATGCGCCGATCGACGTATTCCTGATGTGTCTTGCGAGGCGTGTAGTCTTTTGGCTGGCCCAGTGAATCGATCTGTGCCGCCTGGAAGATGATGTCGAAGGTCTGCCACTTCCCCGGTGGCCCGGCGGCGTTGACCTTGGGCGGGGAGCCCTTGTCGATGTGATGGTGCGTCGGCTTGTCTTCGGCGCGGGGGTAGACGCCGCCGCAGTGGCCGGCCGTGGGCTTCTCGATGCCGTGGCTGTCCAGGATCTGGATTTCATAGTTGTCATGAAATATCACGCCGGAGTTGGATCCCTTGGCCACCATGAACTCCACGTGCAGCTCGACGTCGCGGAAGTCGTTGCGCTTCGTAACGAGGCTTGGAGTTCGGCCGGTCTTTCCGTTGATCATGACGCCCTTGCCCGGCGTGCCGACCAGCGCCTTGGGGTTGCCCGGATCGAGCGCCGCGTCGCCGGCCACGTACCACTCGCCCGTCGGCTGGCGCCAGACGGCGAAGTTGTCGTTCGCGTCCAGCCGAGACCAGCCATCCTCATCGGCGCCGACGGCTGGGCCCGTCAGCAGCAGCGTTGTGGTCGCCAGTAACCGTAGCCAAGTGGATGACGGGGCTTTCATTTGCATGGTCTCCATTCTACAGCTCCCAACCTTTGCGGTTCTCGCGCCGGATGAAGCGGTCCGCCTCGGGGCAGTTGGTGGCCTTCAGGTTCACCGGGTCCCACTCGATCTTCTGGCCGGCGCGGAACGCGACGGTCCCCAGCAGCACGGTCTCCGTCAGCGGTCCGGAGTAGCCGAAGTGGCTGCCGGTGGCCGAGGTGCCCTCCTTGCAGGCCGTGATCCACTCCTGCTGGTGGTGAATGTGGCGGGGCTCCAACTGCGGCCGCCGGACTCCTTCGAAGTCCTTCTCCGGATACAGCTTGAATCGGCCGTAGTCGGCGATCAGCATGCCCTTGGAGCCCACGAACAGCGTGGCCTCGGGCCAGTCGGGCATGTTGTGCTGCTTCTGAAGCGGCGGGCGCTTGTCGCCGTCGTACCACGTGAGCTCGACAGGCGGGAGCTTGCCTCGCTTGGGGAACGTCCACTTGACGATCTCCCACAGGGGCGAGCTTTCCTTGTTGAAGGGCTGGCCTTCCGCCTCGGCCGTGAGGGGGTACTTCAGGTCCAGCGCGGTGAACGGAAGGTCGATCATGTGGCAGCCCATGTCGCCCAGCCGCCCGTTGCCGAAGTCCCACCACGAGCGCCAGGCCTGCGGGATGTAGCACGGGTGGTACGGGCGAACAGGGGCCGGACCCAGCCAGAGGTCCCACTTGAGGTGCTCCGGCACGGGCGGGGTAGCCTTCGGCCGGTCGCCCGGGTGCCACGCCTGGTCGCACCAGCAATGGACTTCCCTCACCTCCCCGATCACGCCGTCCCGGATCATCTTCGCGACGCCCCGGTAGTTGGGCCCCGAATGTGCTCCGGTCCCGAGCTGCGTGGCCAGGCCGGCCTTCCCGGCCAACTCGGTCAGCACGCGGACCTCGTGGATATTGTGGCCGAGCGGCTTCTCGGTGTAGCAGTGCTTTCCCATCTTCAGGGCCATCACGCTGGCGGGGACGTGAACGTGGTCGGTCGTGGCGATCACGACCGCGTCGATGCTCTTGCCCTCCTTCTCGAGCATCCTCCGATAATCGTGGTATCTCCTCGCATCGGAGTACTTGTTGTACGTCTCGGCCGCTCGCTTGTCATCCACGTCGCACAGCGCGACGATGTTCTCCGTGCTCACGTTGTACAGGTCGACGGCTCCCTGGCCCCCCACGCCGATGCCGGCGATGTTGAGCTTGTCGCTGGGCGGCGTCTTGCCGGGGCCGCCCAGCACGTGCCGCGGGACGATCGTGAACGCGGCCACCGACGATGCGGCGCCGATGAACTCACGTCTTGTCATTCTGGTTTGGCCGGGTACGGTGTTGCTCTTCATGTTCGGATTCCTTCTATGTCGGTGAGAACCTGCCAGGTTGCGGCTGGCTGCTCTTGCTTTGTGGCGCCCGACCTTCGCGAGGTCGTACACTGGACCGGCCTGTTCGGGCTGCGTGGCACCTTTTCAGAGCGGCGACGCTCAGCGAATGGACTTGGCCGTGGCCTTCCCTCGCGTAAAGCTCCAGGCCCGTGGTCTTGTTCTTCGGCAGGAAGCAGGAGGTCATCGAAACCAGGCCGTCGTTGCCGAAGACCTCGATGGACGTGCGATCTACGAGGATCCGGAGCTTGATCGTGCCATTGACCGGGGACAGGTCGGCCGCTGCTCCGAGACAGGAGATTTTGCCGCCCGCAAAGGCAATCGCCGTTTCGTACAGCCGGAGGCCGAACTCGGCGGCGTCGCCGGGATCGATTTCCATCTCGATATCGAACAGATCGCCCGATATGCCGGAGAGCGGATTGTCGCCGGGCTTTAGCGCGTGGTTCTTCAGCCTCACCGGCGCGGTGTGGAGACTCTCGATTTCCTTGACCGGATACCGAAACAGCCGGATGCCCTCGGTCGTGGTCCGCAGCGTCAGCTTGCAGGGTAAACTCTGTTGCTGGTTGAACGGCATGCCCGGGTACCGTCCGCCTCTCATCCAAGCGATCTGCACCCTTCGCCCGTCCGGCAAGTTAGTCCACGTCTGCGCGGCATAGAAGTTCCTGCCGTAGTCGCCGCGGATTGGTCCGGCCTGGGGCGTGAACCGCTTGCCGTCGAACGTGCCGACGAAATAGCGAAACCCGGCGCCGTAAAGGACCCATTTCTCGTCTCCCGCCTTGCCGTCGACGGGCAATCGGAACAGATCGGGGCATTCGTGCATGCTGGGATGCTCGAAATCGGAGGCGTGCGTCCAGTCCCTTAGATTCGGCGAGGTGAAGAAGCGGACATGCCCTCTTCTCAGATGGAGCCCCATCACCCAACGCTTGGTCGACTCGTGCCAGAAGACGCGTGGGTCGCGTTCGGTGTCGTCGACGCCTTGATTCGGCACGACGGGGTTCTTCGCATATCGCTTCCAGGTCCGGCCGCGGTCGTTGCTGTAGGAGAGGCTTTGGCTGAAGGGGATGCCCGCGGAGGTGTAGCACAGGACGATCGCATTATGGCCGAAGCTCGCGGTGTTGTCCTTATCTACAACCCCCGACCCGGAGAATATGGCGCCGAGCTTGTCGGGCAGGATCGCGATCGGCAGCTCTTCCCAGTGCACGAGGTCCTTGCTGACCGCATGGCTCCAGCGGGAAGGCGGCTTACCCGGATGGTTCAGAGGTCCGGGGATGTCGAGCCCAAACGGATTGTGGTCGTTGAAAAGGTGGTATTCCCCATCGAGATAGACGAGCCCGCAAGGGTCGTTGATCCAGCCCTTCCGCGTTGTGTAATGGAATTGAGGACGGTACCGCTCCGTGAACGCGTCCGTTCTGTCGGAATCATCCTGGCCTACCACACCCATACCGGCGGTGTTGAGCGTGTCGCTCGGCACGGCGTTGCCCGGGCCGCCCAGCACGTGCCGCGGGACGATCGTGAACGCCGCCAGCGCCGATGCGGCGCCGACGAACTCACGTCTTGTCATTCCTGGATCGCCGGACCTTCTGCTCGTCTTCATGTTCCGGTTTCTCTGCGGGCGCGGCCGCCCTCGGCAACCGCCCCTTCATTGACTCAGTCTCAGCGCCCAGACTCGCGACTGTGGATCGTATCCCCGAGGCGCCCCGCCGGCAACGACGAGGCGCCCGCCGATGATCCTGGCCCCGGGCCCGACAAGAGGGCCGGGCAGCTTGCCGAATTGAGTCCACTTGCCGGCCGAAAGCGCCCACACGGCGTCTTCCGCCCGGTTCACGCTTCTGCCGCCGATCACGAAGATGCGGCCGTCGTGCAGGAACGCGCTGTTCTCGGAGTGCGAATGGGGCATCGGCAGCGCGGGCCCGGCGCTCCAGGAGTCGGTCGCGGGGTCGTAGATGTCGACCCGCGCCTGGTCCAGGGCCGGCTTGCCATTCCTGCTGTCGTGATGGAACTGGCCGCCGATCGCCCAGATCTTGCCCTCGCGCACGACGGTGGCGAACTGATTGCGGGGCGCGGGCATCGCCGCGGCGCCGGTCCACTTGGCGGCGCCGCCCGCGGCCCCCAGGTCGAGTACCCAATGGTCGGCCGAGTCGGCGTCGCGGTCTTTCAACCCTCCGAAGTAGTGGAGACGGCGCCCGACGAGGGCGAGCCCGCCACCCGCTCGCGGCTCGGGCAGCGAGGGCGCGGCCACGAAGGCGTCCTTGTCCACATCATACCGCCACGCCTCGTCGATCGCCTTGCCGGGATAGCCGTCCTTGAAGCCGCCGGCAATCCAGACGGACCGCCCATCGACCACTGGGTTCATATGCGAAATGGCGCTCGGCATGTCCTTGAGTCGCCGCCACGTGTTCCCGGCCGGATCGAAGGCCCGGACTTGCTTGCTCGACTTGACGCCCGGGGCATAGCCGCCGAACACGTAGAGGGTGTCTGCGAGTTGGGCAATCCCGTGCTCGAAGCGCTCGCCGGGCATGGGAGCCAGCAGTCGCCAGCCGGGGGCCTCGTCGCCCGCGATGGAATCCAGAACCATCGTCACGAACCTGGCCAGATCCAGGTGGGAGTCCCTCTCGTCGGCCACCTTGACGATCACCAGGTTCCTGGAGGGAATCACGACGGTATTCTGCCCCAGGACCCCTTCCGCCATGTAGCCGTCGGCGGGAATGATCGAGCCCCGGGCCCCAAGCCGAACGGGCAGGTTGACGTGCCACAGGTACCCGTAGGCGTCCCACATCCTGACGCTGGCGTCGGTCCGCGTCGATTGGGCGACCCACGGCTCGGGCACGATCTGCCGGTCCTCCCAGCGACCTTTCTTGAGATAGAGATAGCCGAACTTCGCGAAGTCCCGCACGGTGGCGTGCAACCCCCAGGCCGTGGCGGTGTAGCCGTCCTTGTCCTCCTCCCACCGGGCTCCCCTGATACCCAGAGGCCCAAACAAGTGCTTGCGGGCATAGTCGAGGGCCGACATCCCGCTGGCCTTGCGGATCACAAGGGACAGCAGCATGGGATCGCCGGTCGAGTAGGTGAACCGCTGGCCGGGCTCATGAAGGCCGGCCCTGTCCGACATGTATTTCACAAAACGCCCACTCGCTCCCATTTTCAAGGCATCGTTGGTGGCCGGGTCCCACTTCGACCAATCCTCCTGCCATTTCAAGCCGCTGGTCAAGGTCAAGGCGTGCCGGATGGTGATCCTGCTGCGAAGGTCGTCCTTGTCGTTGCCGTCCCATGTGTCGTAATACCGGCACAGCTTCTCATCGACACCGGGGATGAGCTTCTGATCGATGGCAATGCCGACCAGGGCGCTGGTGAAGCTCTTGGCCATCGAGTGGCTGACGTGCGTCGAGTCGCGGCGGAAGGCGCCGAGGTACGCCTCCGCCACGATGTAGCCGTCCTTGATCACGACGACGCCCTCGGTGTCGTACTCGGGCGTGGCGGTATACTCCATGGTCGCCGCCAGCTTCACGGAATTCATTCCCACGGCTTCGGGCCGGCATGTCCGCCACCCCTCAGTGGGCCAGTAGCTTCCGGTGTTCTCGCCTCGGGCAATGTATCGGCGGCCGGCGGGGCCGGCATCCGCGGGTGCGTCATTGCGGGGCCCCGACGTCCCGGCCCGTACGTCATAGGCGTAGAGGAACTCGCCGTGGCGGACGTAGAGGCGGCCGTCGCTGACGACCGGATGCGCCCACCACAGGCCTTCGCCGCCTTTGGGCAGGTCGAACCGGCTGACAACCGTATGGGACTCAGGCGAGGGCCTCACCAGGCCCATGGACCCGCGTTCGCCCAGGATATAGAGCATGCCATCGGCCACCGTGAGCGACCCCTTGCCCACGCCGGCGTCCACATACCGCATCTTGCCCGACTGCCAGTCGAGGCAGATCCACTTGTCCCGGTTGAAGGCACAACTGGATCCGTAGAGATACCCGTCCAACAGGACCACGCCGCCGTGATGGTTGTCCATCTGCTTGGACTTCCACACCTCCTCCACGGAGGCTGTCTTGCCTTCGACGTTGATCCTCCACTTCCGCGTCCCGGCCGCCACCGTACTGACGAACACGTGACCGTCATGGTAGGTGGGTCGGAGGACATTCTCGTCGGCGTACGACAAGTGCTCGACTCGCCACAGCAGCTTCCCGGAGTCCGCATCCACGCCGACCATGGCCTTCAGCGTGAGCGTCACGATCATCCGCAGGCCCTTGTATTCGGCCAGGATGGGCGAGGCATAGCCGGCCGAGTCGCCGGTCGTGCATCGCCAGAGGACCTCTCCCGTGCGCTTGTCCAGCGCGACCACGCCGCCCTCCGATCCGCCGGGGCTGCAGATCAGGCGGCCGTCGTCGATCAGCAGCGACTCCGACAGGGCCCAGTTGATGTTCTTGCCCTTGAACCTGCTCAGGATGTTCATCCCCCAGACCATATTGCCGCTGTTGGCGTCCAGGCAGGTCACATCCCCCAGCGGCGTTTCATAGTACAGCCGGTCGCCGTCGAGCGTGGGCGTGCCCCGCGTGCCCGGATACAGTCCCCGTCGGGTCCAGGCCCCGCCGCATTTCATCTGCCACTGCGTCTTCCCGGTCAGGTCCAGGGCGGTGACGACCGTCTGGTCGCCCATGTTCCCCGCGGTGTAGATCCGGCCGCCTTTGACCGAAATGCTGGAGAACCCATGCCCAAGCCCCCGGGCCGTCCACAGCAGCTTGGGGCCGCCTTCCGGCCAGCGCTTGAGGAGTCCGGTCTCCGTGGAGATGTTGTCGCGCTTGGGCCCATGGAATTGCGGCCAGTCGCCGGCGGTCACCGGGACGGCCATCGAGAGCGCAGTCACGAGAAGCACAGTGATCCTATCGAACGGTCTCATGTCTGAGAGCCTCCTGCCGGCTGAACCCAAAAGCCTCTGTCATCACGCACCCGCTCTGCGGTCATTCCACCGTCATCTTCCGCATAGGGGCGCTGCCCAGCGCTTCTGCGGAAAACTCCGCAAGAAGTGCCCGGTCGTCTGTTGTGTACGGAACATTGCTCGAAAGCGTCTTGATGTTCGCATCGATCTCGTGCTTCAAACGCATGCCGATCGTGAGGAGATGAATCCGCTTGTCCTGGAGCACGTATCGGATCGCGGCGGCGGGCAGCTTCGCCAGGCGGTCCTTGTCGAATCCCGGCACGACGTATCCGGACCAGGCGCCCAGAACGCCTCCGCCGACGACCTTCATCGCGACGATGCCCATGCCGCGGTCGTGGGCCTTCGCCACGCACGCATTGCGCAGCTCGACCATCCGGGCGGAGAACACCTGGTTGTGCCCCCTCGGGAGGTAGCCGTAGGACAGCATGCACAGGTCGAATCCGCCGGATTCGATCAACGCCAGAGCCTTCCCGAAGTACGAGTGGGCCGAGAAGCCGATGAAGCGAACCGCGCCCTCCTCGCGAAGCTTCACCAGCTCGCCATGGACCTTCATCGCCTCCTGGACGGTCATCTGCTCCAGGCCCGGCGTGCCGTGGATCAGGATCGCGTCCAGGTGGTCCGTCCCCAGCTCGGCCAAGACCTTCGCGAACCCCGCCCGAGTGTCGGCGGCCCGGGTGACCTCGACCTTGGACGTCAGGAACACGTTGCGGCGCACGTCCTTCAGCGCCTTGCCGAGGATCGCCTGGCTCTCCATGTAGTTCCCGGCCGTGTCGAAGTAGCGAACGCCCCGATCGTAGGCATGGCGGACGAGGGCGACGCGGTCCTCCGTCGAGAGGGGGTTGCCCCACACCTTCGGTAGCCCGGCGCCCCCGTAGCCGAGGATCGGCAGTTTCACTCCGGTCTTGCCGAAAGCGCGCGTGGGGATCGCATCGGCCGACGCGGTGCTGCTGTCCCGCGGCGCGCCCGCCGCCGCGAGCCTGCCCGGAACCGCGGCGACCGCGGCAACCTGCGAAGCCCGCTTCAGGAAGTCCCGGCGAGACACTGGGTTCGTGAGCTCTGGCATTTGTGCTGTTCCTCAGCCTGTGAGTTACAGATAGTCAGTGGCGAGCGTGGCACAGAGCACACTCAGTTCGCACTCGATACTCGCCACACACATGCTACTTCGGCAGCTTCTCGCCATGGGGATACCGGTAGTCGGCACCCGCGTTCGTCGACACTCGCACCGTAGACCCGTCCTTCAATGTGTACAGGTAGAGTCCGCCCTTCCCGGTCTCGTAGGAGTGGTACACCACCGCGGCCTCGCCCTTGGTCCAGCGCGGGTAGGCATACCAGATCGGCCTGCCTTCCCTGTTGGCAATCGCCTTGAAGTTCGTTATCGTGCGCTTCTTCGCGTCGAAGTCCGCGATGTAGAGCGTGCGCCCCGGGTCCTTGTACTTGAATCCCGTCTGGTACTCGAAACACACCCTTTCCTCGCTCGGCGAGACACTGACGCGATCCAGCAGCCCCTTGGTCGCCAGCTCGCAGTCGATCCGTTCGTAGCGGGATTCCCCTCCGGGCTTGGGCGTCATGAGAAAGTAGCCCCAGCCCTGCTCCGGGGGTGCGGACTGTACGAGGATTCTGCCGTCCTTGAGACACGTGTACGCCCAGGTGTGATGGCGACCGTCGCTGAGGGCGACCTCCTGGCCGGGGCGATTGCCCACCTTGCTCTGCATCACGACGAAGCCGCCGGTGCTCGGGTTCCTCCGGTTCCAGATGGGCGTGTTCAACCCGTCACGCGTCCAGGTCTGATTGAAGTCCGTGTGTGTACCGTCGGTCAGTTGATGAAAGCCCGTGCCGTCAACCTTGATAACACAGATCGCGGTTTCCCAATTGGTCACGACAGGGTCATCCTTCAATCTGCGAAAGAAGACGAGCATGTCCCCGGTCTTCGACCAGGATGGCTTGAAGTCCTCCCATCCCTTGCCGGGCGGCACGGTGATCGGCTTTCCCTCCGGCGTTCCAAGCACGTTAACGTAGATCCTGCCGTTCATGTAGTAGGAGCAGCGCAGGCCAAGGGCGGCGACCTCCTTGATGCTGCCGGCCGGTTGCTCGCCGGGGGCGGGCGCCGCCTCGGCTTTGCGCCCCGTCTTGCCGCCGTGCTTGCGAAGGAGGGCGGCGATCGCGGGACGCGTGGCCTGGATTCTCTTCAGGTCCAGTTCTGTCTTGATCGCCTTGGCGATGCCGGCGTACAGCTCGCCCAGCCCTTCGCTCCACGGCCCGGCCACCGTGTCGAACGGCGTCTCCGATCTGCCGTTCCGGGCGTTGATGTCCGCGCCCTTGGCCAGGAGCAACTCCACGATATCGGTATGGCAGAAGAAGGCCGCCGCGTGCAGGGCCGTCGACTTGTCATCGCCGTTGGCGACCTTGACGTCGGCGCCCCTATCGAGGAGCAGTTTGGCCGCCTCAGACCGGCCGAAAAGGACCGCCACGAACAGGGGCGTGACGCCGGAATCGCCCGGGGTCTTCGCGTTCGCGGCAACCGAGAGATGCCGCTTGATGGCTTCGGTGTCGCCCTTCGCCGCGGCCGCCCAGATGTCGGCGGCCGGCGCCGCAGCTTCCGGTTGCCCCTGCGCTTGCGCACACGTTGCAGCAAGGGCGATCGCGAGAATCCATACGGTGAGTTCCTTCATCGGTAGTCTCCTGTCCGTTGCCGGGCCTCTGTTCGGATGTCCTGCCTGGCCCAGACGGCCGGTGAGGCCGGGCCTCAGCGTCACAAAGGGGATGGTGTCATGGGGAAGCGGGCTCTTCCTGGTGCTCCGCTCTGCTCTTTCCGCCCTTCGCCCGGAGCAGCTCGGCAATCTCGAGCTTGGCCTTCCTGGCGGATTCACGATCGTAGTTGATCGCATCCAACGGCGTGTACCCGTGGTTGTCCCTGGCGTTGACATCCGCCCCCGCCTCAATCAATCGTCTGGCCATCGCGACGCGGCCCAGCGCCGCCGCCCAGTGCAGCGGCGTTCCGCCGTGCTCGTCCTTGGCCTTCGCGTTGAGATTCGCCCGCTTCTCGATAAGGAATTGGGCGATCTCGCCCTGGTCGCACAGGACAGCGATGTGCAAGGGCGTGGCCCCAGATGCTGGAACCCCTGGAGCACTCACGGTTGCGTCCACGTCGCCTCCGGCGGCGAGGTAGCGTCGGACAGCCCTCAAGTTGCCTCGCGACGCAGCCGTCCAGACGTCCATGACCGGTGCCGGCGCCTCCGCGG
>Ga0307379_10013686_pt1 | contig 10506 bp, 6 predicted proteins | sample UN2MG_FD_202237 | JGI IMG/M metagenome (GOLD analysis project Ga0307379, IMG submission 202237) | Soil microbial communities from Risofladan, Vaasa, Finland - UN-2 | ecosystem: Environmental > Terrestrial > Soil > Coastal area > Acid sulfate soil | place: Finland: Risofladan, Vaasa | collected... | reverse complement strand
CCAACCCGAGGAACGCCGCTGCTGGGTCGATACGTCAGCTCGACCCGAGAGTGGCTGCGGAGAGGCCGCTCGAGGCGATATTCTACTCACTGAGCTTCAACGACGGGCAGACGCCCGACACTCACACGGACTGTCTGGAGGCGATAGCGAAGGCCGGCCTGAGGACGAGCCCCGTCATCAAGGTATTCAAGACGATCGACGAGGTCCTCGACCACATCTCGGGCTGGGAGTCTCGGCGCGACGATGTGGAGTACGAGATCGACGGCATGGTCATCAAAGTCAATTCCACCGATCAGCAGAGGCGGCTGGGCTCGACCGCCAAGAACCCCAGATGGGCGATTGCGTACAAGTTCCCGGCGAAGCAGATGACCACGAGGCTGGTCGACATACGCGTCCAGGTGGGGAGGACGGGCGCGTTGACGCCCGTGGCGGTCCTCGAGCCGGTCGACATCGGGGGCGTCACGGTATCCAGGGCGACGCTTCACAATGAGGGCGAGATTGTCCGGAAAGGGCTGATGATAGGCGACAGGGTGCTGGTCGAGCGCGCCGGGGACGTGATCCCTCAGGTCGTCAAGCCGATAACAGAGGCGAGGACGGGCGAGGAGAAGCTGTTCGAGATGCCCTCGCTGTGTCCTGCGTGCGGTTCTCAGACATCGAGGGAGGAGGACGAGGCCGTGAGGAGATGCGACAACGCCTCATGTCCCGCGCAGGTGAAGGAAAGGCTCCTGCATTTCTGTTCCAGGGACGCCATGGACATCGAGGGCGTCGGGCCGTCACTGATCGACCAGCTGGTTGACGCAGGTCTTGTCGATGATGTAGCAGACCTATACGTGTTGACGCCTGAGAGGTTGACGGGCCTCGAGGGCGTGGCGCAGAAGTCCGCGAAGAGCATAGTGGATGCCATCGAGTCGAGCAGGGCGAAGGAGTTCGACCGCCTCTTGTTCGCTTTGGGCATCCGGCATGTCGGGTTCACGACCGCCCGCGATCTGGCCTTGGCTTTCGGGAGCATGGACGCGCTGATCACTGCGAGTGCCGATGACCTGTCCCGGGTGAACGGCGTGGGCGGAGTGGTGGCGTCATCCGTCCGCCGGTTCCTCGAGAACCCGACCAACATCGCCCTGGTGGAGCGCCTTCGCGACGCCGACCTGAGCATGGTTGTCAGCGCGCGTAGAGCGGGGCCGCTCGATGGTAAGACGTTCCTTTTCACTGGGGAGCTTAGGTCCATGACACGGACGGAAGCGGGCGCCAAGGTCGAGGGTCTCGGGGGGACCGTGGGCGCCTCCGTCACGAAGTCCACGGACTACGTCGTCGCCGGAGAGAACCCGGGCTCGAAGTTGAAGAAGGCTGAGAAGATGGGCAAGAAGATCATCACCGAGGAGGAGCTCCTGAAGATGATCGGGACGGGCTGATTTCCCCGGGCCGTTCGCGCAACGATTTGTTGCATCGAATGATAGCCATGGCACAGGGTTTAAGTCCTCAGACCTCCCAGAATTAATGAGTGCCGGAACCTACGGAGAGTGACAGCAAGATGTCTGGATACAACGCGAGGCGCAGCAACCAACAACAGGGCAAGTCCAGGCAGCGCCTGCAGAGAACTCTACGGTCACTCCCGTCTGAGCCATTGTCCCCTAATACTCACGAGCCGATCAGAAGGAACAGTCCACCTGCTTTCGTGGGGCCATCAGCTGTGGGACCCCCAGACATGCCTGTTCAGAAGGAGGCGGAGATGGCGCAGGAGGTCCAGTATCAGTGCACTTCGTGCGACATGATGGTGGGCTCTGGCGATTCGTACTGCCCGTTCTGCGGTGCCATATTCGCCGACGGCCCTCTTGCTGAAGAGGTCGAGGAGGAAGAGCCGGAGGAGGTCGTGGCCCATGACGCTTCGAAAGTGTCGTCTCCAGGCAGGTTCGATGTGTTCTCCATGGTCAAGCCTCGGGTCAAGTCGCGAGAGCTTCTATACACTGAGGCGATGCATGGTTTCGCTGGTTCCGCTCGTCTCCTGGAGGACATCGAGCTGATGATAACCGAGGTGAGCGCGATCGGCAGCGACACGAAGAAGGCGAGACGCCTGATGAGCGATGCATGGGAGGCATGCAGGGAGGGCGATTGGCCGCTCGTATCCGCATTGGCGCGCCAAGCCGAGGAGACCGTGGCGCCAGACATCCCCGACCTGGTTAGAACAGAGCTGTCCAAGGCCAGGAACCTCGTGGTCGAGGCTAAGATGAAGGGCATCGAGTCGTCGAGGTACATCGTGATGATGAAGGCCGCCATGAACGCGTTGCACCGCGGGGACATCGACGAGGCCCTCCGCACTACGAAGGAGCTCGTAGACCTCCTCCGTGAGGACACGGCCATGATCCGGGACCCCGCCGCGCCGCCGAGATGATGCTGCGTCTCTTATGGTTTCACATCGCGAACTCCTGGGCCAGAGACTACTTATTGCGGTATGTAGCATAAGGGAAAGCGATGCCCCAGAACCTGACTCTCCTAGACTCCCCTGGCTGGAACGCCCTGAGAAAGGCGTTGAACCAGCGGGTAGTCGTCATAAACGAGCGGCTCATACCCAGCAAGAGGAACCGTGTTTGGGTGGTTGAGACAGACGTGCGCCCAGTCATTCTTAAGAGGTCTCTGAGCGGCAAGGCGGAGGGCGAGTTCGCCCATTTGGCCAAGGCACGACAGTCGGGCCTCGATGTTCCGTTCCCGTTGTACCGATCGGAGGATTACATGGTGATCGAGTACTTGCCGGGCGAGCGGTGCGATTCATTGATCAACCACATGTTCAGCATCAAAGCCGCGGAGTGCCTCGCCGTATGGCTCGCGCGTTTCCACGAGAAAATGGGCGATGGCGGCCGACCGATGATCATGGCCGACGCGGAGCTCACGAACTTCCTGTTGTGTGACGGCCGCGTCTATGGCGTCGATCTGGAAGATGTCGTTGAGGGCGACCCCATGGATGACATAGGCCAGCTGTTGACCTCCATCCTCGGCAGCGAACCCATATTCACACCGGTCAAATTCGACCTCTGCATGAGGCTCATGGATGCCTATGAGAATGAGTCCGGGTCCGAGACGCGGGAGAGCGTCCGGCCGTTCGTCGCGAGGCATCTCCGTCTGTCCGCCACCACAAGACCTCTGTTCAGGAGGACGTTGCTCGATGCAGCACGAAGGCTCGAGCATGATGGCTGGCCCGTGCTTGCCTAATCGTCCTCTCAGAAACACCGATGCGCTCTCGTGCGCGGGACGCTTCACTGCGCCTCGTTCTTGTCTGATGACTGTTCCGCGGCGTCACCCTCGGGCTTCACCGTCGGTCGCTGGCGCGCTTTCGACCTCAGCTCTTCCAGTCTCCTGGTTATGTCGGAGATGCTGTCTGTCTGCTCGCTTATGAGCTGCTTGTGCTTATCGAGTCGCTCCTTCATCGACTCCACTTTGGTCCGTTCCTGCGCGAGCTTGCCTGATTCCTCCTCGAGGCTGGTCTCCTTCCTGCTCATCTCCTCCAACCTCTGGTTGAATTCGGCTTCGCGGGCGTCGACCTCGGCCCTCGCCTTGGAGACCTCCTCCTCCTTGGCCATGATCTCCTTCTCATGGGCATCGATCCTCGCCGCCCGGTCGTCGAGCGCCTTCCTCTCGTCCTCCAGCCGCGCCATCTCCTCATCCATCTTGGACTTGAGGCTGTCGCCTTCGTCGTGGACCGCGCCCTCCTTCTCGCTGAGTGACTTGTCCCGCTCGTCTATCTCGAGCTGCATCGAGCTGAGCGCCTTCTCCCGGGCGTCCAGCTCCTCCACCCTGCTCTTAAGGTTCTCCTCCCTCTCGGAGATGCTCGCATCCAGCTCCGACCGTTCGGATTCGCCCTTTGCGACAGCGGCCTTCGCGGCCTCGAGGCCCGCACTCATCGCAGCGAGCTCGTCCTCCTTCGCGGCGAGCCCTGCCTTGAGCTCCTCGGCCTCAGCAGCCTTCTTCTGGAGCTCTGTCTCCTTCTCTTCGATGGCCAATTGCCTCTCCTGGATGCTCTGGTCGTCCGCCTGCTTCGAGGCTTCTCGGACCTCCAAAGCGGACTCATTCTTGACGATGTCCCTCTCGCGCTTGTCCAGCTCGCGCAGGAGCGATTCCACACGCTGTTCGGATTCAAGCACTTCCGACTCGCGCGCCTTGAGCTGCGTCTCCAGCTCCTCGAGCGCCGTCGCCTTCGACTGGAGCCCTTCGTTCTCCTTGCCTATGTTGGCCAGGAGTGTCGTCAGCTCAGCCTGCTGGGCCTCGCCGCTCGCCTCCATCTGCTCTCTGCGGCTGCTAAGCTCCGATTTCTCCGCCTCGAACGAGGCGGCCTTGTCGTTCAGCTCGGACTCGCGCTCTGCAAGCGCAGACTCCCAGCTGACGAGGTCCTTCTCTTTCGCGTCCAGCTCTGCACGGACCGACTCGTGTGCCTCCTTCTCGGTCCGCAGCTTCTCCTCGCCCTCGGCGATCGCCTTCTCCCGGGCGTTGATCTCCTCTACGCGGTCCGCCAGGTCCGCCTTCTCGACCTCGTGGTCCCTGACCGACTCGTCGAGCTGGTGCTTCTTCTCCATCAGCTCCTCGTCGAATTGTCTGAGCTTTTCCTCCCTTGATTTGAGATCGTTACCGATGAGTGTGAGTTCCTCTCTCTCCTTGTCCAATCCCTCTATCCTCTTCTTGGATTCCTCGACCTTGACCTGCCACTCCTCCAAGTCCGTCGCGTGATTGGCCAGATCCTCCTCAAGTTTGGCGCGTCTGGCGTCGATGGCGCTCCTCTCTTCCGCAAGCTTGCCGAAGCCCGATTCGTAATCCGAGATGCCCTCCGCGATGCTCTCCTGCATTGTCCGAGCAAGGCCGCGTTTCGCCTCCATCGCCACATCGAAGGCCTTCTGGTTGCGTATGAGCGCCTGTTCTCTCTCGAGCAGCAGGGTGACACGTTCGTTGATCTGCATGTGCCTCTCGTTGACCTTGGTCTCGAACTCCTTCAGTTCGTCCTGCCATTTCGAGGTCTCGGTCCTGAGGTTCTCCAGCTCTGTCCTGAGAAGGTCCATCTCCCCGGCCTCGCTGACGATCGCATCCCTCTCAGCGTTGGCAGCCTCCAACGCCTCCTTGGCCTTGACCTGCTCCGCCTTGGCCGCCTCCTCAGCCTCTCTGGCCCTGGTCAGCTTACTCTCTATCGCGGTGTCTAGGGAACCGTCCACCGAGTTGAGCATCTCGGTGAAGAATGTCGTCTCCTCCTCCTCGACGACGTCCCTGCTGATGATGATGAAGTGCATCTTCGAGCCCTTGACGACGGTCCCGACGTACCTGTCCACCTCGAAGGCGCCCAGGGCCGCCAGGTCTCCTTTCCCCTCAGTGGCCTTCTTGATGTCGTCGTAATAGACCTCTACCTTGGGGTTGAACACGAATTCCTTGAGGAGGGTTCCGTCTCTTTCTACAAGATATCCTTTCAACAGCTTCTTGCCGAACATAAGGCCACATCCGATTGGGAGGTATCGAAGGGTGGAGGGAGTTCCATCCCGCAGCGCCCCACATGTCAGCCAGCTACGGCCAAGCACGACCGTTCGCAGACTTGGCCGATGTTATTGGCTACCGCCAACATAACCTTTTCTATGGCTGGCATGAATAAATATGCCCTTCCAGGCCGTTCTTGATGATATATGGCCGCCACCTGTCAGGGCTTGAACCGCTTCAAGAGTGATGCGTTCATCACGACCGAGATGGAGCTGAAAGCCATGGCGCCCGCGGCCAGCATCGGGCTCAGCAGCCATCCAGTTAGAGGATAGAGCAATCCTGCCGCCACTGGGATCGCAGCCGTGTTGTACGCCAGTGCCCAGAACAGGTTCTGCCTTATCTTGGCGAAAGTCCTCCTGCTGAGCTTCATCGCGGTGACTATGCTATTCAGGTTGTCGCCCACAATGACGACGTTGCCAGCCTCGAGGGCAATGTCTGTCCCGCCGCCCATCGCGACGCCGATGTCCGCCTGTGCCAGGGCCGGCGCGTCGTTTATCCCATCACCTACCATGGCGACCACCTCCCCCTTTCTCTGGAGCGAGCTTACGACGCCCGCCTTGTCTGCGGGCATGACCTCCGCGGTGAAATCCTGGATATCTGCTCTGGATGCTATCGCCTGCGCCGTCCGGGCGTTGTCTCCAGTCAGCATCATGACCCTCATGCCCATCGCTCGGAGCTCGGCCACCACCTCACGCGCCTCGTCCCTGATGGTATCACCAACGCCCAGCAGGCCGAGGAGTCGCCTCTCATCAACACAGAGGACGACCGTCATACCTTCCTCTTCCAGGCGGCGTATGCGCTCGTCAACGGCCGTCAGGTCGATCCCGTGGGCAGCCGCCAACCTTCGATTTCCCACGAGCACCTCTCGCCCGTCGATGATGGCGGATATTCCCTCGCCAGGCAATACTGTGGAGATGTCGGGAGTCCTCAGCTTGAGCCCGCGCTCTTCGGCGGCGGATTCTATCGCCTTTGACAGCACATGGTTCGTACCCCGCTCCGCGCTTCCAGCTATTGAGAGTAGTTCGGCCTCGTCGACTCCATCAACCGGTTCGACGGCCATCACCCTCGGGACCCCCTTTGTGATCGTTCCAGTCTTGTCCAGGATGATGGTGGTCAGTTTGTGCGCCCTCTCGAGCGCCCCGGCGTCCTTGATCAGAACACCCAGCTGAGCTCCCCTGCCAGTTCCGACTACTATCGCGGTGGGAGTTGCGAGGCCGAGGGCGCAAGGGCATGCGATGACAAGTACGGCCACGAATATCGTCAGGGAGAACGGGAGCGCATCGCCGACGTCCCATACGTGGGAACCGATCGCGAGCCAGAAGACGAGCGATGCGACGGCGGCCATAAGCACGGCCGGGACGAAGTACCCAGCAACGACGTCAGCGTACCTCTCGATAGGTGCCTTGGTCGCCTGGGCGCCCTCCACAAGGCGCACTATCTGCGACAGGGTCGTCTCCGCACCCACCCTCACGGCCCTCACTCTCAGGACGCCAGTGAGGTTGACTGTACCTCCGAGTACCCGCGAGCCCGTGACCTTCTCGACGGGGAGGGACTCACCGGTGATGACGGATTCGTCCGCGGAAGACTGGCCTGATATGACCTCCCCGTCCACAGGGACTCTCTCCCCTGGTCGCACCACTATCTCGTCCCCCACTGCGAGGTCCTCCGCGGGGACTTCCCTCTCAGCCCCGTCCTCGACCTTCGTGGCCGTGGATGGCTGTAGATCCATGAGGCCGACTATCGCATCCGATGTCGAGCTACGCGCCCTAAGCTCCAGATGCTTGCCAAGGAGCACAAGCGCGATTATCACAGCCGCGGTGTCGAAGTACACCTCTTGGGATGCCATCGCGTTCGGCATGAGAGTGACGACCGCGCTGTATATCCAGGCGGAAGAAGTCCCGAGGACGACGAGCGAGTCCATGTTGGCGCGTCTGTTGACCAACGCCCTGTAGGCTCCTCTGTAATACATCCTCCCAGCGTAGAACTGGACGGGCAGCGATAGGAACAGAAGTATCCAGTTTCGTGTTGAGGCATCCAGCGCGTCCGCCCCCACGGCCCCCGCCGCCATGGAGATGATTGCGATCGGCAGCGCGAAGGCGACTGCTACGGTCAGTGTCCAGAGCCCTTCCTTGAGCTCCTGTGACTTAGCCAGCTTCTCCGCGGTCGCACCCTCGGCTTCTTGGACGCCATATCCCGCCGCCTCAATGCTGCGAACCATGTCCGCCTTGTCCGTCTGGGTCGAATCGTAGCTGACGACGACTTTCCCGGTGGTGAAGTTGACCGCCGCCCCGTGTACTCCCGGGATGGCCCTCAGCGCATCCTCGACCGCGAGTGAACATGTCGCGCAGTGCATTCCGCTGACGGTCAGCGTCAACTCGTCTCTCGCGACGTCATAGCCCGCACCCTTGATCGCCTCTTCCAGTCGTCCCATGGTCAACTTCGCACGGTCGTACCTTACGGTCACCTTCTCGGTCGCCAGGTTGACATTGGACTCCGAGACGCCCTCCAAGGCGTCTATCGCGTCCTTGACTGCGGCAGTGCACGTCGCACAGTGCATGCCCTTTATGCGGATGGCCGCCTCGGTCTCCTCTTCATCCTTCAGAATCCGCAATCCCGCCCTACCTTCACGCTGCTGTCAGGGAATCATCTCCTCTAATCATAGGTATTTCCCCGTTGTCTCGGGCATGCCCTTCGAGGCCGATGGTGCGGCGCATACAATTGTGAAATTATGGTACTATATATTGCAGACCAAACGATGAATGGTGAAATTATGTGCCATACCTGCCGCGTTCATCCGCTACTGGGAGAGGCGGCCCCATGCCTCGACGTTCCTCGGCGAGAGGGAAACCCATAGATACGTCCGCTCTGTTGTTTGTGTGACGCGCATGGCAGAGGTCACTGTGAGGATGTTCGCCACTCTCAGGAGTGTATCTGGATCGTCGGAGTTCCAAATCGAAGTGGATGACCTGCCAGGGCTCGAACGCGCGATGCGGGCGCGGTTCGGCGATGGGCTCGGAGCGCTGCTCGGATCCGGAGTCAGTCCGTTCGAGACGGTCGTCGTCCTGGTGAACGGCTTCAATGTGCGGCCAAACGATGTTGCGGTCACCCCGCTCCGTGACGGAGACGAGGTGTCGTTGTTCCCTCCCATTTCCGGCGGCTGACGCGATACTGGGTGTTTCGGGAGAAGCAGATAAGCTTTATATCAGGTCAGGGCATAACCGCGCCTCAGGACTTGTCATGGCGACCGAACCAGAAGCCGTAAGATCCACGCGGGACCCTACACGCGCCTTGTTGGCGGTCATCGCCGTCGCGATAGTGATCTCTGTCGGCGTGGTCGGCTACATAGTTTACGATAACACGAAGGCGCACTCGGTGAGCACATCGGACATCGTGGAGATGGACGACCGGGTCACCATGAACTACATCGGCATGTTCTCCGACGGAAGGGTTTTCGACACCAGTATCCTGGACATCGCGATGAACGACGCGTTGTACCCGAAGTCGCTGACGTTCACCATGAGGGACAACGCGAGCTACGCCCCCTTTGAGATGGTCGCAGGCAAGTACGGCGAGGAGGGCGGGACGATAAAGGGCTTCGCGCTCGGCGTCATCGGCCTGCATGTCGGTGACACGGAAGTGATCGAAGTGGCGCCCGAGGACGCTTACGCCGTCAACCCTGCCATGCTCAAGACCGTGCCCATCCACGAGCAAGTCAACGGCACGGAGATGATGCCCGAGGACAGCTTCACATCTCTTTTCAAGATTCAGCCGACCGTCATGGACTATGTGCCCCACTACAAGTGGGGTTGGGACGTCCTGGTGCTCGAGGTCGAGTTCGGCTTTGTCACATACAAGCACTACCCCACGGTGGGCGAGGTGGTGTATCCGTTCGGCGACCCCTACGCTGACGATTCGGTCGGATGGTCATGCGTAGTCGAATCGTTCGATTCATCGGCGAACGATGGGGCCGGCGAGATTGTTGTGAGACACGAGGTGACCGCCTCCGACGTGTATGCGGTGAAGGGCGTCACGTTCGACGGCCGGTCGTTCGTTGTATCCGGTTATGATGTCGAGAACGAGACGTTCGAGATACACATGAGCGACCCGTCGATCGGATACAACGGCGAGATAGCCGGCCGCGCACTCTTCTTCGAAGTGACGATCATAAGCATAACCAAGGCGTAGGCTTGCGGCGCCGCCTATGCCGCTGGCTCATCCGACTTCTTCCGGCTGAGCATCGACGAGAACGTTCTGACATATCTGTCGAAGGTCATCTGGACTCGTTCGTTGCCCGAGACGACATAGGCGCCGATAGCCAGAACGAAGCCAGCGAACACGTCCGCCAGCCAGTGTACTCCGAGGTAGAGGACGGAGAAGGTTATGCCAACCGCCGCGCACGCCACGAAGTAGTAGTATTTGCGATAGTCGACGCCAGCCGAGACCAGGATCAGCAGTGCCGTGACCACGAGGCTGACGTGGGCACTCGGGAAATCGTTGTTGAGCGGGTCGATGCTCGTGACGACCCTCCCCCAATTGGTGTCTATGTAGAGCAACGGTGTCATGCCCGAGTCTGCGTAGAACCCCGTGACCGTAACCGGGAAGAAGATGTAGAACGGCAGAAGGACGAGGTAGTTGAACAGCATGGCAACGGCGTATCTCCTGAAGGTCAGCCTGTCGTCGAGCGCAAGTATCAGTATGGGGGTGAAGTAGATTATGAACGCGAAGACCCAGACATACACCAGTATGGAGAAGTCCGAGAGGACCTGGTAGTCCAATCGGTCCTGGAGGTTGCGGATGGCGTTGCCACTTATGGTGAACAACCAGTTCGTGTAGACGACCTCCTTGGAGTTCTGCTCGACACTGGCGACCGCGTGCTCGATCAACACGAGGAGAGGTGCTCCAGCTATGATGGCGATGTACACCAAGTTGTATCTCACTGACTCGGCGATCCGCCTGAGTGATAGGTCGCGCCAACCAACGAGGACGATCAGGCCTGCGACTATCCCA
>Ga0307379_10013683_pt1 | contig 10507 bp, 8 predicted proteins | sample UN2MG_FD_202237 | JGI IMG/M metagenome (GOLD analysis project Ga0307379, IMG submission 202237) | Soil microbial communities from Risofladan, Vaasa, Finland - UN-2 | ecosystem: Environmental > Terrestrial > Soil > Coastal area > Acid sulfate soil | place: Finland: Risofladan, Vaasa | collected... | reverse complement strand
AGTACTTCGAGCGACAGGGGCACCTGCACCTGCCGAGCAGTTCGCTCGTCCCCGAATCTGATCCGACTCTGCTGTTCACCAACGCCGGCATGGTCCAGTTCAAGGGGGTCTTCGTCGGCGAGCAGCAGGCTCCCGGACCGCGTGCGGTCACCTCGCAGAAATGCCTCCGGGTTAGCGGCAAGCACAACGATCTGGAAGAAGTCGGCAGGACCGCCAGGCATCACACGTTCTTCGAGATGCTCGGCAACTTCTCGTTCGGCGACTACTTCAAGCGGGATGCGATTCGATTCGCGTGGGAATTCGTGGTCGACGAAATGGGGCTGGATCCGGAGCGCCTGTGGGCGACCGTGCATCACAGTGATGACGAAGCAGCGGAACTGTGGCCCGCGCTGACGGGCATCCCGGCCGAACGGGTCTTCCGGCTCGGCGACAAGGACAACTTCTGGCAGATGGGCGAGACCGGTCCGTGTGGCCCCTGCTCCGAGATCCACTACGACATGCGACCGGAATCCGAGCGGAACATCCGTCTCGATCCCGAGACCTTCGTGGCGCTGGGTGAGGCGGACCAGTTCATGGAGATCTGGAATCTGGTCTTCATGCAGTACGAGCGCACGGCCGAAGGAGATCATCCGCTTCCCCGACCGTCGATCGACACGGGCGCCGGTCTGGAAAGAATCGCGGCGATCCTCCAGGGCACGTGGACGAATTATCATACGGACCTGTTCATTCCGATCATTGAGCGAGCCGAGGAGATCATCGGAATCCCCTACTCGCGCCAGGCGGAGGACTGGGAAGCAGGACTGCCGTTCCGGGTCCTGGCGGATCACGCCCGTGCCGTGGCGTTCATGCTGGCGGACGGCGTCTTCCCGTCCAACGAGGGTCGGGGCTACGTCCTGCGCAGGATTCTCCGCCGTGCAGGTCGCTACGCCTGGCTGCTCGGGCGCCGCGAGCCGACCCTGGACCGGCTGGTGGGGGTCGTCGTGGAGCTGATGAGCGACACCTATCCGGAGCTCACCGCCCGGCGCACGCATATCGAGCGCACGACGCGGGCGGAAGAGGAACGATTCCTGGCCACGATCGACGCCGGCATGGATCGGTTCGACGAGGTCGCTCCGAAGGGGGCCGCGGGGACGATTCCGGGGGGCGAGGCGTTCAAGCTCTACGACACGTTCGGGTTTCCGCTCGATCTGACGGAACTCATGGCGGCTGAGCGCGGGTGGACGGTCGATCATGAAGGGTTTGAGACGGCGCTCGAAGAACAGCGCCGGCGATCCCGGGACTATTCAACCGCGCTCGGGTCCGCGGTTCTCGGTCCGCACGGGTCCGGACTTACGAAAGAAAGTCTGCAGCGAGCCCGTGGAATCGGAGCCGATGTCGAGCAGGAATTCGTCGGCTACGATCGACTCCGGGTCGAGACGCCAGTCCTCGCGCACGAGAAATTGAACGGTGCCCGGGCGTTCGTGCTCGAGCGAAACCCGTTCTATGTGGAGGCGGGTGGACAGGTCAGCGACAGCGGCTACCTGCGAGGAGAAGGGTGGGAGCTCGCCGTCGAATCAGTCGTCAAGAACGACAGGGGCCAGACAGTCGTCGTGGGCGAGCCGACGCACGGGCAGATCCCTGACGCTCCTGACGGTGTGCTTGCGGTCGTGGAAGAGCATTCCAGGCGCGACACTGAGCGCAATCACACCGCCACGCACCTCCTGCACGCGGCGTTGAGATTCGTGCTGGGCGAGCACGTCCACCAGGCGGGGTCACTCGTGGCACCGGACCGGCTGCGCTTCGACTTCAGCCACCACGGTCCGTTGACGGACGAAGAGCGATCCGAAATCGAGCGGCGGGTCAACGAAGGGGTCTGGGGGAACATGTCGGTGGAGATCGAGCACCGACCGTATCGTGAGGCCCTGGACTCCGGGGCGATGGCGCTATTCGGCGAGAAGTACGGTGACGTGGTCCGGACAGTCAGCGTTCCGGGCGTAAGCCTGGAACTGTGCGGGGGCTGTCACGTCCGATCGACAGGCCAGATCGGGCTGTTCCGCATCGTGTCTGAAACCGGTGTAGCCGCCGGCATCCGGCGGATCGAAGCGGTCACAGGGCCCCGCGCCTACAGCCGCATGCTGCACGTCGAAGAACTGGTCGCATCACTTGCGGAACGGCTGCGCGTCCCGGCCGCGGACGTTCCTCGCAGGGTCGAGGCCCTGCTCGAGGAACGCGACCAGCTGGAGGAAACCCTGGCGGAGCAGCAAGGGGCTGACTCGCAGGAGCTGGCCCATCGACTGATCGACGAAGCCGGGCCTCTCACTTCCGACGAGACTCGCCTGGTTCGAGCCGACATCGAGCTCCCGGCCGGTTCGGATGTCGCCGCGTTCGGGGACCAGCTTCGCAGCGGCCTGGGATCCGGTGCGGCGATCGTCCACGTGCGCCCGGTAGACGGAAAGGGCTCGATCCTCGGAGTGGTCACTGACGATTGGATTCGACGAGGTCTGAAGGCCGGGGACCTGGTCCGGGCGGCGAGCCAGGCCACCGGGTCCGGAGGTGGAGGAAAGCCCCACCTCGCACAGGGAGGCGTTGGCGATCCGGCAAGGGTGTCCGATGCGCTCGATGCAGCCGCGAAACTGGCCCGGGAAACGGCGGCAGCCGGAGAATGACGACGCTCTCTGTGACCGAGCGATGGTTGGACGAACGGCTCATTGAAGCGCCGCCCGAACTCGCCATGGATGTTCGGACGCTCGTCCGGGCTGCAGGAGAAGACTCGCAGGACGAGAGTGGTGATGCGATTGCCAACCTCCTCGCCCGGGCGGGGTTGTCGGGTCTCGACGAGATCGTGGAGGGTCGAGAGGGCCGCGAATCGGCCCTTCGTCTCCTGGCGGCGGATGCGGCATTGACGTTGGCCTTCGAGGCAGCGGCCGAGCTGGACGGGGACGTCCAGGCCCTGTGCACCCGGCTCGGTCCGCGCGGAGAGCTGGGAGAGCGACTGGACCGGGAAACCCGGCCCGGAGGTGGAGGTTGAGCTCGGAACTCGCGCCGGGCGGCAAGCTCGTCGACCTGCACTGTCACCTGGTACCTGGCGTGGACGATGGTGCTCGGACCATTGAAGATGCGATCACTTACCTCGAGGTATTTCGAGATGCCGGTATTCTGCGAGTCGTCACGACGCCGCACCTCACGGCGAGTCATGTCCAGAGTTCATGGCGGGAGCGGATCGAGAAGCGGTTTCTCGAACTGCACGCCGCTGCGCAGGAGCGGGTGCCGGAGGTTGAGCTGACCCTGTCGTTCGAGATCCGGATCGACGAGCCGGAAACGGATCTGTCCGATCCGGGTCTCGGCCTGGGGGGAGGGACGCTGCTGGTGGAATTTCCGCAACTCATGCTACCGGCGTTTCCGGATCGAATGCTCGAGAGTGTAGTGGAGCAGGGCTGGCGTGTGGCGCTGGCCCACCCCGAGCGGTACACCGGGATCGGGCGCTCCTTCGGTTGGATCGAACGCTGGCGTGAGTCGGGAGCCCTGATGGTCGTGAACGTAGGGAGCGTGCTCGGTGAATACGGGTCCGAGGCGGAGCAGGTTGCCCGGTATATGCTGGCCCGGGGGCAGGTGGACTGCCTGGCTTCCGATCACCACGCGCGGCCCGGTCGATCCTCGACCCTGAGGGATGGTTGGGATCGACTGAGTCTGAGTCCGACGCCGGACGCGGCGGACCTGCTCACGAGTACGAATCCTGCCAGAATCCTCGCAGGAGAAGAGTGTGAGCCGGTTCCTCCGCTGGACCTGTCATCGGCCATCGTGAGACGACTGAGGAGAATGGTAAAAGGGGAACGGTCATGACGCGGGTCGATGCGGTGGGCGCCGTGACGGCGCAGCTCGAAGATCTTTCGCGCATGGCCGTCCGTTGCGCTGACGTCCTCGCGGAGCCGGCCGGGCGGTACGCCCGGCTCGTCATCGACACGTTCGAGCGAGGTGGCCGGCTCCTGTTCTGCGGCAACGGGGGAAGCGCCGCGACCGTCGAGCACATCGCCACGGAGTACGTGATTCGGCTCAAGCGACAACGGGAGCCACTGCCGGCGATCGCGCTCACGGCAGGCTCGGCGCAGCTGACCGCGGCGGCAAATGACTTCGGCTACGAGAGGGTATTCGTGCGCGCCGTGCGAGCGTTCGGTCGCCCGGGTGACCTGCTGGTGCTTCATTCGACGTCGGGGGACTCGCCCAACCTTCTCGCCGCGGCGGGCGAGGCTGCCTCGCTGCGGATTGCCACGGTCGCCCTGTTGGGCGAGACCGGGGGCCGGCTGGCGCCGCTCGTCGATCTTCCGATCCAGGTGCCCTCGACCGACACGGCGCGAATCCAGGAGATTCACCTGGCGATCGAACACGCCGTCGCCGACATCGTGGACTCGCACTTCTCTGACGAGCCGGAGCCGAAATGAGCGGCAGGCTGTGATCACGAGTCATGAGTCCGGTATGCCGGAACTGGATCCCCCCGAGGGATTCCGGGCAATCGCCGACCGCCTCGAATCTGCCGGGTTCGAGGCCTGGGGTGTCGGTGGGGCGATCCGGGATGCGCTGCTGGGAGTTGAGCGGGCCGATTGGGATATCGCGACCAACGCCCGGCCCGAGCAGGTTCAGGGCCTGTTCCGCCGGACCGTTCCTCTCGGTATCGAGCACGGCACGGTCGGCGTCATCAGTCCGGACGGGGCGATGTACGAGGTCACGACGTTTCGTCGCGATGTGGAGACGGATGGGCGGCACGCAGTCGTGGAGTTCGCGGGCTCGATCGACGAAGATCTGTCGCGTCGGGACTTCACGATCAACGCGCTCGCGTGGAGACCGGCCACCGGCGAGATCCGCGATCCACACGGGGGGCGCGAGGATCTCGACCGCAGAATTCTGCGGGCCGTGGGAGATCCGGCGGAGCGGTTTGCGGAGGACTACCTGCGCGTGCTCAGGGGTCTTCGATTCGCCGGCCGGTACTCCCTCGAGATCGATCCTGTTACCCGGACTGAGCTGGAGGCCGCCGTCAGCGGACTCGGCCGGCTATCTGCTGAGCGGGTTCGCGAAGAGTTGCTGAAGGGCCTCGCCGGCCCCGATGCCGGCGAAATCCTGGCCTTGTATGCGGATATCGGCGCACTCGAGACATGGTATCCGGAACTCGCCGCCGTGGCTCGCAAGGATCCGCGCTGGGCATCGACCCTCGCGGCGATCGATGCGATTCCGGCTCACCGGAGCTCCCTGCGGCTCGTCCGGCTGCTCCTGTCTTTGCCACGTGACGGAGATCCCGACGGTACGCAGGCGACCGAACTGCTCGACAGGTTGAAATGCTCCAACGCCGAAACACGCCGGGCGGTTCACCTGTGGCGCGAATATCTGCCGCTGGTGAGTCCGGCCGATTCGGCGGCGAGGATTCGAGAGTGGCTGTCCGAAGTGGGCGTCGAGCACGCTCGCGACCTGTTCCGACTTCACTTCGCGGTCGCGAGGGCCGCCGGCGCCAGCGAGTCCGAGCGGGTGCTGCTGCACAGCTGGCGCCGGGTGCACGATGAACTCGTCAGCGGCGCTCCGATCAGCCTGGCGGATCTGGCAGTGGACGGCAACGACCTCATCGAGCTCGGTCTGCCGAGCGGACCCCTGGTCGGACTGATGCTCGAAGAACTGTCTGCGCAGGTGATCGAAGACCCGTCACGGAATGAGCGGGAGACCCTCCTCGCCGAGGCACGTGAACTCATCGAGCTGGGGGCGCTGGATGTGCTCGATGATATCTGATGGTGACCGGGTGATGGACGCTCCGAGCCTGTTCGGTCCAGATGCGGGGCGGAAGGCCGACGGGGTGCAGGCGACAGGGTCGAGCGCACCGCTGGCGGCTCGGATGCGTCCCCGGACGCTCGACGAGTTCGTCGGACAGGACAGGCTCGTCGGACCGGACGGAGCGCTGCGCGAACTGATCGAGCGCGATCGGGTTCCGAGCCTGATTCTGTGGGGACCACCGGGCTGTGGAAAGACGACTCTCGCCGCGATACTCGCCAACCGGACCGGAGCCAGGTTCGAACCGTTCAGCGCGGTCACGGAGGGTGTTCCCCGTGTGCGAGAGTTGATCGCACAGGCGGCCGAGCGAAAACGGGCCGGTGGGTCCGACACGATCCTGTTCGTCGATGAAATTCACCGATTCAACCGTGCACAGCAGGACGCTTTCCTGCCGCATGTCGAGGCGGGGACGATCGTGCTCGTCGGCGCGACGACGGAAAACCCGTCGTTCGAGGTCGTCGGACCTCTGCTGAGCCGGACGCGTGTGTTCGTGCTCGAACCGCTCGAGGCGGAGGCGGTGGAGACGCTGCTGATTCGGGCGCTGACCGATTCCGTACGCGGCCTGGGCGAGCTCGGCCTGGAGATCGAGCCCGAGGCCCTGAGACTTCTGGCGCGATCCGCCGACGGAGACGCCAGACGTGCCCTCAACGCGCTCGAGACGGCCGCCGAGCTGGTCACCCCGGGAAACCGGATCGGCACGCCGGAGGTCGAGCGCGGTCTGCAGCGGCGGTTCCCGCGCTATGACAAGTCGGGAGAGGAGCACTACAACCTGATCTCGGCCCTCCACAAGGCGGTCCGGGGTTCCGATCCCGACGGAGCCCTCTACTGGATGACGCGCATGCTGGAAGGGGGCGAGAACCCGATGTTCATCGCCCGCCGGCTGGTTCGGATGGCGGTCGAGGATATCGGGCTTGCCGATCCCGGCGCTCTGCGTCTCGCGATTGCCGCGAGAGATGCCTACCACTTTCTCGGTTCCCCGGAAGGCGAGCTGGCATTGGCCGAAGCCTGCCTGTATCTGGCCGTCGCGCCGAAATCGAATCGCGTGTACCGGGCCTTCGGCGCAGCATCCAGAGCCGCGCGGGACACTCCGGCCGAGCCCGTGCCCCTGCACATCCGGAATGCCCCGACCGGCTTGATGAAGGACCTGGGATACGGGGCTGGTTATCGCTACGATCACGACTGGGCTGATGCTGTCGCCCCCCAGCGATATCTACCTGAATCCCTGGACGGAGCCACGTTCTATGAGCCTGGTTCCCAGGGGGTTGAGTCCCGGATCGCGGTTCGAATGCAGGAAATCCGGGAGGCCCGTGAGCAGGCGAAGCAAGGCGAGTCCGGGTCCGAGCCGGGCGGCTCTGACGACCACGAAGCGGGGGACTGACTCACGGGCGCGCCGATCGAACTCAGTCCTCCCGTCGAACGGGCAATCCTCGTCGGTGCGCCCCGAGTCGATGTGCCGGCGCGGCTCGTCGATGAGCATCTGGAGGAGCTCGCGCGTCTGGTCGATACGGCTGGAGCAGAGGTGGCCGGGTCGCTGATTCAGCGGCTCGCTTCGCCACATCCGGCCACCTACATCGGACGCGGAAAGGCCGACCAGCTCAAGATTCTCGCTGAAGAACAGTCAGCTACTCTCATCGTGTTCGACGAAGATCTGTCGCCGGCCCAGGGTGCGGCGCTCGAGAAGCGAATTGGCGTCCGAGTCATGGACCGGACCGAGCTGATTCTCGACATATTCGCGCTGCGGGCTCGTACCGCCGAGGCGCGATTCCAGGTCGAGCTCGCACAACTCGAGTACATGCGCCCGAGGCTGAAGCGCATGTGGACCCATCTGTCGAGGACCCAGGGCGGGATCGGCACGCGCGGTCCCGGCGAGACGCAGCTCGAGACCGATCGTCGGATGATCGATCGTCGAATCGCCCGGCTTCGCCGGGAGTTGGGACACATCTCCCGGGCCCGCGGGACCAGGCGAAAAGGCCGCGGCGAGGAATTCCGTGTTGCCCTCGTGGGGTATACGAACGCAGGAAAATCTTCGATCCTGAAGTCATTGTCCGGAAGCGACCTGTTCGTGGAGGACCGGCTGTTCGCCACTCTCGATTCGGCCACTCGGGGCGTGGAACTGGGTAGCGGGTATCGAGCCCTCGTCACGGACACGGTGGGCTTCATTCGCAAGCTTCCTCATGGTCTAGTTGCGTCTTTCCACGCGACGCTGGAGGAGGTAGCCGAAGCCGATCTTCTCGTCCACGTCATTGACGCGTCGAGCCCGAGTTGGGACCACCAGGTCGAAGCCGTGGAGGATGTCCTGCACGAAATCGGCGCGGTGGGTCACCCGACGGTGCTCGCCTTCAACAAGGTGGACCAGCTCACGCACACGGAGGAAGACGCCCTCAGACTGCGGGCGGCCAACCTGTTCGGACCGCATGTGCTGACATCGACTCGCGAGCAGTACGGACTCGCCTCGTTGAAGTCGGCTCTTCGAATGCGGGTACAGGGGGAGCGCCCGACCGTCGAGCTGTCGGTCCCTGTGAGTGACGGAAAAACGCTCGCGCAGGCCTACCGGGAGTCCGAGGTGCTCAACCGCCGCGACACCGACACGGAAGTCGTGCTGACGACTCGTGCGACCCGGGCCCTGATCGGGGCATGGGAACAGCAGCCGGGGATCGAGGTTCGGGTCCGGAAGAAGACGTGAGCAGGCTCGCGAGGGCAGAGTTCGGACGGTACAATCCGCCATCCCCGGGATGAAGAAGATTCGATGAACGGGAGTATCCCATGAGGCTGTTCATCAACATAGATCACGTCGCTACGGTGCGGCAGGCGCGCCGTAGCGATGAACCCGATCCGGCCCGGGTCGCGGTTCTCGCCGAGCTTGGCGGAGCGGATGGAATTACGGTCCACCTGCGGGAGGACCGAAGACATATCCAGGATCGGGACGTCGATCTGCTGATGCAGACCGTCAGGACCGGGGTCAATCTCGAGATCGCCACGGTCGAAGCTATGGTTGATCGGGCGCTCGGCTGGCGGCCGGCGGCCGTGACCCTCGTTCCGGAGAAGCGGGAGGAGATCACGACCGAAGGTGGCCTTCACCTGGCGGGATCGGCCGGTGACCGGACATCCGAGGCGGTTTCCCGTCTCAGGGCAGCCGGGATCCGGACTTCGCTGTTCATTGATCCCGATCCGGATACGATTCGTGTGTCGGCGGAGCTCGGGGCCGATGCCGTGGAGCTGCATACCGGTGAGTACGCGAACTCGAGCGATGCCGCAGACCGGACCCTGCAGGTCGCGCGGTTGCGCCAAGCGGCGGAACTGGCTCGTGATCTGGGGCTGAGCGTGCACGCCGGACACGGACTGACGTACGAAAACGTAGGTCCGGTGGCTGCTCTCGAGACATGCGAGGAGCTCAACATCGGACACTCGGTAATCAGCCGATCCGTATTCGTCGGGATCGAACGGGCCGTGCGGGAAATGCAGGAGCGGGTGAGGCGGGCCCGCGCCTGATGGGCCACGCGACCGACTGATGCGCGAGCACCGCTGGAAGACCCTGTTCGGGATCGTAATCACGATCGCCCTGCTCGCATGGGTGCTGCGCGATGTTTCTGCAGCAGAAGTATGGCGCGAACTGCGCGATGCGGATCCCATCTGGCTCGTGCTGGCGGTCGTGCTCGCCACGTTCAGCATGGTACTCCGGGCGATTCGCTGGCGGATTCTGCTCGAGCCCGTGGAGCCGAACACGAGCTTCGATTCCCGTTTCGGGGCCGTGTGCATCGGGTTCGCCGTGAACAACCTCTTGCCGGCCCGGCTGGGTGAAATCACCCGGGCATTCGCGATCTCCCGGACGGAGCCGATTACGCTGTCCGCCTCCGTAGCCTCCATCGTCGTCGAGCGGATACTGGACGGAGTCGTACTTGCCCTGTTCCTGTTCGCCACGATCTCGTCGCCGGGCTTTCCCCTGGGAGAGGGAACTTCGGCCGAGCTGATTCGCCGGACGGCCAACACCGGGGCGTTGGTGTTTTCCCTCGGGCTGGGTCTGTTGTGGCTCGCGGCACGAAATCCGGACAGAGCGGTCGATCTGTTCGATCGGACGATCGGTCGCTGGCTGCCCCACAGGTTTTCGGAACGGGCGAGTCAGGTGGCGAGCGCCTTCGTGGCCGGACTCGGGGCGCTGGCAAGGCCCGGGGTGTTTCTGCGAGCGCTGTTCTGGAGCTTCATCGTGTGGATCGACGTGGCGCTGTCGATCTGGGCCGGCATCATGGCCTTCGGAATCACCGGCCCTGGTGTCTCGGGCTCCTTCTTCCTGCAGTCGGTAATCGCCTTCGCCGTGGCGGCTCCTTCGAGTCCGGGCTTCTTCGGCGTGTTCGAGGCGGCCGCTCGTCTGGGTCTCAGTCTGTGGAGCGTCACCCCGGCACGCATCGTAAGTTTTGCGACGAGCTACCACATCCTCACGTTCATTCCGGTGACCGTACTCGGACTCTGGTACCTCAAGCGGATCGGGCTGTCGTGGAAGGACGTCGGAAGACCGGAGGAGGATCCGGGATCGCCTGATCCAGAGCCGGCGTCGCCGAGTCCGGGCCCGGAAGCGTCGACTTGACCTCACTGCCGGAAGCCGTGCAGCGGCTCGCCCCCGCGAAGTTGAACCTGCGGCTGCGTGTACTGCAGCGTGACGAGACCGGATATCACGGCGTCGAGACCCTGCTTCTCGCGCTGGAGCTGTCGGATCGGATCACGCTCGTGC